>Ga0187843_10002225_pt1 | contig 11902 bp, 9 predicted proteins | sample SpaLakP09_SKY_43_FD_134516 | JGI IMG/M metagenome (GOLD analysis project Ga0187843, IMG submission 134516) | Oligotrophic lake water microbial communities from Sparkling Lake, Wisconsin, USA - SP09_SKY_43 | ecosystem: Environmental > Aquatic > Freshwater > Lake | place: USA: Sparkling Lake... | reverse complement strand
CGACATGCTCATCCCAGAGCTTGTCGTAGAGCGTGCGAGCAGTCATGACAGTCTTCTTTCCTTCAATGCAATCGATGAGTTCGGGGCGGCTTGATGGACGATCAAGCCTTGGGCGCCGGTGGGCAGAGGCTGTCGACAAAGCGCTGCAGCACGGCTGGCAGGCGCTCCTGGCGCAGCACGCCCAGGCAGTACTCGCGCACGGCCCAGTCTTCGTCCAGTGCCAGCAGCTTGACGTCGAACACGCGCGAGAAGCGCTCGGCCGGCCCGCCAGGCAGCACGGCCACGCCCAGGCCCGCCTCGACCAGCTGGGCAATCGCATCGAAGCCGCGCACCTGGATGCGGGCATTGAGCGTGCGACCCAGGGCCTGGGCCTGCTGGCGCATCATTTCCTGGGCCGAGGCGCCGGCATGCAGGCCGATCAGGTCGTAGTCCAGCAAGTCGGCAAAACGCACACTGTCCTGCGCCGCCAGCGCATGGCGCTTGGGTACCAGCACGGCCAAGCGGCCGCGGGCGTAGGACCAGGTCTGCAGGCGGCTGTCCAGCAAGGGCGCGGTGAACACGCCGGCATCGGCCCGGCCCTCGGCTACGGCCGCCTGCACCTCGGCGCTGGTCAGGTCTTCCAGGCTGATGCGGATCTGCGGGTGGCCTTGGCTGAAAGCCACCAGATCCGCGGGCAGGCATTCGGCAATTGCGCCGCTGTTGGCGGCAATGCGCAGATGGCCCTTGATGCCGCGGGCGAACTCGACCACCTCGCTCTCAAGCGCATGCAAGGAGGCATGGAGGGAACGGATGTGGCGCACCAGGGCGCGGCAGGCTTCGGTGGGCTCGACCCCGCGCGAACGGCGCTCGAACAGCTGCACGCCCAGGCGGGCCTCCAGATCGGACACCCGCTTGCTGGCCGCGGCCAGAGCCAGATGCTCCTGCTGCGCACCGCGCGTGATGGAGCGCGTCTGCTCGATGGCCAGCACGAGGTTGAGGGTGGTCAGATCAAGGCGCATGGGTGTGTCCGAGTTCGAGATGCCGGCGAATCCGGCAAAAACGAGGCATCAAAAGCGGGTCATCAAAGTCTGTGGCGCAAAGATCGGCAAAAGGGCCTCACAAGGGTTCTGCAAGGTTTCAACGCTGCATCCGCAATGCCACCGCAGGGTGGGCGGCAGTGCCAACGCAGCTCGACAGACGAAATTTAGCTTTCGCCAACAAGATGCGCACACAGAGTTGAGCAATTGCATCTTCGCGATTTGCGAAGTCTAAACCAAGTGACCTGGCGGCCGATCCCCGGGGCCTCGAACCATGGCGCCACTGCGCTGCGGCGCCCTCTCCGTCCCTCTCCGACCTTTCCTGCCCCGTTCCGCCTCTTTCCAACCCTCGCCCCCCCCACAAACACGGGCTGCTGTTTACCCGCGGTTTCAGCCCGAACACGCGCCTGACTTTCGACAGCACAGCCGCCACTTCTTATCGTGCAGCCTCCGCCGCTTGGCACTGCGGCTGAATGGCCGCGGACTTCCCGTCTGGCCTCCCGGCCACAGCCGTGACAATCGCTTCTCGGCGGCGCCAGGCCAGCAAGGCCCGCACGTCCCCCTGTCCAAACCCCATCCCGCTCGTATCCGCATGAAACTGCCCCGCCTCACCCTCCTCGCTCTCTTGCTGCAACTGGGCAGCCTCAGCCATGCGGCCGATGCCACGCGCGGCCTGGATCTGCACGGCTTTGACACGCAGGTGCGCGTGCAGGACGACCTCTTCCGTGCTGCCAACGGCAACTGGCTGAAAACCACCGAGATCCCGGCCGACAAGGCCAGCTTCGGCAGCTTTGCCGTGCTGCGCGACCTGTCGGACCAACAAGTGCGCGCCATCGTGGAAGAACTGGCCCGCCAACCGCAGGCGGCCGGCAGCGTCGAGCACAAGCTAGCCACCTTCTACACCGCCTTCCTCGACACCGCCGCCATCGACCAAGCCGGTCTGGCCCCGCTGCAGCCCTTGCTGGCCGATATCGATGCCCTCAAGAGCCCGCGCGAGCTGGCCCAGTGGCTGGGCCGCATGCAAGGCCATCTTTCGACGCCCATGGAACTCTCGGTCGGGCCCGACTTCAAGAACCCCAGCCTGAACCTGGCGGCAGCCAGCCAAGGAGGCCTTGGCCTGCCCGGCCGCGACTACTACCTGAAGAAGGAGCCGCGCATGCTCAAGGCCCGCGCAGCCTATCTGCAGTACCTGCAAACTCTTGCCGAGCTGGCCGGCGAAGCCCAACCCGCCCGCGCCGCTGCACGCGTGCTGGCCCTGGAGACCGCGATCGCCAAGGCCCACTGGGACCCGGTGGCCAACCGTGACCCGGTCAGGGCCTACAACCCCATGAGCCCCGCCGAGCTGGCACGCAAGGCCCCGGGCTTTGACTGGGCCGCCTTCCTCGAGGCGGCGCGCCTGGGCCAGATCGACCGCCTGGTCGTGGCCCAGCCCAGCATGGCCATCGCCCTGGCACGCCTGCATGCCAAGCGCCCCCTGGCCGACTGGAAGCTGTACGCCAAGCTGCACCTGCTGGACGCCCATGCCTCCACCCTGCCCCAGGCCTTCCGCGATGCCCGCTTTGCCTTCCGCGGCAAGGCCTTGTCCGGCGCCAGCCAAGAACAGGCCCGCTGGCAGCAAGGCATGGCCCAGGTCAACGCGGCGCTGGGCGATGCCCTGGGCAAGCTTTACGTCGCTCGCCATTTCCCGGCCGGCCACAAGGCCCGCATGCAGGAGCTGGTGGCCAATCTGATGGCCGCCTTCGGCGACTCGCTGGACGCGCTGAGCTGGATGTCGCCACAGACGAAACTGCAGGCGCGCGACAAGCTGAGCAAGTTCACGGTGAAGATCGGCTACCCCGACCAATGGCGCGATTTCAGCGCCCTGGAGGTGCGCGCCGGTGACGCCCTGGGCAACCGCCTGCGCTCGGCCGATTTCGAGTGGCAGGTGCTGGCCGCCAAGGCCGGCCGGCCGGTGGACCGCAAGGAATGGGGCATCAACCCGCAGCTGGTCAATGCCTTCTACGACCCCACGACCAATGAGATCCTCTTCCCCGCCGCCATCCTGCAGCCACCCTTCTTTGATGCCACCGCCGACGACGCGGTCAACTACGGCGCCATCGGTGCCGTGATCGGCCACGAGATCAGCCATGGCTTTGACGACCAGGGCAGCCAGTTCGACGGCGACGGCCGCCTGCGCAACTGGTGGACGCCGGCCGACCGCAAGGCCTTCGAGGCCGTGGCGGCCAAGCTGGTGGCGCAGTTCAATGGCTACGAGGCCATCCAGGGCAAGCATGTCAACGGCCAGCTGACCCTGGGCGAGAACATCGCCGACCTGTCGGGCCTGCAAGTGGCCTTCAAGGCCTACCAGCGTTCGCTGGGCGGCAAGCCGAGCCCGGTGATCGGTGGCTTCAGCGGCGAGCAGCGTTTCTTCCTGGGCTGGTCGCAGGCCTGGCGCAGCAAGTCGCGTGAAGAGGCAACCTTGATGCAGGTCACCATGGACCCGCACTCGCCCGCCGAGTTCCGCGCCAACGGCGCCGCCGTCAACCACGATGGCTTCCACCAGGCCTTTGGCACCAAGAGCGGCGACAAGATGTTCAAGGGCAGCTCGGAGCGCATCCGCATCTGGTGAAGGGGCCACTGCGGTTTGTCAGCGTGGTGAAAGGAGACGGACACGCAAACGGGAAATGAGCCCAGGAATGCACGTATTCCGTGCACCGGAGTCGCGGGATGACGCCTAGGATGGAACTTACTGTCCTTGTTCTGCGCTCGACCCCGTGCTGCGGGTTCAACCGTTTGTTTGTCTGCCCCTTGTGAAAGCCCCGCCCATGCTGAAACTGCACCCCGCTCCGTCGCGCGTCCTCCCGGGCGCCTTTTCTGCCCTGCTCGCCGGCGGCCTGCTGCTCGGTCTGAACCCCCTCGCCAGGGCAGCCGACGGCGCGCCAGAGAGCCTGCACATCTGCCATGAGAACGAAGACGCCTTCCCCTGGCTGCTCAAGGACAAGCCCGGCTACAGCCAGATCATGATGGCGCAGCTGGAAAAGCAGCTGGGTACGCCGATCAAGCTGATGCCCATGCCCTGGAAGCAATGCCTGGCCGAAGTCAAAAGTGGCAAGATCGACGGCGCCATGAACGCCAGCTTCAGCGCCGAGCGCGCCGAGTTTGCCCACTACCCGCTCAAGCTCGACGGTGAGGCCGACGCCACCAAGCGCATGTACCGCGCCACCTACGCGCTCTACAAGACCAAGGGCGCCAGCGTCAGCTGGGACGGCAAGGCCCTGTCCGGCAATGGAACCTTCGGCGCCCAGGCCGGCTTTTCCATCGTCGCGCAGCTGAAACAGCTGGGCGTCAAGGTCGAAGACAACGCGCCCACGGCCGATGAGCTGCTGAACCGCGTGGCCTCGGGCCGCTACCTCGCCGCCGCCCTGCAGACCACGGAGGCCGAGGCCTCGCTGGCCTCCCTGCCGGCGCTGCACAGCAAGATTGAGCGGGTCAGCCCGCCCCTGGTCGACAAGGCTTACTTCACCATCTTCTCCAAGCCCTTCTTCGCCAAGCATGGCCAGACGGCACGCGAAGTCTGGCGCCTGCAGGGCAAGCTGCGCGAATCGCCCGAGTTCAAGGGTCAGGTCTCACACCTGATGAAGTCTGTCGACTGATTCGCCAGCAAGAACAAGCCTGCAACAGCAACAGCAACAACAACAGCAACAGCAACAGCAACAACAACAACAACAACAACAACAACAACGGCGGCCCTCGGGTCGCCGTTGTCTTTGGTGGGTGCAACTGCTCACGGCCACACGGGCCTCCCGCGGAGGGGAGCAGGCTGTTAACCTAGGCGCACACGGCCGGTCCGGCAGCGCGGGAGCAGACTTGGGCGAGGCACAGCAAGGCGACGCTGGCGCAGGGCAAGCCGCCCAGGCGCAATGGCAGCAGGACGAATCGGGTCTGCGGCTGCGCCTGAGCGGCGATTGGCGTGGCGGCCCCCTGCTCCCGCCGCCCCCCGAACCACAAGACTCGACGGATCCGCTCGGGGCCGCCCGGCCCCTGCTACTGCATGTCGACGGCCAGGCACTCAGCCATTTCGACAGCCGCCTCGCCGCCCAGCTCTGGGCCCTGAGCCGCAGCCGCCAGCAGGCGCTGAACACCGAGGCTCTGCCGCCGGGATTGCGCGGCATGCTGGACCTGGCCGCCCGCCAGAGCGCCGGCGACACGCCGAACGGCAAACGCCGCCCTCGCTGGCTCACGCGCATCGGCCTGGACTGGCAGGCCCGCTACCGCCGCACGCGCGACACCCTGGCTTTCACCGGCGAGCTCTTGATCGCCGTCTACCGCGCCCTGCGCGGCAGCACCGCCATGCGCGGCGAAGACCTGGCCCAGCAACTGCACGCCACCGGCCCGGCCAGCCTGCCCATCGTCACCCTGGTCAGCTTTTTGGTCGGGCTCATCATTGCCTATATGGGCGCCGCCCAGCTGCAGCGCCTGGGCGCGCAGGCCTTCATGGCGGACTTGGTCACCATCGGCGTGGTGCGCGAGATTGCGGCCCTGATGACCGGCATCATGCTGGCCGGCCGGGTCGGCGCCGCCTTTGCCGCCCAACTGGGCAGCATGCAGGCGAACGAGGAGATCGACGCCTTGCGCGCCCTGGGCTTGAACCCGGTCGAGCACCTGGTGCTGCCGCGCGTGCTGGCCATGGCCTTGATGGCGCCCTTGCTGACCACCTTTGCCGCCGTGGTGGGCATGCTGGCGGGCATGCTGGTGGCCGTGGGCATCTTTCATGTCGAGCTGCTGGACTACCTCTACCGCAGCTCCAAGGCCATCACCCTGGCGCATGCGGGCATTGGTCTGCTCAAGGGCACGGTCTACGGCGTGCTGGTCGCCATGGCGGGATGCCGCCAGGGTCTGCATGCCGGCCGCAGCGCCCAGGCCGTGGGTGAGGCGACCACGGCCGCCGTGGTGCAGGCCATCATCTGGATCGTCATCGCCGCATCGGCCTTGACGATTGCCTTTCAACGTCTGGGCTGGTGATGGTCGCGCAGCCGCAACAGGCCTTGCCCGCGCCCTCGCCCCTGCTCCGCGCCGAGGATCTGACCCTGGCCGTGCCGGGGCGCGTGCTGCAGCAAGGCATCAGCTTCGAGCTGCAGCGCGGCGAGATCCTGGTGCTGATGGGCGGCAGCGGCTGTGGCAAGAGCACCCTGCTGCGCCATCTGATCGGCCTGCAGACGCCGGCCGCGGGCCGCGTACTTTATGGCGAGCAAGACCTGGCCGAGGCCGACGACGACACGCTGGCGCAGCTGCGCCGCCAATTCGGCGTGATGTTCCAGGGCGGGGCGCTGTGGAGCTCGATGACGGTGGGTGAGAACGTGATGCTGCCGCTGACCGAGTTCAGCGAGCTGGACGAAGACGCGGCCGAGCAGATGGCCCGCTTCAAGCTGGCCCTGGTCGGCATGGAAGCCGCCTTTGATGAGCTGCCCAGCGCCCTCAGCGGCGGCATGAAAAAGCGTGCCGCCATCGCCCGCGCCATGGCCCTGGACCCGCCTCTGCTCTTCCTCGATGAACCCTCGGCCGGCCTGGACCCGCTCAGCGCCGCCAGCCTGGATGAACTGATCCTCAATCTGCGCGATCATCTGGGCACCAGCATCGTGCTGGTGACGCATGAATTGAGCAGCATCTTCGCGGTGGCCGACCGCGCCCTGTTTCTCGACGCCAAGGAGAAAACCATGACCGCGCTCGATGCCCCGCGCCGTTTGCTGGAGACTGCCCCCGAGGCGGTGCGCCTGTTTCTGCGTCGTGGCGAAACGTCCGGCTCCGGAGGCCACGCATGAGAAAGCGCCACGGTCACCCCGCCCTGCTGGGCCTGTTCGTCGTCACCGCCCTGATCCTGCTCTTCATCGCCGTGTTTGTGATCGCTGGCGGCAAGCTGCTGGGCGGCAAGGAGCGCGTGGTGATGTACTTCCACGGTTCCATCTACGGCTTGCAGATCGGCGCGCCGGTGGTGTTCCGCGGCGTGCACCTGGGCAATGTCAGCGCCATCGGCGTGGCCTACAACAATGCCAGCAATGCAGTGTCCATCCCGGTGGAAGCCGAACTGGAGCGCGACATGATCGGCAATCTCAGCGGCGAACGCCTGCCGGGCAGCGGCGCCACCTCGCTCAAAGCCCTGGTGGAGCGCGGCCTGCGTGCCCAGCTGGGTCTGCAAAGCCTGCTGACCGGGCAACTCTATGTGGACCTGGACTTCCGACCCGACAAACCCACCGTGGGCAGCACCGTCGAGGCCAGCCGCTATGTGCAGATCCCCACCGTGGCCACGCCCTTTCAGGACCTGCGCAACCAGGTGGACGGCCTGGACATCAAGCGTCTGGTGGGCGACCTCTCGGCCATCGCCAGCACCGGCCGGCGGCTGATCGAGGGGCCCGAGCTGAGCCGCGCCCTGAAGGACATCGAGGCGGTGAGCGCCAGCCTGCGCCGCCTCAGCCAGCAGCTGGACCGCCGCGCCGGCCCGGTGGGCGACGCCGCCTTGAACGCCCTGGCCGCCACCCAGGACGCCATGGAGCGCATGAGCCGCGCGGCCGTGACCGTCAACGAATCGGCCGAGCGGGTGGGCAAGACCTTCAACCCCGAGGGCGCGGTGGTGCAGGACCTGCGCCGGGTCTCCACCGAACTGGCCCGCGCTGCCGCGGCGGTGGCCGATGTGGCGCAGGACGAGGCGCCGCTGAACCAGAACCTGCAGCGCGCACTCAAAGACATCGCCCAAGCCGCCCGCGCCCTGCGCGAGCTGGCCGACACCTTGGACCAGCAACCCGAAGCCGTACTCAAGGGCCGCGCCAAATGAGCAGATTCCTCAATCGAATGAAGGCCGTCCCTGTGCTGATGGGGCTCAGCCTGCTCGCCGCCTGCGGCAGCTCCCCCCAGGTGCAGTACTACCAGCTGCGCGCGGAGCCGCCCGGTACATCACCCAGTCCAGTCTCTGCCCCGGTCTCGACCGATTCAGCCGCGTCGGCCTCCGCTGGCATCTGGGCCCTCGGCCCGGTGCAGATCCCCGAGTACCTGGACCGCGACGCCATCGTCCGCCCCAGCGGCCAGGCCATGCTGCGCCTGACCCCGAGCGAACGCTGGGCCGAGCCCCTGCGCGACGCCATCCCCCGCTTGCTGCTGCAAGACCTGGCCCGCTTGCACGGCAGCGCTCGCATCTGGCGCCTGCCCCTGCCGCCCGGGCTCTCGGCCGAACGACAGCTGCGCGTGGACATCCAAAGGCTGGACGCAGACGCAGACGCAGGCCTACGCCCGCTGCTGGTGCTGCAAGCACGCTGGACTTGGCTCGATCCCAGCGGCCGCCAGCCCCCCAAGGTGCGCGAACAGCGCTTCGAAGTGCCGGCCGGGGACGGCGGTACCGATGCACTGGTGGCGGCGCATCGAGCTGCGCTGTGGGCGCTGGCTGAGGCCATCGCGGCACACTAGGGCCGCCCGGCTCAAGCCCCCATCAATGCCTGACCACACACCCGCAAGGTTTGACCCCGCACGGCGCCCGATTCCGGCAAGGCCATGAAGGCGACCGCCTCGGCCACATCGCGGGGCTGGCCGCCTTGTGACAGGGCGTTGAGTCGCCGGCCGGCTTCGCGGATCAGCCAGGGGATCTGGCGGGTCATGTCGGTTTCGATGAAGCCGGGGGCCACGGCATTGATGGTGGCGCCGCGAGACGCTAACACGGCACTGCGAGCAGCGACGTAGCCGATCAAGGCTGACTTGCTGGTGGCGTAGTTGGTCTGGCCGGCATTGCCGGCGATGCCGCTGATGGACGACAGGCAGATCTCGCGCGCGCCGGGCGCCAGCAGATCGGCCTGATCCAGCGCCGCATCGATGGCCAGGATGGCCTGCAGATTGACGGCCATGACCTGCTTCCACTCGGCCTCGCTCATCTTGAACAGGCTGCGGTCACGCGTGATGCCGGCGTTGTGCACCAGCACATCGACCGCCAGGCCGGGGTGTTGGCGCAGCCAGTCGCACAGCGCCGCGGGGGCTGCGGCGCTGGTGATGTCCAGAGCCAGGGCGTCACCCTGGATGCACCGCGCCAGCTCGCGCAAATGCGGCTCGGCCGAGGGCACATCAATGCACAGCACGCGAGCGCCCTCCTCGGCCAGGCGCGCCGCCGTCGCAGCACCCAATCCCCGCGCGGCACCGGTGACCACGGCCAGGCGTTCACGCAAGCGGCCCGGGACCGAAGGGATTTCAGGGCTCGCAAAAAGAGCATGGCCTGCATCCAAACGCAGAATCCGCCCGGACACGTAAGCGCTGCGGGCGCTGCAGAAGAAGCGCACAGGCCCCAGCAAAGCGCTCACCGCTGCCACCGGCACTTGCAACGCATTGACGGTGGCGGCATGGCTGCGGCCCAGCTCCTTGGCCAGGCTGCGCACGAAACCTTCGATGCCTTGGGCGGCCGCCGCAGCCTCGGGCGAGACGCGAGCGGCCTCCAGCGGACAAGGCGCCAGCAGCAAGAGCTTGGCGCAGGGCGCCAGGCGGCGCAGCAGGGGCGCAAAGAAACTGCGCAGCTGGGCCAGGGACGCGAGCTCACGGCAGCCGGTGGCGTCCAGCACGGCGATGTCGACGCGGGCCGACGCATCGGCGGCCAGGTCTGTCTCCGTCAGCAGGCGGGCGCCCAGTGCCTGCAGCAAGCTCCGCGCAGCGTCGCCCGCATGCCCGCCCGGCATGGCGGTCAATACCAGCTGCCGGCCACGCAGCTCGTCGCTGCGGTAGGGGCCGGCCTCGCGCCGCAGGGCGCGTGGACGCGGCAGGCCGAGCGCACGCACGAGCGGGCCCGTCAAGCGGCCCGCGGCCAGGCCAATCAAAGGATCTGAGTTCGAAGCCATGGCGGTCCGTGAAGGGCCCGATCAGCCCAGGGCGGCGATGACCTCGGCCGGCGCCTGCACCAGCTCGATCAACACCCCTTCGCCACCAATCGGAAACTCGGCGCTGGACTTGGGGTGGATGAAGCAGATGTCGTAGCCGGCCGCGCCCTTGCGGATGCCGCCCGGCGCGAAGCGCACGCCGTTCGCTGTCATCCACTCGACGGCCTTGGGCAGGTCGTCCACCCACAGGCCCACATGGTTGAGCTGGGTGGTGTGCACCGCCGGCTTCTTCTCCGGATCGAGCGGCTGCATCAGATCGACCTCGACCTTGTGCGGGCCCTGGCCGATGGCGCAGATGTCTTCGTCCACGTTCTCGCGCTCGGAGACAAAGTTGCCGGTGACCTGCAGACCCAGCACATCGACCCAGAGCTTGCGCAAGGCCTGCTTGTCGGGGCCGCCGATGGCAATCTGCTGGATGCCAAGGATTTTGTAAGGCTTGTTGGAGCTCATGGATGCTGCCTCACTCACTCAAAACGCAGGATCAGCTGATCCACCGACAGGCTTTCGCCCACCTTGGCCATCACCTCGGCCACCTTGACGTCGCGCTCGGCGATCAAGATGTTCTCCATCTTCATGGCCTCGATGACGGCCAGGCGCTCGCCGGCTTGCACGGTCTGGCCAGGATGCGCAGCGATCTGCACCAGCAGGCCCGGCATGGGCGAGAGCAGGAACTTGCTGGTGTCCGGCGGGGCCTTGAAAGGCATCAAGGCCTGCAGCTCGGCCGCACGCGGCGAAAGCACATTGACGAGGATGGCGTAGCCGTTGTGCTGCAAGCGATAAGCCAGCGGCTGCTTGGCCGTGCCGCGCTCGGCCTGGGCCACAAAGGGCTGGCCGTTGACGGTGCCGGTCAGGCGGATGTCGTTCAGGCGCGAGTTGCAGACGATGCGATAGCTCTTGGCATCGGCGCCTTCACCGACTCGTACCAGTGCCTCACCCAGGTGCCCCACGAACTCGGAGATGTGCAGGGCGTGGCGGGCCTGCTGGCCGGCCGTGCCCTCGGACACCAGGGCCACGTAGTCGTGCTCGATGCGCACCTCGTGCCCGGGCAGCTGGCCGCTGATGCCAGCCTCGCGCTCGCGCGCCTTGCGGCGGATGAAGCCAGCCAGGGCAACCAGGAACAACGGATCGCTGTGCGGCACATCCTCGGCACGGAAGCCACCGCCGTAATGCTGAGCGATGAAGCCGGTGTTGAAGTTGCCGGACTTGAAGTCCTCATGCGCCAGCAGGGCCGACTGGAAGGGGATGTTGCTGGAAATGCCGCGGATGACAAAGCCATTCAAGGCTTCGCGCATCTTGGCGATGGCGTCGGCACGGTCGCGGCCGTGAACGATCAGCTTGGCGATCATCGAGTCGTAGAACATCGGGATCTCGCCACCTTCGTAGACGCCGGTGTCGACCCGAACGCCGCCGAAAGAACCGTCGGCATAACTCTCACCCTGCAGGGTCAGCGTGCCCTGCTCCAGATTGGCCTGCGGCGGCTGGTACTTGACCAGGCGGCCGGTGGAGGGCAGGAAGTTGCGGAACGGGTCTTCGGCATTGATGCGGCACTCGATCGCCCAGCCTTCGCGCTTGATGTCCTCTTGCTTGAGGCTCAGCGGCTCGCCGGCGGCCACACGGATCATCTGCTCGACCAGGTCCAGGCCGGTGATGCACTCGGTCACCGGATGCTCCACCTGCAGGCGGGTGTTCATTTCCAGGAAGTAAAAGCTCTGGTCCTTGCCGACCACAAACTCCACCGTGCCCGCGCTCTGGTAATTCACGGCCTTGGCCAAGGCCACGGCCTGCTCGCCCATGGCCTTGCGGGTGGCTTCGCTGATGAAGGGCGACGGCGCCTCTTCGATCACCTTCTGATGGCGGCGCTGGATCGAGCATTCGCGCTCCCACAGGTAGAGCGTGTTGCCCTGGCTGTCGCCCAGCACCTGGATCTCGATGTGGCGCGGCTCCTCGACGAACTTCTCCATGAAGACGCGGTCGTCGCCAAAGCTGTTGCGCGCCTCATTGCGGCAGCTG
>Ga0187843_10002223_pt1 | contig 11916 bp, 12 predicted proteins | sample SpaLakP09_SKY_43_FD_134516 | JGI IMG/M metagenome (GOLD analysis project Ga0187843, IMG submission 134516) | Oligotrophic lake water microbial communities from Sparkling Lake, Wisconsin, USA - SP09_SKY_43 | ecosystem: Environmental > Aquatic > Freshwater > Lake | place: USA: Sparkling Lake... | reverse complement strand
GGGGGGGGTGCATGGGGTTCGGCATCATACGAAATAACGTTAGTTTTGGGGACGGGCTTGGCTTTCAGTATAGGCTTTGCGACTACAGGCTTCTTGGCTTCACGGGCGGCAGCGAGCGCCTCCAGGGCTCGCGCAGTAGCGGCTTTTTGGGCCGGGGTACGCTCTTTCTTAGGCTTTTCCACTACGACGTTGGTTGTCTCGTACTCGTCGTCGCTCATCTGGGTTCTATTTAGGGGCCGGGAGATTTTCATACAATACAGACGCTTTTATAATGAAAATTTTTATTTTCATTAGAAAAGGATACTAATAAGTGAAAGTATTAGAAAGTGAAAAAGAGACCTCACAAGGGATGGACTAACGGCACCGTTAGTCCATTTTTTTAGTACCCAGATGGTGGGTAAAAAGGTACGCTAGTGCCGAGATTTTGATAGACTATGTTTCCTAACGCACTCCTAGCGAGAGCAAATGTACATGATACGTTAGGCCCTATCTGAAATCCTATGTACGCAGCGACACTGCCGCCCAGAATCTGTAGGTAGATGTTGATGCTCGTGTTAAATGAGTTTTTGTTAGTCAGTACGTAGTTGCCTGTACCTGAGGCACCTGATGGTGTAGGAACACCGGTCGTGTCGGCGTTAATGTACATGTCGATCACTACGCCAGGCGTAATGCCGCTAAAAAAGTACTGACCTGGGTACGTGAGTTGTATTGTGCCCGTAGTCGCGAAGGGACCAAACGTAAATTGAGGGAGATAGTCGTTCGCCAACTGTCCGTTTATGTTTGATGTGTTCATGTTATTTGTATTTACAGTCGTGAAGCCGCCTGTGGCTGCCGAGACGGCACCAGGCAAGGCATTAACCCCGCCAGGTGCGTTCAGCCCTGCTGTCGCGGTCATAGTTCCTGTAGCCGAGATGTTTCCCGACGCACTCACAGCAGCAGTCGTCACAGTACCTATGCACGTGATGTTGTTAGTCGTTAGTGTTTGCGTGCTGTTGATGTTAAACAGGTTCATATTGAGCGCCGACGCCGCATTAGAAACCCATGTCGAAGTGCCAGAGAAGGGCACGTAGGGAACGCCGTTGATGGTGGAGAGGAACTCAATCTGAGGGACCTGTAGGGTAGTTGTGAGGATGCCGACTTGACCCGAGAGCGTAGGGGCCGCGACCTCATTAAGCGCAACTAGGTTCAGCGTGCTGACTATGTCAAAGGCCCTCATATTGAGGTCTGAAGTCGCTGTGGAGACAAACGCCGCGACTGGACTCGCTATAGGCTGACCGTTGATGCTGCTGATGTTGATGAGGCCTGCGTTCGCAAAACTAATCTGATTGCCTGCGAGGGCCTCGATCGACGAGACACCAAGCAGGGCGTTGTCGTTGATGTCTATGATGCCGTTAGGATTAATAAAATAAAGGGCGTTGCCTATTGCTACGTCATTAACAAACAGTTCCGCGACGTTGCCTGCGTTTTGCCCTGCGAAATCCACGGCCGAGACAGCGCTCGTGAGACTCCAGTTCTGTGTGGGGATGTAGCGGGTGCCGTTGATGGTACTGAGGCTGACGATGGGGGCTGTAAGGGTGCTAAGGTTCGTAAAGGTAAAGCCGTTCATATTGACGTTGGCCTGCGCGGGGACGTCATACCAGATGGTGCCGAGGGGCAGGCCGTTGATGCTGCTGACGTTGAGGGTAGAGAGTACGCCGACCACGGCAGTAATAGAGCTCAGCGAGGAGACCTGATTATACGTAGCCCAGTTAGAGGTGTCAGACGGAGTGATGTAGGGATACGGCTGACCGTTGATGGTACTGAGGTTTGATATATCGCGATTACTAGTGAGGTTGAGGTTGTTGATGGACGAGACCGCAGTAATGAAACCGTTGGGAGACACCATATTGATACGCTCTACGTCAAGGAGTTGGACGCCTGCTGTGGGTGAGGTCCTGCCTCGTATGATGAGAGGGTTCGAGCCGTTCGCGAGGGGGTAGATGGTCCCTGCGTAGGTGTCAGACAGCAACTGGATGCCTGTATCTACGCCTAGGGTTCCCGTCTGAAGGCGTACGCCGCCCTGGCCATAGATGTAGGCAGTCTCAGGGATTTGCAGCAATACAGGGGGCACAACGGCAGCCACTAGGCTGACGAGACCCTGACCGTATAGGTTCATAGACCCTGCGATGCCTGGAAACGTAGGTGCAGCCCCTGCGCTGATGCCTACGTTTGCAGCCCCTATCGCGACACGAGACGTGAGGCCGCCGTACTCGCCAAAATTTCCGCTGTAGGACTGGATGCTGACGAGGCCGCCGAGGCCGACGGCAGGGTTGGTTGCACCGTAGGCCTCCATCGTTAGAGTCCCTGGTAGGCCAAAGCCAAAGAGACCTCCTTTCGCCTGTACGTTGATGTCTCCCCTCACACCGTTCTCAGACACGAGACTGATGGTGGGGGTGCGGCCTGGGTCAGTCCCTCCATCAGCATAGACTGAGTACCCACCGTTATAGTTGCTGTATAGGTTGCTGCTATACATAAACGTATTACTCGTGAGGGTGCTGAAGTTGTTAGTGTTGTAGGAGACGAGGTTGGAGGCTACGTACTCCATAGCGTTAGAGGAGAAGGTCTGTATTGTACTCGCCGAGGTCGCGACGTAGGGGGCAAAGAGGTTGATGGTCTGAGGGGACTGGATGTCTATAGTGCTTTGACTGGCCCCATCGATTGTGATGGATGCCGCAGAGTTGCCCGTGAGGGTCACAGGACTGCCGACAATGGATACGTTGGAAGCCTGTATCTGTACTGATTCTATTTCAGTACCCGTACCTATATCAATAATTGAACCCGACCCCCCTATAGTGAGGTTCGCGTTCATAGTCACCGTGGGGGTCGCTGGGTTGTTTTCAGGATTCACGGAGAAGTTGTAGGGATGAGGGAGGACGACGTTGCCGTTTATCATCACGGGGCTGTTGAGGAAGGTAGTACCCGCCATCTGTGAGATGAACTCTACGTTGGACCCTGTGGTCGTCTCGCCTATATTAACAAAGGAGGTGCCTGGCGTAGCGAAGATGAGGTCACCGCTCTGCGTGAGGGTCACGGTGGAAATAGCGGGCGGCGGAGCAGCACCGCCGCCGCTGACCTGACTGCGAGAAAATTGTACGCCTAGACTGTTCGGGAAGGATAAGCCTGCGTTCCCTTGTTGGTTGTCGGCCATTCTATATCAGTAGGCTGTTTTAGTTTGTAGCCGGAAGACTCACGAACGGGTGCATGAAGCGGCTCCGTATAGATTACGATTTCCCCTAGTTTCCTGGTGTTGCACCATTCAATTCGCGCAGCCGCTATTTTTAGGGGCTGTGCGATTTCTATACGAAAGACCCTGCCGAGCCTCGTCGCCGTCTCTGTCATTACACGAGCCATTACTAGAGCTTGTCTCTATTTTCTTAAGTCGTTGTCGTGCTTAGGGTTGTTGTCAAGGAAACTATACACACGGGCCATCGCCCACTGCTCCTTAGGGAGTTTCATAGACATCGGGGCTGCTACGTTCTTGAGGAAGGAGCCTTTCATACGAACTGACAGACTGTCACCCCTATACGCTCCTACACCGCGGTTATAGACTTGCTGTAGGATACTTTTAGGAACCTTGCTTGCCTTGGCGAGGGCGGCGAGGGAGTGCGGCTTGTTCTCAAGCCCTAGCCTAGCGATTACGCGTTCTCTGTGCGTCATACGAAGTACATAGAAATTTTCTAGACCCACGAGGTCTCATAACTGTACGTCTCCACCCCGCCTGCTTCTTTTAACCCGCTGTAGCCAAAGGCCATCACGTTGAAGTCCATGGTCGTCTGTCCTGTGCCTACAGGGGGCGAGGTAGAGGAGGTGTTGAGATAGATAGACGCGACCTCGACGTCGCCTTGGTCGGTGTAGGGATTCGCCCCGCCAAACGTTGGTTGAGTAGCGTTAGGGGTAAAGGCTGTAGCCGTCAGCCCGAAGTGCGGGTAGGTGGTGTAGAGGTTATAGGGGTCTCGCAGCGTATTCTCTGTACTGACTTGCGAGGGCGCAAACAGGCCTGAGCCTCCCACCATGTACGACCCTGCGGCCTGAAGGGGCAAATAGGCTGGGCTCATATCACCCGCATACAGCAAATACGTGAAGCCTGAGCGGAGGCGGGGGAAAAGAAGACCCGCGGCATTCGTAATGTTCGTATTGGTCTGTGCGCTAAATCCTTGTCCTTGCTGAAGAGGCACAGAGTACGCCCAGCGGCCCGTGTAGTCGTTAGTCGTATTCCCGCCGAACTGATAGGCGTAGGACTCAATCTGTATAGCGAAGGAACCCTGAAGGGCTATGTCTGCGTTCATCTTGATGAGGAACCACGCGGAGCGAAGATTCTTCTTCTTGATGGCGATGGCGGGGACGATGGCTGTAGGAAGGCTTTCACCAAATAAAGCATTTAATGAGTACCAAGCAATTTTTGTGGAAGCGTAGGCGGTGCCGACTGTCACCGTGCCTCCTACGGGTGCCGTGCCGTTGTATGTAAATTGGGTGCCGTTCGGGTGCGTAGGTGGAGCCCCCATGGCATTCCAATTGAGTACGGGATTACCTTGACTTATGATGGTATAAGTGTTGCCGCTGACGAGTGTAGTTCCCGCCGTGCTTACGCTTTCCGCGTTATAGGTCTTGCTGAACCGCCAGCCTGTGCCGGTTGTACTTGGGTCGATGGGTGCAAGAGTCGTGTTGGTCGTCCCTACGCCATAGGGCACGTAGATGTTCGCAGGGTCCCCAGTACTCCACGTAAGATTTACGACGCCACCTGTTGGGCCCGGCGTATCATTCACTAGGATTTTGTTGGCGAGAGCTTGTGAGAAGGGCCCCGTCGCACCCGTCGAGCCAGCAGCCCCCGTAGGCCCTGCGTCGCCTGTAGGCCCTGCGTCGCCCGTTGCCCCCTGCGCCCCTGGGACTTGTACGGAGAAAGTAGTTGCCGCACCGTTAGTCCATAGAGTGAGGCCCATCGCGGCTTGCGTGAGGAGGTAATAGGAAGGGTTGGTCGCATCTACGGCCAAGATGGTAAATGTAGCATAAAAGATTGGCGACTGATAGGCTGTGAGAACAGCAGACCCGTACGCTGCGACGATGACTGATAGATTAGCAAAGAACTCGGCACCCGCACCGTTGATGCTTGTCTTGTTAAACAAAATCTGAGAAGGGTTCGCCAGGTTTTGCGCCCAGCCCCCTGAGGCAATAGTCGTATCATAGTTCCACACGCCATAGACACTCAGTCCCGCGGAACCCGTAGGACCAGCAGCCCCCGTTTGCCCCGCTGGCCCTGTAGGGCCTGCGTCGCCGGTGGGTCCGGCTCCGCCTGTGGCTCCGTCTGCACCGGTACTCCCTTGAGGTCCTGTATCTCCGCTGCTGCCCTGAGGTCCTGTGGCTCCGTCTGCACCGGTAGGCCCGTCGGCTCCTGTGGGCCCTGCGTCGCCTGTGGGCCCTGGTTGGCCCGTTGGGCCATCAGCCCCAGTAGGCCCGTCCGCTCCGCTAGGTCCTGTAGGTCCTTCAGCCCCTGTGTATCCTTGAGGTCCTGTGTCTCCTGCTGAACCCGTTGGACCCACGTCTCCCGTGGGTCCTGCTGCGCCTGTAGGACCGTCAGGCCCAGTAGCCCCAGGGCTGCCTGTTGCGCCCACCGTACCACTCGCAGGGGGCAGTCCATTAATCGAAGACACATTTATATTAGCAGAGTTATTAATACTGTAGAGGGCCATGTTGAGGTCAGACGCAGCCGTTCCTACCCACCCACCCCCGCCCTGAGGAGACACACCGTTGATAGAGGAGACGTTGATGTCCGCAACGGCAAAGATGCTATAGGAGTTCATATTCAAATTATCAGGCGCCCCGGCACCCCAGCCCACTACGAAGTTCTGCTGTGTTCCGGAAACGATAGAGAGCCCCAACTGATTGGGCTCGGCTGCTGCGTACAAACCGAGTTGCGACGCGGCCATATTTTCTATATACTATGTAGAAAATGTCATTCGCAAACCAACCGTCTAGGCTTTTGATTTCGTCTGATGACCTTTCCTACGGCGTCGGAAACGCTTTTACATGCACGCTCCCGGAACCTATCACCGGGGCTACGAGGGCCGACCTGCTACGAGCCGTAGTGCCTAACACTGCATATCAGATTCCAACCTATCAGGCGTCCTTTTACTACTACATCAGCACGGTGGGCGGCGGCACGACGCTTCAGAGTTTCACGATTAACACACAACAGTATTTTGATGGCCTCATCAATAACCCTACGTACGGCCTCACGTCTTACTTCCCTCTCCTCGACTACCTGAACCTCGCTGGCACGCAGACTGCTCTCGTGTTCTCCTACAACTATAACAAACAACGGGTCGTGGTTTCTGCTGCGGGAGGAGTCGCGACGGTTGCAGTCGCCCCGTCGAGTGTGTGGCCTGTAAATGTTTTTAATCGCCCCTTCGCCCTCAATACACGCCTAGGGTTTATCGATTCCGATGCGGGGGCCCTCGGTGCCGTCGTGACCGCAAGCATCCTCGCGAACCTTATCCGCTCAAAGGTCGTCTATGTACTGTGTAATGTTGTTATGAACGATAGTATCACTACGGACGGCCTGCGTACGGCCATCGCGAAAATCCCTGTCAATTCAACGTTCGGTGGCCTCACTCTCTATCAGCCTCCCTACCTGAACTGGAACCGCCTCATCACGCAGGGCTCGTACCAGCAGGTGACGATTAGCCTGTTGGACGACCAGTACCAGCCCTACCCCCTCAACGTCAGCGAGTTCTGCGAGTTTGAAATCTGCTTTAGGTACGACGACTTTGAAAACGCGAGGGGACCTCAAATTATGTAGAGTCGAGGGACTCTGCCTTTACATCCAAGGCCTTGGCGTCAGAGAGGACGAGGGTCGGCCCCCCTTCGTCGCAGATATACACACTTTTCTTCGGTCCCTTAGATTTAGCAGCAGCAGCGGGAGCAGCCTTCGGCGCAGGCGTAGGCTTCGGCACGACGACCTTCAGACTATCACGGAGTAGCGTCGCGATGGGTGCCATCACTTCTCCTACCGTCTTAAACGTGTCGGCTTGCTCAAGGATGGTCCAGAGTTCATTTTGAAGTCTAGACAATTCCATATAGAAGCAGCCAAGATAAAAATTTTTAACCGATGACGCTGGTTGCACCGCCGCCGAGGTGGAGGACGCGAGTGAAGCGGACGATGGCCGAGATGGTCGTGTCGGGATTCACCGTGTTGTTTCCCGAGTTAGGGTTGGTCGGGTTGCAGTTAATCTGGACGACCATCTGCGAGCCCGCACTCGTGAGGGTATTGATGCCATCAAGCTCAACGCCGTGGAAAGACGCGTGCTTGAGACGGTCAAAGCAGTAGCCGTACGTGAAGGCGTCGCACCAGGCGGAGCGAGGCTGGGCGGAGACCACGAGGGTCCCGAGGTTGTTCTGGTTAGGAACAGGGCGAGGGGCCGCGACTGCCGTCCCCACAGCCGCGAGGGCCCCGCCCGTCGCCGAGGCGAAGGTGTCAGGGGTCGCAGTATAGAAGTTCGTGCTGTCGATGATGCCGGACTTGTCAGTAGATTCCGGAGACCCAAAGGAGTTCTGAAGGTCCATAAACATACGGTGTTCGCCGATGGCTGTGAAGGCAGGGTAGTACAGCGAGCCGATGCGGTACTGGATGTCAATCGCGCCTGGGTTGCAGAAGGTAGATTGCGCGAGCCACTGGGGGGAGGCGAGGGCCGAGGAGGGCTGTGAGATAATCTGGAGGTTGCGCATGTTCTGCGAGGCCTTGCTGACGATGACGGACTTCTGACCGGAAGAGGCCGCACCGATAGACTGTGAGGAGACAAGGTGTGCGTCAAACGCCCAATTCACGCCCGTGCCGCTGGGCTCCTCGATGAGGTCGTCCATAAGGCTGAGGTAGGTAGGGTGCAGATCGACAAAGTCAAGCTCAAGAGTCAAGTTAGAGATGGCGTAGGAAGGCACAGGGGCGTTAGGTCCCGCGCAGAGGATAGACTCCACGGCCGAGGCCAAGTTCAGTTGGACGTACAACTGACCTGCGTTGCGGCTGGGGAAGAGCGTATCATTACGGAAGAACGATGTGAGGAGGGAGAGAGGAATCGAGTACTGGTTCTGGCCGGGCTGGAAGGCAGCGGACGCCGTGGAGGCCGAGGAGGCCGAACCGGTTCCCTGCTGCTTCTTGGCGTTCTGGATGACCTTGGAGGGCACGTCGTACTTGGAGATGAGGGCGTCTGCCGTACCCGCAATCACGCCCGCAGCGTTCGTGGGGGCGACCGTGTTGGTGTTGTGCTTCCACAGACCCAAGAAGGAGCCGACGTTGTTATACCACGCCTGGGAGACGGTAGGGTAGATTTCCGCATTCACCTTCTTAGGCAGGAAATCAATATCGTCCATCAGGGTGCTATTGACGCTGATGAGGGCACGTCGGAAGACGGAGTACGCACCATCGTCGAGCGTGCATGCCGCGACCGCTGTGGGGGTTGCAGCGGCGGCCACGGCGTTCGCAGAGTCATAGACCGTGACCTGGAAGGAGAGGCAGGCCGACAGCAAGTCAGCGTACGCCTGGCCGTCCTGGATAAGGATATTGACTACGCCGGACGAGGCGCCGGACCCGTAGTTCTGGCCGGACTGCGGCACGAGACGGACGCGGCGGCGGCCCGTGAGGACGCTTGACATCGTCATACGCCCCGCCACCTTGGCAACGTCGGGGACAACCTCCGCGATAGAGTCAGCCATAAACGGAGAAGACAACGCCGAGGACATTTTATACTTACACCCTCTATTTTTAGTTTAACAGGGACAGCCTTGCGTCTTGTTTTTGAAGTTCTATCTCTGCCTTACTCGGACCCCCCTTTCCTGACGCTAGAGACCTTAGGTGGGTCTTTAGGTGCGGCCCCGCCGGGACAAGGCGCTTTGCTACACTCGGGTTTTTTAGCATCGGTTTCCGGCTTAGCAGCATCGCTAGGCCCTCGTACGCTAGGTCCGCGTGTCTCGGCGAGTTCTTTGACTGCGGCGGCGGGTTCATCTGTACCGAAGGTGATGATTTTATCAAAGCCGTGGCGGAAGCGTCGGGCCTCAGGGGCCTTGTAATCCACAACGATAAACTCGTGCTTGCCCTTGGCCATGATGTTGTAGTACATACGGCAGAACTCCTCCGTACTGAGATGCCCTGCGTGTTCTTCCGCGACCTTGACGAGGTCGTTCTTCTGTAGGGGGAGGATGACGTTATAGAGTGTGTTGTTTCGCATAGCGGCATTCACCTGCTTGGAGTGCTGGACGCAGATAAAGACGGTGGCGTTGAGTTCGTGGCGGCAGATGAGGATGACCCTCTCCGCCATCGTCGGCTTACCCTTGCTACTCATCGCCTCAGCGAAGACCACGTCATCAAAGCCTATGAAGATGTTGAGAGGTCTCTCCTTCTTCTCCATCCGTTCTATCTGGTCCTCCTTGAGCTTGTCGATGTAGTGTGTGAAGGCCTCGTTGTCATACTCGGTCATAAAGACTATACGCTTCTGAGGAAGACCCTCAAACGCCTTCTTAGAGTCTGAGGAGCCGCAGAAGATGAGGACCTCGTCGTAGTAGCGTGGGAACATGTTCTTTAGCCAACTATACATAATTGACGACTTGCCTCCACCGATACGTCCGTATGCAATCACCGTCGCCGGAGTGATAGGCAACAGGGACGGGTCCTCACCCTTCTTTACCATAGCGGCCATCAGGGCATCGCGCTTCACATCACCAAGGGTTTCGCGCTGCGGGATGCCTTCTATCTTCAACGCCATCTACTGTTCCTTCTTATTTCTTCCCTGCTCCTTTGTCCTGAAATAAACGAGAGAGTACCGATTACCGGTGTAGGGAGCCGTACCGTGTTCCATCTCCGCCCCGTTAAACATAAGGGGGTGGTACTTGATGTTATAGGGCTTTCCCTCCACAAGCAGGTTCCCCCCTGTGTAATCGCCGAGGCCCACGATGACCGAGTCCCCTATGTTGTTCTTGTCTATGTGAGTCTTAGTCTTATAGTTGTAATTGACTTGCACGGTAGTAAAGCGGAAGGGGACTATCTGATGACCGAGGGCCCATATCGCCTTCTTGAGTTCGGGGAACTTGGCGTCGAAGCGCGAGGGGTTCATCATATGCGTATGGATACGGTTATACACACGACCCAACGGCATACTGTGCCCTACACCGCTGTTGTTGCGACTATACGTTATAGGGATATGAGTCTCTCCCAACAGTTCCTCGACGCGCTTGACCTTGGGGCTGGAGGCTGAGAGGGCACGCAGGTGATGGAGGGGCATCTACTACAAAAATACATAATCTGTGCATGGGATTACATCATAAACTTAGCAGGCGCCCCTTCTCCGCGACACATAGGGCACTTAGTACCCTTTTGTTTATGCCACGCAGTACTAGACAGTAGATGCTTACAGGCTAGGCGGTATGTCTTACCTGGTTCAAGCGGCTCCAGCATTACAGGGCACTCCTTGCCCTTAAGGAGTTCGACTGCGTACATGTGTTCTGACGATGCACCCATCGGCTTACTGAACCTTCTTACTCGGGCTACTATGAAGTCGCAGAAACGTTCTACATCCCAATCTACGTCTTCTCGGTCCGCCATCTCATAATAGTCATCGCTTAGTGAGGCTGTATCTCTTTCGTGTTTGATTACCTGTAGTATTCCATAGGTGAAGGATTCGCCCTGGTACTCGATAGACGCCTCAGTAGGCTGGACCAGTTCATAGATGTTTCGTATCTTTCTCACTAACGCTTCCTCATCCATTTCCTCATAGACGAAGACAGTTGAGCTTGGGGCTGCATGGCCGCACTTAGAAGGCTCGTGTGATACACGGCATCTGATATTGAACTCTTCCCCTGCGATAGGCGTACAGGCTATACGGACCTCGCTGAGTGCATGACATTCGAATGGAACCTTGATAGAAACAGTAAGTACACGTGTGGAGTCATAGGGTCTGGAAGAGACCTCGGCCTCAGCGGAAGGAACGGCGGCGGAAGAAACGGCGGCGGAAGAAGACATCTCGGAAATTTTGTACGGAAGGAAGGGGCCAGGCTGACATCAGCAAAAGAGACCTCGCACCTCTCAATTTTTTCCACGCCTACCAACCGGCCCCGCCCTTGGCCTTGACGTCCGCCCCTAGGCCATCCTCATCCGTAGAGACGCCGTACTTCTCACACATCTCTTCAGCCTCCTCACGGCCAACACTAGCGACAAGCTCACGCCAAGCCGCTGCATCTCCCTCACCTATAGCCTTGACCTTCTTGAGGGCCCACTTATGACGTAGGCGTGAGTTAGTCTCTAGGGCTGTCTTAAATTCTTTGTTATAGTGTCTCTGACGCCCAGCCGTCAGGTTTGCTGCGTCTTTCATCTTGCGGCCGCTCGCCTGTCCGAGAGGATTCACATTAGTGACACACTTTACTGTCATAGTTTTTTCACGGCCATCCCCACCTTTGTAAGTAATGACGCTTTCAGTTATACCCATACCGGTTCCCTTAAGGAAGTCCATAGCAGCCTTGTCTCCTTCACAGTCTAAGCGCCGTGCCGCTGTGGCCCCTCTACAGTCGAGGCTCAGAGCAGCACCCCCTTGATTCAGCATGCTAAATACAGTCTTAGGACGTGAGGACGTGGAAGGAACAGAGACGGAAGACATAGTAGGAAGGAAGGACGTAGGAAGGAAGGACGTATGGAAGAGGCCGCACGTATGAGCCAAAAATTTTCGGACGCTTCAATTTTTTCCGGAATGAGCCCTCACGTTAAGCGCAAGGCGATTAGTGAGTGCGGCGAGGTCCCCGCGAGGGCGAGGTCTCTATAGCGTTTCGGATTTTTGACATCCATAGTGTGTATAGGGTTTCCCACATAGACTCTAGACTCTCTATTGACGCGAGGGCTACTATGAG
>Ga0187843_10002220_pt1 | contig 11932 bp, 16 predicted proteins | sample SpaLakP09_SKY_43_FD_134516 | JGI IMG/M metagenome (GOLD analysis project Ga0187843, IMG submission 134516) | Oligotrophic lake water microbial communities from Sparkling Lake, Wisconsin, USA - SP09_SKY_43 | ecosystem: Environmental > Aquatic > Freshwater > Lake | place: USA: Sparkling Lake... | reverse complement strand
AATCCAAGCGTCTCACTTTGTCTTCTGAATCCCAAAATCCATGTGTATGCAATACATCTCGACTTGCTATCTCATCTTCAAACTCTTTTTTCAGCTGATAGGGAAATTTTAGACAAATTTCCAGTTTGTTTTCACGCAACTCTACATATATTCTTTTGCTGAGATCTAAAACTCTAAACGGCCTGTGCCATTTAAGGTCAGCGAGTTTAGAACCATAGTCAAGGCCAGCCATGGACGAGATGGTCTTGTATTTTTCCAACAGTTTAACTAGGAAATTTGCCTGATTTTTGGTCAGCTCACCGCTGTTGATGATTTTTTCATGAAAACTTGAGATGGGTGAAAAATCTTGACCTTGTATGGATATTTTTTGTTGAGCAACAAGATTATAAAATTTAACAAATATGTCTTCGGCAAATTCTGATGGTAGCATTATTCAAGTATACAGCCTTGATTTCTGGTTGTCAACTGAATAATCTAGAAATTGGGGTGCCTTGGCGTATTTCATCAACAGTCCACTCGGTGTGGCATAGTTTTAAAAACCATTCAGCTCTGTCTGGTACATAGGGCTCATCTAGTTCTGACCATTTGATACTGAGATCTGCAGCTAGGCTGGATTGATCACATAACACCGGGACGCCATTTATAGCTGCTTGAACAGCCGGGCCGCTGTTGTGGTTGATCACGCAGTGGTAATTGTAAAAAATATCAAAACTGTCATAGGTATCGGGTATGAGCATGGGTCTTTCGACCTCTACCCCAGACTGTTTGAATGGAAACGCTGACCGAGGATGATACCTCACTCGAATTCTTCTATGGGCATGCTGTTTTATTTTTTCAATAGTGTCTGCTACCCAATCTTTCATGGCCGGCATGCCTTGCCATTGAAGACTTTCTTGATGTTGGCAGGCAATAAGTATTTCGCCTCGCCGGGTCGTAGCAATCGGCTGTAATTTAACACCTAATTTTTCAGGCCTAGTTGGATCGAGGTTGTTAGTGTTGCCAAATTTACCAAGATTGTTGATATGGTCAAGGCTGATCCGCCAAGTTTCGCCTCTTTTCAGATTTCCCACTTCTATTATCAGAATGGGTTTGCCTTGCTGCTGGCATTTATCATAAATCAGTTTATTTTGCCGCATTCTGCCAGACCATAACACCGACCATATCACTGAAACGTCTTCGTTGTCAGCAACAATGTCATGTCCTTGCTGTCTCAGCCCATGTTCTATTGCATCAAACACTGGAGGACTGTTCAAGGCACCATATTCTCGATATAATCTGAAGCGCATAATTTTAATAAATAATCTACGTAGTTAATGTTGCTGTATATTTATAAACGATGACCAAATTTCAAAAAAGAATACATAAACTTTCAAGAAACAATGTCCATGCCCTAGTGTTAGGATCAGCTTTTGGAATTTTAAATCAAGTAGTTGAAATATATGACACAGTATTTGTGGTCAGTGCAGACCAGCCGCTTGTTAGAGCTAAAAATCTTGTTTACAAAGAAACTTTTGTTAAATTAGATCATATACATGACATTGCGTCAATTTTCATTGATCACACCGAGCTGTGTAATCTCGATAAAGTAGAAGCATTATGGAAAAAACATAATTCAAAAATTTTCGTTGAAGGCGGTGTTCGTATAGATAATATTACAGCCAAATCATTATACGATTCCGGTTGGGCTTGTACCAGCCTGCAAGGCATTTTTCACGTATGGGAGCATTATAGATGAAGATAGCAGTGGTTACTACCTTCCATCCCGAAGGTTTAAAAAAATACGGTCAGAAGATGATTGACAGCTTCTGCGAAAACTGGCCAGAAGAAGTAACACTTCATGTCTATCCTGAAGAATGTAATCCTGCGATTAGAAATCACAATCACGTTACATTAAAAAGACTAGAAGAAGTACCAGAACTCAAAACATTTAAAGAAAAATGGAGAGGAGTACCAAAAGCCAACGGTGATGTTAGTGCAGATCCTATAAGATCTAAAAGACGTGATTCAGGCAAGGGATTTAAATGGGATGCTGTGAGATTTGCTCACAAAGTTTATGCTATCTTTGATTGTGCTAGAACAACAGATGCAGATATCCTATTATGGATGGATGCGGATATGATTTGTCACAGTCCTATCACAAAAGAAACTATTCTAAGACTGTGTCCATTAGAAAAGGATCTGTGTTTCTTAGGGCGTCGAGGAAAGTTCAGTGAATGTGGACTATATGCCATGAATCTTCGTAGTCCTCGGATGCAAGACTTTTTAAATAAGTTTCAAAAAGTATACGACGATGCAGAGAATGGTATTTTCACTATGGCAGAATGGCACGATAGTTTTGTCTTCGATGAAGTTAGAAAAAGATGTCAGTTAAATGAACTAGATTGGAGCGGACACCTTATTACCGGTGAAGGTCATCCACTGATTAACAGCGAATGGGGTGCTTATTTAGACCACCTTAAAGGTAAACGTAAAGACTACGGCAAAAGTCTTTCTGCAGATTTAAAAGTTAAACGACAAGAAGGATATTGGCAATGAATGAGAATCGAATAGCTGCTGAAGATAGCCTAGCATGGTCGAGAAAATGGACTACCCCGGAATATATTGCTAAACGTCAACGAGATTTTGAAGCCTTAGATGCTTATCTTAATAAACCTATAGAACGTATTCTAGATATCGGATGTGGATTTGCATGGCAGTCTAGATTCTTTGCAGAAAAATATAATACTGAACTTTGGTTATTAGACGGCGATAATTCATCTAATGCCGGTAAGGCAGAAACTGCATCTTATGGAAACTGGAATAGAGATAGCGACGAATTATTATTTTATCACTCTCTAGATTTTCTTGATCAAGAGTTAAAAAGATTAGGAACTACAAACTATCATTTAGTTGATGCCAACAATATTAATATTCCAGAAGATGTCAAATTTGATGTTATAACTTCTTGGTTATCCTGTGGTCATCACTATCCTGTTAGTGTTTATAGAGACTTAATGTTAAAGCATTCTCATAAAGACACACGAATTATTTTAGATATTAGAAGAAAAGGCAAATCTAGAGCACCCGTTGGGGTTGATGGTTTTGAAATAGTTGACGTCATTGTCGACGGCGGAAAAAAACGTTGTACCGCAGAAATTAAATTAATATAAGGACAGATATGAAACAGTCGCACGGTTTTTGGTTTCCAGATTATGATACACATTTTCCAAGAATGCTTGAAAAGAGTCTTAAAAATGACGGAGTAATAAGATACCAGTGGCGGGCTAGAGATGCTGCTGTTGCTGCTTGCGATCAACATAGAATATGTATTGACATCGGTGCTAATGTTGGATTATGGGCTTGCGACCTTGTTAAATCTTTTGACCAGGTAATTGCGTTTGAGCCTGTAGCTGAATTTAGAGAATGTTTTCAAAAAAATGTTCCTTCTTTAAATTATATTATTCACCCAGTTGCACTAGGTAGAACTGAAACAATGATCGAAATGAATATTGTTCAAGGAAACACCGGCCATAGTCATATAGACCCTGCATCTATTGGCAAAGGTACTATTCCACTTAAAACATTAGATTCTTTTAATTTTACAAATGTAGATATGATTAAGATTGATGTCGAAGGGTTTGAAGAAGAAATTCTTGCAGGTGCTATGAAAACTATAGAACTTAATAAACCAGTGATTGTGGTAGAACAACAGAAGCACGAATATAAAGATGCAATAGCCGATAAGCCATCTATAAAAATATTAGAATCTTGGGGATATCAAGTTGTTGATCAAGTTAAGAAAGATTGGGTCTTAAAATACATAGGCGCTCGCGCATAAATTTCCAAGCTTCGCCAGAAACAATTTCGTCGTCATTCCAATGACTTTGACTTATTCGATTTATCCATTCTGTGCGATCAGGCATAGATGGATTTTCAATTAAACTAAGATCAGTATTACATATTGGCCATGTTTGACTCTGTTGTGGGACAGGGTCTGTAACAAACACCGGAACTCCATTAATTAAACTGGCAATACCCGGACTGCTGTTATACGTAATAGTGGCCCAGCAATTTTTTAAATCTTGTAATATACTTGGGTTAGTACTTATATGATACTTTCTCGAAAATATCAAATGATCTTGCCTTCGATCCCCTGGATGTTTTCTTACTACTATTGGTCTATTAGTATGTTGTCTAATCTTTGCCACATTTTGATCTAACCAATTCTGCACATTAGTTCCACACATACTCCATCCGTCTACACGTTGCAAACAAATTAAAATATGCTCGCCAGCAGTCCGCCAGTCTAACATATGAATGTTTAATTTCTTGCTGATTGCTGCCCACCTTGATGTATCAAGTTTGTTATCAAAGTAAAATCCAGTGGTTGGAAATATGCCGTTGAGACTGTATCGAAGATAGTAATTTTGAAGATCTGGATTTGAAAATTGAAAAAGATTGCTGTCGATGACCACGGTGTTAGGGTTAGAATCTAAAATACCACGTCTTAGCAATAAGTGAGGTCTAGAAATATCCTGATGAACAAATCCCTGTATGACCGCTACATCGCTGTTAACGATGTTAACATTTTCAACGATTTCAACAGTGTCGCCGCAACGCTTGGCACCTTCGCCAAAGCGTTTTAAAACAGCTAACTTGATTGCGTTTTTATTCTGCGGAACCGCTGCTAGATATATTGCTATTTTCATTTAATATTGACCAGGCGTAGCCATTACGCATTTCTTCTTCGGTAAATTGTGAATATGCAAGATGGGCTGCCCACTCTTCCACTTCATCGAGAGTTGGAACTTTGAGATTTTCAATTTCAGTTAAACTGTTGGAACATAGTAAGTGTGCAGCATTCGGGCCAAGTGTAATAGCAGGCTTCCCCAGTAACAATGCTTCAGTGGCTGCAATACTATTAAATGTAACCAAACAATGCACATCTTGGGATAACGCCATTGCCAACGTATCGTCATGCATTCTAGTAGATCGACTTTGTTTTAAACGAATAATAATGTTTCTATCAGTATGGTTTTTTAATGTGGCCATGGTTTCTTCCATCCATTGATCCAAGTCTAAATCGAAAAATTTCATTACCTTGGCACTTGGCGGACATACTAGGATGTTACGGCCTTTTCTAAATTTGCTAGGTCTCCATCCAGTATCAGACAATCGATCTCGTGGACGAGTAATTATTGGATAAATGTTTTGTAAATGATTCTTTGTTATTCTGTGATAAAGTTTTCTTTTTCCGTTGCCAAAATACCCAGTATCGATATAGTAAAAATCTCTACCAGTTTCCCAACAAGTATATATCTGTTTTCTTTTGGCAATTCCTCGAATTACCACGGGAGTCATGTTGTTTTCAATCATGTCCCAGGTGGTTATTTGGCCGCCCGCACCAATCATAAAATGTTCTAACATAGGATCGTATATATTTCCTTTTCTAGCATATCTAAATTCACTGTCTACAGCAAATACTCTTTTTGGAGATAAGTTTTTATCGATCTCGTCTATTAATTCTTTACGAGTGACAGTGTAATATTCGTTGTTTGAATCCATTCGATATTCCAACATCTTATCGATAATATTATTCATCTCGTTCGGCAATGTACTAAATTTATGAACGACAGGAGGAGAAATTAGTGATTTTTCGTATTGATTTCTTTCCACAGCCCACTGATACCCGTATTCGCAGAATTTATAATTATCGAACCAAGGACCACCTTCCGTATAATGTATAGCTTTAGGTTGCCCGTCTTTGGGTTCGTGATACCAGTTCACTAACCAATTGTACTCGTGAGACAGTTCTCCGATCAGCTGGTCATCTAACCATTGAAATCTATGAAAAAATTGACCTGAGTTATTTTCATCATTGATTAGCTCGGGAACAAGCGTGGCGTTGGCCGGGTGCCCGCAATTCCATAAAATCATAGAACTCCAGTTTTTTCTTGGGTACGGCATTTGTTTACAACCGTCCATTTTATCGCCCTCTTGCGGGGTATAATCATGCTTTACACACATAACAGCATATCGATCGTCGGCCTGCTTGAATATTTCTGTAATATCGCATTGGAATAGAAAGTCACAGTCGACAAAAATTGCCCAATCACTAAAGCCTGCTAGATGAGGGACAAGAAATCTAGTAAACGTAAATTCTGTTGAACTTAATGCATCCGGTTCTCTGGTGTATATTCCCTGTTCTCTTAATTCGGATTGCTTGAGAGGAATGACGTCAACTCCAGCATTTCTAGCCTTGATACTATATTCACACACTCGATAAGCGATATCTTCTCGAGGATCATACCCAACAAACACTTTCATAAATTTCCTTGTATCATTGTTAATGCAGCACCAGTCTGTAATTCGTCATTGTGAAATTGACCGTAGGCCAAGTGACAGGCCCAACTATGTAATTTATCTTGATCCGGATAATAGGGTTTTTCAATTTGACTTAGGTCGTTAGATGCTACTGGACTGGCAGCATTACAGGGGGCTAGTGTAAATGTTGGATATCCATACATAATAGCTTCTGTAGCGGCATTAGAATTAAAAGTTACTAATGCAAATACATCATCGTCAAGCGCCTGTTTTAATGTATTACTGACTATACGATCAACACGCTTAGGAGCACGTTCGCGTATTTCTACGGGTCTATCTGTGTATTTTTTAATTGTTTGAATAGTCTCGTTGGTCCATTGTTCCAGATCTATCCCATAGAACTTGCAGGGCTTTTCATCAGGTTTAGCTATTAAAATTTTTCTTCCTGATTTTTTCCAAGGTTCGAAAGTTTTATTAAATTGTTTCCATCGGTCATCTGGTCTAGATATAATTTCACTGTGTTGCAAATTATTTTTTACAATTCGATGCCAATATTTCCATCCGTTGGGATTTTTTGAATTAACTTCGTTGCCAAAATAACCAGTGTCCATGTAATAAAAATCTCTGCCTTCTTTCCAGCAGCGTTTCATTATTTTGTGTTTCAATATACCGCGTAATACAATAGGTTGATTCGAATCTTCATAAACAAAATCATCTGTTGATGTTATTTTTCCGCCGCAGGATCTTGCTAATTTTTCTATGTATTCGTCTGTGCCGTCTTTGCTTAAGAAAATCCAATCTTTCATTTTCTTTCAATGTCCTCTTCGACGCAGTGTTCACCAAATTGAATTTCGATAACTTTCAACAAGGCCTCACTTTTATTAACTAATTGATGCCATTCCTCTCTTCCGATGTATGTCTGCATGTTTTTCATCACAAAGTTTTTCATCACGGTGTTGCCATCTGCATCTAGAGTATTAATTGTCGCAGTTCCCTCAGTGACAAACCAATGTTCATAACGATATCGATGGCGTTGCATTGATAAACTACATCCAGGATTAACAGTAAGCTCTTTTAATTTCATTTCTGCTCCGTCTTGATGTAGTACACGATAGTAACCCCACGGTCTTTCTGTTTTAGGAGCTTTCCATTCTTGTAGGATCCACGAACTAGAATTCATTTTATTTTCGCCACCAACGCCAAACACAAATGATAAATTAGAATCTACAACATCCATTTCTGGAATGTTGTCTTTGGTCCTATCGCCGCCGTTGGCGAATATCAATTCGGCATCGGGGTAATGTGCCCTTGCTTGTTGAATAAAATGCTTTGCTGATCCGTCATCGTCGTCAAAGGTATAAACTTCATCGACCATTGATAAATTATTGATAATGCAGAGTCGTTCATTCCATGGCATAAAGGCTGCACCTTTTTTACGAACAAGCCAATCGTCAGAATTTAATCCAACAATTAACATGTCACCTAGAGTTTTTGCAGCTTTGAAGTAGGCAATGTGTCCGGAATGTAGAGGATCAAATCCTCCAGTGATTAAAACGATTTTCATGCAGATATTTATCTGCGCATATTATCTAGTATTTAAAGACTGGCGTCTTCTAATCCAGATACTCGTAGTTTAACGATATTGCTTAAATGCCATTGTTTTTGGTCAAGTGCTTTGATAATACCCAACCATTTGTTACGTAACAGGGCAAAGTCGTTGATGATCTTTTCAAAATCTACAACGTCAGCTTCACCTTCAACGAACTTTTCACAGTCCCTTGAAGATAACGCTCGTTGATAATTTTCTAAATACTTGCGGAAATGCTGACTGCGAAGTCTACGAAGTTCGATGTTTAAGTACTCAAGGATACCTTCAATTTCTTGAAGTTGATTAAAGCGTTCTTCCACGATGCCGGGCATTTGCGAACTTGCCTTCTCGATGTTACCCGCTATGCGGACATCTTGTTTTGCTTCGATTAACTCAGCTTCATAATAGGCCGCGGCATCAGGAATGTTGCTTATATCTTTGCTAACCTTGTCGTACCAATTCATTTATTCCTCTTCGTCATAGCTATCAACGTCTTCTTCGATCTCTTCACCGTCGATGGCATATGTAATAGCTTCGTCGAGAAAAGGATCAACTCCTTGCAGACTGTCTAACACACTTTCTTTAATGCCGTAGTCCAGTAATGTGTTTACAAAATCGGTGGCCACATCCGGTCTTTGTTTTTCAGGAATATGTCCAATTACCACATGCCATATGTCAGCAATTAAATCTTCTTTCATTGAGCTTCCTCCAAGTCTGGTTCAACTGTAGTAGTTATCTCAGATGTGGCGATTTCACCGTGTTTAGAAATATCTTCCATGGCAATGTCTAGACCATCTTTCTCATTGCGTTCCCAAGCCTTGCGGAACTGTTTGATAATTTCACCGTCTTTGGTAGTGTATACAAGGCTGTTACCCTCTTTCTTGAGCATGCCTTTGGCTTCGAACAGGTCGACTAATCCACTATATGGACTCATACCTGTTTCATAAGGAATCTCAACCTGCACACTTTCAAAAGGTTTTGCATAACGAGTTTTCATGATCTTACAAGCGGCACGAATACCTTGCACAGTTGTGGTCTTATTACCATCCGCATCAAGCTTCAGCTTTAGCTTACGCATGGCCACAACAATACTTGATGCATAGATAAAGCCCTGCCCACCGCTGATCTTGTCATCTGGATCAAACATGTCTTGACTTGCATATGTATGATTGGTACATACCATACCAATATTGTATGCTCCGAACATGTTAACGCAGTTGCGAACCAGTGCTGTAAGTGCTTTAGGTTTACGACCCATGTCACCTTTCATATCCCCGGCTTGAAACTGGTTAACATCAGTAGGGGTCAGTAACATGCCTAATGAATCTATGATAAACAAGATCTTAGGACGATCTGCTTCATCCATGGTTTTATATTCTGCAATGAACTCTGTGATAGTCTTTGCCACATCGTCGATCATGGCCATGTTAAGTTTCAACAACTTGTCCGGACTTGTATCAACTCCAAGAGCATGCAACCATTTTTCATCGAGTGCATTTTCTGTATCGATTAGGATAGGATAGATGCCTTGTGCTTGTGCGTTCTTAACTAGATTACCTGAACAGATAAAACTTTTACCTGCACCACTTTCACCCGCAAACACAGTAACCTTGCCTAGTGGGATTCCTCGATCAAAGTATCCGCTGATAAGATAGTTTAATGCGTAGTTGTTAGTACTAACCCAATCAGTTGGATCGTTGAAGCCAATACTTAAACCGTCGATAGATTTGGTAATTGACTTTCTAAATTTAGAAATATCAAATGCTTTTGCCATATTATTTTCCCTTTGATACTTGAGGCATTCTTGGAATGACTTCTATGTCGTCTCGACCAATTGCTGTCAGCCATGTGTTTAATCTGTTAATTATAACAGAATCATCCTTGGGATTGTCAAATCTAATATCGATATCAGCAACAGTATCACCTGTTTGATCTTCTCTACTGTTAAAACTCAGAGAGAAGTTCTCATTAATTTTTTGTGTTCTTGCCATTATATTATGTCCTGTAGAGAAATAGAGTGTGAGTTGCCCCACACTCTATGTTTAGTCTTACTGTTTCTGACGATTGCGAATCATGGCAAGGATGTCTTGCGCACGACTGTTGTCACCTGCGGGTGCTGCGGCAGCTGGAGCAGCGATTGCCGCTGGTGCTGGTGTATCGTCAATGTGTTCATCAACTGGAGCAGCGGCTGTTCTCGCAGCTGGCTTGTTAGGATCACCAGTGGCTTGACTCATACCTGCTGGTTTGAAATATTGACCCCAACGATCCATGTCGTAGGCTTCACCATCTACGGAAGCTTCAAACATTTCTTTCATGACCTTGAGTTCTACATCAGTGGGTTTCTTTGGTAAGAATCCGCTGAGATCAAACAGACCATTTGCTGTTACTGCTGATGATTCAACATCTGTCAGCGAACGCTCACGTCGGCTCCACTTTGAAGTAGAGTAGTCAGCAAAGCCACCTTTTGATGTCTTAGCAATACGGAAGTCTAGACCTTTCAAGAAGTCTGTTGGCAACTCATCCAATTCTGGATCCATCAATGCGCTACGGATGATAGCGTAAATCTGAGGTCCGATGATAAATCTACGGATAGGATTGTCTGGAAGTTTGTCTTCCTTGAGTGGATCTTCAACCACAAAGCCTTGAAAAATGTATGAACGCTTTTTCCAATACTTACGACCCATTTCCTCAAGTGATTTGTCTTTGAACCAACCACGTACTTCAGATAGGATCGGACATGCTGTGCCATCGTTGTACATTTCCACACATGGAACCTGTACCTGCACTGATCTGCTGTCTGTTTCGCCCTTGATGCCAGCGAATGGCAATTTGATCATTGCACGTTCTACCCAGAAGAATGTGTTGTTGGGATTGCCATCAGGTAAGAAACGTACGACAGCTTCTTTGCCTTCTTGCATGTTCCAATGTGGGTAAATTGCATTGTCTCCACCGCCGGTGGATTGTCCTGTGGACTTTGATTGTGCTTCTTGAAGTTTCGCACGGATTTCTGATAATGTTGCCATTTTAAATGCCTCCTTGTGTTATGCCTAAAATGTTTATATGCCTTATGCACATGTTTTATTATGCGCTTTTTATTTATCAAGGTCAACGATTATCTGCGTATTTTTTGATTCATCTTACCAAAAGAAAAAGCGGGTCAAGCCCACTTTTCCTTATACTTGGCCATTGCCATTTGTCTAGCTAGCCATAATCTAAACTTCACATATTCTGATAGTTCGTCTTCTACTACTTGACCAAACTCTTCACTGCGTCGATTACGACCAAAAGTAACCTCATCGTCTATTATGAGGTCACTGTCTTCTAAATCAAATTTACTTTGCTGGAACAGCAGGCTTTGCGTCTGTTTTAGGTGCGTCCTTCTTTGCACCGTCACTTTTTGCAGGCTTTTTCTCTTCCTTCTTAACTTCCACTTTAGCTGGTGCTGCTGCTGGTGCTGCAGGAGCTTTGGCTGGTTCAGCGGCAAATACAGTTGCGGCAAACATTGTTGCGATTAAAGTTGCGATAGCTTTCATTTTATTTCCTTTATGGTTAATGAAATATGCTCAAAGAGGCAACATCTGTTCTTTGACACGGCCCTGTTCGCTTCTCATCACAATTTGAATACTTCCAATCGTATGTTGTAGGCAAAATTGGCAATGGCTGTGATTCCTGATCGTTTTTATTCGATTTCAAATCACTGTAGCAGTTAAGATGTTTTTCTTCTTGCATATATATACAACGCTGTAGCCAGTGAATTAGTTGACAGACAATTTAACCAAAAAGAAAGGGCACCTAAGTGCCCGATCTAACTGCGACGAAACTTGTTAATAGCCTGCTAGTTCTCTCATACGAGCCAATTCTGCAATCTGTGGATCTTGTTGTTGTGGAGCCATTCTTTCTACCATTTTACGAGCAACTTGTTCTGCCTGTTCGCCAAACTTTTTGCCTACCATAGTGCATACACCTTCTGGGCCTTTGGGGAATGTGCCTGAGTCTTTGTCATAGAAACTATGCAGGAATTCTGCTAGCTCTTCGGTGTTT
>Ga0187843_10002218_pt1 | contig 11935 bp, 10 predicted proteins | sample SpaLakP09_SKY_43_FD_134516 | JGI IMG/M metagenome (GOLD analysis project Ga0187843, IMG submission 134516) | Oligotrophic lake water microbial communities from Sparkling Lake, Wisconsin, USA - SP09_SKY_43 | ecosystem: Environmental > Aquatic > Freshwater > Lake | place: USA: Sparkling Lake... | reverse complement strand
CTGAAGCAGCGCATTTGGCCTTCAACGATCGGCCATCCCATGTTCTTGCCTTTTTCAATGATCTTGATGGACTCAAAGCTGTCTTCTTGTACATCACCACAAATTAACTGTTTGTTTCCTTGTGAGTCAAAAGAACAACGCCAAGGATCGCGCAAACCAAATGCCCAGATTTCTGGCAGGGCTTGGGGTACTTTCACCATGGGGTTGTCAGCAGGAACTCGGTAAGGCTTGCTTTTGGTGCTTTGTGAAACATCAATGCGAAGTATTTTTCCGAAGTAGTTGTCTAAATTTTGGCTGTTGTAGTTGGCTTTTTTCTCAGTCCATTCAGCCTTATAACCACCGTCGCCCGTGGAAATGTAGAGCATTTGGTCGGGACCAAAACCGATCCAATGCCCATTGTGGTTGAAATTCGGCCAAGGCAAGGAGTGGACACGCTTACCTGAATTGGGGTCAATGCGGTTTTTGGAGGACTTGCTCACCACAAATTCTTCCACCACATTGAGGTGTGAATAACCGGCCGGAGCGACGGTATTGTCTGATCCCAAGGGAGCAGAATAAGCCACATAAATTTTCCCGTTTTTCTGGAAATTGGGATGAATAGCCATCCCCAATAAACCAGCTTCGCTGTAGTCGGAGTTAAAAGGCAGAACTTTGGAGGTCAAGTCCAACAGTGTGTGGGTGATTTTTCCATCTTCCAAAACCTTAATCAGCCCCTCGTGTTCCATGATGAACATGCGCGACTCGCCTTGCGGTTGAGCCATGGCTAATGGCTTATTCAAACCACCAACAACTTTTACCAGTTGTAAAGGTGTTTCAGCCCATGCAACGGAGGACAAAAAAACAGAAGCAACAAGAAGTTGAATGATTTTGGAAAAAGACATAGGGGCTTTCATTACGTTGTAGGTTCAGGTGCTGACGTGTGTTTCGTCTGAATCAGTAAAGTTTTCATTTGACATTTGTTGTCTGCTGAAATACAAATTGATGGCGCAAACCACCAGCATGATGAACAGTCCGCCAAATTCTCTGGTATTTTCGATCCAAGGCGCAGAGGCCAACATGGAATGGGTCAAAGAGTCGAAGTTATGTTCTGTGGCCCAAGAAATCACGCCATCTTTTGTCACAAACAAATAAATCGCATAGGTTGAATAAACAGCGATATTGAAAATATTCAAGCGCTTGGCGTTGACATCTTTGAAAGCATAGGCACAAGACAATGCTGAAAGAAGATAAAGCGGAATCCAAAAATAAGGGTCTGGGTCATTCCACTGCAAGCCAGCGCAGATCAGGAAAAGAACAGCAAATACAAGGTTGAAGATTTTGAACACTGGATTCCTTGCCATGGTTTTGGGGTTGAAAAGTTTCGCAAAACATTATAGGTTGCAGATATATGGCTAAGGGTTAGTACCCATGCCAAGCTAAGTTTGTGTTAGCTCATTGAACTGATGAACGATGCATGTGGGCTTGCTTGGCAATCAGAAGTCGGGTTTCATCGGTAAGCCTGTTGAGATTTTTTAACTGCATGAGCATTCGCGGATTCTTTGCCAGTGTGTTTGCATGTGTATTCAAGTAATCCCAATAGAGCGTAGTGAAAGGGCAGGCTTTGTCGCCGGTAGATTCTGCGGGGTTGAATTTGCAGCCTTTGCAATGGTTGCTCATGCGGTCGATGTATTTGCCGCTGGCCACATAGGGCTTGCTGGCCATCAGGCCGCCATCAGCAAACTGGCTCATGCCCAATGTGTTGGGTAGTTCCACCCACTCAACTGCGTCTACATAAACACCCAAATACCAAGCATGAACTTGTTTGGGGTCGACACCCAATAGCAAGGCATACAGACCCGTCACCATCAAGCGCTGAATATGGTGGGCATAACCGTGGTTCAGTGTCTGCATAATTGCGTCGCGCAAACAAGCCATGTCTGTTTGCCCGGTCCAATAAAAGTGGGGCAGTGCAGCCTGCGCGTTAGAGGTATTGAGCTCTAAGTAATGCGGCATATGGGTCCAGTAGATGCCGCGCACGTATTCGCGCCACCCTAGGACTTGCCGAACAAAACCTTCTACAGCTTCCAATGGTGCATGACCATCATGATAGGCCGTTGAGGCGGCGTCGCAGACTTCTCTTGGGTTGAGTAACTTCAAGTTAAGTGAAGATGAGAGATGGGAGTGGTAAAGCCATACTTCTCCTTCCCACATGGCGTCTTGATAGAGGCCAAAATAGGGTAGACGATGCGCGATGAACTCGTCCAACGCAGTCAGCGCTTGGGAACGTGTGACAGGCCAACCAAAACTGTCGACTGAGCCAGGATGGTGAGCAAATCGTTGCTGCACCAAGCGGATGACTTCTTGCGTGATCTGATCAGGTGCAAATCGAGACGGGGAGGGAAGTACACCTGGTCCGTTCTTTCCAAAGCTGCCTCGGTTGTCGGCATCAAAATTCCACTTGTCACCAATGGGTTTTTTGCCATTCATCAGGATGCCGGTTTTCAGTCGGAGTTCTCGGTAGAAATATTCCAACCGAATCTGCTTACGATTTGCTGTGTGCGCTACAAAATCACGCACCGTACTGAAAAAATGCATGTCATCACGAACCTCTAACTCCAGTTGATGCTTTGCGGCCATTGCTCGCAAGCTTTGCAGTACGCGCCATTCGCCAGGCGCGGTGATGATCAGTTTGTCGGGTTTTTCCTGAACCAAGGTTTTTTCAAGCTCTAAAGCCAAGCTGCCCTGATTGTCAGTAGCGTCCAATTCACTGTAGATAAGCTGCCAACCTTTTTCACGCAAGGCGGTTGCGAAATGCCGCATAGCACTCAAAAAAACCGTGGTGCGCTGTTTGGCTGACACCACATGCGTGGACTCCTCATCGACTTCAGCCATCCACACAGCATCTTGTTGTGGATCGAAGTCTTTGAAGGCTGAGGCGTCTTGATCGAGTTGATCGCCTAAAACCAGAACCAAGTGTCGAAGGGAGGTTGTCATTGGCTGGAAACTAGCTCAGTCTGTTGAAACTCATGGGGTATGGGTGTTTGTTTTGTATTTTCTACAAGCATCCGAACAGTACTTGACCTCTTGCCAATTTTTGGCCCACGATTTACGCCAAGTCATTTCACGCCCACAAACTTGACAAGGCTTGCTTGGCAAATTTTGTTTGTTTCCCTTGTATGAAGATTTTGTTGTCATCATCGAACGGGTATCAAAATGCAAACCCCAGTTTTCTTATTGACTTACTTGTGAGCAGTATCCACTGTTTCTTTGTCTTCATACACACCATCACTCTTCATGACTTTTTGCCAGCTCAACAAAAAGTGTAGCCAAAAGAAAAAAGCATCGCTTTTGGCGATGCTTTTTCAGGTGGCTCCACGGTCTAGGCTTGAAGCAGAGATCTGTAGGCTATAAAGTTAAGTCGTAGCCTGAATGCCAGCCACAAGCCAGCCACTGTTGGGGGCTTTGCTCAGCGACATGTTCCAGACTTCTTTGAATTCCTCAGCTTGGGCCCCGACATCTTCGCAAATCATCCCGGAGAACTCAACGCTGGCCAAATGGCTGTCATAGGACTCTTCAATGCCAAGTAACTTGGCCTCAAGAGAGACCACTTCAGTTTTGGTCATTTGACCTACAGAACTGGTAGCGTCACGCTCCGCAATTTGAGCTTTAATTTCTGTCAACATGGTGTCTGTCATCAGGTTTCGCAGGCTAGCAGTATCTGATCTATCCCATGCATCTTGCATCGTGACAAAATTTTCTTTGGCGTGATGAAGGAACCCATTGACATCAAAACCATCGGGAATTGACCAAGTGGGTTGAAATCCGCTGACCGCTGAGCCAATCATGCTGCCTGATGCGGAATGGGTCGCATGGGGATGTGTATTGAATTGGGTCGTTTGCTGCTGTGGAGGCGGTGTTGCCCCAGCACCTTGAAAGGCATAGGGACTTGTACTTGCCACAGGATTTTGGACAGCTGCTCTGCGCCGCATAAAGTAGCCCACCACCATCATGATGACCAAAGCAACAAGAGCAAACATCATGAACTGCCCCAGCTCTTCACCAAACCCCATGGAACTTGCCAGCCATGCTAGCCCAAGACCAGCTGCAAGTCCGCCCAGCATCGCGCCCCAGGGGCGACTTTGCGGTGCAGCGCCTGCGGGCGTAGCAGGCGTGGCGGGTGTGGCATTTTGTGCAGGCTTAGCGCCTTGTGTCTGGGACACATTGTTGGATTGCTTGCCAAAAGACTTGCCTGAACCCATGCGCTTTGCTGCTTCAGCACTGAAGCTGGTAAAACCCATGATCAAAACCAAGGCAACAGAAAGAAATTTACCGTGCATATTGAACTCCAAATGAAATCAATAACTGAAAAGTTTCAACTCACAGTTTAGACCGAAGCACATAAAACTTGTCAACATGCCGACAATACCCATATAGGAATTAGTTTTTTCTCATTACTTGCAAATGAATGGATGGGTGAAATGCCAAAGTAGTTCTTTAGGATGTCGGAGAATGTCCTAAAGGGTATTTCAATCCAAAGCGCCAAGCATCTCTTTGACAGGAAAAAAATGACCTTGTCTCTGGACTTTATTCAAACAACTGCGGTAGGTGCCATTGCGCTGTTTGTCGGTGTCGCTATCTTGCGACGTATGCCCGTGCTGCGTCGCTATAACATTCCTTCTGCTGTTGTTGGTGGGTTGGTGATTGCGATTCTGGTGACGATATCGCGTGAATTCAATGTGGGCTCTGTCAAGTTTGATACCACTTTACAAGCACCATTGATGACAGCATTTTTCACATCCATTGGCCTAAGTGCCAGTGTTGGTTTATTGAAAGCGGGAACTCGACAGGCGCTGGTATTTCTTGCGCTTGCAACATTTTTGGCGGTGATCCAAAGTTTGATTGGCATCGTCACCGCTGTCGCATTCGGTCAATCACCATTGCTTGGAGTGCTGATGGGCCCAGCAGCACTGACCGGTGGTCCTGCAACTGCATTGGCATTTGCGCCACAGTTTGCAGCAGCTGGGGTAGCTGCTGCAGAGTCAGTGGCCATTGCTGCGGCGATGGCCGGTATCGTCATGGGTGGCCTGGTCGGTGGACCCATCGTGACACGCTTGATTGAGCATCACCAATTGCACGCATCTACATCTTCAACGACAACGCAAACAACCACAAGCATCCCAGTCTTTTCTGCAAGCGATGAAGAAGGCGACTTGCTGACAGTACTCAAAGGTTTAGGCGTGTTGCTTGTTGCAATGGGGGTTGGGTCCTGGCTGGGGGGCGTGATGAAGTCGGCTGATTTGACACTGCCTGGCTATGTCGGGGCCATGCTCATGGGCGCTTTGATTCGAAATATTGACGATCAGACCCAATGGCTTCAAATTCCTCATGAACTGACAGAGCGTATAGGTGTGGTTTGCCTGTCTTTGTTTTTGTCTGTAGCCTTGATGAATCTAAAGCTGTGGGAACTGACTTCCATTGCGGCTCCCCTGTTTGTGAATCTGATCATTCAAGTCGTTGCGGTGGCTGTTTTCTGCTGGTATGTGGTTTTCAGGGTCATGGGTCGCGATTACGATGCGGCTGTCATGAGCGGCGGCTTCACTGGTTTCATGCTGGGTACAACCGCCAATGCGATGGCTGTCATGCACTCCGTGGTACAGCGATATGGGCCTTCGCCTCGTGCATTTCTGGTCGCTCCAATCGTAGGTGCATTCTTCATCGACTTCACCAACGCACTGTTGATCACAGGCTTATTGAACTTTCTTGGTTAGGTTTAACCAAAGCCCCTACGTAATGCTCTGCGATCTACTGACTACAATCAGCGTATATATTGCGTCAAATTGATGCACATTTTTTGCAACACATGCATTCCTCTCAGTTAAATCGTTACTCGCATATACGCCAACACTCTTTGAATCTCGCCGCGCCACTCAGCGCCGAGGATCAGTGTGTGCAGTCTATGCCAGACACCAGCCCGACTAAATGGCATTTGGCACATACCAGCTGGTTTTTTGAAAATTTGGTTCTGTTGCCATTTCTCCCCGGCTACCAAGTATTTGACACTTCGTTTGCTTATCTTTTCAACTCGTATTACGAAGCCTTGGGGCCACGACACCCCCGTCCTCAGCGTGGCCTGCTGACCCGACCGGCGTTGTCACAGGTGCTTGCATTTCGTCAGCATGTAGACACTTCCATGCAACAGTTGTTGAGCAACACAGATGTCCTCAACGAAGAATCATTGGCCTTGATAGAGCTTGGCATGAACCATGAACAACAGCACCAAGAGCTGCTGCTGACCGATGCCTTGCATTTGTTGTCTTGCAACCCGCAGCTACCTGCCTACAACACCTCCTTCACCCGCCCGCCTGCCTATTCTGCAGAGTTGCAATGGCTGTCATTTGATGAAAGCTTGACAACGATTGGCAGGTCGGTTGATCAAGCAGGTTTTTCATTCGACAACGAAACGCCAAAACACCAGCGGTTTGTGCAAAGCTTTCAGATTGCCAATCGATTGGTCAATTGCGGCGAGTACCTGTCGTTCATCCAAGACGGTGGCTATGAAAATGCCGACCTCTGGCTGTCTGAAGGACGATCGCAAGTTTTGCTAAACAGTTGGCAATGTCCGCTGTATTGGTTGGCTCCCGACGACCCTCGCTTCCCTTCAGACCGTTGGCAGGTGTTCGGCTTGGACGGCGTGCAACAGCTTGACCGCCAAGCTCCTGTGGCTAACTTGAGTTTTTACGAAGCATCTGCTTTCGCGCAATGGTCAGGTGCCCGTCTACCCACGGAGTTTGAGTGGGAAATTGCCAGTACTCACACGGCCATGCACGACTTACATGCACAGGTGTGGCAATGGACCCGTTCGGCCTATGAGCCTTACCCTGGTTTTGTGCCAGCCATCGGCGCAGTTCGCGAGTACAACGGCAAATTCATGGTCGGTCAACAAGTGTTGCGTGGAAGCAGTCTAGCTACTCCAGATCACCACAGCCGCCACACTTACCGCAATTTTTTTCCAGCTGCTGCACGATGGCAGTTCAGCGGTTTGCGTTTGGCTAAAGATAACTGAATCCAATGGAGGTGAAAGTCCCTGAACCCGAACGCCTGCAATTCATGCGGGACATGCAAACTGCGCTGTCACAAACGCCCAAGCGTATTTCTCCTAAATATTTTTATGACCAAGCGGGTTCGGCCTTGTTTGACCGTATCTGCGAATTACCCGAGTACTACCCCACTCGAACTGAATTGTCTATTTTGCAATCCCATGCAGGTGATATGTCTAACTGCATGGGCGAAAACGCGGACATCATCGAGTTTGGAGCAGGTTCTTTGCAAAAAATTCGTTATTTGCTCAATGTGGTGAGAAGCCCTGCACGCTATGTGCCGATGGATATTTCGGGTCCGCATTTGAAAGAAGCCAGTACCGATTTACAAACTGAGTTTGTTAATCTAAAGATACTTCCCTTGGTAGCTGACTACACCAATCAATGGCATCTGCCTTCTGCGCTGCCTGGCAGAGGCAAGCGTGTGGCTTTTTTTCCAGGTTCAACGATAGGCAATTTTTCACCTGCACAAGCACATACTTTTTTTCAAAACTGTGTCCAACATTTGCGCGGAGGAGCTTTGCTGCTTGGCGTAGATCTGATCAAGTCACCTGAAGTTTTGCACGCTGCTTATAACGATTCTCAAGGTGTGACTGCTGCTTTTAATCTTAACTTGTTGACGCGGGCTAATCGAGAACTTGGGTGTGATTTTGATCTGGCCCAATTTGCACACAGCGCTTTTTACAATGCGCCTTTGAAGAGGATTGAAATGCATTTGCTCAGTTTGGAATCCCAAATCGTGCATTTGAACGGCGTAGCTTATGCGTTTGAGCAAGGTGAAACCCTGCACACTGAGTATTCGCACAAGTTCACTATTGCTGGTGTACAACAAGCGGCACATTCAGTAGGCCTGCAAGTCGGTTCGTTTTGGACTGATCCCCAACAGTACTTTGGCCTATTCTGGCTCAATATCCCCTAACTAAAGGAGACCTCATCATGAAAGCTATTTGGAACGATACCGTGGTTGCGGAAAGTAACGACACTGTTCTGGTTGAAGGCAACCACTACTTTCCCGCAGACGCCTTGAACAAAAACTTTGTGTCCCCAAGTAACCACAAAACCATGTGTCCATGGAAAGGACAGGCCAGTTATTTATCGCTGTTGGTGAACGGTGAATTGAACAATGATGCGGTCTGGTACTACGCAGACCCAAAACCGCAGGCAGAAGAAATCAAAGGCCGTGTCGCTTTTTGGAAAGGTGTCAAAGTCATTGAATGACTTTGCTCTTACCAGTTGCTACTGTTAGGCACTCCCTTGAATGGCCCAGACAGATCAGGTGTGATCCAACCCCCATAGAAACCGCCAGGCTGCGCAACAACATGCGCACCATCGACTGTGCAGTCAAGATGGTGAGCGTAAAAAGCAATGCAATCAGCCAGAGGTTCTGCTCCAGCTAATGGCTTCGGATAGCTCCAAGCGACTTGTGGCAATCGTTGCTCGCCATCCATCAGATCCCAATAAAACGCTGGCCCTTTCCACTCGCAAAATGAGCCTCGTCCTGCAGGTCGTAAAAGTACATCCTTAACGTCGGACATCGGGAGATAAAAGGTAGGGGGGTGTGAGGTCTCTCTTACCGCCCAGGCTCCGCGTGTTCGAGCAACCAAGGTCTTTCCCCAGAACACCACGATCTCGCGTTTATCGCGAAAGAGTTCAGGTGGGCGCGGGAAATCCCATACTGAAAGTTGCCCTTGCTTGGTTACATCGGCAAAAGGTGGACGGTCCTTGCCACGCCATCGCCATTGAGCGCGAGCCAGTTCCAAAGAATTTGGATCATCCATGCTCATCTTGGCCTCTTTTGCTTATTGGGGTATCCATTGCTTTGACTTTATCAACTCATGTATTCGCTAGACTATACGGTCAATAATTTGATAATTCACTGCCTAGAACCTTCAGAGAGTCTGCGACCACAGAAGGAGTTGATCGAACCCAAAGCTTGTCATAACAAATTTCACGATGCACCAAATTCCTCTTTTCCCTCTTTCGCACGGACTGTTTCCTGATGGCATGCTGTCGCTTCAAATTTTCGAAGTTAGGTATCTTGACTTGATCAAGCGTTGCCATCAGCAGCAACTTCCTTTTGGTGTGGTGTGGTTGAAAAAAGGCAGCGAGGTACAAGTGCCTGGCGAGACACCTATGTTGCATGCCTACGGTTGTCATGCACATATTCGTGACTTTGAACAGTTACAACCCAATTTATTCCGTGTGATTTGCCAAGGGGGACTTCGCTTTGAGTTGAATGACACACAGCCAGGACCATTTGGTGTGTGGCAGGGCGATATTTCTATCCTTGCTCAAGACTTAGAAGTTGAAATACCTGCATATCTAGAGCACCATGCTGGTTGTTTAGGCAAAATCATCGCAAGTGCTCAAAAACAGGGACAACTCAATAGACTCCCTATTTTGCAACCTTATCTTTTAGACCAGTGTGGATGGGTGGCCAATCGATATGCTGAAGCGTTGGGCATCAGTACCGAATTGAAGGTCCAACTCTTATCCGAACTTGATCCACTAAAGAGATTACAGAAAATCGACTCATTGATTGGTCAGGACGGTGATGCATCCCAATTGAACGGGGCTGATACATAGAGTCAAGAACTTCTGCCATTAACACCCATTTGGCACCCATAGGCATATTCATCAGCACAGAATTTTGATATTCAAAGTCCTTGTAGGAAATCCTAAAAGTCAAAGCCAAGCTGACTTTCGTTAAGTCTTTTTGTGGAAACTGTTTTTTTACGAGTCTGCATGGATTTACGAGAGGCGTGTTTATCGATGACAGCTTTTTTGCCATCAATGGTCTCAGGTTCTTTTCGTCTAGCGTGCAGGCGTTGTTTTGATTCACGGGTGGCAGAAGACAAATCGACAAGGGGCTCGACGATATGACAACTGAGGACAAGGTTATTTTTTTGTTGCTCGGGCATCAGCCAGGGTTCAAACAGCCAAGTGTCTGGAACATGGCGCATGTGAGGCAGCCATCGCCTGACAAATTTTCCGTAAGGATCATGGTCTTGGGCTTGCTTGATGGGGTTGTACACGCGTGTGGTATTGATTCCTGTTGTGCCTGACTGCATTTGCAATTGGCTCCAGTGAATACCAGGTTCAAAGTCTAAAAATTGTGTTGCCAACCATTCGCCGACAGGGCGCCAATGCAGCCATAAGGGATAGGCTGCGACTGAAACCAGCATCGCTCGCATGCGAAAGTTGAGCCAGCCTGTTTCTCGCAGCATGGTGACACAGGCGTCAACCATGGGCCAACCAGTTCGCGCTTCTTTAAGGGCTTCGAAGTATTCAAGGTTGAAGTCGTGTTCGCGCAGACCGTCATACCCTTGGTGCATATTGCGCCATTCAATTTCAGGTTCACTCTCGAGTTTTTGTATGAAATGGCAATGCCAGTAGAGGCGACTTGTGAAAGCTGTCAAGCCTGCTCGGTGCCTACTTGCCTGCTGCGGCAGCTCTGCCATGTGAGCGCGTGTTTGCTTTACCACCTCGCGCATACTGATGCAGCCATAGCTTAAGTAGGCTGATAACCTAGAGCATGCATCAGGTGAAGACAACGGCGACGAAATGCCACCTCGGTAGCCAATGCTGCGGGCATTGAGAAAACTGTGCAATGTATTTAAGGCATTGACACGTCCTCCAACTTGCCGCATGGGCGGGTTGTGCTTCAAATGACTGGGGGCAATCAGTGAAAATACACTCTCATTGGGTTCTCCCCAAAAGCGTAACGCACACACGTTTTCAATAGGCGATGCCATATGTCGTTCCCATGCGCTTTGCCAAAGGTTGCGGTTTTTTAAGCCTCGCACAACGCCAAACTGGGGGAATTCATGCCAGTCAACCTCGTGTACTTCGCACCATGCTGAAACTTTCCGATCGCGTGCGTAAGTGAATCCATTTCCTGTTTCTTCATGTGAGTACAACCCTGCAAATGGCGCGTTTTGCCAAATTCGGCTCAGTACATCGGGCAATTCGCCATGATGAATTTCAATACATCCTCCTTGCGAGCGAAGATAGTCATCTAATATTTGTAATGACTCGCGCACAAATTCGAAGTGCTGAAGCGCTGCATCGGGTTGCAGCCACAGTTCTGGTTCGACAACATAAATGCATCTGACTGGCCCATTTTTGCTAGCCTTGGCTAATGCAGAATGGTCTTGCCAGCGCAAGTCGCGTTTGAACCAAACCAAAGCGTAGCTCATGGTACTTTTTAAAATTTATTGTTTGAAAGAATCTGATTGAGGTTCAAAGCAGTTGATCAGCGCTACAGGGGGTGAATCTAACTTCTGAATTAAAAACTTCCTGATGAAGGAGGCTGGTAAGTATGGATTTGTGTAGCCACTCCAAACTGCATCCGGCACGATTGCAGCATCAGAATCTGCTTTATGAATCATGACAACTGCTGGAAGTAGTTCTTTGAATTCGACCTCAACCAATATCCAAGTTCCCATGGACCAAGCGCTGGAAATATTTGAATTACTTGAATCTGGTGGACTGTAGTCATGAATCAAAGTTTGAGCCAGTTGGTACTGCTTATTTGACACAGTCAAACGTTTAACTTCTCCACAGTTTCTGGTCAATTTGTTCAGCTTATCTTCAAAATTTCCGACTACATCAATGGGCCTATCATCAATGGTGAGTAACAGTCCCAGGTCGCCTCTGATCCAGCCAATGTGGCTTGACAGCACCAAGACACTAGCGAGAGGGAGAAGGATCAGTGACTTTTTTAGTCTCATCGCGGCCTGAATCTTTTGCAGATATAGAAATAGGCATACACATTTTTTCTCCATCCCATGCTTGACCACACCAGCAAACGCCATCTTCATTGATGATGCAAGTACCTGTTCCGCAGCATCTTGGGT
>Ga0187843_10002215_pt1 | contig 11941 bp, 13 predicted proteins | sample SpaLakP09_SKY_43_FD_134516 | JGI IMG/M metagenome (GOLD analysis project Ga0187843, IMG submission 134516) | Oligotrophic lake water microbial communities from Sparkling Lake, Wisconsin, USA - SP09_SKY_43 | ecosystem: Environmental > Aquatic > Freshwater > Lake | place: USA: Sparkling Lake... | reverse complement strand
GCTCGTACTCCAGCAGCCGCCGCACGAGCTCGGCGCGCGGGTCTTCCACTTCCTTGCCGTCCTCGCTCTTCTTGGGCGGCAGCAGCATGCGCGACTTGATCTCGATGAGCATCGCCGCCATCAAGAGGTATTCGCTGGCCAGCTCCAGGTTGTGCACGCGGATCTGCTCGACATAGCTCAGGTACTGGCGCGTCACGTCGGCCAGCGGGATGTCGAGGATGTTGAAGTTCTGCTTGCGGATCAGGTAGAGCAGCAGGTCCAGCGGGCCCTGGAACGCCTCCAGGAAGACCTCCAGCGCATCCGGCGGGATGTAGAGATCCAGAGGCATCTGGAACAGTGGCTCGCCGTACAGGCGAGCCACGGCGACCGCATCGACCACCTCTGGCAGGTCAGCCACTGCCTGGCTGGTTTCGTCAGCCACGGCCATCGCCAAGGCTTACTTGTCGGAGGTTTGATAGACGTAAGGCTGCTGGGGCACCTTGGCTTCGTTGAAGCCGGCCTGCGCCGCGCGGTCCTGGGGCTTGTCCCACAGCAGGGCGCGGCCGGCGCGCTGTTCGGCTTCCAGCGTGGGGCGCTGGGCCTTGAGCTGCTCGATGAAGGCGGTGACGTCGGACTTGTAGGGCTTCCAGAACAGCGGCATGGTGTGTTTCTCTGACTAAGGGGCGGATTTTAGATCGGCGATGCTGGGCACGATGGCGGCGTCGCCCAGTTCGGCGGCGAGCCCCGAGCGCTGCAGCAAGGACAGGGGTTGCGCATTGACGTGGGCGAGCACGAGGGCGATGCCGGCCTTGCTCAGCGTGCGGTGCAGTTCGCGCAGGGCTTGCATGCCCGAGGTGTCCATGACGACGAGGCGGTGCATCTCGAAGACGACGGCCCGCGTGCCGACGGGCAATTGCTCGGGCAGCGCCTCGATCTTGCCAACCGCGCCGAAGAACAGCGCCCCGTACAGCTCGTAGGCCACCACGCCGTCGGGCAAGGGGCCTGCGTCGAAGCGGCTGATGGTGAACAGCTGGCCCATGCGCCAGACGAAGAACACGCAGGAGGCGATCAGGCCGACCTCAACGGCGACGGTCAGGTCGGTCACCACGGTCAGCGTGAAGGTGCCGACCAGCAGCGTGCGGTAGGTCAGGTTGAAGCGCCGCAACCGCGCGAACTCGTGCCAGTCGCCCATGTTCCAGGCCACGACCAGCAGGATGCCGGACAGGGCCGCCAGCGGCACATGCATGGCCAGCGGCGCGGCCACCAGCAGGATGAGCAGCAGGCTCAGCGCGTGCACCATGCCGGCGACGGGGCTGGTGGCGCCGGCGCGGATGTTGGTGACCGTGCGCGCGATGGTGCCGGTAGCCGGCATGCCGCCGAACAGCGGCGCCGCGAGGTTGGCGATGCCTTGCGCCATCAGCTCCTGGTTGGGGTCGTGGCGGGGCAGGTCGGGCGCGAGCTTGTCGGCCACGCGGGCGCACAGCAATGATTCGATGGCGCCCAGCAGCGCCAGCGTCAGCGTGGGGATGACGAGCTGGCGCAGGCCGTCCCAACTGGCGTCGGGCCAGGCCAGTGGGGGCAGGCTTTGGGGGATGCCGCCGAAGCGGCTGCCGATGGTCTCCAGCGGCAGGTTCAGCACCGCGGTGGCCAGCGTTGCGCCCACCAACGCGATGACTGTGCTGGGCAGCAGGGCCATCCAGCGCCGCACGCCGCTCAGGGCCTGCTGGTCGATGTTCTTGGGCCAGGCGAGCACGACCACGACGGCCGTAGCGGCAGTCGCGACGGCCCAGGGATTGAAGCCGGCGGCATGGCTGGCGAGCACACCGATCTGACCGAAGAAGTCGGCCGGCATGGGCACGCGCGACAAGCCCAGCGCGTCCTTCAGTTGCGCCAGCGCGATCAGCACCGCGATGCCGTTGGTGAAGCCGGTGACGATGGCCACCGGGATGTAGCGCACCAGCACGCCGAGCTTGAGCGCGCCCATTGCGAGCAGCAGCAGGCCAGCGCCCATGGTGGCCACCAGCAGATTGGCCAGGCCGTGGCGCTGCAGGATGCCGTAGACGACGACGATGAAGGCGCCGGCCGGCCCACCGATCTGCACGCTGGAGCCGCCCAGCAGCGAGATGAGCAGCCCGCCGACGATGGCCGTGGCCAGACCTTGCTCGGGCCGCAGCCCGGAGGCGATGGCAAAGGCCAGCGCCAGCGGCAGCGCGACGATGCCGACGGTCAGGCCAGCGCCAAGGTCGGCGAGGAAGCGCTCACGGGAGTAGCCCTGCAGCAGCGCGAGGCTGCGCGGGCGAAAGGGATGCAGGCGGGGCAGGGGCATGGACTCTCCGAAGTGGGGCAGGCGACGCTTGTGGCGTCGGCTCCGGAGGGCCGCAGTGATGGCGCAGCGCGATGAAACGCCGGCGCCGCGACAAGCCCAGAGGCAGTCGCGGCGCGTTCATGGGTTCAGCGCACCCGCATGCCGGGCTGGGCGCCGGCGTGGGGCTCAAGGACGAAGATGCCGGGCGTGGATTTCTCATCGGCATGGCTGGCAGCAAGGACCATGCCCTCGCTGATGCCGAACTTCATCTTGCGCGGCGCGAGGTTGGCGACCAGCACGGTCAGCTTGCCTTCCAGGTCCTCGGGCTTGTAGGCCGATTTGATGCCGCTAAAGACATTGCGGGTCCTGCCCTCGCCGGCATCCAGCGTCAGGCGCAGCAGCTTGTCGCTACCCTCGACATGCTCGGCCTTGACGATCAGCGCGATGCGCAGGTCGACCTTGGCGAAGTCGTCGATCTTGATTTCAGCAGCAATGTCTTCACCGCCGGGCACGACCTTGGGGGCCGGTGGCGCTTCGAAGAGCTGCTCGACCTTGGCGAGGTCGACGCGCTGCATCAGGTGCTGGTAGGCGCCGATCTGATGGGCGCCCAGCGCGCGGGCGCTGTCCTTCCACTGCAGCGGCTCGACCTTCAGGAAGGCCTCGACCTGCGCGGCCAGTGCGGGCAGCACGGGCTTGAGGTAGACGGTCAGCAGGCGGAAGGCCTCGATGCAGACGCTGCAGACGTCGTGCAGCGCGGCGTCCATGCCGTCCTGCTTGGCCAGCTCCCAGGGCTTGTGCTGGTCGACGAACTCGTTGACCTTGTCGGCCAGCGCCATGATCTCGCGCAGCGCCTTGCCGAATTCGCGGGTCTCAAACAGCTCGGCGATGGCGCCGCTGTGGCCACGCAGGGCGTCCAGCAGCATGCGGCCTTCGACGCCGAGGTCGCCGCTCAGGTGACCGCCAAAGCGCTTGGTCAGGAAGCCCGCCGCGCGCGAGGCGATGTTGATGAACTTGCCGACCAGGTCGCTGTTGACGCGGGCCGCGAAGTCTTCGGGGTTGAAGTCGATGTCCTCGACCTTGGCATTGAGCTTGGCGGCGATGTAGTAACGCAGCCACTCGGCGTTCAGGCCCAGGCTGAGGTACTTCAGCGGGTCTAGGCCGGTACCGCGGCTCTTGCTCATCTTCTCGCCGCCGTTGACGGTCATGAAGCCGTGCACGAAGACGTGGTTGGGCGTCTTGCGGCCACTGAAGTGCAGCATGGCCGGCCAGAACAGCGTGTGGAAGTAGGTGATGTCCTTGCCGATGAAGTGGATCTGTTCGACCGACTCATCAGCCATGAAGGCATCGAAGTCCTTGCCTTGCTTGCCGAAGTAGTTCTTCAGCGAGGCGAGGTAGCCCACGGGCGCGTCCAGCCAGACGTAGAAATACTTGCCCGGCGCGTCCGGGATCTCGATGCCGAAGTAGGGCGCGTCGCGGCTGATGTCCCAGTCGCTCAGGCGGTTCTTGCCTTCCTCGTCGGGCTCGAACCACTCGCGGATCTTGTTCAGCACCTCGGGCTGCAGGCGGCCGGGCTCCTGCGTCCACTGCGTCAGGAACTCGACGCAGCGCCGGTCGCTCAACTTGAAGAAGTAGTGCTCGCTGGTCTTCAGCACCGGCGTGGCGCCGGACAGCACCGAGTAGGGGTTGTGCAGCTCGGTGGGCGCGTAGACGGCGCCGCAGACTTCGCAGGAATCGCCGTACTGGTCCTTCGCGCCGCACTTGGGGCATTCGCCCTTGATGAAGCGGTCCGGCAGGAACATGGCCTTGGCCGGGTCGAAGAACTGCTCGATGGTCTTGGTGGTGATCAGCTCGTTGTGCCGCAGCGAGAGGTACACCGCCTTGGACAGCTCGTGGTTCTCGGGGCCGTCGGTCGAGTGCCAGTTGTCGAAGCTGATGTGAAAGCCGTCGAGGTACTGCTGGCGCCCGGCAGCGATGCCCGCGACGAAGTCCTGTGGCGTCTTCCCGGCCTTCTCGGCCGCGATCATGATCGGCGCGCCGTGGGCGTCGTCCGCGCAGACGAAGTGCACCTGAGAGCCTGCCATGCGCTGGAAGCGAACCCAGATGTCGGCCTGGGTGTACTCCATGATGTGGCCGATATGGAAACCGGCGTTCGCATAGGGCAGGGCGGTGGTGACGAAGAGCTGGCGGGGCTGGCGGGACATGGGGCGCTGAGACTGCAGAAACTGGGCAGGAAAACCGGCGATTTTAGGTTTGCGGTGCGGCGGGATCGGCCGGCGCTGGCGTGGCTTCGGCGTCGGTTTGCTGCTCATCCGGCGCGTTGCCGTCCTCGGGCTTGCCGCTCAACTTGCGCTGGCGCTTGTCTTCGGCCTTGCGCTTCTTGGCCAGCTCGCGCTGACGTTTCTCATAGCTGTAGTTGGGTGAGGCCAAGTGCGTTTCTCCTGGGGACGCCCGCACGCGCGGGCAACACCCAATGTAACCCGCTGCCCTGGACAGCATCGAACCTCACTTGGCAACGAAAGCTAAGGAGTGCCTCAAGGAAGTTGGCTAAGTCACTGATTCGTAATACTTCCAGAAGCTATCCACCGATGCTGTGGAAAACTTTGTGGGTAACTCGCCTTCATCGCCGCTAAGCCCTTGTGTGATGCGGCTCCGCTTAGGTTGCCGTTTTTTTGGGCAGCGGCGCGCGCTTATATGAATCAACAACTTAGCGATGGCTGCGGCGAACGCGGCAGGCTAGGGGGACTCAGGGTCCAAAAGACTTGACGGCTGCCGGAAGTGGGGATAAGTCGAGCTGCGGGCTCACGATGTCACGATTCTGGATGACAGCTGGATGACGTTTGTCCCCGGGAACTGTGGACAAGTCTGTGGGCCGACTGCCGACAGCGTCGCTAAGTGGTTGATCGGCCGGCAATGCGGTCGCTGTGCTCGAATTTGAGGCGATGCCCTTCGGGGCAGTCCCCAACAGGCCCGCCGAGACGCCCCGGCTAAACTCGCGCCCTTTTGAAGGCTGGCTGGGGCAGATGGCGGACAACACGAGGGAGAACGGCGGGCGCAAGGCAGCAGCGCGCACCGGTGCGTTCGAATTGAAGTCGCGCCGCTTCAGCCTGCTGGGGCTGGTCCTGCACAGCGCCGACATGGCCGAGATCGCCGCCGACTGGGCCGAGCGGGCTGGTGCCGGCGGCTTCGAGCATGAACCCGTGGTCATCGACCTGACTGCGGTGCCGCGTGCATCGGCCGCCGCAGTCGCGGCAGGCCAGGCGCCGCTCGCGCTGGACGGCCCGGCGCCCGTCGACCTGCGAGCCATCGTCGAACTACTGCGCGCCAGCCAACTGCAGCCCGTGGCCGTGGCCGGGGCAACGCCCGAGGAACTGGCGCTGGCCCATGAGCTGGGCCTGGCCGACGCCGCCGACGAGCCAGCCGCCGAGCGCACGGCGCCCATTGAAGCCGTGCGCGAAGTCATCGTCGAGCGCATCGTCGAGAAGCCCGCCGCGCCCGTGCCGACCATGATCATCGACAAGCCGCTGCGCTCCGGCCAGCGCATCTACGCCAAGGGCGGCGACCTGGTCGTGCTGGCCCTGGTGAATCACGGCGCCGAGGTCATTGCCGACGGCAGCGTGCATGTCTATGCGCCGCTGCGCGGCAAGGCCATTGCCGGTGCACGCGGCGACATCACGGCGCGCATCTACGCCCACAGCCTGGAAGCGGAGCTGCTGTCGATTGCAGGCATCTACCGCACCGCCGAGAACCCGCTGCCGGCCGAGGTGGCGGGCAAGCCGGCCCAGGTTTTGCTGGATGGCGAGAAGCTGCTGATGCAGCCGCTCTCCTTCTGAATACCCGATTGAATTGAACACAACAGGAAAGCTCAGATGACCAAGATCGTCGTCGTCACCTCCGGCAAGGGCGGGGTCGGCAAGACCACCACCAGCGCGAGCTTCGCCACCGGCCTCGCGATGCGCGGCCTCAAGACCTGCGTCATCGACTTCGACGTGGGCCTGCGCAACCTCGACCTCATCATGGGCGTCGAGCGCCGCGTCGTTTACGACCTGATCAACGTCGTCAACGACGAGATCAAGCTGACTCAGGCGCTGATCAAGGACAAGCAGCTCGACAAGCTCTACATCCTGGCCGCGTCCCAGACGCGCGACAAGGATGCGCTGAAGCAGGAGGGTGTGGAGCGGGTGCTGGAAGAGCTCAAGGCGATGGAGTTCGACTACATCGTCTGTGACTCGCCTGCCGGCATCGAGACCGGGGCGCTGATGGCCATGCACTACGCCGACGAGGCGCTGGTGGTGACCAACCCCGAGGTCTCCTCGGTGCGCGACTCGGATCGCATCCTGGGCATGCTGTCCAGCAAGACCAAGCGCGCCATCGAAGGCGGCGAGCCGATCAAGGAGCACCTGCTCATCACGCGCTACAACCCGAACCGGGTCGAGGGCGGGCAGATGCTGAGCCTGGATGACATCCACGACATCCTGCGCACGCCGCTGATCGGCGTCATCCCCGAGAGCGAGAGCGTGCTGCAGGCCTCCAACCAGGGCACGCCGGCCATCCACCTGGCCGAGACCGACGTGGCCGAGGCCTACAAGGACGTCGTCGCGCGCTTCCTGGGCGAAGACAAGCCGATGCGCTTCACCGAGGCCGTGAAGCCGAGCTGGTTCAAGCGCGTCTTCGGCGGCAAGTGAGGGAGGCCGCACCATGGGATTCCTGAACTTTTTCCTTGGCGAGAAGAAGAGCTCGGCCAGCGTCGCCAAGGAGCGGCTGCAGCTCATCCTGGCGCACGAGCGCAACGGCCGCAGCGCCAGTCCCGACTACCTGCCGCAACTGCAGCGGGAGCTGGTGGCCGTCATCAGCAAGTACGTGGCTATCAACCCCGACGACATCAAGGTGCACATGGAGCGCCAGGGCGACCTGGAGGTGCTCGAAGTGAAGATCGAGCTGCCGGAGCCCGGCGGCCGCTAACGCCTCTAGCGTGCGGCGCGGGCCTGCTCGCGTCGCATGAACAGGTAGAGGCTCTCCACCTTGGCGCGCGCCCACGGCGTCTTGCGCAGGAACTTCAGGCTGGACGCCACGCTGGGGTCGATGCGAAAGCACTTGATCGCTATGCGCTGGCCCAGCTCGGCCCAGCCGAAATGCTCGACCAACGCGGTCACGATGGCCTCCAGCGTGACGCCGTGCAGCGGGTCCTTGGACGTGGTCGTCGTGGTCATTCGTGGGTGAACTGGTCTGAGTTCTTGCCCTTGAACTGGGCGTAGTAGCGCTTGATCTCGACCATGTCGGCCTCGACGTCGCCGGTCGGCCGGAACAGCGGGCCCAGGCCCACCAGCTTGCGTGGGTAGTCCATGTGCGCCATGACGATGGGCAGCTCGGCGGTTACGGCGATCCAGTAGAAGCCGGTCTTCCAGTAGATCGTCTTGCTGCGCGTGCCCTCCGGCGGCACGATGAGCTGCACCGGGCCATCGGCGCTTTTCAGTGCCTCGGCCGAGGCGGCCACCAGGTTGTTGGTCTTGCTGCGGTCCACCGGGATGCCGCCCAGCCAGCGCATCAGGCCGCCAAACGGGAAGCGGAAGATGGATGCTTTGCCCATCCAGTAGGGTGTGAGCCGCAGCGCGAACGACGCGAACAGCGTGTAGGGCAGGTCCCAGTTGCTGGTGTGCGGCGCGGCGATGAAGACGCTCTTGCGCGCCTCGGCCGGCAGCTCGCCCTGGACGGTCCAGCCGGCGAGCTTCAGCCAGCCGACTGAAATGACCCGCAGCAAAGTGCTGACGCCCGGGGTCGTGAAGATGGTGCGGTGCATGCACCGAATTATCCCGGCCGCTGCAGCTCATGCCCTGATTCGTGCAGCCCGTCGCAGCCTCGTTTGTCACGCCGCAAGGCTGCGGCGATGCTGCGCGCCAACTCAATCCCCCCAGCCACCACGCCATGCGCAACCCACAGATTCCCGTCGCCGTCCTGCTGTCGCTGCTGCTCGGTGCGGCTCATGCCGCCACGCCTGCCACCCCGGCCGCGATGACGGCCTATGCCGATCAGCTGCTAGATGCCCAGAAGATCGCCCGCGACGGCCCGGGCATCACCGTGCTGGTCGCACGCGGCGACCAGCTGCTCTACAAGGGTGCGCGGGGCCTGGCCAGTGTGGAACTGGGCGTGCCCATGAAGCCGGACCACCTGCTTCGCATCGGCTCGGTCACCAAGCAGTTCGCTGCCGCCACGCTGCTCAGGCAGATCGACGAGGGCAAGGCCAAGTTGGATGACCCGCTGTCCAGGTTCCTGCCCGACTATCCCAACGGCGGCAACATCACGCTGCTGCAACTGCTCAACCACACCTCGGGCGTCAAGAGCTATACCGGCATTCCCGGCTACATGGTCAACCCTGTCCGGCGTGACCTGACAACCGCCGAGCTGATCAAGGAGTTCAAGGACCTGCCGGTGGACTTCGCGCCGGGCGAGAAGTGGGCTTACAACAACTCCGGCTATGTGCTGCTGGGCGCCGTCGTCGAGGCCGTCTCGGGCAAGAGCTGGCACCAGACGCTGGACGAAACCCTGCTCAAGCCCGCGCAGATCAACAGCGTGCACTTCGAGTCTGGCGACCAGCTCTTCAAGGGCATGGCGCGGGGCTACACGCTGAACGGCCAGGGCAAGGTCGCTCCCGCCGGGCTGCTCAGCATGACCCAGCCGCACGCGGCCGGCGCGCTGATCGGCAACGCCGAAGGCCTGTGGCGCTGGAACCAGGCGCTGCACGGCGGCAAGCTGATCAGCAAGGCCAGCTACGAACGCATGACCACGCCTGAGGGCCCGGCCAAGCCGCACCACTACGGCTTTGGCATCGGCACCGGCACGTTGCGTGAGCATCCCCAGCTGTCACACGGCGGCGGTATCCATGGCTTCGTGTCGCTGCTGAACTACCTGCCGACAAGCCAGACCACGGTGGTCATCCTGCGCAACAGCGACGGCCCCGGCTTCAACATGGACCTTGTGGCGCGCAAGCTGGCTGCGTTCGCCATTGGCGAGCCATTTGCCGAGCCCAAGCCGGTGGCCGTGCCTGCCGAGCAGCTCAAGGCCGCCGAGGGCGTCTATGCCCGTGAGGACAAGCAGACCCGCACGCTGCGCCTGAAGGACGGCGTGCTGTACAGCCAGCGCAGTGGCGGCGGCACGGCCGCGTTGTTGCCGCTGGGCCAGGATCGCTTCGCCTTCCCGGACTCGCTGTCTGAGCTTGCACTGGAGCGCGGTGCCGACGGCAAGGTGACGGCTGTGCGCGTCTTCAACAACGGCGAGAGCAAGGGCGAGCTGTGGACGCTCAGCGGCGAGCTGTCGGCCGAGCGTGCCTTCCTGACCTTGAGTCCGGCGCAGATGCAGGCCCTGGTGGGCGAGTACGCCTCGCCGCAGTTCGCCATCAAGGTCTTCGTCGACGACAACGGCCGCCTGCTGGGCCAGGCGCCGGGCCAGCCGACTTTCGAGCTGCTGGCCAGCGCGCCGCGCCAGCTTCATGTGCCGCAGGTTGGCGCCCAGCTGGATTTCAGCGCCGAGGAGGCCAAGGCCGGCTCGGTCACGCTGACGCAGGGCGGGCAGACGCTGGTGATGCCGCGCAAGCCCTGAGATTCAGAGGCGTTGCAGCGTCAGGTCGCTGCGCGGCTCGGCGACGCAAGGCAGGATCAGCCCCTGGGCCTTCTCCTCGGCCGAGAGGCCGGGCCAGGGGATGCGGTGCTCTATGCGGCCGCTTGCCAATTGCGTGATGCAGCTGCGGCAGGTGCCGTTGCGGCAGGACCAGGGCAGGGCGATGCCGGCGGCCAAAGCGGCGAGCAGCAGGGGTTGGTCCGGCGCACAGTCGAAAATGGCGCCTTGCGGCTCGATCCGCACCTTGAATCGCTCTGATGACATCGCCCCATCTTGCCAGCCCCAGCCTTGCCGCCAAGTACCTCGCTGGCTACGCCCCCGAACTGATCGCCCAGGCCGAAACGCTGCGCAGCGAAGGCCGCCTGGCCGACTACCTCTCACGCCGCTTCCCCGAGCGCCACGAGGTGCGCAGTGACGGCGCATTGTTCACCTACGTGAACGACCTCAAGACCCGCCACCTGCGCAACGCCGAGCCGCTCAACTTCGTCGGCTACGACGCCAAGCTGCGCGTGCTGCAGCATGCCCTGGGCACCCACACGCGCCGCACGCAGGTGCAGGGGGCCAAGCTGAAGATGCGCCGCGAGATCCGCGTCGCGACGCTGTTCAAGGAGGCGCCGGCCGCGCTGCTGCGCATGATCGTCGTGCACGAACTGGCCCACCTGCGCGAGCTGGAGCACAACAAGCCCTTCTACAAGCTCTGCCAGCACATGGAGCCGGACTACTTCCAGCTGGAGTTCGATCTGCGGCTGTACCTGATGCAGCAAGAGGAATCGAAATGATCCTCCTCGCTCCGATGGAGGGTTTGCTCGACCACATCCTGCGCGATGTGCTCACGCGTGTCGGCGGCGTGGACCGCTGTGTCAGCGAGTTCATCCGCGTGACCGATCAACTCCTGCCTAACCGCGTTTTCACGCGCGTCGTGCCGGAGCTGCTGAACGGCGGCCGGACAGCCGCGGGCGTGCCGGTGCACCCTCAGCTGCTGGGCTCGGACGTGACCTGTCTGGCTGAAAACGCCGCGCGGCTGGCCGAGCTCAAGCCCGAGGGCATAGACCTGAACTTCGGCTGCCCGGCCAAGTGCGTGAACCGCCACCGTGGTGGCGCGGTGCTGCTGGACGAGCCCGAGCTCATTCACGAGATCGTCGCCGCCGTGCGCCGCGCGGTGCCGGCCGGGGTGATGGTGTCCGCCAAGATGCGCCTGGGCTTCATGGACGACAGCAAGACGCTGGACGTGGCCCGCGCCATCCATGCCGCCGGCGCGCAGGAGATCGTCATCCATGCTCGCACCAAGGCCGATGGCTACAAGCCGCCGGCCTACTGGGAGCGCATCGCGGCCGTGCGCGAGGCCGTGCCCCTCACCATCATCGCCAACGGCGAGATCTGGACCGAGGAGCATGCCCAACTGGCCCGCGAGCGCAGCGGCTGCGAGCACCTGATGCTGGGCCGCGGCATGGTGGCCGACCCGGGCCTGGCACTACGCATTGCCGGTCAGCGCGACACGCAGTTGCCGTGGGCCCAACTGCTGCCGCTGATGCAGGTCTTCTTCGACCAGGTTCGCGGCCACGTCGCCGCCAAACACCAGGGCGGGCGGCTCAAGCAGTGGCTGCACTACCTGAAGCGGGCCTATCCGGAGGCGGAGGCTGCCTACGCCGAGCTGCGCACCGTCAACGCGGCGGATGAGCTGGCCAGCCGCCTCTTCTTGGCGCCCTATGGAGCGCCTTGTTCACCCACCGGCGATATGCCGCCGAACGACGCCCGATAGGCTCGCGGCGCCAACCCCAGCCGGGCCTGGAAGTGGTGGCGCAGCGCCTGCACGCTGCCAAAGCCAGCCTCGGCGGCGACGCCTTCGACGGACAGCGCGCTGGCTTCCAGCAACCGCTGTGCCTCGGCCACGCGCTCGGCGATGAGCCAGTCGCCGGGGGACTGAGCGGTCGCTTCCGTGAAGCGCCGCAGCAGCGTGCGCGGGCTCATCGCGCTGGCTTGGGCCATGCGCTGCAGCGTCCACGGCGCACGCAGGTCGGCGCGTACCTGGGCCATCAGCGCGGCCAGGCG
>Ga0187843_10002214_pt1 | contig 11948 bp, 7 predicted proteins | sample SpaLakP09_SKY_43_FD_134516 | JGI IMG/M metagenome (GOLD analysis project Ga0187843, IMG submission 134516) | Oligotrophic lake water microbial communities from Sparkling Lake, Wisconsin, USA - SP09_SKY_43 | ecosystem: Environmental > Aquatic > Freshwater > Lake | place: USA: Sparkling Lake... | reverse complement strand
CTTGATGTCGAGCTGCTTGCCGAGCAGCTTGCTCATCAGCGCGGCCATCATCCAGCCGGCGGTGCCGCCGCCGGCGATGACGATGCGGTTGAACGGGGTGGTCGTGTTCATCGTTTGAGGTTGCTCAGGAGTTGCGCGCGCGCCTGGCGCGAGGTGGTTTCGTCGGCCAGCTCCAGCAGGCCGCGCGCCGCCGGCGGGATGTGGGCCCAGGTGCTGTCGTCCGCCTCGAAGACGAAGTGCTGGAAGTGCGCCTGCCAGATGCGCTTTTCCTTCTCGGGCAGGTGGCGCAGCGTCATCAGCGCGAGATGCAGCGCGTTCAACGGCGAGTCGACGTAGCCGGGCGTCTGCCGCCACCAGGCATTGATGAGCAGGTTGACGGGCGACAGCCCCTCGATGTGGTGGAACCACATGCTGGGGATGAAGATGGCGTCGCCGGGGTCCAGCTCGGCCACGAGGCCAGCGTCGAGCGCCTGCGCGAAACGCGGGAAGCGCTCGAAGTCGGGCGCCGAGAAATCGACGAGGCTGATGGGCTGGCCGGCCGGCGTCGGGTCCAGCGGGCCCATGTAGAGGTTGTGGATCTGGTCGGGCGCGAACAGCGTGAAGCGGCGCCGGCCGGCGGCCACGACGGCGAGGTTGTCCGGCAGGTCGTAGTGCGCCGCCACACGGCTGCGGTTGCCCAGCCACAGGCTGACGAGGGCGTTGCGTGCGCCCAGCCCCAGCCGGTTCACGTCGAGGAAGCCGGGCAGCACGGCATCGACCGTCGTCGAGCCGACGTAGAGCGCCGGCGGCTCGGGTGTGGCGGCCATGCCGAGCAGGCCGAGGAGCACCTGGTCCAGCGTCGCGATGTGGCGCGTGAAGTTGAAGCCCGTCAGCGTCTCGTCGGCGTAGAAGGCGCGCCCCTTCGCCTCGGGCGGCAACTGGAACAGGCCGAGGCGCATGCCCTGGTAGAAGCCCATCAGGTGGCCGGCGAGCGCGTCGTCGGACTGGCGCGCGGCCTGGACGACGGGCCAGTGCGCGAAGCCGCCGCGCACGACGAAAGGCCGGTCACCGGTCAGCAGCTCGGCGGGCAGGTCGTCGGGGTCGAAGCGGCCCGTCCAGGCGGGGATGTCGCGCATGGTCAGCGGGCGAGGCGACCCTGCCGGTCGATGAGGCCCTGCAGCTGCGACAGCGACGCCATCTGCATGTAGATGGGCAGCAGGTGGCCGTCGCGCTGCAGCGCTTCGAGGGCCGCGCCGGGCAGGGCGGCGAGGCGGTCTTCCTCGATGGTGTACAGGCCCGACAGCCGGCTCTGCTCGCCGTCCGGGCGCTCGATGTCGAGGACGAAGGGCTCCAGCAACTGGTGGCGGGTCAGCGCGTCGATGAAGACGGGCAGCTGCTGCGCGTGCGCGTGCAGGTGCTCCAGCAGGCTGACGACATGGTCCAGGTACTCGCTGTGGCCGCCGTGCGGCATGAAGAGGGCCGTGCCGACCTCGCCCTCCTCGGGCCTGACGATGCGCGGGCTGTCCAGGTCGATGTGCAGCTGCAGGTTGTCGCCGTTGCGGCCGATCAGGAAGGGGTCGCGCTGCAGCGCCATGGGTACGACGGGAGCGTCCCAGCCGCGCTCGGTGAGGAACAGGTTCTGGCCTTCCTCCAGCCCGAACAGCGCGACGGGCTGGAAGCTGCTGCCGTCCGGGCCGTCGACCTGCTGGAAGACGATGGGGAAGTGGGCCTGCAGCTGGCGGAACTCGGCCGGCAGGGCCAGCGCCGAGGAGCGCGCGTCGCCCAGGGCGGCGGAGCGCCCGGTGTGCAGGCGCAGGTGGCGGTGGGTGACGTTGTCGAGCAGGGCGGGGCGGGTCATCGGGAGGGGCTCTGGGAACGGATGTGGTCGATCAGGCTGCGATGACCGGGCAGCCCGGACAGCAGGCGCCGGGCCTGGCGGGCGGATTCGTCGAAGCAGGCCTGGGCGGCTTGCAGCCTGGTTGTGGAGAGGGGCTGGGCGTCCGGGCGGAAGCCCATGCCGTAGAGGATGTACTGGTAGCTGGCCGACGGGAAGACCTCGTCGATGCGGCCGAAGTCATGCCGTGCCGGCGGGCGCAGCCGCCATTGCGGCAGCAGCTCGCGCAGGCGCTCTGGCCAGGTGGCGGGGGCGCGGTGGGCGCGCCAGTAGCTGCTGTCGTCGCGCTGGCTGAGCACGTAGTGCAGCTTCAGGAAGTCGATGACGCGGGCCCAGCGGTAGCCGAAGTCGTCGTTGAAGCGGCGGGCCACGGCGTCCATCGTCGCGCGCGTCATCGGCAGCTCGTCGCACAGCCGCGTGGCGGACAGCTCCACCAGCGCCAGCGCGGAGGCCTCCAGCGGTTCGATGAAACCCGACGACAGGCCGATGGCGACGCAGTTGCGCACCCAGAAGCGCTCGCGGTAACCGGGGTCGAAGCGGATGGGCCGCGGCGCGGGGCGCTCGGGCGGCGCGCCGGTGGCGTCGAGATAGGCCTGCAGCGCGGCCTGGGCTTCGTCGTCGCTGGCGTGGGCACGCGAGTAGACGCAGCCCACGCCGCGCCGCGCGGGCAGACCGATGTCCCAGATCCAGCCCTTGGCCCAGGCGGTGGCGACGGTGACCGACGCGATGGGCGCGCCGGTCGTGGCGTAGGGCACCTGCACTGCCAGCGCGGCGTCGTTGAACAGCACCTCGCGCTCGCTCTTCAGCGGCACGCCGAAGTGCTGGCCGATCAGGCGCGACGCGAGGCCGGAGCAGTCGATGAACAGGTCGGCGGCCAGCGGGCCGTGCTCGCGCGTCTGCAGCGCGGCGATGTCGCCGTTCTCGTACGGCAGCACGGCGTCGACATGGTCGACGACATGGCGCACGCCGAGGTGGGCGATGGCGTGGTCGCGCAGCGCCTGGCCGAACAGGCCGGCGTCGAAGTGATAGGCGTAGTTGGCGACAGCGCCGAACTCGGGCGTCTGCACCTGGCGGGGCGCGAGGCCGGCCTCGCGGACCTGCACGCTGGGGCTGGTGACGTCGGCGAAGGGGCGCGTGGATGCCGTGGCCAGCCACGCGGCGGCGAGGTCGGCATCGCCGTAGCCGACCGGCAGCATGAAGGGGTGGTAGTAGCGGTCGCCGTCGGCGCCCGCAGCGCCGTGCGCCCAGCCGTCGAAGCGCGAGCCCTGCTTGAAGGAGACCTCGCAGCGGCGCACGAAGTCGGCCTCGGACAGACCGATGCGGCGCAGCGTGTCGCGCATGCTGGGCCAGGTGCCCTCGCCGACGCCGATGGGCGGTGTGTCGGGAGATTCGACCAGCGTGATGCGCAGCCCGCCGCGCGGCTCGCCATGCTCGGCGGCCAACAGCGCGGCCACCAGCCAGCCGGCCGAGCCGCCCCCCAGCACCACGATGTCACGCAGTCGGTTGTCCACCAGGGCTCCCACAAACAAAAAGGGCCGCTCGTGCGGCCTCGCCAATGCGGCGAACAAGGACGGCACCCCAGAGCGAGAGCGCCGTCGAACCAGACTGTGCCTCAGCAGGGGGCGCCGGGATGCCCCGACTTTCCTGGATCTCCGCGGTGGAGACGGGGCCGGGCGCGGAGCCCGGCCCCCGAGGCTTCAAGTTCAGAACTTGTAGCGCGCGCCGATCATCATGCGGCGTCCCAGCTGCGTGACGCCGCCGACCTGCAGGGCGTCGCGCATCTGCGTGCGGGTGTACTGGTCGGTGAGGTTGATGGCCTCGAGCGCGAACGACAGGTTCTTGTTCCAGCTGTAGCCCAGGCTCACGTCCACCTGGCCGTAGGGCTCGGTGTACATGGGCTGAGCGCCTTCCGCGCCGCCGTAGTTGCCGGACAGGTACTTGCCGCGCCAGTTGTAGGCCACGCGGGCGCTGTACGTGGCGTCCTCGTAGAAGGCGACGATGTTGCCCGAGTCGCCCAGGCCCACCAGCGCGGTGCCGGTCTGGTCGCCGACGACGCCGTTCTTGTACGTCAACCCCGAGCGCACGCGGGTGTAGTTGACGGAGCCGCCGAAGCCGTTGTTGAACGTGTGCTGGAAGTTCAACTCGATGCCGTGCAGGTTCTTCTTCGTCGAGCTGTTGGCCTGCGTGCTCATCTTGAACACCATGGTCGGGTCGGTGGCCTGGCCGGTCAGCGTGTGGTTGGCGATGTCCAGGCCCGGCGCCGTGGGGTGCTTGGCGACGATGTAGTTGTAGACGCAGGGCAGGTCGCTCACCGTGCAGCCGCCCGCCGACAGCGCTTCGTTGAAGTAGGCGCCCATCGCCGGCGTGTGCAGGTTGTACGGCGACGAGTTGACGACCACCGACTCGATGTAGTTGGTGATGGACTTCTGGAAGAAGCTGGCGGCGATGTAGCTGCCCTTGGCGTAGTAGTGCTCGACGGAGAGGTCGAGGTTGTTGGACTTCAGCGGCTTGAGCCCCGGGTTGCCCATCGAGCCGGTGCCACCGTCGACACGCGCCGGGCTGCTCACCGTGCGGCCGCCCTGGATGGACGCCCAGCCCGGGCGGCCGATCGTGGAGCCGTAGCTGAGGCGCAGCTTGGTGTTGGCCGTCACGTCGGCGGAGAGGTCGATGGACGGCAGGAAGTAGCTGTACTTGCCCTGGGCGTCCGACGACTGCGAGCCGTTGGCGTACACGAGGTTGAACTCGTTGCCGCCGTTCCAGACGACGGACGTGGGCACGCGCTCCTGGCTGGGCGAGTCCACCGTCGTGCGTTCGTAGCGGCCGCCGACCGCGGCGTCGAACGGGATGCCGCCCAGCTCCCAGCCGCGGTTGTACTGCGCGTACAGCGCCTGCGATTTCTCGGTCGTGCGGAAGTCCTGCGTGAAGTCGTTGGAGGCCTTCAGCAGCTGGTCGGAGCCCAGGTAGTTGATGGCCGCCTGGCGCAGGTCGTCGAAGTTGAAATAGAAGAACTTGTTGAACAGCGCCGGGTCGTTGGAGCCGGGGATGCGGCTGAAGTACTTGCTGATGCTGTCGGCGTGCCAGAGGCTGTCGGGCATGGCGGCCGGGCCGCCGGCGGCGTTGGCGCCCCAGGTGTCGCGCTGCACGTTGGCGAAGGCGGAGCGGTTCTTGACGTTGCTCAGGCTCAGGCCGAAGTCCAGGCTGCTGTCGTCATTGATCGTCCAGTGGCCCTTGCCCTGCCACTGGTCGATCTGGTCGCGCTGGTAGCTGTTGCCGAACGCGGAGCCCTGCAGTTCCATCAGAGTCGGGTCGAGCTGGGTGCCCTGGATGCTCAGCACCGGGAACTTCTGGCTGTAGTTGACCGAGGTGTCGCCGCGGTTCATCGATGCGGTGCCGATGGTGACGCTGGTGCCCAGCGGGTCGTCGGCGCCTGAAGTGGCGGTGGAGTGGTGGCCGTCGAGCTCGAAGCTCAGGGCGTTGCTGGCCTTCCATTGCAGGTTCAGGCCCAGCGATTTGTTCTGGTTCTTGGTCTTGATGCGCGATGCGCCCATGGCCAGGTCCGAGCTGCCGTTGGTGTGCTCGCCGTAGACGATGGGCGAGGCGATGGGGCCGGTCTCGTACTCGCCGAACTGGCCGCCGAAGCCGAACCAGGCCGACAGGTCGTTGCGGGTCTGGCGGAACTTCTGCTCGGACATCGTGTAGTCCAGCGTCGCGACCAGGTCCTTCGTCGGCTTGGCCTGCAGCACGAGCTGACCGTTCGTGCGCTCGCGGTGGATGCCGGTGAAGGCGTAGGCGAACGACTGCGGCACGCTGTAGATGGAGTTGACCGACGGGCGGTTCTTGATCTCCGTCGACGTGGCCGGCAGGCCGCCGTACACGGCGTTGGTGCCGCTCCAGTTGTTGTCCTTGATGCCGTCGAAGGACTTCCAGCCGTTGTTGGAGTAGGCGGTGTTGTAGCCCGAGTCACGGACCTGGTGGCTGCCGATCAGCGCGATGCCGAACTTGCCGTCGGCGAACTGCGTGCTGTAGATGCCGGAGATCTCGGGCGTGGCGGTCTTGCCCTTCTCGGGCTCGGGCAGCCGCTGGGCGGACTGGTCCTTCACCAGCTTGATGCCGAAGCTGGCGACGGTCTCCTTGGTGTCGAAGGGGCGCGGCGTGCGGATGTTGATGGTGGCGCCCATGCCGCCCGTGGGGCTGGAGGCGCGGCTGGTCTTGTAGACCTCCAGCGCGGACACGCCTTCGGCAGCGAGGTTGGAGAAGTCGAACGAGCGTGAGCTGGGCGCGCTGCCGTCGACGTTGGAGCCGGGCATCTGGCGGCCGTTGAGCAGCACGAGGTTGTAGTCCGGGCCCATGCCGCGCACGGTGACCTTGGTGCCTTCGCCGTTGGAGCGGTCGATGGACACGCCGCTAATGCGCGACATGGCCTCGGCGAGGTTGGTGTCCGGGAACTTGCCGATGTCTTCGGCCACGATGCCGTCCACCAGGCCCGAGGCGTGGCGCTTCAGGTTGACCGACGACTCCAGGCTCTGGCGGATGCCCGTGACCACCACGGTCTCAAGCGTCTGTGGGGCGCTGGCGGCAGCGCCGGGTGCGGGCGCTGCGGCCTGGGCTTGCGCCGCGGCGCTGGCGAACAGCAGGCCGCTGGCGGCTGCCAGGCTCGTGAGGCGAAGGGCAGGACGAAGCTGTCTCATTCGGTTGTCTCCAGGTTGATCTTTTGATGCTGTGATACGAAAAACTGAAAGCGCTTTCAAGAATACGCAAATGCAAGCGCTTTCAACCTAGGCAACACCCTTGGTCTGCGGCCTGGCGGCAACGCCGGGCGGAAGCGACCAAGGGGTGTCTGCGTGCCCCGTCCATCGCCCAGAGAAGCCGGCCCCGACTGGGTTGGCAGGCGGGTGGCGCGATGGGCACGGGGCATTCCGGGTTGAAAAAGCAACCCGTCAAAAGCGATGTGAAAGCGCTTTCAAATAATGATGCGGCAGCTCCCGGGAGATCGACCACATGGTTAACCCGTGCTGAACAACAGTCGCCGGGGGCGGTTGCGCGACGGTTTTGAAATGCGGTCCCGGCGTCGGGCTGCCCCTGGCCGGCCCGCCTTGGGCGATGTGCTTCGCGGTCGAGCCGCCAAGCATCGGCGTCCCCTCGGGGGACCCGCGCAGGCTCGCCCGCGTTCAGCGCGGCGAGACTGGGCGAGGGGCTAGCGAGTCACCCGCCGCGTGCTCTCGCGCACGACCAGCTCCGGCTGCGGTAGCGTGGCCCTGGGCTGGGTGCCGCGCAGCATGTCCAGCATGGCCTTGGCGGCCTCGGTGCCGATCTCGTAGACCGACTGGCGCACGGTGGTCAGCGGCGGCATGGCGTAGCGGGCCATGATGAGGTCGTCGAAGCCGACGAGGGAGACGTCATCGGGCACGCGCAGGTTGCGCCGGTGCAGGCCCAGGCAGGCGCCGATGGCCATCTGGTCGTTGGACGCGAACAGTGCCGTGAAGTGCGTGTCCCGCTCCAGCAGCCGGCTGACCGACAGCATGCCGCCGGCCTCGGTGTAGTCGCTCTGCACGATGAGGCTGGGGTCTTGCGCGATGCCGGCGGCGGCCAGCGCATCGAAGTAGCCGGCCTGACGCTCGACCGCGTCGTCGTGAATCAGGTCGCCGGCGATGAAGGCAATGCGTCGATGGCCCTGCTCCACGAGGTGCTGCGTGGCCAGCCGCGCGCCCTCGCGGTTGTCGAAGCTGAAGCTGAACAGCTGCGGCCCGGCCAACTGCCGGCCGACGACGACGACGGGCAGGGTGTCGGACACCTTGGTCAGCTCGGCGTCCGCGATGCGGCCGGCCAGCACGATGACGCCGTCCACGCGGCGCGACAGCAGCGTCTCGATGGCCTTGCGCTCGTCGTCCTCGTGCCAGTTGCCGGACACGAACAGCGGTACGTAGCCGGCGCGTTCGAGCTCGCGTTCGATGCCCAGCAGCGCTTCGCCGTAGAACGGGCTGGAGATGATCTGCGTGACGACGCCAATGGACAGCGTCTTGCCGCCGGCGAGGCCGCGGGCGACCGGGTTGGGCCGGAAGCCCAGCTCCTGGATGGCCGCGTGCACCGCGTCCTTCTTCGCCTGGCTGACGGCGGCCGTGCCGTTGAGGATGCGCGACACCGTGCTGGGCGACACGCCGGCGATCTCCGCCACCTGCTCCAGCGTGACGACACCGTCCGGGCGGCTTGAAGGCGCTTTCTTGGCAGGGGGCTGCTTGTCGTTCATGGCTTGCAGGTCGGCGAGGTCGCGAGTGTAGGCGCGGCTGTCACCGGAACCTGGTACGCCTTGGCGGCGCCCTGTCCGGGGCGCGCCGGGCTGTCGCCCAGGGGCGCTGCACCCGGGCGTTGTGCGCCCGGGCCAGGGGACTTACAGCTTGGTGAACTTGATCCAGTTCAGGTTCCAGCCGCCTTGCGCGGCGTAGACGCCGACGTTGTAGGTGCCGGCGTTGATGGTCACCGTCTGCGAGATGGTGGTCCAGTTCTGCCAGCCACCGGTGTTGGGCACGCTCACCTGGCCCAGCACGATGCTGCCGGCGTTGAGGTCCAGCGACACCGTGCCGCCGCTCGTGCTCGCGACGCGGTAGTCGACGCGGTAGGTGCCGCTGGTCGGGAAGTTGACGCCGTTGTAGGCCATCCAGTCACCGGTATCGATCCAGCCGACGTTCTGGCCGCCTTCCGAGCATGCCTCCAGCTGCACGCCGGCCTGCGCGCTGAACGACTCGGCCTCGATCTGCTTCGACCAACCCGGCGCATAGACGCGCACATAGTCCACATACATCTTGGCCGGCAGCGCCGCGGTGTTGACGTTGAATCCCGGCCAGTTGCCGCCGACGGCGAAGTTCAGCAGCAGGAAGAAGTCCTTCTGGAACTCCTCGGTGCCGTTGACGCCGTTGGCGATGTTGGCCTCGTGGTACTTGGTGCCGTCCACATACCAGCGGATGGCGTTGGTGTCCCACTCGACGGCGTAGACATGCCAGTCGGTCACGGTGGTGGCGAGGTTGCCGCCGTACGAGGCGTGCTGGCCGGTGTTGTCCTGCCAGTGGACTGTGCCGTAGACCTTCTGCTCGTCGTTGATGTGCTCCATCACGTCGATCTCGCCGGAGGCGGGCCAGCCCACCTGCGGCAGGTTGGCGCCCAGCATCCAGAACGCCGGCCACGCGCCGAGGAAGGCGGGCAGCTTCATGCGCGCCTCGATGCGACCGAACTTGAAGGTCTTGAGGCCTTGTGTCTTCATGCGCGCCGACGTGTAGGCCATGCCACCGAAGTCTTCGCGCTTGGCGGTGATGACGAGCGCGCCGTTCTCGATGGTGGCGTTCTCGCGGCGGTAGTACTGGAGCTCGTTGTTGCCCCAGCCGCCCGCGCCGGTTTCGAAGACCCAGTTCGGGCCGATGCTGCCGTTGAACTCGTCGCTCCAGACGAGTTGCCAGCTCTGGGCGTGGCTGCAGACGCTCGCGGCAGCCATCAGCAGGCCGGCCAGCGCGGGGCGGAGGAGGGAGGAAAGCATTCGCATGGGAGGTCTCCAACAGTGGGGTGCCCGCCGCCTGTGTCAGCGACTTGAAAGCGCTTTCAACGTTAAGCGGGTGGGCGCCGGGTCTGCAATACCGGCTTGTGCCGGAACTCAGGGACGGGCGGACCCTGGGGCGGTGCGGGCAGCGCCCCGGCCGTGAAGGCCGACGCCCCGGCGCGGGGCCGGGGCGTTCGTCAGCGTCGCGGGCTCAGACGAGCCGGGCTGTCACTTCCACGGCGCGTTCTGCAGCGCCGGGTCGTCGACGAGGTTGAGCAGGCCGGCGGCCTTCTTGCCGATGCTGCCCGGCGATGCCAGCGCCGCACTGCCGCAGCTGCCCGACGCCGTCTTCAGCGCCTGCCACAGCATGGCGCCGTCGCGCGGGTTCTTGTTGGCCAGCGTGCTCGTGGTCACCGCGTTCAGGTAGCGCTCCACCGAGTAGGGCTGGTTGATGGTGGCGCCGTAGCTGTTCTGCAGGATGACCGAGCCGGTGCACTGTGCGTCGGCGTTGTTGACGACCAGTTGCCCGCCGGCCCAGCCCTCGGGCGCGGTCTCGAAGCCGATCGACACGATGGTGCTGCTCGGGAACAGCTGGCGGTACTGCTTCCACGCGGTCACGCCGTCGTAGTGCTCGTAGCGGGCGTCGTAGCTCATGATGTTGACGATGTTGAACGCGCTGGCCAGGGCCGGGTAGCTGCTGACGAGCTGGCGCTCCAGCCCGGCCTTGCCGCCCCAGTAGCTGGTGCACACGCCGGCGCACTGCGCGTCGTTGGCCGTGGCGCCGGTGCAGTCCGCGCCGGTGGACCAGGCGGCCACCGTCAGAATGCGTCCGCCGCCGGCCAGGTCCACGGCCTTGCGCATCGCCTTCACGGCGCCGGCATAGGTGTCGAGGCCCTCGATCTCGAAGTCCACGTCCAGGCCATCGAAGCCCACGTCCTTCATGAGGTTGGCCAGCGCCGTGATCGTCGCGCCGCTGCCCGCCTGGCCTTCGGCCGACAGCGTGCTCCAGCTGTTGTAGGTGGCGCCGCCCACGGCCAGGATGACCTTGATGTTGCGGGCGTGCAGCACGTCGATGGCGGCCTTGATGTCCGACGGCCGGCCGTTGAAGTTGATGCCGGTGCCCGACCAGTTGTTGGCTGCCATGCCGCCCCACGTGAAGTTGGGCTGCGCGAACGCGGCGACCACATGGGTGTAGTTGGCCGGAATGCGCGCGAAGTTGCTTGCCTGGAAGACGCCGTTCAGGTCCTTGCCGGTGGCATCGAACCAGTTGTCGCTCCACGTCGGGTAGTAGACCGTGTAGGCGCGGCCGGCCTGCGTGGCCGACCTGGCGGCCGGATCGGTGAGGCCCGGTGCCGGTGCGGGTGAGGGTGACGGGCTGGGGCTGGGCGACGGAGATGGAGATGGAGACGGCGAGGGGCTGGGGGATGGCGAGGGGCTCGGGCTGGGTGAAGGTGACGTCGTGCAAACGCCCTGCGACGTCCACGGCTGGCCGCTGCCGGTCGGGCCGCTGCTGGTGGCGGGGTCGTTGCCCTGGGTCCACCAGTTGGCCTTGTAGTTGGTCGTGCCCTTGCTGGCGATGTCGCCGCCGTTGTAGGCCTTGGTGCTGACCCAGGCTGCGGCACAACTGCCGCTCGGTGCGGGGGCGGGCGAAGGCGCAGGCGTTGGTGCAGGCGTTGGTGCGGGTGTAGGGGCCGGCGACGGTGCCGGGCCGGAGGCGGCGCCGATGTCGGTCCACAGCGAGGCATTGGTCGGGTTCCAGCCGGTCGAGGCGTAGTCCGTCTGGTTGACGGTGGCGCGGTAGAGGCGGCCGCTGTAGGTCACGACGGTGCCGGCCGTGTAGTACACGTCGGGCGCCCAGGTCGGGTAGGTCTGTGCGCCGGCACTGAGGGCGAAGGCGGCGGCGGAGATGGCGGCGAGGCGGCGCAGCTGATGTACCGGGATGCCGAGGGTGGGTTGTTTCATGGGAGACGTCCTGTGCTGGGAAAGCTCTGGAAAGGCTCGTTGGAAGGCGGACACCCGTCAGGGTGCCGCCGGCGGCTGGGCCTGCCGCTCCGTGCAGGCTCTTGGAGCTGGCTTCAACTGGTATTTATCCAGTTTGCGACTTCTGCCACCTCTTGAATACCACTTTGCTAACCGCCACGTCTCGCGTCACCGGTGGAAACCCGCAATCGGGTGACAAGACGTTGCCGCTGTCCCGGAAGCCGGGGGCAAGGCCGCGTGCCAGCCTTCGTCTCAAGCGGGCCTAGGGTTTGTGCTGCTGGGGCCGGCAGGCGGTCGGGGCACAATCTTGAAAGCGCTTTCAAGATCATGCCCAACCCCGACTTCCTCCCTCGCCGCCACCTGCTCGCCGCCGCCGTCGGCGGGGCACTGGAACTGGTCGCCCGTCCGGTGTTGGCTTCGTCCGAGCCGATGCCGCTGACCGTTGCCGCCTTCCCGCTTGTCGACGTCATTGCCAAGGACGTGCTGAAGGGCTGGAGCCAGCGTCACCCGGAGGTGCGTGCCGAGGTCATCAGCCGCCAGTACGACGACCATCACACGGCGATGACGACAGCG
>Ga0187843_10002210_pt1 | contig 11956 bp, 10 predicted proteins | sample SpaLakP09_SKY_43_FD_134516 | JGI IMG/M metagenome (GOLD analysis project Ga0187843, IMG submission 134516) | Oligotrophic lake water microbial communities from Sparkling Lake, Wisconsin, USA - SP09_SKY_43 | ecosystem: Environmental > Aquatic > Freshwater > Lake | place: USA: Sparkling Lake... | reverse complement strand
CACCCTGCCTTATGAAAAAGATTTTGATTGGATGAAGTCACTGCAAGGCGACCTCAAAGGTTTGCGTGTGGGCTTCAGCCCCGATTGGGGTTACGCCGCCGTCGATCCTCAGGTCGCGCAAATCGTGGCGGATGCGGTCAAAGTATTTGAACGAGACTTAGGGTGTATTGTGGAAGAGGCCAATCCGGGATGGGATAACCCCTTCGATGCCTTTTGGGGCATGGTGGTGCGCGAGACAGATTTAAAAGGGATGCGTGCCATGGCTCGCAAACTGGGTGACAAGATGTCTCCTCATCTGGCGGCATTGTTGTCTACGCAGTTCACTGACGAACAGTTGACAGACGCCATGGTGATGCGCAAGCATGTCAACAACAAAATGTGGCGAATGATGCGTAAATACGATTTGCTCTTGACGCCAACCTTGGCTGTGCCTGCATTCGAGGTGGGTATTCAGGGACCCACAAATATCAATGGACGTGAGGTACAAAACACCGAGTGGCTGCATTTCACCTATCCCATGAACATGACGGGACAACCGGCTGCCACAGTGCCTGCGGGCTGGACGAAAGAGGGCTTGCCCGTGGGTTTGCAAATCAGCGGCAAGCATCTTGGAGACGCATTGGTTTTGCGCGCATCGGCGGCTTTTGAAGCCGCACAACCATGGAAGCACCGCTGGCCAGACATGGTGAGTAAACTTTCAAATTAATTCTTCAATCAAAGTGCTCAAGGGTAAATACTGATTACGAAAATCAAAACCAGATTTACTATTGTCTTTATTAAATTTCAATAAACCGCCAAGAAAGCCGGTTTCTTGAAGAAGCAAAAAAGCCTCATACACGCTAGTCGTGTCATGGGGCTTTTTGCGTTTTGTGCGGCAGTTTACTTTGTGAATTATTGATTAAGGAGTCAACATGAGTTTGTCATCACGTCGTCGGTTTATACAAAAAGGCAGTACCTTGGTTGCTGCCACAGCCCTTCCGGGCGCAGCGCTTTGGCCCAGTGTGAGTCAGGCCGCTAATGAGGTCAAATTGGGTTTGCTGCACTCTATGTCTGGCACCATCGCTTTGGCTGAAGCTGCCATTGTGGACGCAGAAAAAATGGCCATTGATGAGATCAATGCCGCAGGCGGCGTCATGGGTAAAAAAATCATCCCCGTGCTCGAAGATGGCGCCAGTGATTGGCCCACATTTGCCGAAAAAGCCAAAAAATTATTGCAGCAAGACAAAGTGCCAGCTGTGATTGGTTGCTACACATCGGCCTCCCGCAAAGCGGTGTTGCCAGTGTTCAAGGCCAACAAGGGTTTGCTGTACTACCCCACCTATTACGAAGGCCAGGAAGAAGACCCACAGGTCATTTACACCTCACAGGAAGCTACACAGTCTGTTGTTGCTGCCATGGAGTGGATGGCCAAGCAACAGGGCAAAACATTCTTCTTTGTGGGCTCGGATTACATTTATCCGCGCACTTGCAACAAAATCGCCAAAGCCACTGCGACCCGTCTGGGCTCCACCGTGGTGGGCGAAGAATATGCACCTTTGGGTCATACCGAGTTTTCTTCCATCATCAACAAAATCAAGGCAGCCAAACCTGACTGGATTTATTCAACCGTGGTGGGTGGCTCTAACGTCGCTTTCTACAAGCAATTAAAGGCCGCCGGCCTTGATGGCATCAAGCAAAAGCTGTTGTCTACCGTGGTTTCAGAAAATGAAATCGACGGCATTGGCAAAGACAATGCAGTGGGCTATTACGCTTGCATGGGTTATTTCCAGAGCATCAAGTCACCTGAAAACGAAAAGTTTGTGGCGGCCATCAAAGCCAAGTACGGCAAAGACCGTGTGGTCGGTGACCCCATGGAATGCGGCTACAACGCTGTCTATTTGTGGAAATTGGCTGTTGAAAAAGCCAAGTCATTTGATGTGGCCAAGGTGATTGCTGCTTCCTCAGAAGTTGAATTTAAAGCGCCTGAGGGGTTGGTAAGGATTCACAAGACCAATCACCATGTGTGGAAAAAAGTCCGTATTGGACGCGCACGTGCAGACGGGCAGTTTGACATCGTTCACGAAAGTCAACTGACTGAACCTAACCCGTTCCCTAAGCTGTAATTTTTTGAAGTGAAGCATTCGGATGGCCTGCCGGGTAATCGGCAGGCCGCCGAGGAGAGTTCTTGTGAGTCTTGAAATTTTTTGGATGCAACTCTTCAGTGGCGTCAGCTATACGGCAATATTGCTGCTGATGTCGTTGGGTCTGGCCATTGTTTTTGGTTTGATGGGCGTCATCAATATGGCCCATGGTGAACTGATGGCTTTAGGGGCCTACGTAACCTTTATGGTTGCCAATGTATTTTTAAAAGTATTTCCTGATTCGGTAGACATCTATATTTTGGTTGCCATACCCATTGCATTTTTAGTCACCTTTTTATTCGGTATGTTCCTCGAGTGGTCGGTGGTTCGCTGGTTTTACAACCGCCCACTGGATACCTTGCTGGCGACTTGGGGTTTGAGTTTGATATTGCAACAAACTTACCGCACCGTGTTTGGACCGCAAGAGGTCACCATACCGATGGCCTCATGGCTGGATGGCGCCATCGAGCCATTTACCGGGGTACAACTTCCGTTGAATCGGATATTTATTATTGTGCTTACTTTGATAGTGGCGGCTGTTGTGTATTTGCTTTTTTTCAAAACCCGCATGGGTTTGAAGGTTCGTGCAATCACGCAAAACCGAGCTATTGCGGAAACCGTCGGTATCAATACACGACAAGTGGATATGTATACCTTTGCGCTTGGCAGCGGATTGGCTGGGATTGCCGGCAGTGTGTTCACCATGATCGGTTCTACCAATCCAGGGACTGGACAGCTTTACATCATCGATACCTTCATCGTTGTTGTGTTTGGTGGCGTAGCCAGCATCATGGGTACGGCACTGTCGAGTTTCATCATTGCCCAATTGCAAACAACGTTCGAGTTCATGACGACCAGTTCCTATGCCAAAGTTTTGTTGATGCTTATCGTGGTGGTGATTCTTTACTACCGACCTAATGGCCTGTTTTCTCCCAAAGTGAGGAGTTGATATGCCAAAAGATTTTTTGCGTAAAAGTTGGTGGGTGAATTTCATCATCATCTTCGGTTTGCTTTTGTTATTACCTTTGGCGTCACCTGAATTCAGAGTGCCGCTCTATGGCAAATACCTGTCATTTGCTTTTGTGGCTTTAGGCATTGTGCTCAGTTGGGGCTATTGCGGCATTCTCAGTTTGGGGCAAGGCATCTTCTTTGGAATTGGCGCGTATGCCTTGGCCATGTTTTTAAAACTGGAAGCCTCCAGCCCTGAACTGCCCGACTTCATGGTTTGGAGCAGCGTAGAGCAACTGCCCTTGGCTTGGTTGCCATTTCAAAGTTTGAGCTTTACTTTGCTGTGCATTCTTGTCGTGCCTGTATTGGTGGCTTTTCCATTTACTTATTTGATTTTTAAAAAGCGTGTCAGCGGTGTGTATTTTGCAATCCTGACACTTGCCTTGTCTCTGACATTGACGGTCTTGATCATCGGCAGCCAAGGCGGTACAGGGGGCGCCAACGGCATCACCGACTTCAGCACTTTGCACGGTTGGGATGTCTCTTCGGATGAAGCACGCACTCGCTTGTTTTACATGATGCTGGGATTGCTGGCGGTATGTACAGCGGTGGTGCAGTACCTTGTTTCATCCCGTTACGGCAAAGTCTTGATAGCGATCAGGGACAGAGAAGATCGGGTTCGATTTTCTGGCTATGACACGGCTTGGATCAAGGCAGCCACCTTGTCGGTGTCTTGCGTGCTGGCGTCTATAGGCGGCGCGATGTTTGTTTTATTCACCGGATTGATCACACCCCAACTGGTGGGCGCGGTCGCCTCGGTTGAAATGATTGTTTATGCCGCCTTTGGTGGTCGCACATCTGTTCTTGGCGCGGTGTTTGCAGCTTTTTCTATTGGGTGGCTTAAGTCTGCTTTGTCGGAGGAATTTCCACAGGGCTGGTTATTTTTCCTCGGTGGATTGTTCTTGCTCGTCACGGCAGTGCTTCCACAGGGCATGGCAGGTTTACTTGGAATGTTTAAAAAGCAATCCAAAGTTGAAAGTAACAGCCAATGAGTAGCCAGTCATTGATGGAGGTTCGTGATTTGGTGGTCAGCTTTGGCGGTTTTGTGGCCATCGACCATGTCAATCTGACCATACAAAAGGGTGAAATACGTTGCATCATTGGACCGAATGGCGCTGGCAAAACCACACTTCTTGACGCCATCTGCGGCAAGACACCCGCCACCCAAGGCAGCGTATTTTTTAAAGGTCAACGCATTGACAGCGAGAGTGAATTCAAGCGTACCCGCATGGGCATGGGAAGAAAATTTCAGACGCCCTCTGTCTACGATGATTTGACGGTTTACCAGAACATACAAATTTCTGTACCTAGAGGCCAGACCATATTGTCTGCCATCTTCAACAGTGATGATCAGTTTAATCAAGAAATTATTGACGTAGCGCACACCACCAACTTGGTCAACACGCTGAATGTTCCAGCGGGAACCCTCAGCCACGGGCAGAAACAGTGGCTGGAAATTGCGATGCTGTTGGTGCAGCACCCTCAATTGCTGTTGCTGGATGAACCGGTGGCGGGCATGAGTTTGAAAGAGCGTGATCAGACGGTCGATTTGATTCAGCGTATTTCTGCCATTCAAGCCATTGTGGTGATCGAGCACGACATGGATTTTGTTAAGAAGCTTTCAGCCAAGGTCACTGTGTTGCACCAAGGCGCTATTTTGTGTGAAGGCTTGATAGAGCAAATCCAAGCAGATCCGCGCGTGCGTGAAGTCTACTTAGGGGATTAGGGGATGGCTTTGCTACACACAACAGACTTGATGGCAGGTTATGGACAAAGCATCGTTTTGCACGGCGTGTCTTTGGATATGCAGGCCCATGAAGCGGTGGCCGTGGTTGGAAAAAATGGCATGTCCAAGTCGACTTTTTTCAAAACCTTGGTGGGTTTGTTGCCGGTGCATTCGGGGCGTATTGAGTTCATGGGGCAAGACATCACCCGCATGCCGGTGTTTGAGCGCGCACGCTTAGGCTTGGGTTACGTGCCACAAGGCAGGTTGTTGTTCGGTCAATTAACCGTGGAAGAAAACCTGTTGACTTCTCTCAATACCGGCCGGTTCAAAAAAATTCCCGATTTGGTGTATGACTTGTTTCCGGTGCTGTCACAGATGAAGGACCGCAAAGCGGGAAATTTATCCGGCGGGCAGCAACAAATGGTCGCGATTGGCAGAGCCCTGACAGCCGGGCCCAGCCTATTGATATTGGATGAACCCACTGAGGGCATTCAACCTTCCATCATCAAGGAAATTGCAACTGCATTGATCAAGTTGCAAAAGGCAAGCGACTGCACCGTTTTGTTGTCAGAGCAGGTGTTGAGTTTTGCTGTCAGTGTGGCTGACCGCTTGGTAGTGATGGAACGCGGAGCGGTTGTGCATACCTGCGGCAAGGGGGCAGGGGACGTAGATGCCGTCAAGGCGTTTTTAACAATTTAACCATTCACAGGAGAACTTTCATGAGACACGGTGATATTTCAAGCAGCAAGGATTGTGTTGGCGTTGCAGTTGTGAACTACAAAATGCCACGTTTGCACACCAAGGCCGAGGTGTTGGATAACGCTCGCAAAATTGCCGACATGTTGGTGGGTATGAAGCAAGGTTTGCCCGGCATGGATCTGGTCATTTTTCCCGAATACTCTACCCACGGCATCATGTATGACTCCAAGGAGATGTACGACACTGCCGCAACAGTGCCAGGTGAAGAAACCGAAATTTTTGCAGCCGCTTGCCGCAAGGCCAAGGTTTGGGGAGTGTTTTCTTTAACCGGTGAGCGCCACGAAGAACATCCGAAAAAAGCGCCTTACAACACCTTGATTCTGATGAACGACAAAGGTGAAATCGTGCAGAAGTACCGCAAGATCATGCCTTGGGTTCCCATCGAAGGCTGGTATCCCGGCGACTGCACTTATGTGTCCGATGGGCCTAAAGGCATGAAGATCAGTCTCATTATTTGTGATGATGGCAACTACCCTGAAATTTGGCGCGATTGCGCTATGCGCGGCGCTGAGTTGATCGTGCGTTGCCAAGGGTATATGTATCCAGCCAAAGATCAACAAGTGATTGTGGCTAAAGCCATGGCATGGATGAACAACTGTTACGTTGCCGTTGCCAACGCATCTGGCTTTGATGGCGTGTATTCTTATTTCGGTCACTCAGCCATCGTTGGTTTTGACGGCCGTACGCTTGGCGAATGCGGTGAAGAGGATATGGGCATTCAGTATGCTGAACTCTCTGTCAGCTTGATTCGCGATGCAAGACGCACCATGCAGTCACAAAACCATTTGTACAAGTTACTGCACCGTGGCTACACTGGAAAAATAAATTCCGGTGAAGACGCCAACGGTGTAGCGGCATGCCCGTTTGAGTTTTACTCCAAATGGATCAATGACCCAGAAGGTACGCGCAAAATGGTTGAATCCATCACCCGTTCTACGCCCGGAACTGATGAAGCACCGATTGCGGGCATCCCCAATCAATCCACACCGCACCGGTGATTTCCCTTTGACTGTTTCCTACCATCCGCTGGGTGACGAAGAACTGGTTTTTCGTCAGACGTTCGATCATCATCTACCGTTGCTCATCAAGGGCCCTACCGGATGCGGGAAAACACGATTTGTCGAGTACATGGCGCAACAACTGAAGTTGCCCATGTGGACGGTCGCTTGTAATGAAGACACCAGTGCCAGCGATTTGGTGGGCAGATATATCCTCAAAGGCAACGAGACCCCTTGGATAGATGGCCCACTGACGCAGGCTGTCAGGCAAGGCGGTATTTGTTATTTAGATGAAGTGATAGAGGCTAGGCAAGAAGCTTTGGTTGTGTTGAATGCTTTGGCTGATCATCGTCGGCAGTTGTTTATTGACAAGACCAATGAGGTTTTGCATGCACCTGCAAATTTCATGTTGGTGGTGTCTTACAACCCTGGCTATCAAAGCGTGATGCGCGACTTGAAGGAATCTATCAAGCAGCGTTTTGTGGCCGTGCGGTTTGATTACCCTGCCATTGAACTGGAGCAACACATCATTGCCAGTGAGTCTGGATGTGCTTTGGCGCTTGCACGGGCGCTTGCAAACTTCGGTGCGAGTTCGCGCAAACTCGCCGGCAGCGGTTTGTTTGAAGGCGTGTCTACCCGCATGTTGATCCATGCCGCTAAGTTGATGTCGCAAAAAACGGGCCACCAAATTCTTTTGGAAGCCGCATTGATAGATCCTGTGACGGATGAACCCACCATCAGAGCAAGCTTGCTGGCTTTGTTGCCACTGGTGATGGCCGCAGTTCACATGTGATTGCGCAGCCATGGCCACAGTGATTGCTGATAAATGGCTTGAATCCGTCTTGCGTGGTTTGCAGCAGCCTGATCAAAGCTTGCCTGTGGTCTCGGTGGACCGAAGCCAACAGCAACAGCGATTGGCGATTACGCCCTTTGGCTTGTCGTTGCCGCACACTATGTCGCAGCAGCTTTCAGGCGTTTTGCAAGGCAGCTATGAACCGGTGGATTTGCTGTGCATGGTGGCGCATGCCAAAGCCCATTTAAAGCACTCGGCTTTTTTTCAGCCAGTAGGTAAATTCAAACATCTGTCCCTGGCCGTTATCTCTTTGCTGGAAGATGAGCGGGTGGAGCGTTTGATCAATGAAGATATTGAAGGCATGAGCGCTGTATTTGCTTCACGCATGAACCAGGACGCGGCATTGGCTATTGGTGGCGTGGAAACGCAGCTGGCGAAAATGTCTGTTTGTCTGAACCGCAGACACAATGTTTATGAAGACTATTGGTGCGGCAAAGCGCTGGATATGTATGAACAAGCTTTAAGCAGCGGCGGTGGGTTTGCGGCATTGCGCGAAGCAGGATCGATTTTGGCCAATGACCTGGGGCAAATGCGTTACCGGTTTGACCATACGAAATATGCGGTTTGGCCGGCTTACCGAGATGACAACTCCCTGCTTTGGACCGATGCGTCTGCTGAACAAAAAGTCAAAGAAACAGTTTCGCATTCAAGAGCCTCTTCACCCTCTGAGCCTGACACCCCACCCAAACAAGAAAAACTGACTTTTTACTATGACGAATGGGACGCAGAAACGCACACCTTGAACAAGGCCTTCGTGACGGTGAATCACTTGGGTTTGTTGCCAGCTTCCGGCTTGCAGCGTATTCCCCTTCGTGCGGCCCACACCTCTTTCTTGAAAACCCGCCGAAGACGGGCCATGCGTGGTGAGTTCAAGTCATCGGTTGAAGCCAGTGAACAACTGTGGCTGGACAAAGCCATAGAGCGCAATATCGATTTGAGATGCCACATATCTCCGGATGAAAATATTTTCCTGCAGTGGCAACGCCAGCAATTGAGCGCAGGCGTGATGGTGCTGATAGACGCATCTGAATCCGCCAATGACCGCATTGCGGGCAGCTTCACCAGCATTCTTGATTTAGAAAAAAAAGCAGTAGGCTATTTGGCAGATTTTTTTCATTCGGCGCATATCCCATTTGCTGTTTCGAGTTTTCAATCGAATACAAAAGACAATGTCAGCATTACCCTGCACAAAGATTTTGTGTCTCCCTGGGCCCATACGCAGCAGCGAGAATTACAAAGCCTGCAAGCAGCTTATTCCACCCGACTGGGTGCGGCACTGCGACACATGAGCAGTTTGTGCGCCAACCGTTTACAGCAACCCATGGTCTTGGTCTTGACCGATGGGGTGCCCAGTGATATCGATTGCCCCAGTGAAAATTATTTATGGCAAGACAGTCAATTTGCAGTGGCTCAATTGAGGGAGGAAGGCTTTAGCGTGATGTGTTTGAAAATAGGCGCTTCGCAGGCCCAGATTTGTCAGAGAATATTTGGCTTGTCGCAAACTGTATTTTGCGAGGCGGCCAATATGGAGTTGGCCATGCGCACTGTATTAAAAAAAATAAGAAAGAGCTTTCCATGAAGACCGTTATTCCTGTGGGCGTACTTTTTTCGCAAACAGGTGCTACCTCCGTGATTGAGAAAACCCAGTTGCATGCAAGCTTGCTGGCGATAGAGGAGGCCAATACCCTGCTGGCAAGTTATGGTTTAGAAATTGTGCCGTTTCAAATGGATCCGCAATCCGACCCCTATCTTTTTTCTTCCATGAGTGAAAAGTTGATCACCGAGCACGGGGTGAGTGTGATATTTGGTTGTTACACATCGATCAGCCGAAAGTCTGTGGTGCCGGTGATTGAGAAACACAACAAACTGCTTTTTTATCCCACCTTGTATGAGGGTTTTGAGTTTTCACCCAATGTGATTTATACCGGTGCGTGTCCCAATCAAAACATCATTATTTTGGCGGAGTTCATGTTCTCCAAGTTTGGGAAAAATTGTTATTTGGTCGGCTCGGACTATGTTTACCCTTACGAGTCCAACCGCATCATGAAAGACATGGTCAACGGATTCGGCGGAAAAATCATGGGGGAACACTACCTGCGCATGGATGCTTCCCATGCGGAGTTCAGACCTGTGATGGACGATATTGCAGCCTGCCAACCAGACTTTATTTTCTCCACGGTGGTGGGTTCGTCTACCGCCGCCTTGTATGAAACATATGCACAAGCAGGTTTGCATCCGCTTACTTTGCCGATAGCCAGTTTGACTACTTCCGAGGCTGAGTTGGCGATCATGCAGCCATTTGCCAGAGCCGATCATTTCACTGCGGCGCCGTTCTTTGCCTCCTTGCTCAAGCATTCACCCATTCCTTCTTGGCAGCAATTGGCGGCCCAAACTCGGGAAGTCCCTGTCAATCAATGCTGGGAATCCGCTTATTTTCAAGTTATGCTGTTTGCCAAAGCGCTGATTGAAGCAGATGACGTCCACACAGACAGTCTGCTCAAAGTATTGCGTGGTATGGAGGTAGAAGCGCCTCAAGGGCGTGTACGAATCGACCCAGACAACAACCATTGCTGGGTGTATTCGCGAATTGGCAGATCCAGGGCCGATGGAGATTTTGAAATTGTGAAGGAATCCAAGAGGACCGTGCGGCCTGATCCGTATTTGATGTCCTATGCTATTTCTGCTTTGTAGTTTTCGCTTTGACAGTTGGTACCTTGTGTTGCGTTTGCAAATTGACATTGTCAAGGAGTGTGTATGGAACAGCGAGATGTAGTCGCCGGTTTGCGCCAAATGCAGGTGGGCTTGTGCCATCCCTTGGGGGCTGAATGCCGTTTGATTTCCCAGCAATTAGAGCGACTTGGTATGCCTTATCAGCAAGTCTGGCCGCCGGTCATGAGCGATTTACTCAGTGTCGATCTGGTGGTGCTGGCGCTGGTGCCCGAAGCCTTCATCAAGATCGATCAAGCCTTGCTGCAAACCTTGAAAAATAAAATTGTGGTGTCTGTCTTGCAATTTGAAAGTCCCACAGTGCTCGATTTGGCGTGTCAGTTGAATTCCTCAGCGCTGCTGTTTTCTCCGGTCAAGCCTTTTGGCGTGCTGTCATCCATTGTGTTGGCAGTCAATCAGCACAAGGTTCGTGAAGATCTTCTTAAGCGCATCCATAAACTTGAAGGGCGGGTTGAGTCTGTGCGGGTGGTGGAGCAGGCCAAGCGATTCCTGATGGACACCAGCGGTATCAGTGACGCCGAAGCTTTCAAGATTATTCGAAATCGCTCTATGGACAAGCGCTGCTCTATAGAAGAAGTGGCGCTCAGCATCAACACGGCCAAGGATGCACTTGAGTCTGCGCTTGGCGAAACCAGCTCCCTCAGCAACCGGAATAAGTCAGATCAAAAGACCAAGACTACGGCGTCCGTGGTTCGTATCAAATAAAAAAGCACCGCCATAAGCCCAAGCCCTGATTTGGCGCGTAAATCTCCTGCGCGCACCTTTCAAGGGCAATTAATTGGTGCGACACCTGTAAGTGAACCAGCTGATTGCACCTGAATAGATCAATATACCGTTATGAACAGGTTGGCACAAGCCTTGCAAAGGTGAAAGAGCGTAGCCCACAAGGCGCGTTTCTTTTCAACCTTGAACCACTTGGAGTTTTTCTCATGCTGAACCGTCGCACCCATCTCAAAACCTTGGCAGCTGCTGCTGCATTGGTCAGCGGATCACTGACAATTTCTATTGCACACGCTGCAGACACCATTAAAGTGGGTGTGTTGCACAGCCTCTCGGGCACCATGGCTATTTCTGAAACTGTGTTGAAAGACACAGTGCTGATGGCCATTGATGAAATCAACGCAAAAGGAGGCGTGTTGGGCAAGAAACTCGAGCCTGTGGTGGTCGATCCTGCATCCAACTGGCCTTTGTTTGCAGAAAAAACCAAGCAGCTCTTAGGTCAAGACAAAGTCGCCGTCATTTTCGGATGCTGGACTTCTGTATCACGCAAATCCGTGCTGCCCGTGGTGGAAGAAATGAACGGCTTGCTCTTCTATCCCGTGCAATACGAAGGTGAAGAGCTCAGCAAAAATGTGTTCTACACCGGCGCTGCTCCTAACCAGCAAGCCATTCCTGCTGTGGACTATCTGATGAGCAAAGACGGCGGTTCTGCCAAGCGCTGGGTTCTGCTGGGTACCGATTATGTGTACCCCCGTACCACCAACAAAATTTTGCGTGCATATCTGATCAGCAAAGGCGTGAAAGAGTCTGACATCGACGAGAAATACACACCGTTTGGCCACTCCGACTACCAAACCATCGTGGCTGACATCAAGAAATTCTCCGCCGGTGGCAAGACTGCTGTGGTCTCCACCATCAATGGTGACTCCAACGTTCCTTTTTACAAAGAACTGGGCAACGCTGGTTTAAAAGCCAAAGACGTTCCCGTTGTGGCGTTCTCCGTGGGTGAAGAAGAATTGCGCGGTGTGGACACCAAGCCATTGGT
>Ga0187843_10002209_pt1 | contig 11960 bp, 15 predicted proteins | sample SpaLakP09_SKY_43_FD_134516 | JGI IMG/M metagenome (GOLD analysis project Ga0187843, IMG submission 134516) | Oligotrophic lake water microbial communities from Sparkling Lake, Wisconsin, USA - SP09_SKY_43 | ecosystem: Environmental > Aquatic > Freshwater > Lake | place: USA: Sparkling Lake... | reverse complement strand
AATGTTTGCTAGGAATTAAAAAGCCAACCAAAAAAGAAGATATGGACTTGATTAAAAAAAATATTGATTTCTTCATCAAATCAATCACAAATATTTAATTTGCATACCCCCATTTTTATTTTTGATTTGCGATAGTTTCAGACTGTGATTGCTTAATATAAATTAGTTTAATTTTTAAGTCATTCATTGAGTGCTGGTGAAGTGACTACAGTAAAAGCCGAATTGAATAACTCGTAATCTTTAGAAATGTTTCTTAAGCCTGTCTTTGGGTAATAGTTTCAACTCTCTCATTATTTTTAGTATGAGTGCCAATTGAGTGTGCATGATTTTTACAAATGGTGACTTCCCTATGATGTTCCCCTGTTGGTTATAACTAATCAAACCATCACTTTTAATTACAATAACACATTCAATATATGTAGCCATAGTTTCTGTAAGCATTGCTATTAAATGACCATCAGTTTGATGCGATTCTGGAACATTGTGAAACATGTACTCACTGATTGCGTCGTAAAACTTACCTTTATCCCATATGCTGTAATCGATAAGCCATTTATCAATTATTGTTCCTTTAAATCTTGAATCATTTTCATCCATTTTTTTCTATACCCACTTAAATATTTTTTTGTTCTCGTAGAAAATTAAGGGTGCGGCTTGTTTGGGCGCAGCCTACTAAAATTTTAGTTTCTAAACTTGCGCAAGTTGTGGTGAATTGTTTCTAGGAATGCCACTTCTACCTTTAACTCCGACAATGCGCTTTAAAGATTTAAAAGGGTGGAATGGTATAACTACATTGTTCTCGATAGTCGTACCAGAGTATTTACTAAAACGTATCATTTTCGATACGATAGTCGTATCAGTAAGTGAGTAGTCTGTAACGATAGTTGGCACTGTGCTATCACGGTTACTGGGAAGCCCGTTTCGTTTTTGAGGTGGCTTGCGTCTTTTTGTTGGAGGTAAATCACATAGGGTATAAGCACTTAAACGATAACCCCTAGGTTCAATTTGTAGCCCAACATAATTGGATATTTTGTGCCAAGTTAATGCAAACAAATCAGCACCAGCGTTTAACCCACCCCACTTGGTTTGTTCTATAAGACCACGCGCTATTAACTCATTTCGTGATTTGCTATTATTTTCATGGCATGTCCATCCTTTCTCATAAAGCCATTTTTTGGTCAGATGTAAGTGTCCATTATTTTCACCGTTATGCTGTCTCATTAAAGCAAATAACAATGCTTTAGCCTTATCGCTTGCCCCAATAAAGCTTTGGCTATCAAGAACAGCCCAAGGAATAGTTGAGTAGCCACCTGATATGTATTCAGGGCGTTTATTTTTGCGCGTGCGTCCCATTTCTACTCCCCCATTCTTGAGAGATAGTTGAGTAGTCCTTCCAATTCATCTGAAGAAAGGAAGGGTAAGTCTTGCAAAATAAATTCCATATTGAAGCGCGTACAAAGCATTGAAACACTGTGTCTTAAAAGTGGGTATCTCATTACGCCACCTCTATTTCGCGGGTTTCAGGTTTGGTTTTTAAAGCAGTACGTAAATCGCCAACATTAAAAACAGTTGTTCTAGATGTTAGTTTGCGAGGTTTGGGGATATTCCCACTTTTAATATTGCGCCAGACAGTGGCTGCTGAAATTCCATATAAAGACATTACCGTTGGCAGTCTTACATTTGCAGTATTGGGGAGTAAGTCAAAATTCTCTAGTGCAGAGTTTTTTCTTTCGAGAGATTTGTTTTGCATCGTTAATCACTTTCTTGAAACGTTAAGAGGTGATTACGAATGTTATAGATTAAAAAAATAAATAAAGGCTGAATTAAAGTTAGCGGTGGCTAGCGATAATTAAACTTCTTTTAATATTAAATTTATAGTCTGATATGAAATGTTGAATGTATTTTTGGCTAATTTTTTCCAACCATTTTCTTTTGCGTGATTCTCAACCCACTTATCTTTTAATTCTAGAAGTTGTGTTTTTGATGGCTTAACTTTTCTGTCACGAGACGCATTTTTGGAGTTTGTTTTAGAATTCTTAATAAATAAATCCTCTTTGAATTCTAGTAAATTTTTGGCGGTTTGATTGTTTTCAGACTCTGCCATCATGTTTAATAACATTTCACCAGTATTTGCAATTTTCTTATCTTTTGAAATTGATAGTTTCGCGAAATTGCGGACATTCTCATTTTCAATATCGCCAGACTCGATTGCTGTATTTTCCAAGCCTGAATTTCTCAATGCAAATCGTAATAAACTTTTTGAGACATCATCAGCCATTTTTAATTTGTTCCTTCCTTAAACGGCAATACTTTTGCCCCTGCTTTTAATTCATCTAAATAATCAGCCCATTGTTGCATCATGGTTCTGCGCTGTTCAATAAATTTAGTCCTGTTGTATGCACTGCCAAGCGCATCGGGTACTTTGTGTGCCAATTGATGTTCTATTATGTAAGGGTCAATTCCTAGTCGTTCATGCAATATTGTTCGTGCCATTGCCCTAAAGCCATGCCCTGTGATTTGTGTTTTTGTGTCATATCCCATTCGTTTTAGGGATGCGTTAATTGCGGCATCACTCATAGGTTTTTTTGGGTCATGACCACCTTGAAAAACATACTCACCATGTCCTGATACTGAATACAATTCTTTTAGAATTGCGACTGCTTGTTTAGGTAGTGGTACCAAATGATTCGTTTTTGTTTTGCTGACTAGATAACGCCATTCGCCTCCCTCTAAATCAATATCAGCCCATTTGGCCATGCGTAACTCACACGGGCGAGTAAAAACAAGAGGGGCTATACGCAATGCACATTGGACTGTAAAAGTGCCTTTAAAGGCACCTATAGCGCGTAATAACTCTGCTACATCTTGAGGTTCCGTAAATGCCGCCATGTGTTTAACTGACGTAGGTGGTAATGCGCCCCTTAAATCTGCTGTTACATCACGCAGGGCACGTCCTGTTTGAACGGCGTATCTAAATACTTGCCCTGTAGTTTGAAGTGCCCTATGCGCGGTTTCAATAATTCCAAGTTTCTCAATGCGTTTTAAAGCATCCAATATTTCAGGGGCTGACAATGTGTCAATTGGTTTGTTGCCAATCCAAGGAAACAAGTGGATTTCAAGCCTTCTTCGTACCTTGCTTTTGTGGCTGTCCTCCTTGTTTTTCATGTGAGTTGCTAGCCATTCCCTAGAAATACTCTCAAAACTATTGGCGGCATTATTTCTTTTTGCAGCCTTATTTGCTTTGCGATGTTCGCTGGGGTTAATGCCCTCGGCTAGAAGCCTTCTTGCTTCATCTCTTTTATCTCTTGCTGTTTTGAGTGAAGTTGCTGGATAAGTACCAAGAGAAATTGAATTTTCATTGCCGTTAAATCTGAATTTTAAACGCCACCATTTGCCTCCAGATGGTGTGATTAGTATGAAAAGCCCATGTTCGTCATATATTTTGAAGGCTTTATTAGTAGGTTTTGCGTTGCGTATTGCCGTATCTGATAGGGACATTTTGGGGTAACTCCATCATTAAGTTGGCGCGTTACCCCCAAACTTACCCCTATTTGTTGGGGTATGTCAAGAAATTGCATGATGCAAATTGAGACAATAAAAAAGCCCAGATGCTTTTAAACATTGGGCTAGTGACTGTATATGGTTTTGTATGATTCTGTAGTTTGGTGGCTGGGGGCGGAATCGAACCGCCGACACGCGGATTTTCAATCCGCTGCTCTACCAACTGAGCTACCCAGCCAAGATTTCTTGATGTTTGCACATCGCGAAAGACGGGCATTATAGCAAACTTAATCTATTCTGACACTCTAAAATCGTAAATCTCTAGTGAATCTCATGGATGTTATTGTTTTCGACTGTCGCTGTGGTGTGCAACAGATAACCAAAGTTTTCAACCATTGATAATTTGTCGTTTAAAACGACTTTGTATTGTTAGTTAGGTTTAATAGTTAAAACAAAAACGGGAGCATCAGCTCCCGTTGGTGTTAGAGCTTAAAAATTAATTAAACAGCTGTTTGTTTACGACGACGTGCAATAAAGCCCTTTAAACCAGCACCCATTAAGAGCATCGCTGAAGTGTCTGCTTCTGGGACTGCTTGTAAAATGAAGTGCTTATTGTAATAGTAATGGACATCATTAGTTAAAACATCATACTGTGCCCAACCATAAATTCTGCCTTCGTTGTTAATTCCAAGAGCAAATGTGAGATACCAACCTGCTGCTAAATCACTAGCACTAAGAAAGTTATTTAGGTCAGTGATTACAAGCTCTTTCAATAACGTAGCCGTGTAAAATTGTGCGTAGTTATTATTATTGAAGTTCCAGGCTTTGCCACCCAAGCCTTTTCAGTTGGCGCTGTAAAGGCTTTTTCAATATGATCACAAATTAATTAAATTATGTAATATATATGTTGACATTGTAATAAAATTCATTACAATTATTAAGGTAAACAACATAAATCAAATGATTCAAAACTTCAAACATAAAGGCTTAGGGCTATTCTTTACTGCGAGCGATTATCGCGGTATTCCAGCTCAATACGCATCTAGAATAGAACGGATACTTGACCGTTTGGATGCTGCTACAAAACAAGAAGATATGAATCTTGCGGGATTTAAGTTTCACGGACTGACAGGTGACAGAAAAGGTACCTATGCTGTTTCTGTGACGGGCAATTGGAGAATTACTTTTAAGTTTGATGGCGAAGATGCCATTGATGTTGAATTGGAGGATTATCATTAATGAGATCATTAAGAGACCCAAATAGAAAGCCAACGCACCCTGGTGCGATTATTCGTGAAGATGTATTGCCAGAACTTGGTATTACACAGGCACAGCTTGCTAATCACTTAGGTGTTAGCAGATTAAGCGTGTCAGAAATTCTGCACGAGAAGCGTGGTGTGAGTGCCGAAATGGCAGTGAGAATTTCCGAAGCAATTGGCGGCACGGCTGAGAGTTGGTTACGTATGCAGGAAGCTTTAGATTTGTGGGAAGCTAAACAGAAGTTTGTAAAAAATCCAACGACTAAGGCCACACCTATTCCACAGTTAGTAGCAGCCTAAAATAACAACCATAAGCGTCCTGTTACGCGACGCTTATCTACCAAAATTTGATTAAATTAATAGACGTAATACACGGACGAAACTCTGCCGATGACAGTCGTATTTGTATGAAATTTATTGAATTCCAGCGGTGTCGCTGCGTATGTAACTAGGGAATTTTTGGGGCAGTAGACTGCTGAAAATAATGTGCTAAGTATCTGCTTTATTGCTTTTCAATCCGCTGCTCTACCAACTGAGCTACCCAGCCAAGATTTCTTGATGTTTGTACATCACGAAAGACGGGCATAATAGCAAACTTAATCTATTCTACAATCTACAAGCCTCACAGCTATTAATCATTTGCTTTACTGCAGCATTTTTTAATAGTGTTGCGCATATGATTTATTTAAAGTCAGTCAAAATAGTAGACACGTCCTTACAGGGGGCTATCAGTATGATGATTGGGGGACTTTTTAGGTTATGTGCTAGTGCTATTACTTTTTGTATTAGCAATTAAATTGTTTAGGAAATACTTATCAGCAGATAATTAAAGCAAAAAAATGGGCACTGCAATTAACAGCGCCCAAAAAGAGGAGATATCATGCTAATGATAAGCAATCTACATGAAAAAGATTAACTAGTAATTATTTAAACTGCATTTCACTTTTGTTAAGATTTAAATATCTGCCAATGTCTTATTAGTCTGCTGTATCTTCTGTGAAGCTTTCTCTTGCTCCTGTCTTTCCTTCTACACTTTAAGTCATTTACTTGCTGCGCTTTGTGCTGCTTGAGGTTCGTCTTGTGTGCTTGCGCTGACTTGAGGGATTTAATATGACAACCTTAAATTGTAAAACTATGACACCACTGTTGGAAAATCCTTGCCTTATGCAATAATCGACGCATAAAATTACGCGCTTATTCGAGGATTCAATGGATGTTTATTTAGTGCGGCATACAACGCCAGATGTTGATTCTGGTGTGTGCTACGGACAAGCCGATGTTGGTCTGGCGGAGACTTTCGATATGGAGTGGTCGATGTTAACGCCAAAGCTTGCCCATTTGGTGAACCCCTTAGTATTTAGTAGCCCTCTTCAGCGCTGTGCGAAGTTGGCGAAAAGGGCGGTAGATCATTTTAATTTTTCATCACCGCTTACAGATGCTCGTTTGCTAGAGCTTAATTTTGGGGATTGGGAGTTAACGGCTTGGGGGGATATTCCGCAGGGTGTTGTGGGTGATTGGACGGATGAACACGTTAGGCAAGCGCCGCCCAATGGAGAATCCTATGTTAACTTGCATCTAAGAGCCAAAGCATTTTTATATGATTTGGCTAAGCATCAAAACAATAAAGAAGCGCTAGTTTTTACCCATGCTGGTGTTATCAGAGCATTAGTAGCAGAGGCTTTAAAGTTACCCTTACGAGATGCGTCGGGTGTGGAGGTGAACTACGGGAGCGTGACCCATATTGCATTAAATGTAGGAGTCACGCGACTTGAGTTTGTAAATCGTTAAGCGGTTTTGCTTTGAGGAGTAGCTAGCTTTTGTAAAGCTACTTGGGCAATCCAAGCTACGCCTAAGTAGAAAGCTGTGTAGCCAAGGTAGGGTGTGAAGTATTGAGCTACACGTGCTGAAAACTCAGCAATCGTTAAGCTGCTAACCTTGTCTGAAAATGCATACCAAAACGCGTTTGATAAAACAAAAGCCAGGCTAGTAGCCGCAAAAGCTGCAGGAACAAAAATGCTTAAATTAAAAGGTTGCTCTTGTTTAGCAATATAGCGACCAGCGCCCCATACCATAGCGTATGTTGGGATTAAGCCCCAATAGCCTAATGACATGCAGTAATCTGCAACGCCAGCAAAGCCTAGCGCGTAAAAGTCCACAGCAAAAGCAACAGAGATAGCGATCGCTAACCAACGTACTTTTTGCATCAACATTCCAGTTAATAAAAGTACTGCGATGGTTGCATCAGGCAACAGAAAGCTGGTGCCAAAATGACTACTACGCGTGAGTAAAATTAACGCGATTAGCGCCATTCCGATGAGCGTTGAATTTTGTGTTTTTAAAGACATAACAAACTCCATTGATATTTAGCGATATTGTAACCCTTATCTGACTATTTTTGTCTGATAAGGGGTGGGGTTTAAAAATTATAGCTTAGCGTAGCAAATACTGACCTCGGGTCACTTGGGTAGTAATAATAGCCGGCATATTGAGTTGCGTAGCCAGTGTTTTTATAGCCACCGTATGAAACATAATGTTCGTTTGTAATATTTTTAACGGTTAATCTTAGATCCCAATTGTCAACCTTCTTGCTCAAATACAAATCACTAACGATGTAAGAAGGCATTTTTGTGTAAGCACCTTTATCATTTGCGCCATCGTAATACTGACTGCCAACATAGTTAGTCACTAAGCCCAAAGACCAATGATTGTCAAATTTATAATTTACACGTGCATTAATCAGAAGTTTCGGCACAAGATCAAAAGATTTTCCCTTGAGTGGGCCATCCTCATAGATTGCTTCTTGTAACTTTGAGTTTGTATAAAAGCTCAGGCGATCGTTAAAGAAAGAGGCCGAGCTTAAAAAGACGCCGTTTCTTTCGACGATATTTGCATCGTTGATGTTTTTCCCATTATTAACGTTATACCGAATACCATCCTCTGTTCGGGTCTGAAAAATAGAGGTTGTGATTTTTGTATTGCCCATCACAAAGCTTGACCCAATTTCTGCAGTGCGATCAATTTGAGGATTAAGAATTCCTCCAAAAAAAGTAAATGCATCAGAGTTATCGGTGTCATAGCCCCAATATTCATCTATATTTGCAAATCGGAATGACTGCCCATATTTAGCGTAAATTTTTTCAGAGTTTGATAATTTGTAGCTTAGTCCAAATTCCCAGGCATTAGCTGAGATTTTTTTTTGGCCAGAGCCATCTGCCCATGATCCACCACGGTAGTCGGAGCTGATGATGCTCTCGGTTTGTCTTCTAAAGCCAGTTGTTAAATCAAACTGCTCTCCGATAGGCAGTCGATGATTTAAATAAAAAGAATTGTCTATTAGTGCTGCTTTGGCATTAGAGGGTTGATTGTCATATGCCGATCCAACTGCGCGACTATAGTCATAGCCTAATACTAAATTCCCGAACTTATTTAAATCAAATTTAAACCGCGGCGAAAAGTCTAATCGCCATCTTTCGTAATCTGCACTGTAAGCGGATTTGTAGCGAGGAGGATCGTATAAGCCAGAAAAATCTGGAAGTGGTTGATTATCACCAATAGGTTTATAAAAGTTCGATTTTGTACTCTTATAAGAAAAATCACCTTCAAATATCACGCTGTCTGTGAATTCGAAAATAGTGCCTAATCCTAGCCCGTAGTTTTCGTACTTGTTGTTTGCTCCTTTGAAGCAAGTGTAAATCACATTTCACATCGCGCGGGCTTCCATGACCAACAGGTGCGATCACTGCACCTGGCGTTTGATTTTTGTTGTGATTACCGAAAACCTCCAGATAGGCAGAGTTTTTCTCGAAGTATTGAGTAATGCGGGCATTGATTGAGTATTGATCCGACGCAGTATTTTGTCGCCAGCCATCTGAGTGGTTGGCATTGCCTGAAATCCTAAAAAGCGTGTTGTTAAACTTGTTCTGAAAAATGGCATTCATAGCGGATGTGCCGAAGCTACCTAAGGTCGCAGATGCTTGATTAATTGATTTCTGACTTTCATTGGTCACGATGTTAATAACACCACCCACTGCGCGATCGCCATATTGAACCCCTGCACTGCCTTTAATTACTTCGATACGATCAATCGATTGAACTGGGATGATTTCCCATGGCGTTGCGCTAGAATCAATAGGGCTCACTCTTTGTCCATTGATTAATACTAAGGTTGTACTGCCTGAAGTGGCTCCATAACCACCAATATCAACAGTTGCCCCTTGGTTGAATTGTCCAAGTGCAGTCCCTGTGACATTGAAACCGCCTAGTTGCGAGAGAATCTGCGGGATCGAAGTTGCGTTGATTTCCTGAATATTCTCACGGCTAATTACCTGAATATTAGCTGGAATATTTTTAATTTTTTCATGCACGCGATTGGCTGTAACAATGACATCAGTAGCGTTAATCGGAGTTTCTGCAGCTATGATTGGTGTACTAAAAAGCAGGCCTAATAGACCCGCGATAGTGGTTTTTTTCATGATCATTCCCTAGTAAAGGCGTACGTCCCCGTGCGCCAATATATAAAATGAAAATGCCGAGTATAGGACTCGATAGCGATAAAAAAATGATTGTAAGTAGCGCTAATCCAATAAGGACTGAACACAACAGAAACCGTCACCCCGCGGCATTTCCATGCTTAGGTTGCGTAGGCCGGTCTCCGGGCTTATGAGGATATGATTTGCGCCTTCCCAAACTTTCGTTCAGTGGCATGTTGCAAACCTACAATCACTTACCGTTGCGGGGGCAGCATAGGATTTGTTTTAAAAACGCACCTATTTCCCAGTTTCACCTTTGTTACTGAAAAGTAACGTAGGCACCTATCAACTTAGGATCATTATATTGGATTTTAGTGAAGCTCGTTTAATAGTTTATATAAACACGCTGCCACCAAGATACAGTAAAGCTTTCAATGTAGTCGCTTATAGGTTGACTAGATAAGGATTTAACAATTATAGTGCGTGCATGGATGCTGATTTAAAAGCTTTAGAGGAGAAGATTTCACAACTCGTGCAGTTGTGTAAATCTCTGCGTGAAGATAACCTCGAAGTTAGGCGTGCGCTTGCGTTAGCGCAAGAAGCGGAGCGCCAGCTAAAAATGCGAATGCAGCAAGCACAAGTGCGTATTGAAAACATTATTGATCGCTTGCCAGAGGATCTCTTATGAGTGACGTTAAAGGTGTAGGAGTCAATATCATGGGGCGTGAGTTTACGATTGCATGCCCGCCTGAAGAGCGCGACAGCTTGTTGAGCGCCGTGAGTTATCTTGATAAAAAAATGTGCGATATTCGTGATGCGGGCAAGGTGGTTGGTGTTGAGCGCATTGCGATGATGGCTGCACTTAATTTAGCGCATGAATTGCTTACCACTCGAACGGGTGGTGTTGATGTTGGCGGTATGAAAGGCAAAATTGCTCACATGCAACGCATAGTTGACGACGCGCTTGCAGAGCAAAATAATTTGTTTTAATTTGTTCTATTTGTTTGTTTATGTATTACAGTTGCGCTTGTTCCTCACGGTGTGGTTTAGGTTATATATTCCTTGAACTAGTTTCTAGCATAGGTCTCCGTTATTCGAGTTGCTGTGAGCGCGATCCACTGCGGTTGTGCCTAATGCGCTTTAGATGGTTACCACTTGAGCCTTTTTGGTTCAGGATGCTAGCCTAGGCTACATGCGGTGGGGAACCCATATTTTTAGCGTAGTTCGTGATATTTCAAGTCGGCTAAGCTTACTTTTTCTAAACATTTCTCATGGCTTGCTTCAAGCACAACAGGCGGCGCAAATCCAGCCTCGGCAGCTTCATGCCAGCGGGATGCACATAAACACCATCGATCTCCTGGCTTCAGCCCTTCAAAACCATACTCTGGACGAGGTGTGCTGAGGTCATTGCCTTGGCTGGCAGAAAAAATTAAAAATTCTTCTGTCACTTGCGCGCAAACCGTATGGCTTCCGGCATCTTGAGCGCCCGTTTCACAGCATCCCGTTCGTGTAAATCCGGTAAGAGGATCTAGGCTACACACTTGTAATAACGTTCCCAAAACATTTTTTGCCATTGCGCTGCTCTTTTTTAAGATTAAGTCAGGTTATGATAAGCGCATATTTGAATAATCAGGAAATATTGAGGAATAAATAATGCGTTATTGGTTGATGAAGTCTGAGCCTGCCGATGTTTCGATTGATGATTTAGCATCTTTTCCAAATCAATCGGTGGATTGGTATGGTGTGCGGAATTACCAAGCACGTAACTTTATGCGCGATCAAATGCAAGTGGGCGATGGTGTCCTGTTCTATCACTCTAACTGTGATCAGCCCGGCATTGCAGGCTTTGCAGAAGTTTCAACACTCGCTTATCCAGATCGCTTACAGTTCATTAAAGACCACAAATACTTCGACCCAAAAGCTACACCCGAAACACCGCGTTGGTTTAATGTGGATGTGAAGTTGGTGCGTAAGACCAGATTGCTGAGCTTAAAAGAAATGCGTGAGAATCCAGCATTAGAAAACTTAAAAATTTTACAGCGCGGCAATCGGCTCTCGATTACGCCAGTTGACCCAAGAGATTGGCAAACGATTATGGCTTTACTCGCCTAAGCCAATAAAAAAGCCCTGGAAAAATTTTCAGGGCTTTTTGTTAATCACTTTGGATTAAGGCTGGTCTAAACTGCCCATTGATTTAGGATAAGTAACGACGCCCCAAGGCTTCTCTTTATTGGCAATTTCTTTGGTTTTTTCTAATGTTTCAGTGTCAATGACCATTACCGCATCAGATTTACCGCAGGCAAGTAAAATTTGTTTGTCATCTGGCGTAAAGCTAAAGTGCCAGCAGCGATTGCCCGTGCTGATGTCTTTAATTTTCTCAAACGTCTTTGCATCATAAACCTGCAAAGCTTTATCTTTCGAAGACGCAACAAAAACACGTTCGCCCTTACGATCAAAGGCAATACCATAAGGCGATTGGCCGGTTTCAACGGTTCGGATGACATCAAGCTTTTTGTCCAAGACCAAAAACTTATTGCCGTACTCCAAAGTAGCTAAGTAAGTGTTGCCATCAGGCGATACTTTGATGCCGCGTGGGCGGTCGCCATACTCTTTGGTTGAGATGGTTTTGAGTAGTTTGCCTGTGGCAAAGTTGTGAACGGTGATGGTATTGTCAGCCTCATTGGTGATGATGATTTTTTTACCATCTTTTGAAAACTCAATGCCTTCTGTT
>Ga0187843_10002207_pt1 | contig 11966 bp, 7 predicted proteins | sample SpaLakP09_SKY_43_FD_134516 | JGI IMG/M metagenome (GOLD analysis project Ga0187843, IMG submission 134516) | Oligotrophic lake water microbial communities from Sparkling Lake, Wisconsin, USA - SP09_SKY_43 | ecosystem: Environmental > Aquatic > Freshwater > Lake | place: USA: Sparkling Lake... | reverse complement strand
GCCATAGTCAATTCGTAGAAATCTTGTTCGTTTATAAGCACACTCGCACCAGCATAATAGATGTTTAAGAAATCTTGCAAACAAGAAAATTTGTAAGCTTCTTTAACTTCTTCAATGTTTTTATATGGAATTTCGATTAGATTGCGTTGAGCTAAAGCAAACATCAATTCGGGTTCAAAGGAACCTTCAATGTGTAAATGCAATTCAGCTTTTGGAAGTTTTTGTATGAAGTTTTTCATTTAATTGTTTTTACCGCAAATTCGCAAATTTTAAATGTGAATTAACGAGATTATGTTTTTTGCAATTTTAAAAATTTGCGAATTTGCGGTTAATTAAATTTAACTAATCAACGCGCCATTCTCAACTCCATCAGCATCCGGATTTACGAAAACCAATTTTCCTTCGGCATTGTTGGTCATCAAAATCATTCCTTGACTTTCAACGCCACGTAACGCTCTTGGTGCTAAGTTTACTAAAACCGTAACGCGTTTTCCAACTACTTCTTCTGGTGAAAAATGTTCTGCAATTCCCGAAACGATGGTTCTTACATCAATTCCAGTATCAACTTTCAACACTAAAAGTTTGTTGGCTTTTGGCATTTTTTCAGCTTCTAGAATGGTTCCAACTCTCAAATCTAATTTCGAAAAATCTTCAAAAGTAGAGGTTTCTTTTTGCGGTTCAATCACTTTATTTTCTGCTTTATTAGCCACTTTGGTAGCTTCTAATTTGTCTATTTGTTTTTGAATTTCTGTATCTTCTATTTGAGCAAATAATATTTCAGCATCGCCAATTTGATGTCCAGCCGGAATTAAATCGCTTCGTTCTGAAACGTCTTTCCAACTCAAATTCAAATCTGTTTTTAATATTCCAGATAATTTACAAGCGGTAAAAGGCAAGAATGGTTCTGATAAAACTCTTAATGCAGCAGCAATTTGCAACGCTACATACATTTGAGTTTTTACTCTTTCCGGATTTTCTTTTACCATTTTCCATGGCTCTTCGTCGGCTAAATATTTATTTCCTAAACGAGCTACATTCATCAATTCGCCTTGCGCTTCTCTAAATCTATATCTTTCAATTGATGAAGAAATAACTGCTGGATAAGCTTTTAATTCAGCTAAAGTTTGTTCGTCAACTTCTGTAAATTCATTTGGAGCAGGAACAATTCCGTTGTAGTATTTGTTAGTTAACACTACAACACGATTGATGAAATTACCAAAAATGGCTGCCAATTCATTATTATTTCTCGCTTGAAAATCTTTCCAAGTAAAGTCGTTGTCTTTAGTTTCTGGAGCATTTGAAGTCAATGCATAACGCAAAGAATCTTGCTTGTCTGGGAAATCTTGTAAATATTCATGCAACCAAACCGCCCAGTTTTTTGAAGTAGAAAGTTTGTTTCCCTCCAAATTCAAAAATTCATTTGCAGGAACGTTATCTGGTAAAATGTAAGTTCCTTCTGCTTTCAACATCGCTGGGAAAATGATACAATGGAATACGATATTATCTTTTCCTATAAAGTGAACCAATTTTGTATCAGCATCTTTCCAATACGGTTCCCAATCTTTTCCTTCACGAGCCGCCCATTCTTTGGTTGATGAGATGTATCCAATTGGAGCGTCAAACCAAACGTATAGTTTTTTCCCTTCAGCACCTTCTACCGGAACGTCAATTCCCCAATCCAAATCACGCGTTACCGCACGAGGCTTTAATCCGTCGTCCAACCATGATTTTACTTGACCTAAAACATTCGTTTTCCAATCTTTCGCATGACCGACTAAAATCCATTCTTTCAAGAAATCATCGTATCTATCCAAAGGTAAAAACCAGTGTTTAGTTGACTTCAAAATCGGAGTTTCACCAGTAATAGTCGATTTTGGATTGATTAAATCAGTAGCGTTTAAAGTCGAGCCACATTTTTCACATTGGTCACCATACGCTTCTTCATTGCCGCATTTTGGACAAGTTCCAACCACAAAACGATCGGCTAAAAATTGATCTGCTTTGGCATCATACAGTTGTTCGGTAACTTCTTCAATGAAATCGCCGTTATCATACAATTTTCTGAAAAATTCAGAAGCTGTATCATGATGGATTTTAGAAGAAGTTCTAGAATAATTATCAAACGAAATTCCGAAATCAATAAATGATTTTCTAATGATTCCGTCATATTTATCAATCACTTGTTGCGGCGTGATGCTTTCTTTTTTAGCTTTCATTGAGATAGCAACTCCGTGTTCGTCGCTTCCGCAAATAAAGGCTACGTCTTTTCCTTGTAATCTTAAATAGCGTGCATAAATATCAGACGGCACATAAACTCCTGCTAAATGCCCGATGTGAATGGGTCCGTTGGTGTAAGGCAAAGCTGCCGTAATAGTATATCTTTTTGGATTTTCTAACATTTTAAATTCGGTATATATTTTGCAAAAATACGTCTTTTTGCAGTAATGACAGTTACTAATTTATACTTCAAAAAGCAATTTATCTCAATTGAGAATTGTTGTTTTGAGCATAAGTGATTTGGATTTCTCTAATTTCATCGTCAAGCGATTTTAGCTTTTGAAGTTCGGTTAAAAAAAGCATAAGCGCTTCTTCTTTTTTTGCAGGATTGGTTATCATGTCTGATTTTAAATTAAAAACATACATGGTATTATTGCAAGCAAGAAACATTTCCAACACTTTATCTCTCATGCCTTCGTCGTTGATTGGAATTAGCGCTTCTACTGGTTTTTTTGCTTCTGCAATTTTTGTTTTTGCTTCTGCAATTAATTTTTGAAACTGAGCTTTCGATTTTGGTTTTCCAATAAACACTTCATATTGAGACGAAAAATCTTGATTGATTTTTAGTAATTCTTCATGAGCCGCAACAATGGTGTTGTTATAGCTTGTTATCGTTTGATTATTGCAACTTGTAAATACTACTAAAAAAGATAGTAAAAATAATAGACCAGCGTTCTTCATAAGTTTATTGTTTTTAGATTCAAATCGTTAAAATACAAAAGTAAATAATAGATTTGATAGTTCGATTGTTTTATTTGAAGCTATTTCTATCTTTGTATGACAGATTAAGAAAATAGATGAAAAAAAGCATCCTAGCATTCGCATTGTTTCTCTTATTAACAACATTAAGTCAAGCTCAAAAAAAGATGATTATACCGCCGTATTTAAAAAAAGGAGATACTGTTGCTATTGTCGCAACGGCTCGTAAGAATATTGAAGACAATTTACAACCAGCCATCAGTTGGTTAAAAACTTGGGGATTAGAAGTAGTTATTGGAAAAACAATAGGATTAGATAAGAACCAATTGGCAGGAACTGACGAAGAACGCGCAGCCGATTTTCAAACACAATTAGACAATCCGAATATTAAAGCTATTTGGTGTGTTCGTGGTGGTTATGGAACGGTTCGAATGATAGACTTATTGGATTTTACCAAATTCAAGCAAAACCCAAAATGGATTGTAGGATTTAGTGATGTAACGGTGTTGCACAGTCATTTGAACAATCTCGGATTTGCATCCATTCACGGAATTATGCCTGTGAGTTCGAAAGCTACTGAAGAAGCAAAGGAAAGTTTGCGCAAAGCACTTTTTGGCGAGCCTTTAGAATATACCGTTCCGTGTGACACTATGAATCGTTATGGTTCCGCTAAAGGTGAATTGGTTGGTGGAAATCTGTCTATTTTATTCAGTTTGTTAGGTTCTCCATCGGCTGTAAATTGTGATGATAAAATTTTATTTATTGAAGATTTAGACGAGTATTTATACCATATTGACAGAATGATGATGAACCTAAAACGCAATGGCTGTTTGGAAAGTTTGAAAGGCATCATAGTAGGCGGAATGACCAAAATGCACGACAACGAAATCCCTTGGGGAATGAACGCTCTTGAAATTATAGACGATGTTACTAAGAAGTATAACATTCCAATCATCTACAATTTTCCAGCGGGTCATATGGCCGATAACCATGCACTGATTTTAGGAAAACAAGTAACATTGGAAGCGAATGATTTGGAGAGCAAAGTAGTTTTTGAATAACTGCTTACTGCTTTGAACACTGAATACTGAAAGATGGCCGAACACAACGAACTTGGTAAATTTGGAGAAGAACAAGCTGTAGCCTATCTGCAACAGCACGGTTATGACATTTTGGAAACCAATTGGACGTTTCAAAAAGCAGAAATTGATATTATTGCTCAAAAAGAAAACCGTCTTGCAGTAGTTGAAGTTAAAACGCGTTCGTCCATTGATTATGGTTTACCGCAGGATTTTGTGAAACCCAAGAAAATTCAACTTCTGGTAAAAGCTATCAACGAATATGTAGTTTCCAATGATTTAGACGTTGAAGTTCGATTTGATATTGTTGCTGTCTATAAAGAAGGAGAACACTTTAAAATAGAACATTTGGAAGACTCTTTTTTCCACTTTTAAACAAAAGCAATTCGTTTAAAACACAAGCTTTTATAAATTTAGTAACTTTACAAAAAATATCCGTTTTGCTATGAAAAAAATCTTGACGATTATATCATTGTTTAGTTTTGCGTTTTTGTTTGCTCAGCATGAAGTAGGCAAGAAAATACTTGAACTCGAAAAACAAAAAACTATATTCAAATCCTTTTCCGTTTTGAATGTGGTTCAAAAAGAGGCAGACAACAATTTGAATAAAGTTGTTTCTGACGCTACTATCGCAACTATCAAAGCCAATGTAGTTAATGATATTGTATCTAATAAGTATCAAAACATCGAACTTGCCATTCCTTATAATGGAAAGATAGTTACCGTTGATTTATACCAAGTGAATTTACTTGCTGAAGGATTTCATATCGATACCGATAAACAAAAAAACATTTCCTACCAAAAAGGCGTGTACTATCGCGGTATTGTAAAAGGAGATTATACTTCGATTGTAAGTTTTAATTTCTTTACTAACGAATTCAACGGAATCATTTCTAATAACGAACTCAGTAATTTAGTAGTTGGAAAATTAGATAAAGCAAACAACAAAACTGATTATATCATTTATGCTGATGCAAATTTAAAAGTGCTAAATGATTCGCAATGTTCTTTAAAAGTTGATGAATCAGCTGCGGTTGATTTGCCAATGGATTCCAATAAAGGAGTAACAAGTGCTCGATGTGTAACCGTATATTTCGAAATTGATTACGATTTGTTTACCAACAATAATAACAGTACGACCAACACCAGTAATTGGATGACTTCGGTTTTTAATAACGTGCAAACCTTATATAACAACGACGGAATTACAGTGGCTTTAAAGTCAATTTATATTTGGACTTCTCTTGATCCTTATGACGGAATAGGAACTACTTCTACGGCTTATTTATATAAATTTAATGAGGTTCGACCTGTATTTGATGGCGATGTTGGGCAATTAGTTGGAATTGATGCTGGAGGACTCGGAGGAGTTGCAGTGGTAACCAATGGATTGTGTTCTCAAGATAATTTCAGTTATTCGGATGTGAATATTGGCTACTTAACGGTTCCAACTTATTCCTGGACGGTTGAGGTTATTACCCATGAGTTTGGACATTTGTTAGGTTCGCCTCATACACATCGATGTATTTGGAATGGAAATAATACAGCTATTGACAATTGTGCTGGTGTAGCCTTAGGAACATCAGCAGAAGGGTATTCTTGTATGACTAATCCGCCAACACTTCCTTCTACAACAGAAAAAGGAACCATTATGAGTTATTGTCACTTAGTAAGTGGTGTTGGAATTAGTTTTAGTAATGGATTTGGCTCTCAACCTGCTGCTAGAATTTTGTCTGCAGTAAACGGAAGTACTTGTTTGAGTACCGATTGTATAACTACTTGCATCAACAATATCACATCTATTACTATTGATGCTGTTACTACAACATCCGCAACAATCAATTGGGTAGATGCTGGAACTAGTTTTACTTCTTGGCAAGTGGCCGTTTATCCTCTTGGAGGCACTGCAACAAATTGGATTACGGTAAATACTGTTTCAAGTTATTCAGCCATCAATTTAACGGCTAATAGTTATTATGTTGTAGAAGTACGACCAAATTGTGATGCCGGATTAGTTTCTGGAACTAAAAAAATTATGTTTGTAACCGCTTCCGATTTTTGTAATGGTCTTGTGTTTGCTGATACTGGTGGAACTTCAAGCAATTATGCTGATCTGGAAACGGTTGTTAGAACTATTGTTCCAAATGTGCCAAACAACAACATTGTTTTGACGTTCTCTGAATTTAATTTTGAGCTTGATTACGATTATTTATCGGTTTATAACGGAAATACAACTACTGCAACGTTATTGGGAAAATTTACAGGTACTACAATTCCTGGTCCGTTTACTTCGTCTGCGGCTGATGGTTCCTTGACGGTGAAGTATACGTCGGATCAATTTTTAAATTTCTCTGGATTTGTGGCTAACATTTCTTGTACGCCCAACCTTAGCGTAAATGATTACAATGGTTATATCGACTTTAGTTATTATCCAAACCCAACCAATGGCAAGGTGATGATTACTTCTAAAACACCAATTGCTGAGGTGTTGGTTTATAATGTAACCGGACAATTATTGTACGACAGCAAATTAAACGACTTAAACACCAATGTAGACATTACTTCTTATGCCGTTGGAACCTATTTCTTTAAACTGAAATTTGACGGCGATAAAGAAGCTAATTTTAAAGTGATGCGAGAATAATTAAGATTTTGAAACCCATAAAAAAACCATCTGCGAGGATGGTTTTTTTATTTTTATTCCTTAACAATACTAAAAGTCTTTTCTGCTCCGTCGGACTTGACTTTAAAGAAGTAAACGCCATTTTCAAGGTTGGATAAGTCGATTTCGGTTTGCAGTTCGTTTAGGTTTTTGGTCATCATTGTTTGTCCTAAAACGGAAGTGATTTCTACCTGAGTTAGTTCGGATGAATTACTAATTGTCAAACTGTTTTTCACTGGATTTGGATAATAATTCAATCCGTTGAAAGCATAACTTTCGTTGTTTAGGGTACTCACAAACTGTGTTGTCCAAGTATTGGTTACAATGGCTGGATTATAATCAAAATAGATGTTAGCAGTGTTTGGAATGATGTCTCCAACGGCATAACCTGCTTTTGGTTTGATTTTAAACGTAACATAACCTTTACCAATATCAGTTCCTGAAACAGACGGAGGCAAATTGATATTAGCAAAATTCCAAGTCAAATTAGAACCCACACGTTTCAGCGTATACACATGACTAGCATCTAACATTCTAATTGAATTTTCGTCAAGCTTTGCATCCAAAACATCGGTAACGTTTATAAAACTTGCATAGCTTGTACCCGTGTTTTCAAACTCAATCGTATACGTTAGATAATTATTTGTACTAAAGTTAGCGTAAACAATTTTATCGCCATAGCCTTCGCTTTTCTGATTTGGATCGTATGAACCTACAACCATTTGATTGAGTGCATACGAATTGTTCAACGGCAATACATCATTAACCACTAAAGTTACAGAAGCACTGTTGGTTATTATCTGACCCAAAGTCACTGTTGGAATAGTAGCCGTTAGTAAATCAACGGTGATGTATCTTGTTTCAAAAGGTAGCAGATTGGTAAAATCAAAAGTAAATCCATTGGTAGTTGAAACGATTCCTGATTCGGATACACTTGAAATTGTCGCCCCAGTTCCTTTAGTAAAGGTAACCGTTCCCGAGGCGATAGTTTGTGTACCATTGTTGGTATACGCTACTTTATTTACATAATGAAAACCTGGTCTAGGACTTCCAGAAGGAACAATAGTCACCGACAAATCGTTGTAATTACTAATTACCGTAATTGGAAAATTGTAGTATTGAATTCCAGTTCCAGCAATGGTTACATCGTTAAAAGAAATGTTGGCAAAACTATACTTTGATAAAAACTCGGTATCAATTTCGTAACTCAAATCATACGAATTAGAAAATCCGGTGTCATAAATCGTACACGATCCAACTGGAGAAATAATAACATTACTCACACCATTATTATTCACTATATACTTGAATTTTCCTTTTGGGAAGTCTACTTCGCCAGCATCTTTGATACCATTGTTGTTGTTGTCAATAAAAGCATTCATTCGAATACCATTAACAGGAACAATAACAGTTACCGTTTGATTTAGATAGTAAAAAACATTGAATGTAGTATCAAAAAACGAAACAGTACAACTAAACATATATTGTCCAGGAGCAACTGATGGAGTAACTAAAATCATACCATCTGGATTCATTGTAATTCCTGGTGTGCCACTATACATATTGCAGCTTATACCACTTGGGTTTATAGCGAAAAGAAATTCGTTATCCAAAATAGAGGGCGTTGTAGCCGTTACGCCATTAGACATATTTACCGTAAAATTATCATCAACTAGACGAATTATCGGAAAATTACCACTAGCAGAAGTACAGCCTTGAGCGCTAGTATTTTCTAGACGAACCGTGTTGTTTATAAATGGAGGAAAAGACAAAATGTTTAAAACCGTGCTGGTTTCACCAGGCATACTAACACCATTTTGAAACCATTGCAAGGTGTCTCCGGGAGACTGATTATTAATTGAAGCGGTAACCTCATAATTAGTAACCTGAAACTGAAAAGTAACCGCTTTGTTAATAAGGTAAAAATAAGTTATAGTATAAGTATTGCTTACCGTATTGTAAATTCTAGCGTATACTATTGTAGGTGCGCCTGAAGAGGAATATATAGCAACATTATTCGAAGGCGTTATTGGGTTGGTGCCTTGAATAGCAGAAGTTTCATTTAAATAAAAAGTAATCGTGTTTTCAGCCGGATTCGACCCATTAAGTAGGTAAGGGTTTTGAGCCGTTAAATCATAATAACCGTTACAATTAGAGAGTAAAAGTGGAATATTTCGGGTTAGTATAATATTATCAAATGAAACAAGGGTTCCCGTTGAAGGAGATTGCGCTCCTAAACCAATATATATAGTTTGCCCTACATAGGCTGTTAAATCTAAATCATAAAACTCCCAACCGCTTAATCCGGTAACCGTTCTTTGAGCATCAATAGTAAAGTTAGTATTGGAAGCATTAGAAGTTGTGGATATTTTGGTAAAAACACTCGCATTGCTAAACGATCTTTTTACTTTAAAACTAAAGCGGTCATTAACTCCTGCAACTACAGTTATGGCTGGCGTAACTAAAAAATCGTTTATGGTTGCCGATTGGTTCGTGGTTAACTGAGCAATATTTGTGCCTGTGTAAGCAGCACCACTTGCTGTTGTTGTTGGAAACCTCCATGCGTTGCCACCACTGGTGTTTAGAATGCTCCATTGATTAGGGAGTGAGTTGGAAAGATCAAAGTCTTGTGGAAAAGGAGGTAGCTGCGGTAAACCATCAATTACAATATCGTCTATAAGTAAGTAATATTTATTGGTTGATACGGCATGAAAACCAACATAAACATTCTGTCCAGCAAAAGCGGAAAGGTCTAAGGTATATTTTGTCCAAGTTGTACTAGCAACGGTGTCGGGTAGTAGTGTGGTGGTAAAACTGTTAGCTAAGGCATATGTATTAGAAAGTTTTACATCAAAATGTTCCAAATAGCCAGCAAATAAACTCTTCACCCAAAAGGAGATTCTGTCGTTTACACCCGAAACAATGCGCATTTTAGGAGTAATCAAATAATCGTCGTGTGCTGATGTTCCGGTAGGTATTTGAACTACGTTAGTTCCGCTATGCGCGGTGCCTGATACTGGAGTACCTACAGACCAAGTGTAACCATCGCCATCATTGATTACTGACCAACAATTGGGAAGTGTGGTATTGGCGTCAAAGTTTTCCGTAAATGCTGTTGAGGTAGAACAAACCGAAAGCGGTTCACTAACAACATTGTCTAATAACAATTCATACATGTTTATGGAAGTAGCATGAAAACCAATATAAATAGATTGTCCAATATAAGGTGTTAAGTCTAGCGATACTTTAGACCAAACGTTAGGCGCTGCTGTATCGGGCATTATGGTAGTAGTAAAACTAGCCGCATTGGTTGGTGCAGTCGTTGCAATTTTTACATCAAAATGTTCTACGTTGTTTGAAAGACCATTACAAACTCTAAACGATAATTGGTCATTAACGCCCGCTACAACGGTAATTAAAGGCGTAACCAAATAGTCATCGTGTGCGGCTGCACTGGAGAAAGAAATTTTAGCCACGTTAGCGCCATTAAAAGGAATACCAAAGTTAGGAGGTCCAAACTTCCAAGTGTTTACGTCGCCACCATTGATTATGCCCCATCCGGCTGGCGTTGTGGTTCCGGCATCAAAGTTTTGAATAAACTGAGCGGTAGTGGTATTGATGAAAGCTAAAAGGAAGACAAGTACTAGTAATGATTTCTTCATAGTGTAAGAGATTGAAAAACAAAGATATAATTTTTAATTAGAAATGGGTTTTTTATTTTGTTTGGACTAAACAGCGAAACATCATTTCCATTAGGGTTTCCCCTAATTTTAAAAAGTCAGTAATAGCAAGGGCTAACAACTTTTTTCCTCTGCGAAGCCCCGTGAATAAAGGATTAGGGTTTTTCCTAGTTGCGGTTCTCAAAAAGGCTTTCTAGTTTTGTCTTAATGGTTTTGATGATTTTTTTGCATTGCTGTCATAGTGGTATGACGGTCTAAACAAGCTTCAGGGAAATGCTCGTAGTAGTATGACAGTCTAAACAAGCTTCAAGGGAAGTCTCGTAGTAGTATGACAGTCTAAACAAGCTTCAGGGAAACTCTCGTAGTAGTGTGACGGTCTAAACAAGCTTCAGGGAAAGTCTCGTAGTAGTGTGACGGTCTAAACAAGCTTCAGGGAAAGTCTCGTAGTAGTATGACAACAAATAAAATTTGAATTATTAACTTTTTAATTTATATAAGTATGAAATTGTATTCCTTCAGTCCTTCAAGACTTACGTATTTAGATTCGGGAGAATTCATTGTACGTTATCTTACAGATGTTACTAATCAAGGTATTGATTTAGAAGTAGACCCTGACTTTAAAGCATTCCATAACAGTCTTGTGGCACAATCGCCAGTTTTTAATCAAGCCTTGGCACAGATTAGAGCCAAAGCAGAATCGCAAGAGTTGATAGCATTAGACGATGTTAGAGATAAAAAAATAAGTACGCTTCGCACGGCTTTTAACGTTTCAAAACACAGCGACGACGGAACTATTATTGCGGCTTATGGCAAAATAAAAGTAATCTTAAATGCCTATAAAGGTATTGAAGCCCTTAATTATCCTGCCGAGAATTTGGCAGTGAACAACCTTATTGCCGAGTTGCGTTCTGCGACTAACGCTCCTTTAGCAACCGTGCTTGGACTACAACCCCATATTGATAATTTAGAAGCAGCCAACGATAAGTTTGTAGATAAATTCAACCAACGTTCCACCAATGTAATTTCAACCGAAACGTATAACACAAAAGAACTGCGCAAAAACATTTTGGCAACCTACAAAGACCTTTCAGAATATGCAGCGGTAATGGCAAAAGTAAAAAACAACCCTTATTACAACACCCTGTTAACCACCATTAACTACAGCCGACAATACTTTGCAACTATTCTAGCAGGTTATGGAGGCGCAACACCAACGCCACCACCAACGGCGTAAATTTAGCAAGAGGTTGTCTTGATGGGCAACCTCTTTTAACTTGAATATAAATTTTTTTGTGTTGGTTAATTTTTTATATTTGAAAAATAAAGCCAAACAATCATTCGCCTGTACACCAAAATTGGGGTAGATTGGCGAATATTTATTGCGTTTATATACAACTTGGCAGTAATTTTAAGAAAAACCAAATTATGAAGAAACTTTTTTACATTTCAGTTTTAATTATTGTACAATTTGCGTACTCTCAAACTTATGTTTACAATAAAATATCTATGGCTAAATATAGTAAAGAACAAAATCAATTTATTCCTGTAAAAGACAAACCAGAAAATTCT
>Ga0187843_10002203_pt1 | contig 11976 bp, 10 predicted proteins | sample SpaLakP09_SKY_43_FD_134516 | JGI IMG/M metagenome (GOLD analysis project Ga0187843, IMG submission 134516) | Oligotrophic lake water microbial communities from Sparkling Lake, Wisconsin, USA - SP09_SKY_43 | ecosystem: Environmental > Aquatic > Freshwater > Lake | place: USA: Sparkling Lake... | reverse complement strand
GGGCAGAAGGATGGGACGCTTAATGCCGAGCTGCCGAGCGATGTCATCCTGTTCAGCTACTACGCCCGCACCTGCGATCCGGCGGTGGAGTTTTTAAGCAAGTTCAGCAAGATGAGTGATGATGACATCGTGCGGCATATGCTGACGGTGGCGTTCAAGGGCCTGTAGGCCAGGCCCCTGCCGCGATTACTGTCCGGCGGCGGCTGAGCGTAGCAGTTGGCCTTTCAGTTTGCCGTTTTCCACCGACGCCACGATAGCGTTGATGATTGCGCCGCCTTTGGCGTCCAGTCCTTCCACACTGGCCGGATTGTATTGCCCCGGCAGTTTGCGGAAGGCCTGATCCATTTGCGCGCGGATGGCGGTGGCGTCGCTGACGGTGCCGGCCAGCTTCATCGCCGCCACGGTGGCATGCACCGCCGTGTAATTCAGCGCCACCTCACTGCTGGGATCCTTGTTGTCGTTGAGCTTGCGGTAGCGGTTGGTGAACGACACCGCGTCCGGCCGGTCGTCGCCGCTCATCGGCATGACGCCGACCGCGCCTTCCAGCGTGCCATAGCCGCCGGTGATCCTGGCCATTTCATCCAGCTTGGCCTGATCCAGCACGATGAACGCGCCCTTGAAGCCCAGCTCGCGCGCCTGCTTGGCGACCAGCGCGGTGGGTTCCGACGCGCCGCCGATGAACAGCACATCCGGCTTGGCCTGAATAACGCGGCTGACACCGCTGTAGAAATCGGCTGCCTTGTTATACGACATCGGATTGTCCGCCACCACCTTGCCGCCAGCCGCTTCCCATGCCGGCTTGAATGCCGCCGACCAGGCCTTGGCGTAGTCATGGTCAGCCTGCGCCAAGGCGACGTTCTTGCCGTACTTGCTCATCGTCGCCTTGATGAAAGGCGAAATATACGTGGTGAAGTCCGGCGGTATCCGCACCGTCAGCTTGTTGCCGCGCTCGGTCGCGGCAGGCAGGCTGGTGTAGGCCAGCAGCAGCACCTTCAACTTTTCATTGGCAGCCTGCGCGGCAAACACGCCGCCCGAATGCGGCACCAGCACGGCGGCGGTCTGATGCTGCTGTACCAGCCGCTGCAGATTGATGCCGGTCTCGCTCGGGTTGTATTTGTCATCCAGCGCGACGATTTCCACCTTGTAGCGCTTACCGCCGATATCGAGCGGAGCAGCATTGATCTCTGCTGCTGCCATCTGCATGCCGTTCAGCACGCTCTTGCCGTAGAGAGCGGCACCGCCGCTCAGCGGGCCGGAGTAGCCGATCTTGATGGTGTCCTGCGCATACGCGCCGCTGACGGCCAGGCTCAGCACCAGAGCTGCTGCTGTTACTTTGGAGCGGTTGAATTGGTACATATATGTCTCCTCAATTATAGGTATGAACCACCATGCTAGGCGCCGATATAGGCCTTGCGCACTTGCTCGTTGCCGAGCAATTCTTCACGACTTCCTTCCAGTACGATCCGGCCTTGCTCGATGACGTAGGCGCGGCTGGCGATATTTAGCGCGGCGTAAGCGTTCTGCTCGGCCAGCAGCACCGTGGTGCCGGCCTGATTGATGCGCGCGATAATCTCGAACATCTGCCTGACCACCAGCGGCGCCAGGCCGAGCGATGGCTCATCCAGCAGCAGCGCCTTGGGCCGACCCATCAGCGCGCGACCGATGGCCACCATCTGCTGCTGGCCGCCGGACAGCGAGCCGGCCGGGCACTCCTTCTTCTCGTGCAGAATGGGGAACAGCGCGAACACCTCGTCGAGAATGCGCTGGCTGCCTTTGCTGTCGCGCCGGTGGACGTAGCCGCCCAGCGTCAGGTTCTTCAGCACCGACATTCCGGGGAACAGCTTGCGTCCCTCGGGGCAATGCACCAGTCCATCCTCGACGATTTGCGACGGCTTGCGGCCGACCAGTTCGCGTCCGCCAAAGCGGATGCTGCCGCTGCTGGCGCGCTTGAGGCCGCTCATGGCGTGGAAGATCGAACTCTTGCCGGCGCCATTGGCGCCCAGCAGTACCACCAGTTCACCTTCGGCGGCATGGATGTCGACGCCGTGCAGCACCTGAAAGCTGCCGTAGGACAGCGAGACGTTATCAAGCGTGAGCATGCTCGCTCCCCAGGTAGGCTTCGATGACGGCCGGATTGGCGCGCACTTCGGCTGGCGTGCCTTCGGCGATCTTCTCGCCGTAGTTCAGCACTAGAATCTTGTCGGCCAGGTTCATGATCATGTCCATCTTGTGTTCGATCAGGCAGATGGTCAGGCCACTACTTTTCATCTTGCGAATCAGATCGGCCAGGCCGGCGGTTTCCTCGGGATTGACGCCGCCGGCCGGTTCGTCCAACAACAGTAGTGCGGGATCGGTGGCCAGCGCCAGTGCGAAGGCCACGCGCTTGCGTTCTTCTTGCGAGATGTCACCGGCCAGCCGCGCTTCCACATGGGCCAGGCCGACGAAATCCAGCGCTTCGCGCGCCTTGCGGCGGCAGGCCGCTTCCTCGTCGCGCAGGCGATGGGTGCCGAAGATCACGTCCAGCAGGTTGGATTTGGTGCGCAGGCGGTGGCCGACAATCAGATTGTCCAGCACGGTGGCGTTGTCGAACAGCGTGGTGGCCTGGAAGGTGCGGGCCACGCCAATGCGCGCCATCTGGTCGGCGCGCAGGCCGGTGACGTCGCAGCCATCGATGACGATGCGGCCGTCACTGAGCGGCATGGCGCCGCTGATCAGGTTGAAAAAGGTGGTCTTGCCGGCGCCGTTCGGTCCGATGATGGCGTTGATGGTGGCGCGCTCAAAGCTGGCGCTGATGTTGTTGACGGCGACAAGGCCGCCGAAGCGTTTGGTCACGGAAGTCAGCTCAAGCACGGCGCGCTCCCTTGTTGGTAGCGAGACGCACCGGCGGCGTGGCCTGCGTGGTGGCCTGCTGCTGCGCCGCCTTGCGCTTTTGGCGCGCCATCCAGGTGCCGACGATGCCATGTGGCAGGAAAATCACCAGCGCCACCAGCAGCGGCCCGAACACGACAAAACGGTAGTCCTGCAGGAATTGCAGCTGCTGCGTAACCCACGGCATGCCGATCGCGCCCAGCAGCGGGCCAGCCATGGTGCCGATGCCGCCGACCAGCATGTACATCGTCATGTCGAAAGTGTGTTCGACGCGCGCGAGATCGGGGCCGAGGAAGCGCACATAGCCGGCATACAACCCGCCCGCCAGTCCGGCAAAGAACACCGATAGCATGAAGGCCAGCAGCTTGTTGCGCATCAGGTTGATGCCGAGCGCTTGCGCCAGATCGTCGCCGTTGCGGATCGCCACAAACGTCCGCCCCAGCAGCGAGTTGACGATGCGGTGCATGATCCACATGCTCAGCGCCAGGAACAGCAGCACCAGATAATACTGGGTGCGCGGCTCGGAGAAGTCCAGCCCGAAAATCGACTCCGGCGCCGGAATGCCGACGATACCGCCGGTGCCGTGCGTCAGGCTGTCCCATTTTTCAATCAGCAGGAACATGATGTAGCCGACGCACATGGTGAAGATCGAAAAGAAGTGCGTCTTCAGCCGCAGCGACACCAGCCCGACAAAGAAGCCGATGCCGGCCGCTACCACGCCGGACAGCGCAAACGCCAGCCAGAACGGCATCTGATAATCCACCGTCAGGATGCCGACCGTGTACGCGCCCACCGCCATGAAACCGCTGTGTGCCAGGTTGAACTGGCCGGTGTAGCCGGTAATCAGGTTCAGGCCCACGGTGGCGATCGCATAGATATAGGCGGTGGACATCACGGTCAGGTGATAGTCGTTGCCGGCCATGAAGGGGAAGGCCAGCCCCAGCACCAGCAAGGCGCTCCAGCCCAGTTTTGCGTTCATCAATGCGCTCCTTTACGGAACAGGCCCTCAGGCCGCAGCGACAGAATCAGCACCAGCAGTACGAAGGCAATGATGTCCTTGTAGTCGGTGGAGATATAGAACGCGCCGAAGGATTCCGCGAAGCCGATGATCAATCCGCCGACAATCGCACCCGGCACGCTGCCCATGCCGCCCAACACAATAATCACAAAGGCCTTGGTGATGACCAGATGGCCCATCGAGCTGTAGACCAGATTAATCGGCGCATACAGCACCGCCGCCATCGCCGCCAGCACCCCGGCGATGGCAAAGGTCAGCATCGCCACGCGGTTGGCGTCGATGCCGACCAGCGCGGCGCCGTCGCGGTTCTGCGCCATGGCGACGATGGTGGCGCCGGTAATGGTCTTGTTGAGGAACAGCTGCAACAGCAGCACCAGCACGAAGGCGGCGACAATAATCAGCAACCGCTGCGCCGGCAGCGTCACGTCGCCCAGCGACAGGATTTGCGCGTAGGGCGTGGCCATGCGGTGAAAGTCCGCGCCCCACAGCGCCTGTGTGCCGGCCTCCAGAAACAGCAGGATGCCGATCGACGCAATCATGTGATGGAGGTAGGGTGCGTTACGCAGCGGATGAAACACCAGCCGCTCCGACAGTAGCGAAATCAGCGCTACCGCTACCGCCGCGCCGGCCATGGCCAGCCAATAGTTGAAGCCGAGACGGTCGATCAGGAAAAATGCCACATAGGCGCCGGCCATGTAAAACGCGCCGTGCGCAAAGTTCGGCACATGCAGGATGCCGTAGACCAGCGTCAGGCCCAGCGCCACCAGGCAATAGACGCCGCCCAACGTCAGCCCGTTAAGGACCTGTTGCAGAAATAACGCCATCTTGTCTCCATCATTATAGTTAGTTTTGCTGTGCGAAACTGCATTGTGTAAAATGGAATAGCACGAGCGTACGGCATTTTTAAAAGTGCGGCAAATGGTTTTTTTACAACAGGGGATGGCGATGCAGGCGGGCTTGGAGGAACGGTATTTCATCACGGCGCTGGCGCGCGGACTGGACGTGCTGGGGTGTTTCCGCGTGGCCGATAAGGGCCTGAGCAACCAGCAGATCGCCGAGCGCTGCGGCCTGCCGAAATCGACCATTACGCGCATCACCTACACGCTGACCCGGCTCGGCTATCTGGCGCAGGACGGCAACGGCAAGCATGTGCTGGGCACGGCCACGCTGCGTCTCGGCAGCACCATGCTGCAAGGGCTGGACATCCGCGAGCTGGCGCGGCCGATGATGCAGGCGCTGGCCGACGACACCGGCACCACCATCGCCATCGCCGTGCGCGACCGGCTGTCGATGATTTATGTGGATGTGTGCCGCAGCACGGCGGCGCTGTCTCTCTCCTTGCAGGTCGGCGCGCGCCTGCAACTGGCGGCGTCGGCGATGGGGCGGGCGTATCTGGCCGGCGCGCCGGAGAGCGAGCGGCTGGACATCCTGCAGCGCAGCCGCGAGCTGGACGATACGGTTTTCCACAGCATGCAGCAAGGCGTGGAGCGGGCCTTGCGCGATGAAGCCGAATACGGCTGCGCTACCTCGTTTGGCGAATGGCAGCAGGACATCAACGGCATCGCCGTCAGCTTCATGCCGCTGGCAGGTGGGCAGCGCATGGCGATCAATTGTGGCGGGCCGTCTACCAGTGTGTCGAAAGAATACCTGCTGGACGAGGTGCGTCCGCGCCTGATCGCCATCGCCCGCCGGCTCGCATCGTAACTCCGGCAACTTTGCTGTTTGTGCTATTGTCCGCCTTGTTACCATAGCGAGCATAGCCCATGAAAATACAGTCGTCCCTGCCCATCTGGACCATCGCCGCGCCCGTGCTGGGCTGGCTGGCCATCATTGCGAAATCGGTGCTGGGAGGCGAGGGCCCTTTGCCGCCGCTGCTGCTGATCGTGCTGGCCGCCTGCCTGTTCGCCGGCGTGCTGGCGGCGGTGTTCCATGCCGAAGTGGTGGCGCACAAGATCGGCGAGCCGTTCGGCACACTGGTCCTGGCGGTGGCGGTGACCTCGATCGAAGTCGCGCTGATCGTCTCGCTGATGGTGGCGGGCGGCGCCGAGACCACCGGGCTGGCGCGCGACACCGTCTACGCGGCCGTCATGTTGATCCTGAACGGCATGGTCGGCCTGTGCCTGCTGTTTGGCGGCGGCCGTCATGGCGAGCAGAGTTTTACGGTGACCGGCGTATCGGCCGCGCTGGCGACGCTGGCGGCGATTTCGGTGCTGACCATGGTGCTGCCCAACTACACCACCACCACGCCGGGACCGTCGTACAACAGCAGCCAGCTGATTTTCATTGCCGTGATTTCGCTGGTCCTGTACGGCACCTTTGTGCTGGTGCAGACCGTGCGCCACCGTGAATACTTCCTGCCGCAGCAGGGCGCCGCCGCCGAAGAGGAACACGCTGCGCCGGTACCCGCCCGCATGGCCTGGATCAGCGGCGCGCTGCTGTTGGCCTGCCTGGGTTGCGTGGTGCTGTTGGCCAAGGCTTTGTCGCCAGCGCTGGAAGCGGCGGTGCTGAAGATGGGCGCGCCGAAAGCGCTGGTCGGCATCATCATCGCCGCTGTGGTACTGCTGCCAGAAGGCATCGCCGCGTTACAGGCGGCGCGCGCCAATCGTCTGCAAACCAGTTTGAATCTGGCGCTGGGTTCGGCGCTGGCCAGCATCGGCCTGACCATTCCGTGCGTGGCCATCGTCGCGCTGATGAATGGCTGGACGCTGACGCTGGGCATCGACATCAAATCCACCGTGTTGCTGCTGCTGTCGTTGATCGTCACTTCGCTGTCACTGACCGGGGGACGGACCACGATTATGCAAGGGACGATTTTGCTGACGATCTTCGCGGTCTACCTGTTTGTCACCATCGTGCCCTAGGCGGCCCGGTCGACGATGACATAGTGCTTACGCACCGGTTCGACCACCTCAAACACCCCCTTGAAGCCGGCCGGGATGACCATGGCGTCACCCGGTCCAGCTTCCGCCGCGACGCCTTGTTCGTTGATGACACGGCAGCGGCCTTCCAGCACGTAGAAATATTCATCCTTGTTGTCGGCGAAGGCGATGCGCCAGCTGCCTTTTTCGCAGGCCCAGATGCCGGCGTGGACTTCGCCGCTGGCGTTGGTGAAGTGGTTCCAGGTGGTGCGCTGTGGATTGCCTTCCATCCGGCGCTCTTCGCGTGGATGGTCGTACTCGGGCGCCGGCGATTGCAGGCGGAATTGGGTAATGGTGGGTGTCGTCATGGTTGTTGAATGGCTCTGATTGATTATAGCCGGCAATAAGATAGCAGATGAAGTTGACCTCGATGTGTTGTATGCGCTACCAGCCGAAATGAGCGTGTGATTTGTCATTCCGGCGAAAGCCGGAACGACGAGTAGATATTGACGAAGTACTGCAAGTAGACCAGCATTCGGTACGGCACGATCTGTACTAGAATGCCGTCTTTGATTTCAAGGAGGCACACTATGCGGTTCAGACACTATAAGGGCGGCGAGTACGAACTGGTTTGCGAAGCGACGATGGAGGCCGATCTGACGCCGATCATCGTCTACCGTGCGGCGAACGGTAGCATCTGGTGCCGGCCGCGCGCCGTGTTCTTCGAGGAAGTGGAAGTCGACGGCAAGCGGGTTGCGCGTTTTGCGCCGATCGAACCGGTTTGAGCAAATAGTACGGGCAGGGCGGGCGTAGTCGCGTAAAATGGCCGGGTTGATTGACCGACCATTTCCGATATTTTTATGCCATCTTCCCAGCCGCACAGCACCCCCTCCGATATTAACTGGCTGGCGGGCGGCGGCGAGATGGCGGCGCTGATTGCGACCATCGACTGGTCGAAGACGCCATTGGGGCCGATGGATACCTGGCCTCAGAGCTTGCGCACTACGGTCAGCCTGTGCCTGTCGTCTACCTTCCCGATCCTGGTGGCGTGGGGACCGGAATACATCCAGATCTATAACGACGCCTATCGGCCGATCTGCGGCGGCAAGCACCCGCAATCGATGGGCGAGCCGTTCAAGGTATGCTGGGCCACTGCTCTGCCGGTGGTCGGCGACAAGTTCGACCGTGCGCAACAGGGCGAAGGCACCTACATCCGAGACCAGCGCATGTTCCTTGACCGCGACGGCTACCTGGAAGAGGCGTTCATGACCTTCTCCTTCTCGCCGATCCGCGCCGAGTCGGGCGAAGTAGGCGGCATCTTCCACCCGATTACCGAGACCACCGCGCAGGTGCTGAATGCGCGCCGCTCGCAGACCCTGCGTGACCTGAGCGCCGACATCGCCGATGCGCGCACCGTGGATGATATCGGCGCCGGCTTGGCCGGCCAGCACGAGCAGCTGTCGCTGGACGTGCCGTTCCTGCTTTTCTATCAGCGCGACGAGGACAGCGGTCAGCTGCATCTGCGCGGTAGCACCGGCATCGAAGCCGGCCCCGCGCTGGCCCCGCGCCAGGCACCGATGGACGATGTCTGCTGGCCGTTCGCGCAAGCCGCAGATGGCAAGGCACAGCAGATCAACGGCCTGGCCGCGCGCTTCGGTGACCTGTCGTGCGGTCCGTACGAAGAAGCGCCGGATTCCGCGCTGGTGCTGCCGGTCAGCCTGCCGGGCCAGCAGGAAGTATTCGGCTTTCTGGTGGCCGGCGTCAGCGCGCGGCGCGCGGTGGATGATGACTACCGCAACTTCTATGACTTGCTGAATGCGGCCTTCAACACGGCGGTGGGCAACGTCACCGCCTATGAGCAGGAACAGCGCCGCGCCGAAGAGCTGGCGCGCATCGACCGCGCCAAGACGGCGTTCTTCTCCAACGTCTCGCACGAATTCCGGACGCCGCTGACACTGATTCTTGGCCCGCTGGACGACGCCCTGGCCAACGACGGTCTGTCGGCGGAACAACGGCGCCGCATTGAGACCACGCACCGCAACGCGCTGCGCCTGCTCAAGCTGGTCAACTCGCTGCTGGACTTTTCGCGCATCGAGGCTGGCCGGGTGCAGGCCAGCTACCAGCCGGTTGATCTGGCGCGGTTGACGGTGGAACTGGCCGGTGTGTTCGAATCGGCCATGGCCAAGGGTGGTCTGAACTATACGCTGGATCTGCCGCCGCTGCAGCAGCCGGTGTACGTCGACCGCGACATGTGGGAGAAAATCGTCTTCAATCTGCTGTCCAACGCCTTCAAATTTACGTTGCAAGGCGGCGTGACGCTGACGCTGCGCGAGCGCGATGGGATGGTGCGGCTTTCAGTGCGCGACACCGGCGGCGGCATTCCGGCGCATGAACTGCCGCGCACTTTCGAACGCTTCCACCGTATCGAGGGCGCACCGGGCCGTACTTACGAAGGCAGCGGCATCGGCCTGGCGCTGATCCAGGAACTGGTGCGCCTGCACGGCGGCCAGATTGCGGTAAGTAGCGTGGTCGGCGAGGGCACGCAGTTTGATGTCGATATCCCTTACGGCCATGCCCACCTGCCGCCGGAGCGCGTGGTGGCGGTTGATGCGGATCCAGCGTTGGCCAGCAGCGGTACGCCGCGCACCGGTGCCGCCTTCGTGGAAGAGGCGCTGCGCTGGCTGCCGGATGAAGACGAAAACCAGCCATCGCAACGTGCCGACACCGAGGAAGTGCTGGCGCCCGCGCAGCGCCGTCCGCGCATCCTGATCGCCGACGATAACAACGACATGCGCGCCTATCTGAAATCGCTGCTCGATTCGCATGCCGACGTGGCGGTGAGCGCCGACGGCGAAGCCGCTTTCGAGCGCCTGCTGCGCGAGCCGTGCGACCTGCTGCTTAGCGATGTGATGATGCCGCGACTGGACGGTTTCGGCCTGATCGCCCGCATCCGCGCCACCGAAGCGCTGCAGCACCTGCCGATCATCCTGCTGTCGGCGCGCGCCGGCGAGGAAGCCAAGATCGAGGGCCTGCAAGCGGGCGCCGACGATTATCTGGTCAAGCCATTCTCCACCAACGAGTTGCTGGCGCGGGTGCTGCGCCAGGTCACGCTGGCGCGCGAACGCCAGCAGCAGCGCCAGGACGCGTTGCTGCGCGAGGCTTACTTCCATGCGCTGATCGATGCGTCGCCGGTGATCCTGTGGACCACTGACGCCGACGGCCAGACTACTTATCTGAGCCAGCGCTGGTACGACTACACCGGCCGCACGCCGGAGCAGGACCTGGGCGTGGGCTGGCTGGATAACGTCCATCCCGACGACGTCGAACGCGTCGCCCAAACCTTTGACGCCGCACGCGCTGCCGGCACGCCGTATTCGGCCGACTTCCGGCTGCGTCGTCACGACGGCGTGTACCGCTGGTGCATCGATGCCGGCATGCCGCGCATCGGTGATGACGGCAAGGCGGTGGGGTTTGTAGGCACTGTGATCGACATCAACACTCGCAAGATGCTGCAGGAACGTTTTGCGCGTGTGGCCGGCGCCGGCGATATCGGTGTATGGCATGCTGATGCGCCGTTCGAAGCGCTGCGCATCAATCAGCAGATGGCGGTGCACGTTGGCTTGCCGGGGCGGGATAGCGCGTCGATAGAGCAGTTGCTGGCGGTGGTGGACGCCGGCGACCGCGGGCGTCTCGCCGCCGGTATCACGCGTGCGCTGAGCGACGGCGTGCCGCTGGACGTGGAGTTCCGCATTGCCGGCGACGGCGCGACGGCGCAGCGCTGGCTGCGCGCGGTTGGTTGGTGCGACGTTGACGACCAATGCCAGCCGACCCGGTTTGACGGCATCAGCCTCGATATCAGCACCCATAAGCACGCGGAGCTGGAATTGCAGCGACTGGCCGGCGAACTGACTGAGAAGAATCGTCGCCAGAGCGAGTTCCTGTTCACGCTGGCGCACGAGTTGCGCAATCCACTGGCGCCGATCCGCGCCGGGTTGGAGTTGATGGGCGCGCGGCCGGCGGGCGATGTGAACGCTGACCTGCAGGGCATGATGCTGCGGCAGGTGGACCATATGGTGCATCTGGTCGATGATCTGCTGGATATCGCGCGGCTGGCGGAAGGCAAGGTCACGCTGCGTCACGAGCGCGTGGCGCTGGGCGATGTGGTCGGCGATGCGGTGGAAATCAGCATGCCGCTGGTGCGCAAGGGCGAGCATCAGCTGTCGCTGCGGTTGCCGGAGGCGCCGTTGATGCTGGAGGTCGACCGTCATCGCATCGCGCAGGTGCTGAGTAATCTGCTGAACAACGCGGCCAAGTACACGCCACCGGGTGGCCGCATCGAACTGTCGGCCAGTATGGCGGACGGCGAGGTGATGCTGGTGGTGGCGGACAACGGCATCGGCATCGATCCGTCACTGCTGTCGACGGTGTTCGATATGTACACGCAGGTGGAGGCCGGACAGCAAATGGCGCAGGGCGGCTTGGGCGTGGGACTGAATCTGGTGCGGCAGGTGGTGCAGCTGCACTACGGCCGCGTCAGCGCAGACAGCGCTGGCGTGGGCCAGGGCAGCCGCTTTACCGTTTGGCTGCCGCTGCCAGCATCGGACGCCCCGGCGATGGCGGAAGCAGCGCGTGATGTCGAGGTGTCGGCGGCACCGGCTGGCGGTCTGCGTGTGCTGGTGGTGGACGATAACATCGACGCCGCCGAGACCTTGGGCGCGCTGTTGGAATTCAGCGGCCATCAAGTGCGGGTAGCGCACACCGGCGCGGAAGCCCTCACCATGGCGGCCGCGCAGTTGCCGCAAGTGGTGTTCATGGACATCGGCCTGCCGGACATCAGCGGCTACGAGGCGGCATTGGCCTTGCGCGACATGCAGGGCATGGCCGGCGCCCGCATCATCGCGCTGACTGGCTGGGGCGCGCCATCCGACAAAGAACGCTCCAGCGCCGCCGGTTTCGACCAGCATCTGACCAAACCAGTCGATTTCAACCAGCTGCTCGCCGCATTGCAGCAGACGCCGTCCGCTTGACGCCAAGCGCGCCACGCATCACGATGAGGGATGATAAAAACTTTGTCCCGTCATCTGCTGATCGCTTGCTTGTTGCTAGCTTCGAGCGTCACGCATGCGCAGGGCTGCATCGGCTTTATTCCCAGCGGCGGCGGTGGCAGTTTCTGGAAGGGCGTCCAAAGCGGGGCCGTTGAAGCGGGCAAGGTGCTGGGCTACGACATCTACT
>Ga0187843_10002202_pt1 | contig 11977 bp, 16 predicted proteins | sample SpaLakP09_SKY_43_FD_134516 | JGI IMG/M metagenome (GOLD analysis project Ga0187843, IMG submission 134516) | Oligotrophic lake water microbial communities from Sparkling Lake, Wisconsin, USA - SP09_SKY_43 | ecosystem: Environmental > Aquatic > Freshwater > Lake | place: USA: Sparkling Lake... | reverse complement strand
CGACAAGAGGAATCCATGAGCGCCAGCCACGATCACGACCACGACGACGCCCATACCGGCCCGATCAAGACCCCCAAGCAACTCGCCTGGGCCGTGTTCTTCGCCTTTGTCGTGCCCATTGTGGTCATCATCCTGTTGGCCAACTACGTCACCACGGCGGCCAAGCCCGCGGCAGGCACCGGGGCGCTGGAGGGCCAGGCCGTCGCCGGGCGCATCGCGCCGGTCGGCCATGTCGAAGTCAAAGACGCCAATGACGCGGCATCGCTGAAGACCGGCGAGCAGGTCTTCCAGGCGCAGTGCGCGACCTGCCACGCCAGCGGCGCGCTGGGCTCTCCCAAGCTGGGCGACGCTGCAGCCTGGGGCCCGCGCGTGAAGAGCGGCATCGAGGCTCTGGTCACGTCCGCGCTGAAGGGCAAGGGCGGCATGGCGGCCCAGGGCGGCGGGGAGTTCAGCGACTTCGAGATCCAGCGCGCCGTGGTGTACATGGCCAACCAGGGCGGCGCCAAGTTCGACGAGCCCAAGGCACCGGCTCCGGCCGCCTCCGCCGCGAACTGAAGCCTTCGCGCTCACCGATCAAGCCCGCCGTGTGCGGGCTTTTTTCGTTCAAGCGTGCGGCCGGCGCTGGAAGTGATGGATGGCCGGCATCTTGGCGGCGAAGCAGTCCTGCGGCGTCCAGCGCCCGGCCTCGACGGCTTCGGCGGCCAGGCCCATGTCCTGCGTGTGCACCAGGCCCAGGCCCAGGTCAGTGAGCAGGTAGAGGTGGCCGGTCTCGTCCAGCCACACGGACTCGACCTGCGCCTCGCGGCCGGTGTGGCTCAGCACCCGGCCGTCCGGCTGCAGGCGCCAGACCCAGGGCGCGCATTCCAGCTCGACATAGACGCGTTGCGGCCCGTTCTGGAAGAACCAGGCGCCGCGATCGTCCACGTCGTAGTTGCGGCCGATGAAGGCGAGCAGCTTGTCGTGGTCGATGCGGCTGCCCTTCACGCGCGGGAAAGGGCCGGCCTGCTGGATGCGGTCGTCGCGCATGTACCAGTCGCCGCGCGCATCCAGCGCCAGCCAGCCGTAGCAGTGGGGGACGTTGGGCCACTTCTTCAAAGCGGCTTCGACGATTGCATCCATCAGCGTTGCCTCCAGAGCCAGTCGCAGACCTGCTCCGGCATCGTGAGGAGATGCCCGGCAGCGAGCCGGCAGGGAAGCCGACATGCCCGCCATGGCCGGGCTGCCAGAGTGTCACATAAGCGCCCACTTCAGCGGCATGCGGCAGGCTGTGGCCGGGCACGAAGGGGTCGTTGCGCGCGTTCAGCACCAGGGCCGGGATGCGGATGCGGTGCAGGTGCGGCTTGGCGGCCGCACGGGCCCAGTAGTCCTCGGTGCCCTTGAAGCCGTGCAGTGGCGCGGTGAAGAGGTTGTCGAACTCGTAGATGGTGGATGCGCGCTTGAGCCGCTCGCCGTCGAACAGGCCCGGGTGCTGCTGCAGTTTGCGCAGCGCCTTGGGGATCATGGTGCGCAGGAAGCGGCGCGCGTAGACCTGCTTGTTGAAGCCGCGGTCGATGGCGGCGCCGGCGGCGGCGAGGTCGATGGGCGAGCAGATGGAGCAGACGGCGTGGGCCGTGTGGGCGGCCGTCGTGCCGGCTTCCTCGGCCCAGCGCATCAGCGCGTTGCCGCCCAGGGACACGCCGGCGACGAGCAGCGGCGCACCGTGGCGCTCGCGCAGGCGCTGCAGGATCCAGCCAATCTCCTCGAAGTCGCCCGAGTGGTAGGCCCGCGGCCCGCGGTTCAGCTCGCCCGAGCAGCCGCGGAAGTGCGGCAGCGCCAGCGCCCAGCCGCGCGCGCGGGCGACGCTGGCGAAGGCGACGCTGGAGTGGCTGGTGCGGTCGCCCTCCAGCCCGTGGAACAGGACGAACAGCGGCGCCCCCTCGGGCGCATTGGCCAGGAAGTCGACGTCGATGAAGTCGCCGTCGGGCGTGTCCCAGCGCTCGCGTGTCCAGTTTGGTGGCGGGCCTTCGTGCTGGCGGCTGAAAAGCGCGGGCCAGATGGTCTGGGCGTGGCCGCCCGGGAGCCAGCGCGGGGCGCGGTACTGCATCCCGCTCAGTGCAGCGTGCCGGCGTCGGCGACGAGTTCCTGCACGTCGCCCGCGTTGCCCGGGCTGGCGTGATGCAGCACCAGGCGCCAGCCCAGCGCCGTCTTCAGATAGACGTTGGTGGCGATGACCCAGGCCTGCTGAGGATCGCCGACGCGCTGCACGCGCTCCAGCACGTGGTGGATGGCGCAGTCGCCGCTGTGCAGCCGGCGCACCCGCTCCGGGTGGATGTTGACGGCGCCGCGTTCGAACACCGCCGCGAAGGCTGCGCGGATGGCGCTCAGGCCGACGATGCGGGGGCCGCCCGGGTGCACGCAGGCGACCTCTTCGTCGTCGGCCCACAAGGCCATCAGGTGGTCGAGGTCAGCGTGCTGCAAGGCCTCGTAGAACTGGGCCTCAGTGTCGTCCGGCGAGGCCAGCAGCGCGGCCGTCTGGGCGGGGGAGCGGCGCATGTCAGCTCAGTGATGCCCACCGACGACTTCGCCGGCTTTCAGCTTGTAGGCCGTGCCGCAGTAGGGGCACTGACCCTGGCCGCCGTGGGTGAGGTCGATGAAGACCTTGGGGTGGTTGCTCCACAGCGCCATCTTGGGGTTGGGGCAGAAGACGGTGCCGTTGCTGTTGCAGTCCTGGGCCGTGACTTCGACGGTGGCGGCGGGGGTGGTTGCGGTGCTCATGTCTTGTGCTTTCAAACAGCGGTCAGCCATTCGGCGTACTTGGGGTTGCGGCCGTTGACGATGTCGAAGAAGGCCGACTGGATCTTCTCGGTGATGGGGCCGCGCGTACCGGCATATTCGCCCGAGCCGATCTCGATGCGGTCCAGCTCGCGGATGGGCGTCACCTCGGCGGCGGTGCCTGTGAAGAAGGCCTCGTCGCAGATGTAGACCTCGTCGCGGGTGATGCGCTTCTCGACCAGCTTCAGGCCCAGGTCCTGGCAGATCGCGAAGATGGTGTTGCGGGTGATGCCGTTGAGCGCGCCGGCCGACAGGTCGGGCGTGTAGACGACGCCGTTCTTGATGACGAAGAGGTTCTCGCCGGCACCTTCCGACACGAAGCCGGAGGCGTCCAGCAGCAGCGCCTCGTCGTAGCCGTCGTCGGTGGCTTCCATGTTGGCCAGGATGGAGTTGGTGTAGTTGGACACCGTCTTGGCCTGCGTCATCGTGATGTTGACGTGGTGGCGGGTGTAGGAGCTGGTCTTGACGCGGATGCCGCGCTTCATGCCGTCCTCACCCAGGTAGGCGCCCCAGCTCCATGCAGCCACCATCAGGTGCACCTGGTTGCCCTTGGGGCTGACGCCCAGCTTCTCGGAGCCGATCCAGATCAGCGGGCGGATGTAGGCGCTCTTCAGGCCGTTGGCCTTGACGACCTCGCGCTGCGCGTCGTTGACCTGCTCCATGGAGAACGGGATCTTCATGCGCAGGATCTTGCCGCTGTTGAAGAGACGCTGGGTGTGTTCCTGCAGCCGGAAGATGGCCGTGCCGTTGACCGTGTCGTAGGCGCGCACGCCCTCGAAGGCGCCGCAGCCGTAGTGCAGCGTGTGGCTGAGCACATGGATCTTGGCGTCGCGCCAGTCGACGAGTTCGCCGTCCATCCAGATCTTGCCGTCGCGGTCATGCAGGGGGGCGGGAACCATCGGGTACTCCAGGTGTTTTGAGGAAAAACGGCGATTTTACGAAGAGCCGTCCGCCCGGATCAGCCGCCACTCGGCGAGCTTGCCTTTCTTCAGCACCACCTCCACCGTGTCGCCGCCGGCATCACGCCAGACAAAGGTCTCGGGCGCCTGCTTCACGCCGAGGCTGCCGGCCAGCTTGATCAGGTCGACAAGCTGCATCCCGGCGTGCAGCTTGGAGGCCAGCATGACCGCGTTGGCGACGGACCCCAGCGGCGCCGCGCCGGCCGTCTTCATGACCCGCATCAGCCGCGAGATCTGCAGCAGCAGCCAGAAGACGATGCCCGTCGTCGCGAAGATGGCGCCCTGCCAGCCGAGCAGCAGGCCGCCGCCGATGAGAGCCACGAGTGCCAGCCCGACACCGATCCACGGGTTCATTCTTGAGGGTCCTTCGCGCCATCCGCACGCTGCCAGGCATAGGCCCGCTCCACCTTGGCGACGCGCAGCGTGTAGTACTGGTACCAGTCGCTGCGGCCGGTGTCGCGGGCGACCTTGTGCTCCGCGTTGCGGCGCCAGGCGGCGATGTCGTCGGCGCTGCGCCAGTAGGACACCGTGATGCCCAGGCCATCATCGCCGCGCGTGCTTTCCATGCCGAGGTAGCCCGGCTGCTCGGCGGCCAGCGCCACCATGTGGTCAGCCATGTCGCCGTAGCCGTGGTCGACGGCGGTGCGCTGGCTCGTGAAGATGACGGCGTAGTAGGGAGGTTGGGGCAGCAGCGCACTCATGGGCGCGCATCCTGCCATGACGGCTGCGTCAGCCGGCGACCTTGAGCAAGACGCAGCGCACCCATTGACCCGACTCCAGCGCGTCCTGGTGGCCGGCCAGGAACTGTTCGGCGGTGGAGTTGCGCGCCGTGAAGCACATGCCGTGCAGGATGCCCATGCGCGGCACGGGCCGCGACCACTTGCGCTCCACCACCCCGTTGAACCACGACACCTGCTCGTCGTCCGAGTCCATGTCGGAGCGCCCCAGCAGCAGCACCACCTCGTACTTCGCCTCGGTCAGCGGCTCGGTGGCGCTGGTCAGCACCTGCAGGCCACCGTCGCTCATGTTCAGCACCAGACCGGCCGGACCCTGGCTGAACTGCACCGGCTTGAAGACCCAGCCGGGCAGGGATTCAGCGTCGTGCTGGGCGGCGAGAAAGTCGATGCGGGTGTGCTGCCTGAGGTCGGCGGGGTCGGACATGAAAGGTTCCTCCGGTGGAAGCGCGATCCTAAGCAGACTTTGGCCGGATCAGAACAAAGGGCAATCCCGTGGCCCGACTGGTGCGGCTCGGCTTAGACCAGCCCGCGCAACACCTCGATGGCCTGCTCCACCCGTTCGACGGCGTGGATGGTCAGGCCCTCGATGGCCTTCTTGGGCGCGTTGGCCTTGGGCACCACAGCCACGCTGAAGCCCAGCTTCGCGGCCTCCTTCAGACGTTCCTGCCCTCGCGGCGCGGGGCGCACCTCGCCGGCCAGGCCGATCTCGCCGAAGGCGATGAAGCCCTTGGGCAGGGCCCGGCCACGCAGCGAACTCTGGATGGCCAGCAGCACCGCCAGGTCGGCCGCCGGCTCGCTGATGCGCACACCGCCCACGGCGTTGACGAACACGTCCTGGTCGCCCGTGGCCACGCCCGCGTGGCGGTGCAGCACGGCCAGCAGCATGGCCAGCCGGTCGCGGTCCAGGCCGACCGACAGCCGCCGGGGGCTGACGCCGCCGCTGTCCACCAGCGCCTGCAGCTCCACCAGCAGCGGCCGCGTGCCCTCCAGCGTGACCAGCACGCAGCTGCCCGGCACCGGCTCGTTGTGGGTGGACAAGAAGATGGCGCTCGGGTTGGCCACGCCCTTGGGGCCCTTCTCCGTCATAGCGAACACGCCGATCTCGTTGACGGCGCCGAAGCGGTTCTTGATGGCGCGCACCAGGCGGAAGCTGCTGTGCGTGTCGCCCTCGAAATACAGCACCGTGTCGACGATGTGCTCCAGCACGCGAGGGCCGGCGAGGGCCCCTTCCTTCGTCACATGTCCCACCAGCACCATCGCGCAGCCGCGCGACTTGGCCGTGCGCGTCAGCTGCGCAGCGCATTCGCGCACCTGGGCGACCGAGCCGGGCGCGGACGACAGCTGCTCGGAGTACATCGTCTGGATGGAGTCGATGACGCAGAAGGCCGGCTCCTCGACCTCGATGGTGGCGAGGATGCGCTCCAGGCTGATCTCGGCCAGCACGCGCACCTGGGTGCCCGACAGGCCCAGCCGCCGCGAGCGCATCGCCACCTGCGCGCCGCTTTCTTCGCCGGTCACGTACAGCACTTTGACTGTCTGGCTCAGCGACTCCACCGCCTGCAGCAGCAGCGTCGACTTGCCGATGCCCGGGTCGCCGCCGATCAGCACCACGCCGCCGGCCACGATGCCACCGCCCAGCACGCGGTCCAGCTCTTCCTGGCCGGTGGGCGTGCGCTCGAAGTCGCTGGCCTCGATCTCCGAGAGCGTGGCCACCGGCTGGCTGCGCGCCAGCGACTGGTAGCGGTTCTTGGCGCCGCCGGCGGGCTCGGCGGCACTCTCGGTCAGCGTGTTCCAGGCGCCGCAGTGCGGGCATTTGCCCAGCCATTTGGCATTGGTGCCGCCGCACTCGGTGCAGGTGTAGATGCTCTTGCTTGTGGCCATGCGGCCATTGTCAGTCGATGCGCAGGCGCTGCTGCGTCACCCGGTAGATCCGGTTGTAGTGGCGGTCATAGATGGCTGCCAGCGTGCCGTCTTCGCGCATGCCGCGCATGGCCTGCTCCATCGCGGCGAGCCGGGCCAGCTGCGGCGAGCGGCGCGAGACGGCGATGGAGCGTGGCGTGGGCTCGGGCACGCGCAGGCGCGCGAACTCGACCTGCTGCTGCAGGCCCAGTTGCGCCAGCAAGGCCAGCGCCTGGTCCTCCGGCAGGATGATCGTGTCCACCCGGCTCAGCAGCAGCTTGCGCAGCGAGGATTCGTTGCTGGGCCCTTCGTCCTTCAGCAGCCGCGTGTCCTCATTGAAGCGGGTGAAGTACTCGCTGCCACCGGTGACGCCGATGCGCAGGCCCGCCAGGTCTTCGTAGCGCTCCAGGCGCCGCGTCTCACCCCGTCGCAGCAGGAACACGCGGTCCGCGCTGGTGCGCCGGTAGGGCGTGGTCAGGTATTGCAGGTATTGCTGCCGCTCGGTCGTTTGCCGCAGGCCGATGGCGATGTCGGCCTCCCCTTCCTCCAGAAGCTTCAGGCAGCGCTTGAGCGGGCAGTCGATGAATTGCAGCGGCTGGCCCAGGCGGCGGGCGAGTTCGCGCACGATCTCGGTGTAGGCGCCGCCATGGGCCGCGCCGCGCTGGGTCATCCACGGTTCCAGCTCCGTGAAGGCCAGCCGCAGCGCGGGCGGCTGCGCCCAGGTGCACCCCGCCGCGCACAGCAACGCGCATGCAAGCAGTCGGAGGAGGCTCGGGGTGGACAAGGGTGGGGTGGTCGATGGGCGCAGCAAGTCTAGGCGCCCAGCCCTGACTTCTGCCCGTTGCGCACCTGCGTGCTAAAACCGTCGACCCTGCGGTGAGCGTCTCCTCGCAGTTGCAAGGAGTGGTCCCATGGAGTTTTCAGTCTGGCTCGCGTTTTTCGCGGCGTCCTGGGCCATCAGCCTGTCGCCCGGCGCGGGCGCGGTGGCGGCAATGAGCGCGGGTCTGTCGCACGGCTTCAGGCGCGGCTACTTCATGACCTTCGGCCTCATCCTGGGCATCCTGACCCAGGTGGTGCTGGTCAGCGCCGGCCTGGGCGCGCTGATCGCGGCGTCGTCGCTGGGCTTTGCGCTGGTGAAGTGGGCCGGCGTCGCCTATCTCATCTACCTGGGCGTGCAGCAATGGCGCGCGCCGGCCAGGCCGCTGGCGGCCGTCGACGACGGCGCCATCCAGGCCACCCGGCGCCAGCTGGTGCTGCGCGGCTGGGGCATCAACGCGGTCAACCCCAAGGGCACGGTCTTCCTGCTGGCCGTGGTGCCGCAGTTCCTGGACCTGCACGCGCCACTGGGCCTGCAATACCTCGTCATCGGCGCCACGCTGGGTTTCACCGACCTCGTCGTCATGGCCGGCTACACGGTGCTGGCCGCGCGCGTGCTGGCGGCGCTGAAGAGCGAGAGCCACATCAAGCTGCTGAACCGCGTCTTCGGCACGTTGTTCGTCGCGGCCGGCTTGTTGCTGGCGAGCTTCAAGCGCGCGGCCTGATGGCTGGCGACACCTCCGGCCGCCTGCCCACCTGGTTCCTCTTTCTGGCCCCGGTGCTGATCTGGGCCAGCACCTGGCACGTCATCCTCTACCAACTGGCGTCGTCCGTGCCGGTGCTGACCTCGGTGGGCTGGCGCTTCGCGCTGTCGGCGCTGCTGCTGGCGGGCCTGGCGCGCTGGCAGGGCACGTCGCTGAAGCTGCCGCGCTATGCCCATGGCTATGCGTTGGCCACCGGCGTCATCCAGTACGCCGGCAACTACTGGGCTGTCTACGAGGCCGAGCGCTATGTGCCCAGCGGCCTCGTCGCGGTGCTGTTCTGCCTGCTGGTGTTCATGAACGCGATCGCCGCCTGGCTGCTGTGGTGCGAGCCGGTGAGCCGGCGCTTCCTGGTTGCGTCCAGCGGCGCGGTGCTGGGGGTGGCGCTGATCTTCTGGCCTGAGCTGGCGGCCACCGGCGCTCGGCCCGACGCGGCACTGGGCCTGGGCTTGAGTCTCTTCGCGGTGGTCGTCGCCTGCGTCGGCGGCTTTTTCACGCTGGCGCTGCAGCGCCGCGGCCTGCCGCTGGTGCCGGTGCTGGCCTGGAGCATGGGCTATGGCGCGGCGTTCCTGCTGGGCTTGTCGCTGGTGACGGGGCGCGGCCTTTCCTTCGACAGCGCCTGGACCTACGTCGGCAGCCTTTTCTACCTGGCCGTCTTCGGCTCGGTCATCGCCTTCACGCTGTACTACAAGCTGGCCGAACGCAAGGGCGCGGCGCAGGCGGCGCTGGTGGGCGTCATGGTGCCCGTCATCGCGCTGATCGTGTCGGCCGCGCTGGAAGGCTGGCATGCGACGCCGTTGGCGGTGGGCGGCATGGGGCTGTGCCTGGTCAGCCTGTTTGTCGCGACGCGGTCGAAGCGGTAGCGGCGCCGAGCAGGCTGGCCGCGCACGAAGCGTGCGGCGGAAGGGTGCGAGGGGGGCCTTGCGGCGGTTGTTGCCGTTCGGCTTCTTGGCTTCGAGGGACTGTTCTCGGCCAGGAGCCGTCATCCGTGGACGGCTGCAATGCAGCAACGAGCCTTGGCGCCTGACAGGACTCGGCTGCAAGGGCGCTGGCCTGGAATTTCCACCGTTGCGCCGGGTTCGAGCGGCTGGCAGAGTAGTGCCGATGAAGTTCTCTTGCCAAGCAATGTCGAAGCCGTGATGTCCACAAAATTGTTCCGAATCATCTTCTTGATCATTTGGGCGTTGATATTCGTTACGTTCACGGCAGGCATGTTCAATGCAGCTGTATTCACGTTTGTGCGGGCAAATTTCTGGTGGTTTTTCAGCCTCGCTTGTATGGCAATTTGCGTCGCCAGTGCAGTGCTTGTGCGCACGCGGGGTGCGCTTGGGACATCCTCGACCCCAGGGAGGTCAGGGTCCCGCCGAGACGGTGATGCCTAACCGGTCGCTCGAGCGGGCGTCCCTCGGCAAGCATCGGTTCGCCGCACAGCTTCAACGTCACGCATCACAGATGAAGCATCTCTTGCGTATAGCGGTCATGCCGCTTCTGGCCATTGCTGTTTGCGCGCCATGCCACGCGTCGTTCACTGCCAAGCCGCGCGTGGTCGTGTGTGCGCACTTTGTGAGCAGCACAAATCTTCTCACTGACGAATCGATCCTTGCGGTTTCTCAGTTCACCAAGCGAGTAGAGCGACACCCGATCGGTGTCGGGGGCTTGCAAATCTTCCTGATGTATGGGGCTGACTCCAATCCCAGACCCGAGGCCGAACAGCGGGTACTGGCGCGGCGCCACATAGCAGCGACGCAAGCCCTGTCGAAATCCTGGTCCGGATCATCGCCGTTTAGAGAACATGAGGTAGACGTGCGCGAATGGCCAGCGACGCCGGCGACAACAATCCCAGCCCTTGGCGAATGTGGCGCAATTTTCCAGGCAGACTATTGGGGCGAGCCTGAGGGTTCTCCGTGTGAGCGCGCAGGGTATTGCTATGTGATCTGCTCGCCTACGTCCTGCCGGCAAAAGTAGCTCGAGTTTTTGGCGGTGTGGCGTAGTCAGTTACCAGACCCTCGCCAAGCCTCCGTCTGCGGCTCAGCTTCAAAGGTGAGCTTCTGCTTTTCAGCAGTTCATTCCTACCTGTCCATTCTCTGCTTTAGGTTGATCGGGACATCGAGTACCGGCCAGGAGCGGCCGATCACCAACGACAGCTTATCGGTGCCCGCTTGAGTCAAAGGCGGTTCCTAGCGCACGCGCCCGTACGCGTCGCACGGCTGAACGTGACAAGCGGGATGACCGAAGTACTGATGCCAGAATGAACTTCGGCGCCGCTATCACGATAAGAACATGCGATTCATCAGGAGTCTCTTCGGCAAGCGAAGTACAACCATGTCAGCGCCGTCCGAGTCAGTCCGGCCTAAGCCCGAGTTGACCCCCCAGGCTTGGCTGCTTGAGCTGTTCAAGCGCCACGGGTTGGAATCAACCATCCATGACGGCTGGGTGCTTCCCAATGCTCAACTGCCAGCCATCCGTGGCACTTGGCATCCTGGCGAGACACACGGTCGACTCGACATGCAGGTCATGGTGCGCGACGGCGTTGTCATCGAAGAGTGCATCGCCGGAATCGGTGCAGGCGACGTCGGGTTGTCGGATGGGCTTCAGAACTTCACGATCAACTCATTTCACGTACTTCAGTCGTCGCTCTGGTCTTGTCACGACCCCGATCAGGTCGAGATCGAGGAGTGGACCGTCGCTGGCCGACATTTCAGTGCCTTCATCGGCAACATTGGTACGCGAAGTTCAAATGATGTCCGTCCGTCGATTCCTGCTGACTTAATGGCGCTGCTGGAAGCCGCGATCCGGAGCGAGCCCCTTGAGCACGACCTGCACTGGTTCCGTGTTTATGCCGGGCACGTGAATGGCGAATTCACGTTCGAGGCCCTGAAGGACAACGAGCCATGGCAAAACGGCGCGAACGCGTTGTCGTCATGCGGATGGACGCCCCGTGACGGGTTCTACAGTGCTCGCTTGTTCATCGTGCTTCGCGTGAATCTCGACGAGGCCGCTGGCCTAGCCTAAAAACGGCGCACGTTAGCGCTGCTCGCACCATGTGTGTTCTATTCCTCATTGACCCGGCCGGTTTCAAGCGCGCGTCGCAGTTCGGCCAGGAGCTGTCCTTGGCCTGCGGCCGCTTCGGGACGCGCAGACGGCCTGGCGGGCGGTCTGGTGCATGCTCAAATGTTGGGTAGGAATCATTAACGATCTGCATACAGCACATTTAGACTCACAGCTGAGATGCCCGATCACTCTGCACCGCCACGCAAGCTCCTCGTCCTTGACCTCGACGAGACGCTGGTCCACGCCAGAGAAGACCGGTTGGAGCACGATGAGGACTTTCGAGTCGGCCCCTACTACGTCTACCGTCGGCCCCACCTAGAGAAGTTTGTCCAGACCACCCTCGAACGCTATGACGTTGGTGTCTGGACGGCCTCCGGAGAGTTGTATGCGTCTCAAGTCATCAATCGCATTTTCCCGGCAGGCGCGCTCAAGTTTGTGTGGTCCAGCAAACGCTGCACAGTTGCGCGCAACTGGACCACTGGCGAGTATGAAACCATCAAGAATCTGAGCAAACTCAAGAAGCAAGGCTACGCCCTTGATTCGATACTGGCGATCGACGACACACCTTCGAAGTACGCGCGGAGCTTTGGGAACCTCGTTGCTGTTCGCGAGTTTGTCGGCGATCGCTCCGACAATGAACTTCCTCTTCTCCTTCAGTACTTGGAGAGCCTTCACCCGGTTGAGAACGTCCGCACCGTAGAGAAGCGGCGCTGGCAAGAAAGGCTTCTCCAGCGTGGGACGAGTGTGGCGTAGCCCCTTACGTCGAAGATTGAACGGCCGCTTTGGGGCGGCTCGACGGGCCAAGTGCTACTTCAGCTTTGGGTCGAAATCCGTCGTCGCGCCTCGCCTCCAGCCCCCTGCCGCCTCGCCTAGAAATCCCCGCCCCCACGCCTGCCCGCCTTGACCGTGCTGCGCTTGGCCTTGCCCTCCAGCCTGCGCTGCT
>Ga0187843_10002200_pt1 | contig 11982 bp, 7 predicted proteins | sample SpaLakP09_SKY_43_FD_134516 | JGI IMG/M metagenome (GOLD analysis project Ga0187843, IMG submission 134516) | Oligotrophic lake water microbial communities from Sparkling Lake, Wisconsin, USA - SP09_SKY_43 | ecosystem: Environmental > Aquatic > Freshwater > Lake | place: USA: Sparkling Lake... | reverse complement strand
TGCGGGAGCAGGCAGCGGGATTGTCGGCGGCCGTAGCGGTGTTCAAGCTGGCGCATGAGGTGCAGATGCTTGGAGAATCTGGAGCGGATGGTAGCCGTGCCAGCAAGTTGTTACCTGGCGAGTTGCTGGCGTTGCCTCGCTGATCAGGAAAATGAAAAGAGAAATGTGTTTTGACCGAAGACCAAATCTGATAATGGCATCCTGGAGAATCAGGATGCCCATTATTGTCCAACGCATCTCGCAGAGTTGATGTGAACAGGCCCTAGGACGCGAGATCATCCAGCCGTGCAATGCGGGATCCAGCCACGTCAATGCGAGACACCAACTTGCCCAGACAATCTGAGAAGCCAGTACTCAAGGCATCGGAATTTTGCATTCTGCCAACAAAGTCCCTCGCCATTGGCAACGCCGTTTGCCACGCTGCATTTGAGACATCATTGTTGATGTTCAACGTGAGTTCGCGCACGGGCAAACCACCTCCCGAGGTCGGCGCAAAGGCCATGCAGGTCATGTCGTACGCCGGGGCAATCTGATAAGGAAGCCCGTGCTCGGCCATGAACGACAAATTCCCTCCATGCATGTCGGTGTTCGCGATCAGCGTTCCGAACGCCCAGAGCACTTCCGTTTGTGCGACCGCTTGGTGTTCTACGACGCCTTCCCGAGCCAGCGCACGTACTACCTGGGGCCAGCTACCCGCGCTGCCGACGAATTCAGCATCCAGTGCTTGCAGTGAGAACAGTGCTCGACGGCCAAAAGGCCCCACTCGATCGAACCGGCGCACTTCCAAAAAGCGTTGCGTTCCGTGATCAAGCACAGCCGAACGGGCCGCAGCGATCCCATGATCGTGCAAGACTTCCAGGGCAAGATGCTCGGCCAGAAGCAAATCTCGCCAGCGCTCGCTGATCAGTGTCTCGGTAAGTGCCGTGAACTTGACAATGACATGCGCAGGACCAGCATCACACTCGGCGTAGGTCGTGAACTTGGGTTGTTCCCCGCCAGCCGACGAACCGTAATGCTCACCACGCGCTGCAGCGGCGGCCAATTCAGCATAGGTCTGCGCCTTCCCCTGCTGCGAGACGGGTTGCGGATCCGGGGCGTTGACGAAATGGTCGCGGGCAGCCTCACCCAGCAAAAGATTGCCTGGCAGGTCTTCACCTTGCAGCAGCAAAGCGCGCATGACATGACTATCGTTCCAGTCGGTCAATCGCGCAGGCAGGCCGAGCTGAGCCCCATGTTGCAAGTTATAGGCACGCCCCAGGTAGCCCTGCGGCCGCATGTCAAAGAGCCACCATGGCAGGCCATCGGTATGCAAATGCCCCCCGTTCAATGGCACCATCACGAAACCTTCGGGGTGTACTGGAACGAGCGTACCGAGCTCTCGCAGCTGTCCACCGGCCGATACCTGATAGACAGAGGCTTCCAAATCTTGGCGCGTAGTATCGCGCAATGCATATTGAATAGATCGGGCAGCGCCAAATGGAAGCAAATCACCACCCAATGTCCGCAGGGCTCTCGACAAGGTGGGTTGACTGACACCAAGCTCAGTCATCAATTCACGGGCTGTTCGCACCCCTCGCCTCAGATGGACGCGGGCGCGATCTCCAAGCTCAGAAGCAGCGTTTGCCATAATGAATGAATAGATAATTGAATAGATAGATGGTAGCACAAAGAGCGCAGCCCTGTGCCGCGTCAGGCTTTGTCAGCGCAAGCGTCTGTGCTTGACGCCCGTCTTCTGCCGACGGTCAGCAGTGGTCATGAGATGTGAGCGTTGGTGATCCTCAGTTGGGCTAAGGTTCCTGCAGCCCGGTCGGGCAAGCATTCTGCAGTGACCCACTCATGCGCCAAGGAGAGCCGAACATGACCATTGCCAAGAAGCTGTACCTTCTCATCCTCGCCGTCATCCTGGGCCTGTGCGCCCTGGCGGCGTTGAGCATTTACCAGAGCCACCGGGTGTCGGCAGCCGCCGGCTATTCGACGCACAATACGGTGCCCAGCATCCTCGCGCTGGATGAAGCGATCGAGGCGGTGTACGCCATACGTCTGAACGTGGCGCGCTACTTCATCGAGCCCGCGACCAAGGACAAGGTCTTTCCAGCCCTTGCGGCGTCGCATGAAAAGGTGCAGGCCGCCTTCCTCAGGTTCGAAAAAGAATGCATTTCCGACGCGACAGACGCAAAGATGCTGGAGCAGGACCGTGCGGCCTTCGCCGATTATGAGAAGGCCCGGCACCAGACCCTGGCCCTGGTCGAGACCGGACAGCCGTCCGACCTGTCGCGGGCGAGGGAAGAGCTGCTGGTGCCCGCCGGCAACCGGCTGATGAAGGCCCTGATCGAGCACAAGCAGTACAACGCCCAACTGGGCCGCCAGGGGACGGAGAATGCCGCGTCCATCCTGGAGTCGTCCATCGTCATCACCGTCGTCGTGAGCCTTCTGATCGGCGCGCTGGTGGTGGGCTTGAGCCTGCTGCTGGTGCGTCTGATCGTATCGTCCCTGCGGCACGCCACGCACGTGGCCGATGCCATCTCCCGCTACGACCTGACCAGCAAGATCGAGCACGCCGCGCGTGACGAAATCGGTCACCTGATGCAAGCACTGGGTCGCATGAACGACAGCCTGCGCAAGATCATGGGCGGTGTGGGCGACAGCACCGGCACGATTCAGGTGGCCGCACGTGAAATCGCCACCGGCAACCTGGACTTGTCTTCGCGCACCGAATCGCAGGCGGGCTCGCTCGAGGAGACGGCCACGGCCATGGAACAACTGACCGCCACCGTGCGCCAGAATGCGGAGAACGCGCGTCAGGCCAGCGAACTGGCGGTCTCGGCCTCGGCCGTGGCGGCCCAGGGTGGCAAGGTAGTCGATGAAGTGGTGCTGACCATGGAGGCCATCAATGCCTCCTCGCTGAAGATCGTGGACATCATCAGCGTGATTGACGGCATCGCGTTCCAGACCAATATCCTGGCCTTGAATGCGGCAGTGGAGGCGGCCCGTGCAGGCGAGCAGGGGCGCGGCTTTGCGGTGGTCGCTTCGGAGGTGCGTTCGCTGGCCCAGCGATCGGCCACGGCGGCCAAGGAGATCAAGGAACTGATCCAGGATTCGGTGGACAAGATCAGCGCCGGTGGCCGCCTGGTCACCGAGGCGGGCAGCACGATGGCGCAAGTGGTGCAGAGCGTGGGACGGGTCACCGATATCGTCAGCGAGATCAGTGAAGCCAGCACTGAACAGAGCCAGGGCCTGGAGCAGATCAACCAGGCCATCGGCGCCATGGATGAAGTCACGCAACAGAATGCGGCGCTGGTGGAGCAGGCGGCTGCGGCCTCGCAATCGCTGCAGGAGCAGGCGGTGCAGCTGGCGGGCGCGGTGCAGGTCTTCAAGCTGGATCGTGAACGGGAGCTGGCCATTGACCTGGTGTCCGGGGAGACGATCCCGGAGCGGGCTGCCGATCTGCTGCTGGTGGGCGGGCGGGTGCAGGCGTAAGGACAAGAGGGACGCTTGGTGGCGTCCCTCTTTTTTCATTTTTCTTTTTCTTCAATGCGACGGTAATACCGTCCTGAATCGCAGCGTTCTCACTTCTCCGGCATGCCTGACGAGTGATGGCTGGTAATCAGCCATTCCCTGCCATTCCATTCATAGGTAAAGCTGTAACGGGCATGCACGACCTGGCCGGTAGTACCGAAGGTGAAGCTGTAGAGGCCGGCATCGATGGCGGTGTTGCAGCCTATCCAGAGCCAGCGCTGGTCGATCTTGCCGACGGGCTTGTTGTGGAGGAAGTGTTCGAAATAATCGATGCGCTCTTCGTTGGTGAACCGGGGCTTGTTGGACACGGTTGGCAAGAGCAGGGAGCGCGGTGCGTAGTTTTCGGCGACGGCTTCGGGATCGAGCGTTTGCAGAGAGGCATTCCAGCGGTCGAAGAGGCTGGCGATTTCTTTGCCTGTGGTTGACTTGCAGACCATGCCGTTGCCGGGGCCGGCGTAGGGCAGGTCTGGTGGTGTGCTGGAGGCGCAGCCAGCCAGGATGAGTGCCAAGGCTGATACGTAAAGGACTGTTTTCATTTTTTTCCCCTTGTTGTTGATGTGTGCAGGTGTTACGCAGAAAGCCGGGTGTCTCCCCCGGTTGTTCCTATCTTCTTCCGGAATGATCGGCTGGCCGCGACAGCAGGAAATACAGTATCAATCCGACCAGCAGCGCGATGAGTACGCAGATCGTGAGGGCGGTGATGGTCGCCTGGTTCTTGGTGCTCGTGGCGCTCTGTGCGGCGGCCTTGCCCAGCGTCTGGTTATATTGCTTTTGTTTGGTCAGCGCCGACATCATCGCCTCGACGATCGCCTGATCGGCCACCATGGCATGGCGCGCCGCTGCGGGATCGGTCATGGCCAGCGTCATCACTTTGGTGAGAGCGGCGTCATAGGTGGCGATATGCTGCCGAAGCTCCTTCAGCATGGCGGCGTCGGTGGCGTCGGACACATCCTCTTTTTCGTAGGTCTCGAGGGCCTTGGCAATTTTTGCGGAGGATTCGGTGAGAATTTTCTCGGCTTCCTGGCGATGGGCGGGATTGGGGTTGGCCAGGTATTTCCAGATGACAATCCGTTTGGAGTAGACCGCCTCGATGACGCTGTCCAGTTCCAAAATGCTTGGAACCGTATTGGCACTGGCGTAGCTGGCTGCAGAATCGACCCGTTCGATATGGTAGGTCTCGATGCCGGCCAGCAGCAACACGCCAGCAATCGCGATGGCCGCCATTGCGTACAGTTTTTTCACGAACGTCATCTGAGCATCCTCGTGCTATCGATATTCGTGCGATGGTAAGCGAGCTAGCCTACGTGCATTTGCCGGAATAGAGCCTTCAAATCCCGTGTTTCTGGTGGTCACGGCTTGGAAGTGATGAATTTGCTACTGCCGGTTTGCGCTGGATCAAAGAACGTTTGTGCTGACGAATTCGAAGGGAAGGAAGGAAAACAGAGAGCGGCTGAAGATGCGAGCCCTGCCATCGGAGCGCATCAAGAAAGCTGTTTTGAAGACGGCAAGAAAAAGAAGCAAGACTGGCCTGCCCTGAGGGACTCGAACCCCCGACCTATGGCTTAGAAGGCCATTGCTCTATCCAGTTGAGCTAAGGGCAGTTCGGCGTGGCTGGCGGTGATGCTGCGCCGATGCGCTACCGCCAACGATCCAGAAAAAGAAAACGGGCTGTCACAGACAGCCCGTTTTTGATGAGTGGTCGGAGTACAAGGATTCGAACCTTGGACCCCCTGGTCCCAAACCAGGTGCGCTACCGGGCTGCGCTACACTCCGAGAAGCGAGATAATAGCAGCATCTCTTTCAAATGGTCAACAAGGATTGCAAATTCCTCCAGGAAGACCTCAAACCGCCGTCTCCCTCTCCCGTGCTTCGGCCTCGCCCTGCACCCGGATCTCCACCATCAGCTTCTTGATCTCCGGCACGCACGAGCCGCAATTGCCGCCCGCTTTCACACACGCCGTCACCTGGCTGACCTCCGTCAATCCCTGCGCACGGATCGCATTGCAGATGGTGTTGCGCCCCACACCAAAACACGAACACACCGTCGGCCCCGCGTCAGCACCTTTCTCAATCAGCTGACCGACGAGCAGACCCACGCGGTCAGCTTCTTCCAGCGTCTCCTTGGCAAACAGTCCCGCCAGCCACGAGCGCGAGGGCAGGTCAGGGCGCGCCGACATGAACAGGCACATGTCGATGCGATCATCGACCACGTGCACCGCGCGATAGCTGCCATCGCTCAGGTCTTCATACTCCAGCCAGTCCGCATCATCGGCCTGCACGCCCAAGAGCGTCCTTGCCCATGCGGTGTGGTCGCTGATGTGATTGCGGCCGGCCAGTTCATAACGCACAAACTCGCGGCCCTGCACGCGTGTCCAGTGGGTAATGTCGTCCAGCTCCAGCGCATGGCGCGTAAGGATGAAGCCATGCCAGCCCACGCGGAATTCTTCGATCGCCACCGGCGTGTGCTTGAACTCCGGTTCGCCCGAGACCGGATCGACCACCGGATTGACCACTGCCCCCACGCGCGCGTCGGAAGCGGATTGCCCGTTCCAGTGAATCGGCACGAACACATTGCCGCGCGGGATGCCGCCACCATGCTGCACGCGCGCCACCATCGCACCCCAGCGGCTGCTGATGCGCGCCAGACCGCCTTCGCGCACGCCATACAGCAGCGCATCCTGCGGGTGCAGGTCGATGAAGGATTCCGGAATATGGCTGGCCAGCGTGGCCGACTTGCCGGTGCGCGTCATGGTGTGCCAGTGATCGCGCACGCGGCCGGTGTTGAGGATCAGCGGGTAATCCTCGCAAACGGCGTGGCCCGGCGTGCGCGGTGCGGTCGGCACAAAACGCGCGCGCCCATCGGCGTGGCTGAAACGATGATCTTCCAGGACGCGTGCCGTGCCGCTGATGCTGCCATCAGACAAGCGCTGCACCGGCCACTGGATCGGTGCCATTGCGTCATACGCGGCCTTGTCCATGCCGGTCAGGCCGGAGAGATTGAAGACGCGGCGTGCGCGGTGTTCACCTCTTGCATCGGCCTCGCCATTGCGATGCGCGGAGAGGCGCGCGTGTTCCTCAAAGATCGCATGCGGGCCCGCGAAATCAAATCCCGCAAAGCCCATGCGCTGCGCGACCTCGCAAATGATCTGCCAATCCCCGCGCGCCTCGCCGGGCGCTGTGAGGAAAGCCCGCTGCCGCGAAATGCGGCGCTCGGAATTGGTAACCGTCCCGTCCTTCTCGCCCCAGGCCAGCGCCGGCAGCAGCACGTGGGCCAGCGCATTGGTATCGGTGTGCGTGATGACGTCGGAAGACACCACCAGCTCGCACTTCTGCAGCGCCCGCTGCACCAGGTCGGCATCAGGCAGGCTCACCAGCGGATTGGTGGCCATGATCCACACTGCCTTGATGCGGCCTTCCTCGATGGCACGGAACATGTCCACGGCCTTGAGGCCCGGCTTGTCCGCGATGCGCGGCGATTGCCAGAACTCCTGCACGATCTCACGATGCAATGGCTGGTCCAGGTCCATGTGCGCGGCCAGCATGTTGGCCAGCCCGCCGACCTCGCGTCCGCCCATGGCATTGGGCTGGCCGGTGATGGAGAAGGGGCCCATGCCGGGCTTGCCGATGCGGCCGGTGGCCAGGTGGCAGTTGATGATGCTGTTGACCTTGTCGGTGCCGACCGAGGATTGGTTCACGCCCATGGAAAAACCGGTAACGACTTTCTCGGTCTCGGCAAAGGCTTCGTAGAAGGCCAGCAAGTCCTGCAGATCCACCTTGCAGATGCGCGCTACCGTAGCGGGATCGGCGCACTCGGCATCGGCTACTGCCAGCGCCTCGTCGAAGCCATTGGTGTGCGCGGCGATGAAGGCATTGTCCCGCAGGCCGCGATGGGCGAGGTAGCTCATCAAGCCGTTGAAGAGCCACACATCCGTGCCCGCCTTGACAGGCAGGTGCCGGTCCGCCAGTTCGCAGGTCGCGGTGCGGCGCGGATCGATCACGATCAGGCGCAGGGCAGGGCGGTCTTCCTTGAGCTTGGCGATGCGCTGGAAGAGGATGGGATGGCACCACGCGGCATTGGATCCGACCAGCACGATCAGGTCGGCCAGCTCCAGGTCTTCATAGCAGACCGGCACCAGGTCTTCACCGAAGGCGCGCTTGTGGCCGGCCACCGCCGATGACATGCACAGCCGCGAATTGGTATCGATGTTGGCGCTGCCGATGTAGCCCTTCATGAGCTTGTTGGCGATGTAGTAGTCCTCGGTCAGCAACTGTCCCGAGACATAGAGTGCCACGGCGTCCGGACCATGTTCGGCGATGACGTCAGAGAACTTGCCCGCCACCTGCTCCAGCGCCTGATCCCAGGAGACCTGTTGCAAGGCGCCTTGCGCATCGCGCACTTGCGGATGCAGCAGGCGGCCATCCAGATCCACCGTTTCCGCGAGGGCCGAGCCTTTCACGCACAGGCGGCCGAAATTGGCCGGATGCTGCACGTCGCCCTGCACGCCGATGCGGCCATCTTCCTTGAGCGAAGCCGTCACGCCGCAGCCCACGCCGCAGTAGGGGCAGGTGGTCGAGGTGGTGGCCACGGCCAGGGCCAGCGGGGTCTGTGCAAGATTCATTGGTATCCTTTGTTACTAATTGCCGTGGTCGCCATGATGGCTAGGCGGCATGCTGGCACATGGCCTGTCCAAACGGCAGTTCGCGCCGGAAGGCGCTGATGTCACGTCCGCTCTGGATCAGGTCGAAGTACCACGGTCCGTCTTTGACATCGCCATACAGCACCGCGCCGATTAGGCGCGAGCCGCGCAATACCAGGCGCTTGTAGATGCCGCGTCGCGGGTCGCGTACCACCAGGTCTTCGGTATCTTCACCGCCGATGAAATCGCCGGCCGAATACAGGTCCACACCGGTGACCTTGAGCTTGGTGGCCGTAGCCTGCTGCACATAGCGGCGATGGCCGGCACCGGCCAGGTGCGCACCGCACACGCGCGCCTGGTCCCAGATTGGCGCCACCAGTCCGAAGGTGGCCTTGCGGTGCTGCACGCATTCGCCCACGGCATAGATGCGCGGGTCGTAGGTCTGCAGGGTGTCGTCGACGATGATGGCGCGCTCGCAATGCAGCCCTGCCGACTTGGCCAGCGCGATGTTGGGACGCACGCCCGCCGTCATCACCACCAGGTCGGCCGGAATGCTGCTGCCATCCTTGAAGCGCACGGCGGTCACGCGATCCGGGCCGACGATCTCTTCCGTATGGGCATTGAGGAGGAAGCGCAGCCCCTTGTCTTCCAGCGCCTTCTTGAGCAGGGCAGCGGCGGGCTTGTCGAGCTGCTGGTTCATCAGCGCATCCGTCACATGCACCACCGTCACGTCCATGCCCTGGCGCATCAATCCATTGGCCGCTTCCAGCCCGAGCAGGCCGCCCCCGATCACCACGGCATGGCGATGCGTGCGCGCGGCTTGCAGCATGGTGTCCACGTCCTGGATGTCGCGGAAGGCGATCACGCCCGGCAGTTGATGGCCCGGCACCGGGATGATGAAAGGCGTGGAGCCGGTGGCCAGCAGCAGGCGGTCGTATTTCACCGCCAGGCCCGATTGCGCGTGAACGGTGCGCTGGCGGCGGTCGATCTGCACCACCGGGTCGCCCGCATGCAGGGTGATGCCGTGTTCGTCATACCAGGCGCGCGGGTTGAGCATGATGTCATCGATGCTCTTGTCACCGGCCAGTACCGGCGAGAGCATGATGCGGTTGTAGTTGCCGTGCGGCTCGGCACCGAAGACGGTGATGTCGTAGAGATCCGGTGCGAGCTTCAACAATTCCTCGACCGTGCGCATGCCGGCCATGCCATTGCCGACCACCACCAGCGAGGGCTTGGCGGTCGTCATCTCAGCCACCGATCCAGACTTTGCCTTCATCGACGCGCGCCGGCCAGGCGGGTACTGAATTGGCAGGTTCTTCCAGGCATTGCCCGGTGGTGAGGTCAAAGTGATGCTTGTAGATCGGCGAGGCCACCACAATGCGTTCGCCCAGGTTGCCCACCAGCCCGCGCGAGAGCACGGCGGCCTGGGCGTTGGGGTCGTAGTTGCCGATGGCGAAGACGCGCGGCTGCGGCTCGCCCTGGCTGCGGTCGATCACGTGGAAGATGGCTACCTGCTGGTCACCGATCAGCGCGGCCACGCCCGTGTTGGGGACGATCTCGGCCAGCTCGCAGACGGGGGTCCAGTGCTTGATTTGTTGGTCGCTGTGCATGCCGGGCTCCTGATTTTTCCTGATGTTCACACGGTCTCGACGACGACCGGAATATCGAGCAGCTTCTTCTCGGCCACCGTGGCCGGACGGATCTGCCCGCGTTCCTCGACGAACTTGATGTTGCCGTCAGCCGCCTTGCTGTTGACGAAGTGGCGGAAGCGCTTGCGCGTTTCCGGATCGGTGACGGCCTTCTTCCATTCGCACTGGTAAGTATCGACCACGCGCTGCATCTCGATTTCCAGCTCGGCGGCGATGCCCAGCTTGTCGTCGATGACCACGCTTTTGAGGTAATCCAGTCCGCCTTCCAAGTTCTCGCGCCAGGTGCTGGTGCGCTGCAGGCGGTCTGCCGTGCGCACGTAGAACATCAGGAAGCGGTCCACGTAGCGGGTCAGGGTTTCTTCATCCAGGTCGGAGGCGATCAGTTCGGCATGGCGCGGCTTCATGCCGCCATTGCCGCAGACGTACAGGTTCCAGCCCTTGTCGGTGGCGATGATGCCCACGTCCTTGCCTTGCGCCTCGGCGCATTCACGGGTGCAGCCGGAGACGCCGAACTTGATCTTGTGCGGCGAACGCAGGCCCTTGTAGCGGTTTTCCAGGCGCACGGCAAAGCCCACGCTGTCGCCCACGCCGTAACGGCACCAAGTGGAACCGACGCAGGATTTGACGGTGCGCAGGGACTTGCCGTAGGCGTGGCCGGTTTCGAAACCGGCGGCGATCAGTTCTTCCCAGATGTCAGGCAGCTGGTCCACGCGGGCACCGAACAGGTCCACGCGCTGGCCGCCGGTGATCTTGGTGTAGAGGCCGTATTTCTTGGCGATCTGGCCGACCGCGATCAGGCCGTCGGGCGTGACTTCGCCACCGGCCATGCGCGGCACCACCGAGTAGGTGCCATCCTTCTGGATGTTGCCGAGGAAGTAGTCGTTGGAATCCTGCAAGCCGGCGTGTTCCTTCTTGAGCACGAAGTCGTTCCACAGCGAGGCCAGCACATTGGCCACCATCGGCTTGCAGACATCGCAGCCCAGACCGCGACCATGCTTGGCCAGCAGTTCATCGAAACTCCTGATCTGGCCCACGCGCACCAGGTGGTGGATTTCCTGGCGGGAGTAGGGGAAATGTTCGCAGACATGGTTGTTGACGGCCAGGCCCTGCTTCTTCATCTCCGCCTTCATCACCTGCGTGACCAGCGGCACGCAGCCGCCGCAGGCGGTGCCGGCCTTGGTGCAAGCCTTCAGGTCGCCAATCGTCGTGACACCCGAGGCGACGGCCGCACACAGCTGGCCCTTGGAGACATTGTTGCAGGAGCAGATCTGTGCCGATTCCGGCAGGGCATCCACGCCCAGGCCGGGTTTGGCCTTGCCGTCGGATTGCGGCAGGATCAGGAATTCCGGCGACTCCGGCAGCTCGATCTTGTTGAGCATCATCTGCAGCAGCGTGCCGTATTCGGCAGCATCGCCCACCATCACCGCGCCCAGCAGGTGCTTGCCCGATTCGGAGACCACGATCTTCTTGTAGATCTGCTTGCGTTCGTCGGTGAACTGGTAGGAGCGGCTGCCGGCTTCCTTGCCATGCGCATCGCCGATGCTGGCCACATCCACGCCCATGAGCTTCAACTTGGTGCTCATGTCGGCGCCGTTGAAGGCGGGCACTTCGATGGCGTCATCGCGGTGCGAGAGCAGGTGCTTGGCCGCAGTGCGGGCCATGTCGTAGCCGGGGGCAACCAGGCCGAAGATCTTGCCGTTCCACAGGGCGCATTCACCGATGGCATAGACGGCAGCGTCCGATGTCAGGCAGCTATTGTCGATGACGATGCCGCCCCGGTCACCCACCTTCAGTCCCGCCTGGCGCGCCAGTTCGTCACGCGGGCGGATGCCGGCGGAGAACACGATCATGTCGGTTTCCAGGTGCGAGCCATCTTCGAAATTCATGCGATGGGTGTGCTGCTTGCCATCGACGATTTCGACCGTGTTCTTTTGCGTATGGGCGGTCACGCCCAGTTCTTCGATCTTCTGGCGCAGGATGCGGCCACCGCTTTCATCGACCTGCACTGCCATGAGGCGCGGTGCAAATTCGACCACGTGGGTTTCCAGCTTCAGGTCACGCAGGGCCTTGGCGCATTCAAGGCCCAGCAGGCCGCCGCCGATCACCACGCCGCTCCTGGAACGGCTGCCGCATTCCAGCATCGCTTCCAGGTCTTCGATGGTGCGATAGACAAAGCAATC
>Ga0187843_10002199_pt1 | contig 11988 bp, 10 predicted proteins | sample SpaLakP09_SKY_43_FD_134516 | JGI IMG/M metagenome (GOLD analysis project Ga0187843, IMG submission 134516) | Oligotrophic lake water microbial communities from Sparkling Lake, Wisconsin, USA - SP09_SKY_43 | ecosystem: Environmental > Aquatic > Freshwater > Lake | place: USA: Sparkling Lake... | reverse complement strand
CAATAGCATTATTAAAAGGAGCCAAAATATTACGCGTTCACGATGTAAAAGAAGCTGTAGAATGTGTAAAATTGTACAATAAATTAAATCATTAAAATGAAAAAATATATAGCACTAGTAATCGCTTTAGTCTTATTTTCTTGTGAAGGAAAAAAAGAAATTGAACTTCCAAAAGCCGACAGAACTATTGTTGCCGATGTGCAAGAACATTCACCAATTTATATGTTCTTTAAAGTAGAAGGAAAAGATACTATTGCCGATGTAAACAGAAAAAATTCGATAGTGTCAACCAATTGGATTTTTAATATTGACAAGCGTTTACCACTACGATTAGTAATTCCAGAACTAATAAAATTGCAAGCCAAAAAAGACAAAAGCATGCACAAAAACGAAGCTGCTGAAAACTATTTTTCGTATGCTAATGATGTGAAAAAAACTATGGCTTTTTTACCGTTTACGAAAGTGAAATATTTTATAGGAAAACCGAAATCAGGAGCAATTGTTTATTTTTCTAAAAACAATAAAATTTTAGTTGATAATGTAGCAGTAACAAAAGATTCGTTGGAAAGTTATTTAAATAAGTTACCAGAAATTAAGTACCACAATATCAATTTTTGTTTTGATAAAAATGATACTTATAACAATTATATAAATAATGTAATTTTAGTTAGAAGTTTAGAAATTGAATCTGTAAAACCTGAGGAATTTATATACTAAAACTCCCAAATTTCGTACTTCGTATCTCAAAACTCGTACCTTCTATTGGTGGTGATAAGGTTCATTTCTCAAAATAGTAAACCCACGATACAATTGTTCAATCACAAATAAGCGCACCATTTGATGTGAAAAGGTCATAGCTGAAAGTGAAATTTTCCCTTGTGCTTTTTTGTATACTTCTTCACTAAAGCCATAAGGTCCGCCAATTACAAAAACCAAAGTTTTAATTCCGGCATTCATTTTCTTTTGCAAATAATCAGAAAATCCTACACTAGAAAAAGTGCTGCCGTTTTCATCCAATAAAATCAGTTGGTCGGTTGCTGATAACTTTGACAAAATCAATTCGCCTTCTTTCTCTTTTTGTTGGGATTCAGATAAGTTTTTTACATTTTTGATATCTGGAATTATTTCTAAATCGAATTTGATATAAAATGATAGGCGTTTGGTATAATCATCAATCAGCGTTTGAAGTGATTTGTTGTCGGTTTTGCCAATAGCTACAAGTCGAATGTTCATTGTTATTTGAAATAGTTGGACAAATTTACAAATTGATTTCTATTTTCTTCCAACTTCCAACTTCCAACTCCAAAGTATTTTCTATTTTTGCAAAACACAACTACAACACAATGTATAAACTACTTATTCGTCCAATACTTTTTTGGTTTGATCCTGAAAAAGTGCACTATTTTACCTTTTCGTTAATTCGATTATTGTCTAAAATTCCTGGTTTTTCATCGCTTTTTAAGTCTTTGTATTTAGTAAATGATAAACGATTAGAAACAGAAGTTTTTGGATTAAAATTCAAAAATCCAGTTGGTTTAGCAGCCGGTTTTGATAAAGATGCTAAATTATATCAAGAACTTTCCAACTTTGGTTTCGGATTTATTGAAATCGGAACGTTAACACCAGTTGGTCAAGAAGGAAATCCTAAAAAACGGTTGTTCCGATTGAAAGAAGATTCGGCTATCATCAACCGCATGGGATTTAATAACGGTGGAGTTCAAGAAGCTGTTGAACGATTAAAGAAAAATAAAGGTGTTTTAATTGGAGGAAATATTGGAAAAAATAAAGTTACTCCAAACGAAAATGCCACGCAAGATTATGAAATTTGCTTCGAAGCACTTTTTGATTATGTAGATTATTTTGTGGTTAATGTGAGTTCACCTAATACTCCAAATTTGCGTGAACTTCAAGATAAAAAGCCGTTGACTGAGCTTTTGCAAACGCTTCAAAATAAGAATTTAGCTAAACCGAAACAAAAACCAATCCTTTTAAAAATAGCGCCCGATTTAACCGATTCGCAATTGTTAGATATTATTGATATTGTAAACGAAACCAAAATTGCTGGTGTAATTGCAACCAATACAACACTTTCAAGAGAAGGTTTACAATCAGAAAATAAAGTGGAAACTGGCGGATTATCAGGAAAACCATTAACAAAACGCTCTACCGAAGTTATCCGATTTTTGTCTGAAAAAAGTAATAAATCTTTTCCAATTATTGGTGTTGGCGGAATCCATTCGGCTCAAGATGCTATTGAAAAGCTAGAGGCTGGAGCAAGTTTAATACAACTTTACACGGGTTTTATATATGAAGGACCAAGTTTGGTTAAGGAAATAAACAAAGCTGTTTTAAAAAATCTAAAGTAATTTTATAGTTACGAAATCGTTTTCTTTTTTATCTTTGGCTTCCAATGGAAAAAATCAAAATCATAGAATGTCCACGCGATGCCATGCAAGGCATTAAACCTTTCATTCCAACAGAACGAAAAGTGGATTATATTCAGGCTTTACTTAGGGTAGGGTTTGATACGATTGATTTTGGAAGCTTTGTTTCGCCAAAAGCCATCCCACAGATGGTTGATACGGCTGAAGTTTTAGCACAACTTGATTTATCTCAAACATCGAGTAAATTGCTAGCTATTATAGCTAACACTCAAGGTGCTGAATTGGCTTCGGTTCACAAAGAAATCCAATATTTAGGTTTTCCGTTTTCGATTTCAGAGAATTTCCAGATGCGAAATACTCATAAAACTATTGCGGAAAGTTTAGTGACTTTACAAGAAATTCTAAACATCGCAGATAAATCTAATAAAGAAGTGGTAACCTATATTTCAATGGGTTTCGGAAATCCTTATGGTGATCCGTGGAATGTTGAAATAGTAGGCGAGTGGACTGAGAAATTGGCGAATATGGGCGTGAAAATTTTATCACTTTCGGACACTATTGGAAGTTCAACTCCTGAAGTTATTGACTATTTATTTTCGAATTTGATTCTGAAATATCCAAACATCGAATTTGGAGCCCATTTACACACAACTCCAGATAAATGGTTTGAAAAAATTGATGCTGCCTACAAAGCGGGTTGTCGTCGTTATGATGGCGCTATTCAAGGTTTTGGAGGTTGTCCAATGGCAAAAGATGATTTAACAGGCAATATGCCAACCGAAAAAATGTTATCCTATTTCACACAACAAAAAGCAGATACCAATACTAGTCCAATGAGTTTTGAAAGTGCTTATAATGTGGCTTCACGTTTATTTGGAGAGTTTCATTAAGAAGCAACAATTGTTGGTTTTCAGTTGCTAAATTTCGTGTAATTTCAAAAACAAATTAATTTGAGGAAATTCGTGAAATTTGTGGCTAAAAAATCAATGTCTTTTATATAGTTTATAAAGCTCCACCCACATTACCGAAACAAAAGCTACTAAAAGACTAAATCCTATTTGTGTATAATCGACTATTTCAAATAAAAAGAATTTTGAAAAAACAGGAACAAAAAGTAGAAGTGAAGTAACCGCAATTGTGATCCCAATAATCATCAAGACCAAATTGTTTTTATACCGAATTGTTGTAAAAATAGAATAGTAAAACGAGCGATTTTCCAAAGTAAGAAAAATGTTTGAAGCAATCAAAGTTAGAAAAATTGAAGTTCTTGTGTAACTTTCTGTAAAATTATTTTGAACACAATATTGATACATAAACAATAATCCCAAAGTAATTATAAGTCCTTGAATAATACTAATAGTAATCTCTTTCAAATTGAAAAAAGTTGTTGTTAAAGGTCTCGGTTTTTCTAACATCAAATTGCTTTCCATGGGTTCGTTTTCATAAATTATTGAACATGTTGGTCCCATAATTATTTCTAAGAAAATAATATGAACTGGTGTAAAAATATTGGAATAAATCCAGCCTAAAGCCAATGGAATAAAGACAATCAATATGATTGGAATGTGAATTGAAATGATATACTGAATCGCTTTTTTCAAATTCACATAAATCTTTCTTCCCATTGCAATAGCATCCGTCATTTTTGCAAAATCGTCGTCAATTAAAATTAAATTGGCTGCTTGTTTTGCAATTTCGGTTCCTTTTTTACCCATCGCAATTCCAATGTGTGCCGATTTCAAAGCCGGACCATCATTTACGCCATCACCAGTCATGGCTACAATTTGGTTGTTGTCTTTTAAGGCTTGAATGATTTTCAATTTCGCTTCAGGAAACATTCGTGTGAAAATAGCAGTTTCCATTACTTTTTGCTTTAATGTTGCGTCATTCATTTTCATCAGTTCATCACCATTTAACACTTTGTCAGCATCTTTAAAACCAACTTGTTTTGCAATAGTTGATGTAGTAGCTGCGTTGTCTCCTGTGACAATTTTAACCATAATCCCAGCCTTGTAAAATGTTTCAAAAACCTTTTGAATATTGGCTTTCGGCGGATCATAAAAAGCTACTAATCCTTTAAAATTGAATTTAAATTCTTGTTGTGTTTTTGGATAATTTGTCCCAGAAAATTCAGTAACTCCAACACCAAGGACACGGTAACCTTCATTAGCCATCTTTTCAATTGCATCTGTAACTTGTTTCTTTTCACTTTCAGATAAATGGCTTACTGCAATAATTGCTTCGGGCGCACCTTTTGTAGCGATGATTTTTTTACCTTTCGAATCTTCAAAAATATGCGTCATCATTGGTGGTTTTCCATCTAAAGGATATTCGTGTACCAATTTAAAATTTGGGCGTTCATCAACAGATTCTAATTTAGTGTACGCTTCATGAATTGCAAGTTCCATAGCATCAAACGGAGTAGGTTCGCTTGCCCACATTGCGTAACTTAAAACTTCTTCAGCTTCAGGGTTTAATTTTTCTTTCGTATCAATAATTGTATTTGATTTGAAAAGATATAATTGAGCCAAACTCATTTTGTTTTCTGTAATTGTTCCAGTTTTATCGGTACAAATTACGGTTGCGCTTCCAAGGGTTTCAACCGTTTTGGTTTGCTTGGTTATGATTCCCATTTTCATCAATCGCCAAGCTCCAAGTGCCATAAATGATGCAAATGCGACAGGGATTTCTTCAGGAATAACACTCATAGCAATCGTTAATGATTTGAGTAAACTATCCAAAATGATTTTTGAATGATAATAGTTGAACGCCCAAACGATTCCAAAAATCACCAAACCAATGATGGACATTTTCTTTACAAAACTGTTGATTTGAATTTGTAGTGGTGTTTTTTCTTCTTCAATTTCATTTAAACTTTTACCAATCTTACCCAAATTTGTTTTGTTTCCAATGGCTACGACTTCACAAATTGCCATTCCAGAGGCGACGGTAGTTCCTTGAAAAACGGTTTTAATTTCTGAATCTTCACTTTTTAAAACGGCTAATGATTCACCTGTTAAAACGGATTCATTAACAGAAAAGTCATTGGATTGTATGATAGTAGCATCGGCAGAAATGGAAGTTCCTTCTTCAATTTTAATATAGTCACCAACAACAATTTCTTCACTTGGAATTTCAATAACTTCATTATTTCGAATGACTTTGCTTTTGGGTTTAGATAAATTTTTTAAAGCATCAATTGCATTTCTACTTCTAGCTTCTTGAAAAAGCGAAATGGCCGCGACTAAAAATATGGCAACCGTCATAAAAATTCCATCACCATAATCGTCAGAAATGTAATAAATTGATGCAGCAGCAACCAATAATAAAAACATAGGTTCTTTAATCATTTCTAATAATGAAAGTAGAAAATGATTTTTCTGTTGATACTCTAAAGAATTGGAGCCGTTTTTTTTTCTTGATAAAATAACTTCTTCATTGGTAAGTCCAGCAATATATTTATTAGAATCAACCATGAAAAATGAATTAAGAAGTTACTCTAAGTTAATCATTTTTATTGGATTTTCAATCATTTTATGTCACTAAAGTTGAAAACTAATCACTATTCACTAATTACTATTCACTTTTTCACTATATTTGCTCGCAATTTAACTACAACTACAAATTGCAACATGAAAGCACACACAACTAAAATCGTTGGAGAAGGTTTAACCTATGACGATGTACTGCTAATTCCAAATTATTCCGAAGTTTTACCGCGCGAAGTCAATATTCAATCGAAAATATCTAGAAATATTTCGTTGAATGTTCCTGTTGTTTCTGCAGCAATGGATACCGTTACCGAAAGTTCTATGGCAATAGCAATGGCGCAAGAAGGCGGAATAGGTGTTTTGCACAAAAACATGACTATAGAACAACAAGCCGCTAAAGTCAGAAAAGTAAAACGTGCCGAAGCTGGAATGATTATTGACCCTGTTACTTTGCCTTTAAATTCAACTGTCGGAGATGCAAAAATGTTGATGAAAGAACACGGAATTGGAGGAATTCCTGTGGTTGATGAAAATGGAATTTTAAAAGGAATTGTGACTAACAGAGATTTACGTTTCGAGAAAATCAATTCGCGTTCAATACTTGAAGTAATGACATCAGAGCATTTAGTAACAGCTGCTGAAGGAACTACGTTACAAGAAGCCGAAGGAATTTTGCAACAAAATAAAATTGAAAAATTACCAGTAGTTGATTCCAATAATAAATTAGTTGGATTGATTACGTTCAGAGATATTACTAAATTGGCTCAAAAACCAGTAGCTAACAAAGATAAATTTGGTCGACTTCGAGTAGCTGCAGCTCTTGGAGTAACTGCTGATGCGGTTGAAAGAGCGACTGCTTTAGTAAACGCAGGAGTTGATGCTGTAATTATTGATACGGCTCATGGACATACAAAAGGTGTTGTTGATGTACTGAAACAAGTAAAAGCTAAATTCCCAAACCTTGATGTGATTGTTGGAAATATTGCCACTGCAGAAGCAGCTTTATATTTAGTAGAAAGTGGTGCTGATGGTGTAAAAGTTGGAATTGGTCCAGGTTCTATTTGTACAACACGTGTTGTAGCAGGAGTTGGATTTCCACAATTTTCAGCAGTTTTAGAAGTTTCAGCGGCTTTGAGAGGCACTGGTGTTCCAGTAATTGCTGATGGTGGAATTCGTTATACAGGTGATATTCCTAAAGCGATTGCTGCCGGAGCTGATTGCGTGATGCTTGGTTCACTTTTAGCAGGAACAAAAGAATCTCCAGGAGAAACCATAATTTTTGAAGGAAGAAAATTCAAATCGTATCGCGGAATGGGTTCTGTGGAAGCCATGCAAGAAGGTTCGAAAGATAGATATTTTCAAGATGTTGAAGACGATATTAAAAAATTAGTTCCAGAAGGAATTGTAGGTCGTGTTCCATACAAAGGCGAATTGAACGAAAGTATGCAACAATTTGTTGGTGGTTTAAGAGCCGGAATGGGATATTGTGGAGCAAAAGATATACCGACGCTACAAGAAAAAGGAAGATTTGTTAGAATCACAACTAGTGGAATTGGAGAAAGTCATCCGCATAATGTGACGATTACTAAGGAAGCTCCGAATTATTCGAGATAATTTTTTTATTTAACCGCAAAGTGCACAAAGAAAAAAACGCAAGGTTCGCAAATTAAATCTTTGCGAACCTTGCCTAAAACCTTAGCATTCTTTGCGGTTAATTTTATATCCCCAAATAGTTACTAGGACTAATTTGCATTAATTCCACTTTAATTTCGTCTGAAACTTTTAGTGTTTGGATGAAATTCTGAATGGCTTCTTTATTAATAACGGAATTAGTTCGAGTTAAATCTTTTAAAGCTTCATAAGGATTTGGATAACCTTCACGGCGTAAAATCGTTTGGATGGCTTCGGCTACAACTGCCCAATTTTTCTCTAAATCTTCTTCAAATTTAACTTCGTTTAAAACTAATTTATTTAAACCTTTCAATGTGGCTTCAAATGCAATTAAAGTGTGTCCCATTGGAACGCCTATATTTCTTAAAACCGTACTATCTGTCAAATCGCGTTGTAATCTTGAAACAGGTAATTTAGCCGAAAGATGTTCGAAAATGGCATTTGCAATTCCTAAATTTCCTTCTGAATTTTCAAAATCTATTGGATTCACTTTATGCGGCATAGCTGACGAACCAATTTCTCCAGCTTTGATTTTTTGTTTGAAATAATCCATTGAAACATACGTCCAGATGTCTCGGTCTAAATCTAAAACTATGTTGTTGATTCTTTTTAAAGCATCAAAAAATGCTGCAAAATGATCGTAATGTTCGATTTGTGTTGTTGGAAATGAATGTTGTAATCCTAAAGTTGTTTCCACAAAATCAGTTCCGAATTTTTTCCAATCGGTGTTTGGGTACGCTACGTGATGTGCGTTGTAATTTCCTGTTGCTCCACCAAATTTCGCAGCAAATGGAACATTAAATAACAAACGCATTTGCTCTTCCAAACGTTCTACAAAAACCAAAATTTCTTTTCCCAATCGAGTAGGAGAAGCCGGTTGTCCGTGGGTTCTTGCTAACATTGGAATGTCTTTCCACTCCATTGCTAATTCTTTTAATTTTGCAATCAAAGAAATTAAACTTGGTAAATATACTTTTTCAAAAGCTTCTTTTGTTGATAAAGGAATCGCTGTATTATTGATGTCTTGAGAAGTCAATCCAAAATGAATGAACTCCTTGAATTTATCTAAACCTAATGCGTCAAATTTGCTTTTGATAAAATATTCAACAGCTTTTACATCGTGATTGGTGGTTTTTTCAGTTTCTTTTATCCAAAGTGCGTCTTCTGTAGAAAAGTTAGTGTAGATTTTACGTAAGGCATCAAAAACTGATTTGTTTACACTTGAAAGTTGTGGTAAATCGGCTTCGCATAAAGCAATAAAATATTCAACTTCAATTAAAACTCGATATTTTATCAGTGCTTCTTCTGAAAAAAAAGGCGATAAAGAAACGGTCTTGCTTCTATATCTTCCGTCAATTGGTGAAATAGCGTTTAATTCTGTTAGTTGCATTGTGTTGTGTTGTTGTTTGAAGGTGCAAAAGTAATGAATAGTGTTCAGTGTTCCGTATTTAGTGTTCAGTTTTTACATACTTTTTAGTAATTTTTCTCTTAAAAACGGAACTCCATCAGTAGCATTCATAGGAATTACTTCTAAAGGATTTGATAAATCATATATTGTGGCAGGTTTTGGGTCAATGTAATATATTGGAACATTTTTGTTGGTATAATGCAATAAACCGGCTGCTGGATATACTTGCATTGAAGTTCCGACAATCACAAAATAATCCGCATGTTGCGTAATTTCTATAGCTTCTTCGAGTGCTGGAACCGCTTCGCCAAACCACACAATATGTGGACGCAATTGATTTCCATTTGGATCAACATCGCCTTTATTTAAATCGTTATTCCAATCCAAAACGTATTTTTCGTTTTTAGTACTTCTAACTTTTAATAATTCACCATGAAGATGCAAAACTTTTGTGCTTCCTGCTTTTTCATGTAAATTATCTACATTTTGAGTGATAATATGAACGTCAAAATCTTTTTCTAATTCTGCCAAGACTTTATGTCCTAAATTGGGTGCAACAGTGTGTAATTGTCTTCGTCTTTGATTATAAAAATCTAAAACTAATTCTTGATTGTTGCGCCAACCTTCAGGAGAAGCTACTTCCATTACATCGTGTCCTTCCCATAAACCATCGGCATCACGAAAGGTTTTTATTCCGCTTTCGGCAGAAATTCCAGCACCTGTTAAAACTACTAATTTTTTCATCTTTTTCATTTGGACTTAAAACTAAGCATTTTTACTATTTTTGCCAAAATTAATTATTGAAAATGGTCGATTTAGATTACTTAGCCTATTTAGAAGATTTCCTTACAGAAAATAGAAAAGAACGTTTTTTTGAGGTTATAAAGAATAGAACCAATCATTTTACCGTTGCTGTAGAAGATATTTTTCAATTTCATAATACCAGTGCGGTGATGCGTAGTTGTGAAGTTTTTGGTATTCAGGAATTGAATATTGTTGAACAACGTTTTGGTAAAGACATTGATAAAGAAATTGCAATGGGTGCTCAAAAGTGGGTTGATATTAATAAATATGATACCATCGGAAACTGTATTGACACTCTCAAAGAAAAAGGCTATCAAATTATTGCCACCACGCCACACAATGATTCGTGTTTGCTTCATGAATTTGATGTGACTAAAAAAAGTGCGTTATTTTTTGGAACTGAAAAAGAAGGTTTGTCAGAAGAAGTAATGAGTAAGGCGGACGGCTATTTAAAAATACCAATGGTTGGATTTACTGAAAGTTTAAATATATCGGTTTCAGCGGCAATAATTATTCAAGATTTGACTAATAGACTGCGTCAATCTGATGTGAATTGGCAATTATCTGATGAGGAGATTCTTGAAAAAAGATTGCTTTGGGCAAAGAATACTATTAAAGATATTAAGCGAATTGAGGAACGTTATTATACAGAAATAAAATAAGTTACTTTTTCAGAACCTTATATTGTTCATAACACTGACTTATAGCATCAAGAATTTGTAAATCATTTGCAGTTTCGATAAAAGCTTCTGAATAGTTGCAATGTTGTAGAATTTCTGCAATGTCTTTTTTGTCAATTCCTAAAAGAACGGCTATCATTTCTCTGTCAAATTTGGTTTCAAGAAGTGCTTTTACCGTATTGTCTTTTTTCATTTCCTTTAGTTTGCGTAGCTCTTTAGGTTTTTTTCCGAAGAAATTATAGAGCATGTCTGCTGGATTGAAAATAGAATTCATAACGCGTGAGAAGGCTTTAGGCGAATGATCTCCTGTTTCATAGCCTTGTGGTAATCCGGAAATACTATAACGGTAATTTTCATTTTCTGGAATTAGTTTAGTATCTACTTCAAGGTAACCAGTAAGTTTGTATTTTCGAACAACAACTTCTTCTAAAGCGATGGCTTTTTCGGTAAGAACTATTTTAGCATTGCCATTTTTTATCCAGTCGTTTGTAACTCTGACTCTCAAAGATTGAAATCCAATCATGGTAATATGCAGCGTATCATTAACTTCAGCATCCAGTTCGAATGCTCCACGTGTATTTGTAATTGTTCCTCTAACTTTATTGATATTGATGATATTTACATTGGCTAAAGGGAAAGTAGTTGCTCCATTGATAATGGTTCCATATACTTTCTTCTGTAGAGAAGTGTCTTGAGAAAAAACCGTCACAGAAATTAGAAGAAATAAAAAAGCTACAAAATATCTCATATTATTGTTTGAAGGTTTAAAAGTATAAAACTCTTAAAGATATTTTGTAACTTTAATAAAATTATTATAAGAAAATTAACAAACTGAATTGATTTCTAAAAGAAAATTCCAAATCCCAATAGTAATAATTGGAATTTGGAATTTAAAAATTGTTATTTTAAGAAAGCTTAGCTTCTTCTAGGTCTTCTAGTTTTTGCTTCGTCAAATGAACGACTTGCTGGTCTATCAGAACTTCCTTCAGAACGTCTTGGAGCGCTACTTTCTCTTTGAGCAGAACCTGGTTCTCTTCTTGGAGCTGATGAACTTCTTTCGCTTCTAAATCCGCCTTCTCTTGCTGGTCTATCCGATGAAAAACCACCTTCACGTTTTGGAGCTGAACTTCTGTCACCACCACTTCTAGGTCCAAAACTTCCAGAGCTTCTTCTTTCGCCACCAGAATTTCTATCTCCTCTGAATCCGCCTGAGCTTCTTCCACCACCAAATCCGCCGCCACTTCTTCCGTTGTGGTCACGTCTTTCACGGCTTCCGCCATCGTTTTTAGAAATTTCTACGTTGATTCTTCTTCCGTTAAGGTCAAATCCGTTAAGAACAGACATCACTTTATCAGTATGTTCACCGTCTGTGTTAAAGAAAGAGAAACCTTCTTTTACATCAACTTTAAACACATCATCACGACCTAAATCTAATGTTTCTTTTAAGAAATCTTTCAATTGCATCCAATCGAAATCGTCTCTTGAACCAATGTTTACGAAATATCTAACTGGATCACCAGCTCTAATTTCTCTTGGTTCAGAACTTCTTT
>Ga0187843_10002198_pt1 | contig 11990 bp, 16 predicted proteins | sample SpaLakP09_SKY_43_FD_134516 | JGI IMG/M metagenome (GOLD analysis project Ga0187843, IMG submission 134516) | Oligotrophic lake water microbial communities from Sparkling Lake, Wisconsin, USA - SP09_SKY_43 | ecosystem: Environmental > Aquatic > Freshwater > Lake | place: USA: Sparkling Lake... | reverse complement strand
GTATGGAATCATGAAGATCATATAAAAAACGATATCAAAAAAAAGTCTTTAGAAAGCTCTCCTGTTGCTCCTGCTGCTTCTGTTGCTCCTGCTGCTCCTGTTGCTCCTGCTGCTTCTGTTGCTCCTGTTGCCGCTGAAGGAAAGAGACCAAATACAAACGCCGACGCTGATTTTATGAGTTTTGCGGATCGAGTTAAACGAGGTAAACCAGTTCTGTCAAATGAAAATCAACTGAAGATATATAGTTTGTATAAACAAGGTACTGAAGGAAATGTCACTGGAAACAGACCAGGATTGTTGCGTCCAGTAAATCGGGCAAAATATAATGCACGACTCACACGCAAAGGTATGCGTAAAAATAATGCTAGAGCGGAATATATGCGTTTAGCTGCTGAACTGGGTTTAGTTTAAATAAGAACAGTAATGGCAGTTAGGAAGAGATATCCTCCATTATCTGCCAAGCAATATGCATTCGTTTCCTCAAGAGATAGAACTTTCGTCTCATGAAGATGCGAATCTAAGATAAGATACTTCCCAAGATAGGGAACAACTGTAAATGACTGACCATGACGATTTACCAACATAGCAGCGCTGCCACTCATAATATGTAGCTCTTCAGTCAAAACATTTCGCAACGTATACTTTTCTGTGAAAGCCTCCTTTTTCACATCATCCGAGACCATGGCAAGCATCATCTTTGCCTCTGGCGTCTCCTTAATCACCTGCATCTTTGTTAAAACTGTGATATCCTTGTTAGCATCAAGGACCCAGTCATTGTCAATATTCTCACCGAAAGGGCGAGCTGTCTGATGCGGCGCACGCCGAACACTTCCGTCAAGCATACACTCATTGTATACTTCAGTGAACCGTGCCCCATCTTTCTCCATCAGTGCCTTGGTTAGCTCCTTTGAACGCCGAGCAAAGTTCCAGGCAACCCATGAACACTGGTTTGATGAAATCTCCGCAAACTCCTTATCAGTCTGAGCATGAACATTCATTCTTGTTGTGGCTTGTATGTATGCTTAGTCGCATCAATCTAATACTTTCAATTTTAACACATCGTAAGCAGTGTCATTACGTAATCACGTAGGGCTGAGGATTATAGACGCGCAGCGGCTCATCTTCCATAATCTCAATGTCAAACTCGGAAAGATTTGCTCCTGCTGCTGCCAGACCCTCACTCACCCTCTTTTTATAACTGAGTATGAGTGCGAGAGTATCATCGACAGACACATAGTTGTCATTTGATACATGAATCTCTTCAACAACCATTCCGAGAATGTAAACGTTCTTGTCATAAAAGTCTAGCTTCAGACCATACTTTGCAAGATGTGCTCTAAAGTTATTAAGGCGGGGCTGGTCATACGCCTGAGGGTTTTTGTCGCCAAACATCATGAAGGCGGTCTCTAGGCTAACTGGATATCCGATGTAAAGCATATTGGACGATACCTTTCATTATTGTATACTGCTCCTCAAATTTATTCTAAGAATCGTCGTTAAAAATATTTTTTTGTTTTGTTTTTGTATGATTGATTGATTCTCTAGACAAGCAGAGGTCGGATCACGCGGTTAAACCACGCAACCAGCAGAGTCGCCTTGTCATCTGTCGGCTTCAAGAGGACATAGTGGTCCTCATCCAAATGAAAGGCAAACTCGTGAATGTACTTATTGTTGGTCGCGATACTCCCTGAGAATACCCAGAAGACTGGTTGATGCGTAATACCCAGCTTCTCCTGAATCGCCTTGACGACCTTGGGGGTAGCATAGCGATAGGCGCGCTCATGCGCATTGCCAGCATCGTTCTGGTTCTTGTCCTCCAGACATACTGCCTTGCCTGTCGTCTTGCAGCGAATCATGCCGTCTGGCGCCATACCCTCCTTGGCGTCCGTCCAACTCTTGCCAGTGTACTTCTTAAAGCGCTTGCTCGTCTCGTCATAGCAGATGTCGTCCTTTTTCGGCTCAGTTGGCTTTGCGTATGCAGAAGGATTCTTCTTGTACTGATACTCCAAGAAGCACTGGTCGAGCTGCTTCGGCTTGTGGATGTACTCAAAGTCTGCACCAGCCGCTGTCTTAAAGTACGCCTCAAAGGCTGACGCTACGTCCTGCTCATGGGCTGCCCCACCCTTGTTTGCCTCTGCCTGCCAGTTCTCACGGATAGAAAGATAGTGCGGTGTCGTCATTGTGTCTTGATGGTCGAACATCACCATTAAAAATATTTATTTCAAATTTTTATTTTTAATGTATATGTCTTTCTTTTACTTGACAATACTGAAAGCCTTGAGATAGTCTGTAATGGTTAGCTGTTTCTCCCTGGCTTCATTGTCCCAATAACACTCGGGACACTTGTTGTCAATGAAGACAATAGCATGATCGCAAGGACACATCTTGATATTTCGCTTATCAATCTCAGCAAAGACAAGGTCCTCCCATGCCTTAATCTGCGCCTCCACCTTCTCTTGCTCAGATGCCTCGTCCCCAGCAAAGATTGAGTCCATCGTGTCACGTGCATTCTCAATCTCCGTAAACTCGTAGAGAATCTCCTCGCGACTCATCTCGGAAAGCTCCTTCTCCTTTGCTGAAAGCCACGACGTGATATTATCATGTGTCATTTGTGGCATGCTTATAATAATGGTATCATGGTGTTCAAATTTACAAATAAAAATGTTTTTGTTTATTTTATTTTATGGTGGTTTTGCTTTGGTTTATTACTCATAGTCGCGAATCGCAAGACCAACTGGGAAGCGCGGCAGCCCATCGTCTGTCAGCTCCTGGAAACGCACAGTCAACTTCTTTCCAACCTGAGAACTTGCCTTCTTGAATGCCTCAATGCGCTCCTCATGCGTGCCCCGCGGACGCACACTGAAGGTCTGACCCTTCTTTGTCTCGCAGACCCAGATAACGCAGCCCTTCTCTACACCATCGCCCTCCTTGAAACCGACAATCTTGTACTCGTCGTCCATGAACTCCTTGTACTTCTGGAGATCCGCAGACCGATGCCCAACCTTGTACAGTCCTGCCTTGTTGCGCAGAATGAGACCCTCGTAGCCGTCTGCGACATACTCGGCATGGAGGCGCTTGATGTCCTCCAGATTATTGGCGACGTCAGTGGGTAGCATCTTGAGTGTCGCAAACTTATGCTTGGCAAAGAGGTCCTTAATCCAGGCGTTGCGCTGCTCGTTGGTGCCGTCCTGGACAGTGTCATAGACGTAGAGGTAAATCTTCTTCATCTTCTCGTCATCACCCGCCTTGAGCGTCTCGCGCTTCACAATGCCGACAATCTCCTGAAACGTCAGGCTGTCGCTGTAAAGCTCGCCGTCAAGAATAGTGCCCTTGGGGAGGCTGTTAATCTCGGCGCGGATGTGATTCAGATGAGGGAACGCCTTGCCAGTGCGCGAGAAGAGTCCCTTGTCGCTGATTGCGAGGCAGCGGATGCCGTCTAACTTCCTCTGAGCATAGCAGGGGAACTTGATGTCCTTGCCACGCTTGTTGTAGTCATGCGCCAGCATCGGGTGCGGGACCGTACCAGTGTTCATCGCCTCCTTGGCGTTCTTTGCCGCCGACGGCTTGGCAGACTTCGCTGATTTTACACTCTCACCGTCAGACTCGGCGGCAGCCTTTGCGGTAGTTGGCATCTTCTCAACCATGCCGCCTGCCTCGGTCTTCTTCGTCCAGTCGCTCTTTGCCTCATTCAGCGCCTGCTGGACTGGGGTCGTCTCATTCTTCTTCCCCAGATTCTTACCCACCGTCACGAGGCGAGTATTCTCTTGGAGCTTACCGTCCACATAGCCGTGGGTGGTGATAATCGCGCCAATAGTGCCAGTGGAACCTGCTCGCTCTTCAACAGCGATAGACCACATCTTAAGCTTGCCTGTAGACGCCTTGCCATAGAGAGTGGGAAACGTGTGCGTGGTCATCTTCTTTAAAGTTGAAACAGGGCGTGCTTAGGTAGACAAATAATGGCTACTTCAAATTTACCATTAAAAATTTTTGTTTTGTTCTTTTATATTTGTCTTTGTGTTTGTGTTTGTGTTTGTCTTTTGTTTTAGTAGTTGTCCATATAGTTCTCATCAAATATCTCGTCAAACTCGTCCTCAGCCTCCATTTTGACCAGGAACTCTGCCGCCTTGTCCTCCGCTGCCTCCTTCTCTGCCTCTGGCTGCATGTTGACCCAGCGCTCAATGAGCTTCATGGCAATGATAGGAGCAAGGGAGCGGTACTCCTCGCGCGTCATGAGGCGGTTATACTGAATGGACTCATGCCAGCCCTCAGAGACAATCCGCTTACCGCAGCGCTCATCCTCGCTGTGCGAGCACTTGTCCGTGAGACAGTTATACGCCCAATCATCCGTATTCCACTCCTCGTCATCATCATAGGCATTGAAGTCGTGGTACGGAGGCTCGTACTCTTGGGAGAGAGGAGTGCCGTTGTAGTTTGAACGGTAATGGTCGGTGTAAGCCGCTTCTCTCTGTGCTGCGGCAATGTCCATCAGCGAGTAGCCGAACTTGAGCAGTTCGATGCTCTTGTCTTCAGAAGTCATACAGTTCTTGTCACGCTGATACTCCTCAAAGCGCGCGATGTCCGCAGCCTCCTCTGCTGCCATGTCGTTCAGGTGCTCCTCTACTTGCTTCTGCTCGTCAATCATCGTAGTCATCTTGCTGTTGGTCTTGTTTTTGCTTAGAGGGGGCTATATTGTTAGAGGATAAGACGTGTTCAATTTTACCATTAAAAAGTTTTTATGTCTTTTATAGTTTAGGGGTTGTCTTTCTTTTTGTGGTTTAGTTTGCAGAGACCTGCCTCATCCTCGCCGCCGCGCCACAGCAGAGGGCAATGCGCTTTCGCTCAGACTCCTGCGCTGCCTTGATCGCCGCAGAGACGACATGCGGCTTGGCGTCCATGCAGTGCCAGCAGCGGCAGGTATCTGGAGCCGTGCTTACGTGCTCTGCCTGCGCAGCCAGCATCTGTGGCGAAACTACGTGGTAGAAGAGGGACGGAGGGTCCTCCTTCTCGTGACGTTGCTCCTCGACCACTCTGTCGCTGAAGCCCATTGGCGCTCTGTCTGCGCGCTCCTCTATCAGCCGCAGCCGCTCTTCGAAGATGTACTGCTGCTCCTCCATGCGCATCTGGCACTCCTCTTCCCGCTGACGCTGCTCCTCCAGCATCACGGTCTGCTCGTTAATGTACTCGTCCGCCTGCTCATAGCTCTTCTCTGTGCTCTTGCGATAGTGCTGGCTCATTCTGTGTGTGTGTGTGATGTGAGAGTGAAGGACACCGCTTCTGAGGGATGAAGAGCCTTCAATTTTACAGCAAAAAAGGGTCGGCTCTGCGACCATTAAAAAGTTTTTTTGTTCTTTTTTGTTGTTTTGTTGTTTTTATTGTCTTTTGGGGTTTTCTTAAACCGCGATGCTCACGCCGTGATGCTCTTGGTCTTCTTGTCGTAGACACCCGCGTAGGTGCCCGCCGTGCCCTCATCCGTGCGCTCGTAGGCGCGGTCGCCAGAGAGGAGGTACTTCTTGCCGCCCAGCGTCAGCGGCTTGTACTCCTCTGTGGTGGCAGACTCCGCAGGCGCCTTGTTCTTGGAGCCCTTGGGGCGACCGCGCTTCTTGGAGCTCGTGCTCGCCTCGCCGTCAGAGGCAGCCGCCTCAGCAGCAGCAGGAGCCTCAGAAGCAGAGGCAGAGCCAGAGGCAGCCTCGGCAGCCTTCTTCGCCTTCGCCGCCTCGCGACCCGCCTTCATCTTCGCCTTCTGCTCATCCGTGAGGACGCGCTTGGGCTTCTCAGAGGGCGCAGCCGCAGCGGGCGCCTCCGTGTCAGAGGCGGGCGGCGTGGGCGCCTTGGCAGGCTTCTCCCAGGTGCGCCAGCGCGTCTGGATAGCCTCGGGCGTCCAAGAGGCGTAGTCAGCCTGCTCGCTCTTCAGCGTCTTGCAGAACTGCTGGCACTCTGCGCCCAGCTTCTCCACCGCCGCGGGGACGAGGGCAGCGCGAACCGACTTGGTGAAGTCAATCCACGGGTTCGGCTTGGCGTCGGCAGAGCGCGGCTTCCGCTCCTTCTTCACCTTCTCTGTCACCACAGGCGCCGCCTGCCCGCCCATGCCCATCATGGTGACAATCTTGCGCAGCTCTCCCAGCTGTGCCTCCATCGTGCTGATGCTCTTCGTGATGCTCTGGATATCCATCGTGGCGCTCATCTTGTGTGTGTGTGGTTGCGTGTGCTTGTGTGTCGGAACAACCTTGGAGTATTGGGGATAACGTGATTCAATTTTATTTTCAAGTTGAATATTATTGCGAAAAGGGGGCTCTTGTGACTCAGGCAACAGAGCAAAAAGTATTCAATCTAAGAATAAATTTGAATGCTTATATGCGGACCCTGCTAAGAGCTCTGCTCCAAGAGCGTGCCCACAGAGCCTACAGAGCCCAGAGCCCCACAGCCCAGAGCACCCACAGAGCCCACAGAGCGCCCACAGAGCCCTACAGAGCACCACAGAGCAGCCCACAGAGCCCACAGAGCGGTCTCAAGAGCCCCTTTTTTTACTTAAAAATTGAACGCCTCTGCCCTGCCAAAGAGGGGTGTTCTTTACAGCCACACACACACACACGAGACAGACAAGATGAATCAGAGCCAGAACCAGAGCCAGAGCAAGAACAACGAGACGACGACGTATGCCACGAGGGCATGGCGGGGAGACACGAGCACGAGCGGCTCCTCTGTGCCCAAGTTTGGCACCTATGGTGCGGCGGAGCGGTTCCAGCGGCACCAGAAGGCGCAGGAGGCGTGGGTGGCGACGGTGGCGGCGCGGGCGGAGAAGGCTGCTGCAGAGAAGGCGGCATCTGCATTGCGAGGGCGGGACTGGTCTCGGCGCTCTGCTGCGGCGGCGGTGGTGGAGGCGTCCAAGAGCACTGACCCCATCATGTCGGTGCACGAGTATCTGAATCTGCCCAAGTCGCAGGCGGAGACCTTCCTCTCTCTCTGGGTTGGGCGGCAGACGGATCCCTCGGCGGCGGCGAAGGCGCAGGGTCTTCGTATGAAGGCTGCCCTGGCGGTGGCTGACGGCTCAGAGAAGACCCACCCTGCTGAGCACCGCTGCGATGAGGAGGGCGACTACTACCCTGAGCTCAACGCTGGGGTGGCTGGAGGCAAGCCGACCTCTGACCCGCACATCACCGTCAAGGAGGTCTCTCTGACTGCTGATGAGTACGCCGAGTTCCCCGGGCTGGCAGCCTTCATCAAGTCCTGCGGCGAGCCGTGCAAGCTGGTGATGGAATGAAAAGATAAAACAAAATAAAAAGAGCAAAAACATAAAAAGAACAAAAAACTTTTTATTGGTCTCGTGTAAATTTGAACGGCTGTGTCGAAGGAGGGCTCTGTCTGCCTATAAGATGCTACTCAGAAACGGAAAGAGATATAAGAATGACGAGCCAGAAATCAAGTATGCGAGCGACATCAATCCAGAGACTGGAGAATGCGAGTGCCTGGACTGCATGCGAATCGCAGGATGCATGTTCCATGAGTCACCCGAAGCAGATGAGCGAACGAAGAAGGCAGAGACGAAGGCACGGGCACAGGTTATGTATGAGGCTGAAATGTATGCGATCGAGAAGGCAGAGGGAAATCTTCCAGAGGGCATTCAGTTCCTGGACTACTACCTCCTGCACTACCGCTCGTACTACGAGGGAAAGTATGACAAGACGTACCGAGAGGTCTACAAGAAGATCTGCACGGTCCACTGGAACCGCCTCATGCGGAAGAAGGCGGAGGATCGAGGGTTCCTCTGCGAACTCTGTATCGGTAGCAACGGGGAGCGCTGGTAACCATTTTTATTGGTGTAAAATTGAAGGGGCTGCCTGTAAATAAAGACACTGACCCACACAAGATGAGCACCACCTTTGACATGACATGCCTGATGGAGACGATTGAGGAGAAGCCTGAGACTGAGATTAGGCAGCGCTATGAGGACGATGATGACATCTACTCTTGTAATGGCTGTTACTTCAAGAGCGAGTCTATTGACCACTTTATCCAGCAGGGGGAGGATATCTACTACTGTGAGAACTGCGCCGATAAGAACTATTACTGTAGCGGTTGCGAGTTCAAGAGCGAGAAGTTTGACGACTTTGTTCACGGTGTAGGTGATACCCTCTACTGTGCGACCTGCGAGGCTGCTGCACGCCCCTGTATTTCGCACTGCTACTGCCACTTCAACAATGACGACTACGAGGAGGAGGACGCTGAGACGGCATCTCAGGAGGATGAGCGGCGGCAGGAGATGGCAGAGGAGGCTGAGCGGCAAGCGGAGGCTGAGCAGCAAGCGGAGACGCAGTTCGAGAATGAGGCGCGCAACCGCTACGAGCTCAAGATGGTGCTAACGGACCTGCGCAAAGATCTCACCCATCTGAAGAACTGGATTCGCTGGAATAAGGACGGCGTCTTCACAGATGCGATTATGAACGAGTGTATCTCAAAGGGTATTCCTGCTTCTGTCTTCTATGAGATTCGTGACATGCTCGACCCTGCGCGACCGCCACGGATGTTTGCCTGTGCAAAGACCATCATCTACGCCTACGCCTGTATCGTCACGGGTCTCTCTCCTGCTCAGATGGCGGCGGCGGAGAACTCTGCTGACCCCCTAGCAAAGAGCTACTTCCATCAGCGCTGTTCGTGGGAGGTCAACTATCTCCTGCGTCAGATTCAGACTGCCTACGCTCGTGCTTAGAACAGAAAAACAAGAATAAATACATAAACAAAATAAAAATTTTTAATGGTAAATTTGAAAGCTCCTTCTGATGAAAAATCATTGTCCCCTATTTATAGGCACAAGATAAGCAATATGAGCAAGCAAGAAGAGGAAGAGATATGCAACTGTGATTACGATGACGAGTTCCCAACAGAGGATGAGTTAGAGGAGTACAGATATCAGAAATGGCTGGCTCGTACGGAACAACGAGAGGAGAAGGAGGGGCGTTAGTACTGACTTCTTTAAAGAGAAAATAAGCATAAAACAAAACAAAACTTTTTATTGGTAAAATTGAACTGACCATGCCACTTATAGTTTTCCCCCTGCCCTTTACAAAGATGACCGACACTATGAACATGAACATGAACGAGAACATGACGACTGGACAGCGCATTGTGCGCGAGGCGATGGAGCCAGAGGAGGTTCAGCTTGCGCAGATTAGGCTCAATGGAGGCTTTGTCTATGATGTGTGCTGGCTGCCTCAGGAGTGGTTGGTGCGCATTGAGACTGGTCTAGACCGCAAGGGGGAGCCAAACTATCTGTGGTATAGTGACAATTCCACGATTGGCTCCACTCTTGCCAGGGTCATCGGCTGCGAGGAAGACAAGATTCGCATCTGGGGTCTCAAGGTCTTCAATGATGAGGGTGTCACCGATGCTCTCTCCTACGAGACACGCGGGTTAAACCAGAACACCTGGCATGACTATGCTAGCGAGGGCTATGCTCTACAGTTCCATGTCCAGACTCGCTGCCATCATAATGAAGGCGACGTCGAGTGCTGCCCCCAGACCTGTGGTAAGGGCATGACCGAGAGTGCCTTCTGCGCGCAGCTGGCAAAGGTGGTTGCGCAGAATGAGGCTCTGGAGAGTCTCAAGCAGTACTCGTCTGATGCTGAGATGCAGCCAGAGGAGACGGATGAGGCTGCGTCAGAGGCTGGTGAGGAGGAGCCTGATAAGGCGGCGATTCTGGAGGCGGCGCGAGCCATGTGGCAACGCTGGGCTCAGAAGGAGGATGCACCAGAGGAGGTGCGTGCGATGTGGCAGCGCTGGGCTGAGAAGGATGCTACGCCTGAGCCTGAGCCCGAGGCTGAGCGAGAGCCAGAGGCAGAGGAAGAGGCAGAGGAAGAGGCAGAGTCTGAGGCAAAGGCGGAGTCTGAAACTTACAAAGAGGCACTGAAGGATGATGCAGCCTTTGACTTGATTGAGGCGCGCCTCCTATATGTAATCATCTTCCTGCTTGGCTTCGTCGTGGCAATGCTACTAAAGTTTCCTTGAACGAGGTCTACAAGCACTAGTCTTCTAATAGATTGTATAAGAACTAAAAAATAAAACAAACAAAAACTTTTTGTTTATAAATTTGAAATATTAGTTTGCCTGCTTTAAACGTATCGAGCATTACATACAAGAACAATGCCAGGCAAGAAGTTTCAGAAGGTTTATGAGAATAAGGGTGACAAGGTAGTTGAGAACTACATCTTCGACTTGAAGAAGAAGGACACAGAGGGTGTTCATATTGGTCGTGTTCTTAAGATGCTCGGCAATGGACGTATTGAGGTTGTCTATAGCATAAAAGAGAAAGATAAGACTACGTTTGAGGGGTCCAAGGGGATGATTGCGCAGGCGTTCATTCCAGGTCGTTTCAGTGGGAAGGGCAAGGGATCGTCTTTCGTGAATGTCGGCTCCTATGTTCTGGTTTCAGACACGGGTGTCATTGGCGCGGCGGCACTTGAGATGATTGCCTTAATCTCAGCAGAGAAGTTTTCCAAAATCAAGGAGGTCACGGAAATCGACCCTCGCCTCCTGACAGCAGTGACGGACAAGACTGCCCTCGAGGAGGGTAAGGTTAGTGTCGAGGATGGCTTCGAGTTTGCAGCTCCAGGCGGGGAGGAGACCGCTCCAATGAACATCGACAATATCTGAGTAGCTATTTATAAATAAAATTGACCTTAAACCACTGCATGTATTTTTTACACATACAATGGCAACCGCACCTCGAGATTATATTGAAAAGGCACTTGAGGTGAAATCACAGCATACAATAGTACAAGAGATAGAGTATATCAAGGGTATGATTAAAAGTGCCTCTCAACTACTATTGGATCTTTTAGACAATATGAGTTCACCTATGCATGAATACACTTCATTTATTAACGGTGATGCGAAGGCTCCACTGTACAGACCTATGATAAGTCCTGTTTAGCGTAAAATTGACTTATGGACAAACTTACAATAAAGTACATATACAATGGCTGCCATGGAACCCCCCGACTATATATTTTCATCTGAAGACTTGGTTAGTGCACTGGGATTGCTGAAGCAAAATGAAGAGAAGTTGCCACCACCCCCAATTCAAATACCTCTTAGACGATATGGTGCTAATCGTGGTATTAGCTGTAGTAGCGATGATGATGAAGTAGATCTAGATTTTATGACATTCCGCCATCTAACTCGTTTCAAGGCGTACATCACTCGCTTAATGACTAGTGAGAAGGACACTGTAAAACTAGAGGCACATAAAAAGAAGCTAGAAGCGACAAATAATCTGCTGGCGTTGGTTTCATAAGATTCTAAAGGAGTAATATCACTAATACATAGACAATGAATACAAGTAATATTTTTCGTAATGCTGGGGTTCTTGTTCATCCTGCTGAAACAGCGCGAGACGCCAACTGTTGCTGCCTGGAGTGTCTAACGGCTCTTATACCAAAGGAGAAAGAGGGGCAAGTTTCAAATTTAAATACAGTTAATAAATCAAATTGAAACATATAAAGATTTAAAATATAGTCCAGTAGAGCTTGTATCCATTATGCTCAAATTCTTATTATTAGGGACATTTGCTATCTTAAGTGTCGCCCAGGGAGGAACAGGCGGACCATCAAGTAGTCCGTTACCAAGTTCAATCGCAGTAGGCTCAGGAACGCCTACGGCATCTCGTTCAAGGCTTGTGGTAAGCACATTGACTCCCACAATGACTGCGAGTCGTTCTCGGGCTGTTGTGACTCCGAGTGCGAGTTCTACAAACTTTGAACCAACAATAACTGCGAGCCCTTCCAGGGTTCTCGCTGCGACCAATACAATGACTGCCACTGCCACACCGTCTCGTCTCAGGGTTGTTGGTGCGACTCCAACTACGACGGCGACTCGTTCTCGGGCTGCTATTGTTGTTGGTGTAACCCCAACTACGACGGCAACTCGTTCTCGGGCTGCTATTGTTGTCGGTGCCACTCCAACTACGACGGCGACTCGTTCTCGGGCTGCTATTGTTG
>Ga0187843_10002197_pt1 | contig 11991 bp, 18 predicted proteins | sample SpaLakP09_SKY_43_FD_134516 | JGI IMG/M metagenome (GOLD analysis project Ga0187843, IMG submission 134516) | Oligotrophic lake water microbial communities from Sparkling Lake, Wisconsin, USA - SP09_SKY_43 | ecosystem: Environmental > Aquatic > Freshwater > Lake | place: USA: Sparkling Lake... | reverse complement strand
CTCTAGCATAGCCCTGCTGGATCAACATGGCACGTAGGCTTTGCCCATTTAGCAGTACGTCACCTAGTACACGACCACCATACTTGTCCCAGTCAATTAGCACAATTTGACGAGTGGTAGCAGCATTGATCTGTGCTTTGGTAAATGCTGTAGCAGCCTGCCCACGCTGATCTTCGCTGGGGCACTTGGCACGAAATCCCTTTTCGGGAGTGTCTACACCGTATACACGAATACTGAGTTCCTGCTTGAGTGGTGCTGGTAAGAAGGTGGCAGCAAATGCCACTGTGTCACCGTCAATTACACGGGTGATTACCGCGTCGTATGTTACGCCTTGTGGATTTTTTTGTGCTAGGGCAGGTGCAGCGATGGCCAGTAGCAATGCGAATAGAATTTTTTTCATAAAATAAACCTTTAAATTGGTATATTATTTAGTAAGACACATGTGCTACTTGTCCACTGGCAAGTTATACCGTTTGTAGTATGTTTCATTTTAGAACGATGTTGGGGGCTACATAAGTATCGCCGCTTTGCGGAGGTGGACTATTGGGAAAGTCTACAATCATATTCATATTTATTGTTATAAACCATATCTCAATTTCATAGAGTTGTAACTTTGCTGTATCTCCCCCGCTGTTAACGTACGACCATACACAGCACATACTCCCATGTCACCACGCCAATAGTTGTCTGACCGAGCTATTGCTTCTGTGCCACTGTTTATAAATTGATAAAATGTTACGCCAGTATTTGGTGTGCCTATCTGTTGTCCATTGACATAATAAGTTACTACCCCACTGGTGGTTTGTGTTGCGGCTACGATTATCCACTCATTATCTGTCACAGTGAAAGATTCGGATGCCGAGTACGCCCACGGAGACGTAGGACCGGTGCTGAAATGCAGTCGCCAAGTAGTTCCTGATATATGATACATGTAGGTATTGAAGTTACGAGCGTTACCGGAGCCACCAAACAAGTTACGATAAATGCCATTGCCGGTGTCGGCACTAACAGTTCTAATTGTAAACATTGTGGTCTTGCCTGTGAGGGTCACATTCATTTTAGATGTTGTTACAGGAGCATACTGATTGCTACCATTAAAACTAAAATAACTGGCAGCGCCCACATTGGTAAAAGCAGGACTATTGGTTAAGGTAGCATTATTTTGATAAGTGCTAAGGTCAGTCCAGGTTGTGCCTGTTCCGGGATAACTGGCAGTTTGTCCAGCATCTACATATAATAGCGCACCGTTATTAATAAACGATCCATCCCAGACCCAAGGCCTTCCTTCAACTAGGCCACCTACGTTTGGATTGTCCACAATATTATTGCCACTATATTGAGTAGGAAGTTGGTCAATATCATAGGCGGATCTTGAATTGCCTACTCTGTCCCTATCACTAGCAGCCAAATCTAATTTGGCTCGTTGTCTGGCTTCTTTAGTAGGTAAACTACTTATTCCATTTGCTGCCATGTTATTATTCTCTAAAAATTATGATGTGTGCATCGATGAATTCTGCAGTAAGAGATTCTCGACTTAATTCCACTGCATCACCTTCGCCAAGTTGCCAACTGTCGCCCTGTATTGTTCCTGATATCACAAAGAGATACGCATTATTGTCTATACTTAACCGCCTGACGTCATTTATGATACCACATTCTATGTTTAGATCTTGATGTAAATTGATATCCAGTGGTCCAAATTGGAGATCCTTATTGACAATTTCATAATAGGGTTCAGTATCTCTGTATTGGTCTTTGGGTATAATCCATATTTGTAAATATCTTGCTGGTACAGTTCCTACGCTGGCCTCTGTATGACGAATTGATCGACCACACCACATGTGCTGTATCTGTCCGGGTACCACTCTAGACACATTACCTAAACTGTCCACATGTTCCAGTTCTCCTGCAACCATGTAGCCTAGTATATCAAAATTCTTATGCTCGTGGTTGGGAACCATATTTCCAGGTTTTTGAACATCATCATTAATGACTCTGATATTTCCCCAGCCCATGTAGTTGGAATTGAAATAACTATTGTTACTAAAAGATCTACGGCTCTGTATCCAACCGCTGTCAATTATGCCTCGAGTTTTTGCCTTGCGTATTTTCATTGTGTGCTGCCGTCTGGGCTATAAAATAACTTGCCACTGTAGTGTATTTTTCCATAGATAGTGGCAGTGGTACTGGTGTTGATCATGATATAAACACCTTCCCCATTGCGTGTATCATAGGTTAAATCACTATTACCCGAAACCACATCCATAACATCAGTAATCCAATCTGAATTTAATCTGCTGAAACAAACAGTGCCAATGATTGTGGCATGATTAGTAGGATCACCGTAGATATAAGTATGGAAATCTATATTTCCGCCTACTAAATTGGTCTTACCAATAGGAACTGCGTCAAAATCTAACCATCGAGTTCCGGGACTTGGGGTTTGAGATGTAAATTCTGCATGTCCGCTATGGTCTCGTATGTTCCATGTTGTACCCGAAACCCAATCATGATTGCCACCATTAACCGTAAAGATAATCTTGTTATTGGCATCATCGTAAACTGCGGTAAGCCCAGTATGACTGGTATGTACCAAAGCAGTGCTGACATAATCTTGAACTGTTTCAGATACTTCGGCAGCAGTGGTTCCTACAACTTCAGCAATGGTTTCGAAATTGCGATTGATTTTGGTAAAGGCAAGACGTATGCTATCTCCGTCTCCAGCATTGGCCGTGGTACCTGTGTTTACTAACAGAAATGACATGTAATTTCCTCTAACTTGTGTTATTTAGTTGCTACACGAGTAAAAATATGCTATCATAAATCCGTAACTTTATGTTCAATAAATAATCACGATGGCAACACTTATACTCAACGCCGACGCTGCTCCCATCAGTATGCTGCCCTTGAGCACCATTACCTGGGAAGAAAGCATCAAATATCTGGTTTCAGACAAAGCCACCGTACTAGAATGGTACGATGACTGGATTGTACGCAGTGTAAACTGGAGCACTCGTGTACCCGCTGTAATGATACTGCGGGAATATCAAAAGAAGAAAACTGCTGTGCGTTTCAGCAAGCAGAATGTATTCTTACGCGATCAATACTGTTGCCAATACTGTGGTATAGACATACAGAAACGATATGCTACACTGGATCATGTGTTGCCGGTTAGTCACGGCGGCAAAAGCGTATGGGAAAATTGCGTTTGTGCCTGTTCAACTTGTAATTCTAGTAAAGGCAGCAACAAGAAGATTGTCCCAAAGGTCAAACCTCACAAACCTGCTTATTACGAACTAGTGGAAAAGCGTAGAGTGATGAGTTGGGATCTACAACATCCCAGTTGGGCCGACTATATCGGCTAATTATTTTTCTCTATAGACGATTCTGCCCTTGCTGAGATCATAAGGGCTCATCTCTACTCGCACACGATCACCTGTGAGGATCTGTATTTTGTTTTGGCGCATACGGCCGCTGATATGGCCCAGAATCATTGAGCCCTGTTCTAATTCTACACGGAACATAGCGTTAGGAAGTACTTCTTGAACAGTACCTTCCATAACAATTACATCTTCTTTACTCACAGGTGTGTCATCTCCTTTTAAATTTTTTCACCTACACGAAATCCACGGAATTTTAAGAAACGCGGAAATCTCAAACTGTATGTACCATCTTGATTTTGTGTTACGGCATCAGCACGGACTTCAACAACTTGACCAGCAAGACTATCACGCCCACTCCAAAACTCATCTCGATCAGCGTCGCTAAAACCACTACCAATGTTGACTCGAATTGATCGCCCATCATCCACGCCTGCGCAAACCAATGCTCCCAAGCGTCCTGAATTTCTTCCAGTGCCCTCTTCAACATCAACAACCTCCAGTGATACTTCGATAAACGGTTTCTGTTTAAGCCAGGCAACTGTACGTTTACACTCGTACAGGGCATCAGGATCTTTGATCATAATGCCTTCGTAGCCTTTATTGATGGCATCCTCGTTGAATTGTTTAAAGACCAATTGGCCAACATACTCGTCCAGATTGACTTCCTGCCAAGGAATAATATCAATATGGCCAATTTGGTCAAAGATTTTCTTCATGCTGTTTAACAGATTACTACGGCGGCGTTGGCCTAGTGAACTTTTTCCTGATTGGAATTCGCTAAGTGGTAAAATATCAAACAGCATCAATCGTGCGTCTTGTGCTTGTACATCTTCTTTGCGATGTACTTGTTTCATTAATTCTTGGAAACTGCCGCTAACCATTTCGCCGTCGAGAACCATGCTTCTCCCAATGAGATCGATATTGTCCAGGATAGCGTTAGTAATGTGACTGAAGTTTTCCAGAAGTTTTCCATTACGGCTAAATTGCGTAACAGTTCGATTTGTGTAGTTGATAACTGTGATAACTCGAACTCCGTCCAACTTTGGCTCAAGGAGTCGTACACCCGTAATTTTCTTTTCATGATTTGCTCCATCATGTGCCAATTGGCACTCAAATACTGGTACCGGGGGAATTTTGTCGGAATGTCCTTTGAGGACCTTGTTCACAGTTTTTTCACTGACCCCACAACGTAAATCTTTGATTAAGATACGACGATACCATCCGTTCCATTGCTGTACAGTGGCACACAACATGAGATGTTCGACTAAATCCCTAGCAACATGCCCAGTTGCCCTACGATCAATTAGGGCTTGTACCTGTAGAGCAAATGCATCCCAATGCAGTCCAGTCGGACTGGTTTGCGGATCTGTGTCTTTTTTGACAGGTACCTGTTTTACACCAAATGTGATTAATGCATCCAGTGCCATTCTCATGCCTGTAAACAATTCAGTATTGTCGGCTACGGCTTCGGCCTCTAGGATTTGTTCTTTGTTGATACGACTAGCGTGTTCTTCCAGAGCGGTAATAACTCGAAAACAATCACTCATAATAGGATCTGTGTGCGTGTAGTTAAGATAGTATTATTATACCACAGATCCAGTGTGTTGTCAACCATAGATTAAACAGAAAAACTACTGCCACATCCGCAAGATGTCTCAGCATTAGGGTTGCGAATCACAAAACTGCTTCCGGACAAATCTTCTTTGTAGTCCACTTCGGCGCCGGTCAAATACTGCATGCTCATGGAGTCCACTAGCACTTTGTAGTCGCCAAGTGGAAATTCAAAATCATCTTCGCCTTGTTCTAGATCAAAAGTGAATCCATAAGTGAATCCACTACAGCCTCCACCTTGAACAAAGGTGCGTAGTTTGAGATCAGGATTGTTTTCTTCTGCCAGTAGGTCTAGGATTTTGGTTTTTGCGGATTCGCTGATTGTTATCATACAGTTATTTATCGGTATAAATATCAGCATAGGAGAAAATATACATGTCTTATTCAGAAGCAGTATTAGATCATTACGAGAACCCGCGCAATGTGGGAAAAATGGATATCAACGATCTTGATGTAGGCACAGGATTGGTAGGAGCCCCTGCGTGTGGGGATGTTCTCAAACTACAAATTCGTGTAGAGGATGGAATCATTACTGATGCTAAATTTAAAACCTATGGATGCGGCAGTGCCATTGCCAGCAGCAGTTTGGTGACCGAATGGGTTAAGGGTAGAACGTTAGACGAAGCCAGTGCTATTCGCAATACCGATATAGCACAGGAATTAGCGTTGCCGCCAGTAAAAATACATTGTAGCATACTGGCCGAAGATGCAATCAAAGCAGCCATATCCGATTATCAATCAAAACATGCTAACACTAACTGAAATCGCAGCCAACAAAGTACGAGATAATATCGCCCGCAGAGGACGTGGATTGGGTATCAGAATTGGCGTAAAAACCACAGGCTGTAGTGGATTGGCCTATACCCTAGAATACCTAGATCATGTAGACGAAACACTGGCCATATTTGAAAGCAACGGTGTACATGTTTATATAGATCCAAGGCACATGCCATATCTGCAAGGCATAGAAATGGATTGGCAGCGTAAAGGACTAAATGAAGGGTTTGAGTTCGCAAACCCTAATGAAAAGGATCGTTGCGGGTGCGGCGAGAGTTTCCGAGTATGAGCCGACCCTGGTTCAGAGAGCATACGCAGGAATGGATCTCTCAACTGGAAAATCGTCTAGAGGACATTGATTACTATCTCAATCGCACTGTGGCCTGGTGCGAGGACCGTGGAATAACAGACGATCAAACCCTAATGAGCTGTGCTTTTATTACCTGTATCTGGGTCAGTCACATGCGTAACGAACCCATCAGTTACAAGGAACTACTGGAATTTGTAGGGTTACCGCACTTGGAGACCGGCGATGACAAAATCTACGAACTTGGATCTACACTGGGTCGACTGGATCACGAAGAAGTTCTACAACTAATAGCCGGCAACCTACGAGATTATTAACTGTGGTCCCCGCCGTAGTTCTTTACAGGACCGCCATGCTTTTCGCTCTTCATTCGTTTGCCCTGTAGTCTAACGCCGGAACCTTTCTTGCCCTGAGTACCGGTCCCGGCAGTGTGTTCGCTGTCGTGTGCTCTCAAACCAAGACTGACACATTGACTGTATCTCACATTGGAGAGTCTCTTGATAGCACACTGACTCTTAGTAGGATTGGCTATTTTCTTTTCGGCTAATAGTTCGTTGATTCGCATCTGTTATTTATTTAAAGATTATTAAATTTTTATATTAGATAAAATACTTTGCGCTATAAGTTTATTCCATTTTATTCCGTAATGCGAAAGATCCCTACCTAGATCTTGTGTTTGTGTTAATACCTCATATTCTGCTATGTGTAATGGTATACTGTTTTTATAGCAAACATGGTTTATGGCATCTATATTTTTTTGATAATTGGTTATCAAATTATTTTCATTATATGCCCATATTTTATAAAAATCTTTAGCATCTTTTGGAGTATTAGGAAGATCTAAAACCCATGCTGATAATGATAAAGGTGAAGAATCCAAATAAAATAATTCAAGTCTAGAATTTTCAGGAGGAAGTAAAACACAAAATTTGCAATTTAATCTCGGAAGCCAGTGCGTGGCCATACGATAAGCCGAATCTAGGCTACTTGCATGGATTCCTAAATTTACACAATTCAAATTAATTTCTTTGGCAACTATTTCAGCAAATGTACATTCTTGAGGTATGCCAACGCCTACAGTATGGCTGCATCCTAAGAACACAATACTTGGTGAATCGTTAAAATCTTTACATCGAAATCCATGGCTATTAAATCTATAATCAAACTGACGGTCTATCCAACCATTAATTTCTAACAATTTTCTTTTATCAGAATCTTTTAAATTTTCTTGATAATTTTTTTCGTTGTCACTGCTGAACCATTGAGAATAAAAATAAGGAGGCCCATTCATTTAAATTATTTGAAAAGAATCAAACTCATGATTACCGTTTGAGCAGCAAAGCCTAAACAAATAGTAGCAATATAGATAAAGTTACGATCAAGTAGGCTCTTAAAGAACAGAGTGATCAATGCCGACCACACAAAGATCATTAGATCCACTGGGGGTAGTTTATCACTCTGTCCCAACAATACTGCTAATAGTGTAGGTATACTAGCAAAGTGTAGCAGGATGATAGTAATCCAGCCTAGTGTGTGGGCACTGATCCTACCCAAGTGATCACGTAGGAACTGGTAAACAAAGATGGGTAAATTTTGAATATATGAAATAACAGGCATGATAGTGCTCACTCGTAAAAAATATGTTGGCCAATTCGTGTAATGCGTTTTCGATTCCATTTTGGATCAATATATGCGGCGTGATAATATAGTGCGTTCTTTAGACTTGGTAATCTAAATCCTTCTAATAGAACCTTTTTGGCCACAGCCATGCTTTCATCATATGCTGCTTGATTCATAGGACGAAACTTAACAGTTCGATCGCATGTCCAGCTGAACTGACAAATAGCACGTTCGTAGAATTGATTCTTCTGATAGATGGTTCGGCAAATATCATCAGGAAACTTTCCGCTGGCCACACGATTTAATGTAACCTGTGCTACTGCTGCTTTGCCTTCGAATGGTTCATTGGCAGCCTCATGATAAATGTTCTTGGCTAAGCATCCTAGTTGCCGTTCGCGAACCTGTGCTGTTACATCCGAACCCACTATCTCTTCTGTTTTGGATAGTTTATCTGTTACTGCCCAATCGAGCAGTTTAACTGCTAGTACTAGTGCTACAATCATAAGCACAGCACTGACTAGCATGATTACTGTGTGAGGAATGGTATTGATTTCCTCTTCCCTACCTATTACGGTATCAGTCATAGTAGACCTCCTTTTTTGTTGGGGGTAAGAATAGTTATACCTATCCAGCAAGTATACGACTAAAAGAGAGCAAAATCAACCAGTTTTGGCTTAATATTGGGTTATTTTTATCAATTTTTTCAGGACCAAAGAATTTCCTCATCTAACTCAACAGATTCTACCTTAGCGGTGAGGAAAAACTCAAAATTTTGATCGTAATCAAAATCTACTAAATTACCCAATGGTGGTCTATTGATCTTTTTCCCGCACTCTATAGATTGTTTCTTAAATTCAGGATGGTCGATAACTTTTGGATACAACATAGGAATGTCGATGGTAATGTTTGGTGTCATGATTAAATTCCCTGTAATATCCGAACAGGTTAAATCATCGCCATCGAGCCAGGCCTTCATTTGATCTTTTCCTTCAATATCCTCGTGCAACCAAACACTATGATGATATTCCTCTGTTAAAAAATCAAAGGTATCCCCCTCTATTGACTCATTATGACCATCTGCCCAAACTCCATTGTTAAGATTATTTAAATTATGTGCATTATGGCATTGAATAGACAATTGGCCTAATTTACCAAAGCTGTTTCTTATAGGGCTATTATAATATGTAAAAGCTTCAAGTCGATGTGTATTTGAATTTATATCATGTATTGCCATGTAAATGTCTTTGTCATTGACACCATCCGGGATAGACAATTGATGAGAGTTGAATTTACCGGCTAAAGAAGTAAAATATCTATGCCATGTATTCAAATGATGTTGTTTAATTTCGGAGGGGTGTTTTACTATTTCTATAATTTCTGTATCAAATTCAAAACCAATATGAATCTGTAAAAAATTTAAAGATTTTAAAATTTTTTCTAAGTATTGTATGGTTTCATTTGTTGGCATACGGTATTCATTACAATTTAATTTTGTACAATACCAATTAATTGATTTTACACGCTGTGATGTTTTTATTAAATAGTTTCGCCAACGATTGGAAAACGGAGTATTTAATAACTCAATTTTTATAGACCGACGTTCATTGTTTTCTGTATTAACAAATTTATAAATCAACATGATAAAATCCTTTAATTATTGTTTACGTCGAAAAAAAGATTTGTTGTAATTAGAAATTTCCATCATAACATCATAAACTTCAAGAAATTTTGCAGGATCGTTTTGTCTAAGATTTTTCAATTTTACTAATTCCAACACTACCATTTCGACCCTTGCCGAACCATCGGTTTCCAAATCGTATGATTCGTCAATGTAAGGTGAGAATGTTTTATATCCCAATGATCTTAATGCGGCCAATGAATTTGCCCCATTGACCATTAGAAAGGGCTTGCCTAAATGTATAGGCCAAAAAGTTTTTTCGCTGAAGAAATGTTCGCCTGTGAATCTAGTTTCGGCTGTTACTTCAAATAGACTATTGACTCTAGCTTCGAATAACGGAGCTTTTAATATAGTATCAGTAATTGCTATATCTGTGTCGTTATATTGACTTCGGTCATCAATTACCAATGGAAATTTATCTTTAAGTTCTAATAATTTATCTAGTATGTTTTCTACATCTTTATGATCTCTAAACCAAATCTGCGAAGTATCGATTAATTGTTTCCAATCATCGTCCTTATTATAAATGTATTTTCTTGCTCCTGGGCTGGTAATATGACCGTAGTCAATAAGATCATAATAATTAAAAAGAGTGATCAATGCTAATCTATGTTGCCAGGGATTCCAATTAAAAGAGCAAAAAAGTTTTTTCTGGTCGAACTCAACCTCTAGAACTTGAACAGATGGATACTTATAAAAGGGATTGTTGGGATTATCAAAGGCTACATTTTTATAAAAACAATCTTGTAATATCATGGGCATATTGTTTTTTTCACAGTACTTTTTATACATTTCTTTCAAATTAACCGAACAATTTTGATAAAAACAAGGACCGGTTAACCTGCAAATCTCTATTAAAGAATGTATGGTAAAAAATATTTCGTCCGTACAATATCCTTCGCCAAGGTTAAAAAAAAGAGAACTCTCGTTAAATTTTATGTATTCAGGAATTTTTAATTGATCGCGATTTGATTTGAAATCTTCAATAATTTTTGCGTATGGTTCGGAAGACCAGCCGTCAAATGAAAAATAATTTTCATAATTTTCAATCTTATATACCGAATATTTTATTCCAATAAAACGATCTGCAATATGCTTATATTCTTCAGAAATTAAATTATAATTTTCTTTTAAAAGGTCTGTCCAAATGTTTCTTCGAGAGGTTATTTCTGTCATAACTATAATCACAAGAAGTGCTGAGATAAATACTCAACTGAGGTATTTATGCACATTATACAGCACCTAAAAAAGAATTATAACAACATTCAAGACCTAAATAACCAATTTGTAGGAACTCCGCCTTTTCCTATGATTACTTTAGATAATTTTCTTCCTGCTGATTTTGCTCAAAAAATGTATAAAGAATGCGAAAGCATACCAGATATACACTGGTCAGAATTTACCAGGAAAGGTAGTTATATGAAAGAATGTAAGAAACTAGAACATGCTCCTATTGCATTTGAATTTGTTAATCAAATGCATAGTGCATTAGGAATGGAATGGCTTTGTTCTTTGACAGGAATTAAGGATCTTCTGCCGGATCCATATCTTACCGGAGCAGGTTATAGTCGAAGTTTTACCGGAGATAGTTTGCAAATACACTCCGATTTCAATTGGAACGATCAAATTAAAGTACATAGAATGTTGAGTTTCATTGTGTACCTTAGTCCCGAATGGAAGGAGGAGTGGGGCGGTTCTTTACAATTTACAGATTTCAACAGAGAACGGATTATTCAAAGTATTCCTCCAGTCTTTAACAGAGCAATTATATGGAGATACCATAAGAGAGGTTTTCACGGATACCCCGATCCGTTAACCTGCCCTGCTGGTATTAGTAGAAATACGTTTAGACTTTTCTATTATTATAGCGATGCACAATTTAAAGATAATGATAGACCCCACAGAAGTCTATATTGGTACGATAAAGAATTAGGTGAACCCTATGATATTCCCACTCATCGTTAGGAAATTCTTGTTCCGCCATTAGCCTCTATATCGCTTTCTTCGACCGGCCACGGACCATATATTAATGGATATACACAACAAGGCATGGGTGACTGTCCGTTTCCTACTCTAACAATTTCTCCGGTTGTTCGATTCTTTCTCCAGAGAATCCCTCTGCCATAAGAATCTTCGCTTATCCATTCATCGTTATAGGCAATGATATCCCAATCCCACCATTCTGTAATATTTGACGGAATACATAATCTGTTGATGCTCAACATATCTTCGGGATTATTTACTCCCAACCCTCTTTCTACTCCTACTGCTTCAATGTCCCCATCTTTGTTTTTAAATCCATTTTTCCAAGGTAAGTATAATTTACCAACAATATCTGGATAGGATTGGGAAAGAAAAATTATTTCATCAATCCATCTATAAAATTCTCCCGAATTGAGATGATTTCCTGTTGGAGCCACAGTTGTAAATTTTAATGTTTCATCTCCATATTTGTGTATCACATCTACCAACTGACTATCATAATACTTGTTAATAGTCTGACCTCCGTCCGGTGTTTCATAATAAAGAGATTCGTTAATAATACATTTGGCAACTTTGGTGTTGGGATCGTATTTCCAGATTAGTTCCATTTTTTTACTCCTTTAATATTATTT
>Ga0187843_10002195_pt1 | contig 11998 bp, 8 predicted proteins | sample SpaLakP09_SKY_43_FD_134516 | JGI IMG/M metagenome (GOLD analysis project Ga0187843, IMG submission 134516) | Oligotrophic lake water microbial communities from Sparkling Lake, Wisconsin, USA - SP09_SKY_43 | ecosystem: Environmental > Aquatic > Freshwater > Lake | place: USA: Sparkling Lake... | reverse complement strand
CGGCTCGCTGACCGACTCGGGCTACCCGAGGGTCATCAAGCGCTGGGCTCGCGGCACGCCGCTGGCCGAGGCCCAGATCGCCTTTTCGGGCGACGCCAAGGATGTGGCCGTATCCGTGCATGTCGAACATCGGCAGAGCCTTTTTCCGCGCACAATCTTCAGCCGCGCGCTGGACTTCTACAACCAGTCCCGCTTGCAGCTGATGCCCGATGGCTCGCTCGTGAAACTGGACATGCCCAGCGACATGCAGGAGCAGTTCTGGGGTAAGCGTCTGCTGCTGCACCCGCGCAGTGACTGGAAGGTCGGCGGCAAGACCTACCCGGCCGGCTCCCTGCTGATCACCGATGCCGGCGCCTACCAGCGCGGAGAGCGCAAGTTCCTGGTGCTCTTCAAGCCGACCCAGACCCGCTCACTGGCCGGCTGGACGCTCACCAAAGAGCACGTGATCCTGAACATCAGCGACAAAGTCGCCAGTCGGCTGGAGGAGTGGAGCTTTGCGACTGTCAAGCCGACGCACCGCCTGATCCAGGCACCCTTCCCCGGCACCCTGAGCCTGGCTAGCCTACATGACAGCGAACTGCTGCAGGACGAGCTGGCCGACCGTTACCTGGTCAATTACGCCGACTTCCTGACGCCCGACACGCTCTACCTGGCACAAGCCGGTGTGGACACGCGCAGCAAACTGAAGGGCCGCGAGCCGCTGTTCAAGGCCGAGGGCATGAAGGTCGAGCAGCACTTTGCCAAGTCGAACGACGGCACACCCGTGCCCTACTTCGTCGTCTGGCCGGCCGGTGCCAAGCCCGATGGCAAGAACCCTACCCTGCTCTACGGCTACGGAGGCTTCGAGGTCTCGCTGCAGCCCGGCTACTCGGGCGGCCGCGGCCGCGCCTGGTATGGCCGCGGCGGCGTGCTGGTCATCGCCAATATCCGCGGCGGCGGCGAGTTCGGCCCGACCTGGCACCAGGCCGCCGTCAAGGCCCACAAGCAGCGCAGCTACGACGACTTCATCGCCGTGGCGGAGGACGTAATCAAGCGCAAGATCAGCTCACCCAAGCATCTGGGCATCATGGGCGGCAGCAACGGCGGCCTGCTGGTCGGCGCCACCTTCGTGCAGCGCCCGGAGCTGTTCAACGCGGTCGTCTGCCAGGTGCCCCTGCTGGACATGAAGCGCTATCACAAGCTTTTGGCCGGTGCCTCCTGGATGGCCGAGTATGGCGACCCGGACCAGGCCAAAGAATTGGCCTGGATCTCCAAGTACAGCCCCTACCAGAACGTCAAGCCGGGCGTGAAATACCCCAAGGTGCTGTTCACCACCTCGACCCGCGATGACCGCGTGCACCCCGGCCACGCCCGCAAGATGGCTGCGCTGATGCAGGCCCAGGGCCACGAGCTGCTGTACTACGAGAACATCGAGGGCGGCCACGGCGGTGCGGCCGACAACGAGCAACGCGCCACCCTCAATGCGCTGGAGTACAGCTACCTCTGGCAGCAGCTGAGGTGAGCCCCTCGCCCAGTCTTGCCGCGCTGCAACGGGCAAGCGTGGTCGCCCGCGAGAGGAAGCGGCGATTCTCGCGGCATTGAGCGGCAAGCACATCGCCATGGAAAACTGCAATGAACGTTGAGCTGAAACGCGGACACAGAGGCTGCCCGGCTCGACGGTCAATGGGTTTTGCTCGGGCCGCAGGACCTGCGCTGAAGGAGCCTGGCAGCATGCGTGCCTTCGCCCACTCAGCTTGAAAGATCAGTCAGGCGCGCGGCGCGGCAGGTCCAGCGTGAAGCGCGTACCCCGCCCCAGCTCGCTCGCCAGCTCGATGCTGCCGCCCAGCACATTGCAGACGATGCTGTAGCTGATGTGCAGGCCCAGGCCGCTGCCGCCGCGGCCCAGCCGGGTGGTGAAGAAGGGCTTGAAGACCTGGCCCAGGTGCTCGGCCGGGATGCCGCAGCCGTTGTCGCTGACCGTCAAGCTGATGCGCTCGGCCGTGCAGGGCCCCAGCGCGATCAGCACCCGACCATCGCCACGGCCCTCGAATGCATGCATGACAGCGTTCTGCACCAGGTTCGTCAGCACCTGGCCGAGCGGGCCGGGGTAGCTGTCCAGCATCAGCCCCTCGGGCAGCTCCACCCGTACCTCGCAGCGTTGCGGCTTCTGCGCGTATTGCAGCAGGTGCACAACCTCCTCGCTGACCTGCTTCAGGTCGAAACGGCGGCGCTGCAGGCTGGCGCGGTCGATGGCCACCTGTTTGAAATCCTGCACCAGACCGGCCGAGCGCTGCAGATTTCCCAGGGCCAGGGCGACGCTGTCGCGCGCCAGCCCGGCATGCCGCTCCAGCTCGCTGCGCCGCACCGGCGTGGTGGCCAGGGCCTGGGCCAGCGCGTCGAGCGCGGCGCGCGCGGTGTCGGCCGCCATCAGGCTGTTGCCGATCGGCGTGTTCAGCTCGTGCGACACGCCGGCCACCAGCGAGCCCAGGCCGGCCAGCGTTTCCTTCTGAACCAGTTCTTCCTGCGCATGCTCCAGCGCCAGGCCGCGCTCGCGCACCCGCGCCTCCAGCGACAGATTGAGCAAGCGCACCTCCTCCTCGGCCTGGCGCCGCTCGCCCACCTCGTGCTCCAAGGCTTGCGCATGGGCCAGTGCCTGGCGTCGTTTGGCCGCCAGTTGCCCGGCCATCGCGTCGAAAGCAGCCGTCAGACGCCTCAGCTCGCTGGAGGCCTCGGGCGCGATCGGGGTCGATTCCTGACCATGCTCCAGGCGCTGGTCCAACGCGTCGACGGCCGCGGTCACACGCGCGAGCGGCTGCTTGACCAGGCGGGCGATCACCTGACGCAGCACCAGCAGGGTCAGCAACAGGCAGACCAGGCCAGCCGCCAGGATCCAGTAGACAGCACTGCGGATGCGCATGTCGATCTGCGACTGCGGCACCAGGGTCACCGACCACCAGTCCGGCCCGGGGATGCGAGCCCAGGCGACCCAGTGGCTGCCATCGGGCGTGCGCGCCACGTGCGTCCCGTCACCCGAGCCAGCACGGGCACGAATCAGCCCCTGCACGGCATCCAACAGCGGGTCCTGCAACTCGCGCAGCGCCAACTGGCCAGAAGCCTGTTCAATGCGCTCTCGCAGGCGCGGGTGTGCGATTAAATGGCCATCGCGGCTCAGGATCAGGCTGGTACTGCCGTCCTCACGCCCGCCGTCGATGGTCGTCAACAGGCTGGCGAGCGTGATGTCATGGCCGATGGTGCCGACCCAGCGACCGCGCCAGTCCAGCGGCTGGATCACCGACACGATCCAGGCGTGGGCCTCGGCGTCGAAGTAGACCGGCGTCCAGAAGCGCGCGCGCTCCGGGTTGCGGCGCGGGTCTGAACCAATCATCGTCGGGTAGTCGTGGTTGTCGGTCGACGGCGTGGCGCTGCGGCCCCAGTCGATGCCGCGCGAATAGACCATCAGGCCCTTCTCGACAAAGTCCACATAGACCGAGAAGAACGGCGGCACCAGGGCCGGCCCCTGCGCTGCCAGCAGCTCATAACTGACCACCGCCCGGCGGCGTGCCGAGGCATCGGGACCGGACGGACCATGCTGCAGATAGAAGGTCGGCACGCGCAAGGGGTCGACCAGGCCAGGTCGCAATCGCCACAGGCCGTCGGCGCTGCGGGCGAACAGTTGCTCGAAACGCCGCGTCACCTGGCCCTCGGGCAGGGACTCGGCGCGCTCCAGCCACTCGGTGCCCAGACGCTTGACGCTGGCCTCGGCCTGCCCGAAGGACTGGCCCTGCTGGGCCGCGCGCAATTCGACATTGCGCCGCATCGCCTGCGGCAGCTCGTCGGCCGCCAGCCGCGCCACCGATGCAAAGGCAATCGCCGCCAGCGCCACCACCATCACGACCACCAGGCCGCCGATCGCAAATGCAAGCTGGCGGGAGAGGGACACGGGCCGATCGGCGAGCGGATTCTTCAGGCGCATGCGCCATGATAGAGGCCATCTCATGCAGGAGTTTTCATGCCACAAGCCGCAAGCCCGCTCCACATTACCCATCGCGAAGGCCACTTCGAAGCCCGGCTCGACGGCCACGTGATCGAGCTCGACTACCTGCGGCGCGGCGACCAGCTGGTGTTTCACCACACCGGCACCGCGCCCGCGCTGCGCGGCCTCGGCCTGGCGGCGCAGGTCGTCGAGCACGCGCTGCAGTGGGCGGCACCGCAGGGCCTACAGCTGGTGCCGTCTTGCAGCTATGTCGCCGCTTATGTGGCCCGTTACCCCCGCTGGCAGCGCCTAGAGGAAACCAGCGGCGTGCAGCAGGTGCTGAACTTCTGGTTCGGTGCCCTGGGCAGCGAGACCGACGGCCAGATCCGGCCGCAGTGGTTCAAGAAAAACGAGGCCTTCGACGCCGAGATCGCCACCCGCTTCGGCCTGTTGCTGGAGCGGGCGCTGGCTGGCGAGTTGAAAGGCTGGCTTGCCTCCGCGCTCGGTCGCCTCGCTTATATCGTCGTGCTGGACCAGTTCACCCGCAACAGCTTGCGCGGACAGGCCCAATCCTTTGCCGGCGATGCGCTGGCCCTGCCGGCCGCGCTTGATCTGCTGGCCGGCGACGCCGAGCTGACCAGCCTGCAGCGCTGGTTCGCGCTGATGCCGCTGGAGCATGCGGAAGACATGGCCATGCAACAGCGCTCGGTTCAGGAATTCGAGGCCTTGGCCACGGCCGACCCGCGCTTGGCCGGCGCGTTCGACTACGCGCGAAAGCACCTCGACGTGATCGCGCAGTTCGGCCGCTTTCCGCATCGCAATGCGGTGCTGGGCCGCGCGTCGACCGCGGCCGAGCTGGATTACCTCGCCCAGCCCGGCGCGGGTTTTTAGGCTCGGCGACGGCGCGCCACGGCGGCAACCAGGCCCAGGCCCGCCAGCATCAAGGCATAGGTCTCGGGCTCTGGCACAGGGGCGGCCACCAGGCCCGCGGTGCTGGTGAAGTTAGCGTTGTCGGGGGCGAAGTCCGAAATCGCTGCAAAGCCGCTGAAGGCGCCGTCGCGTGGCCACAGGTTCCAGGTGTAGTCGAGCTTGTTGAAGCCGGTGGAGGCCAGCAGCGATCCGCTGATGACGGCGCTGATGGTGTTGCCGCTGATCGTCACCGAGCCGGCCGGGAGATTACCGGCGCCGGCCACGCTGCTGACGCCATTGGGGCGCAGCAGCACCACGCGGTCGAAACGCACGCCGCCGATGCCGTTGGCGGCAAAGCCGGCCGTACCGGCGCCGCGGTTGACGCCCCAGACAAAGAAGCCGGTGCTGGTGCTGCCGATGGCACCGTTCATGGTGCTGCTGAGCTTGAACAGATCGGCGCCGACGTCATAAAGCACGGTGGCGCTGAGCACGTCCAAGTCGCCGCTGGCGCTGCTGCCGGCGAAGGTAGACAGGAAATCACCGGCGTTGTCGGTGATGCTCTCCAGCGCATGGCTGAGGGCGGGGGCGGCCAGCAGCGCGCCTGCGCACATGAGGCGGGTCAACAAGGTCTTCTTCATTGCGGTCACTCCGGAAAGGGTTGGCAGTCCAAGGCCGGCGCGGTTTGCGCCAGCTGCTGCTGAGTACCGCGGCGGGTCACGAAGGTTGCACCCTCGGCCGCCTGCCCCCTAACTTGTCGCCCCGAGCGCAGCCGGCCCAGCGCGGCGCAGAGCTTGAGCGGCACGCTGCCGGTCAGCAGGAACCGGGCCTGCTCTGCGCGCAGGCCCGGTGCAGCACTCAGCAGCAGGGCCAGTGCACCGCTGACATGGGCAGTGGCCAGCGAGCTGCCCGAGGCATAACCATAGCTTCCACCGGGCTGGGTGCTGAGGATGTTGCGGCCCGGCGCAGCCAAGGTGCCGGGCACCGCGTCTTCGGCGCTGCTCACCGCCAGCACGCCGGGCACGCCTGCCGGGAAGCCGTCGAGCCGGCCGCTGGGCGGCACCGCGCCGACCACGATGGCGCCACGCGCGATCGCCAGCGCCACCAGCCGCGCCAGCAGCGGATCGGCCGGGCCGCCCAGGCTCAGATTAATGATGTCGGCCTCATCGGACAGTGCTGCACCGAGCGCCTGGGCCAGGGTGAAGGAGTTGCAGCGCGCCGGCCCGGCTGGGGCCGCGGCAGCTTGCCAACAAGCCCGGTAGGCCAGCAGCCGGGCCTGCGGCGCCACGCCGGCAATGCCCAGGCCGTTGTTGGCCACGGCAGCGATCACGCCGGCCATCTCGGTGCCATGGCGCTCGCCGCCGGAACCCAGGCGCGGCAGGCCGAAATCGCGCTGCACGGCAATGCGGCCCGCCAGGTCGGGATGCGCGCCATCCACGCCGGTATCAATCAGGGCCACGCGCTGGCCCTCGCCTCGGCTCCATTGCTGGGCAGGGCCGGCCTCGATGGCGGCCAGGCCGGTCTGCAGCGGCAGATAGGGGTCGTTGTAAGCGGGGGCGGCCAGGGTCTCGAACTCGTTGAGCGGCTGGACCAGGCGCACGCGCGGGTCCAGCGCCAGCCGCTCCAGCAGGGCCGGCGCATCGGCGGCCGGCGGCAAGCGGTAAAGCATGCAGCGCCATTGCAGCGGTGCGATGCGCCAGAAGGACTGCTCATGCAACTGGTAGGCGGCAGCAATCTCGTCGGCCACGGCCGCCGCTCGCAGGCCGCCGGCATAGCCCGCCCCCGCGCTGTAGCGTGCCCGCGGCGTGGCCCCGACCACCGGCATGGGCTCGGCCAGGTCGTCGATGGCCAGCACGATCCAGGCAGCGCCCTCCGGCAGGGCGCTGCCTTCATTGGCCGGCGTCGCGCAGCCAGCCAGCAGGACCAACAGCATGACCGCCAGCCAGCGCCTCATGGCACCAGCTCGGCCAGGCGCACGCCCGGCTCGGCCCGCAGCAGCGCCAGGCTCTGCGCCAGGGACAGGCGGGCCCCGGGCGCGGGCGCCAGTCCCATGTGGGTGGCGCTGCCGTCGGTCTCAACGATGGTCAGCTGCGAGCGGATCAACAGCGCCTGCAGCTCGGCCAGGCTCAAGTGCGGCGCCGGCACCAAGCGGATGCGGGCCGATGTGACGTCGGCGCGGCTGAGGGTTTCGTAATCAGCCGAGCCCGAGCGCTCCCACCACATCGTGCCCAGCGCCGTCAGCCCCACCGCCTGCACCAGCACCGCCGCTACCAGCCAGCGTCGGCCGGGCCAGCGCGCACCGGTCACGGCCGGCAGCGGCTCGGCCTGGTCCAGGCGGGTAAGCAGGCGCTGCAGCGCCGGTTCGGCGGAATGCGGCGGCACCGGCTCGTCGCGCATGCCGGCCAGCAAGAGCCGCTGGAACGCCAGTTCCTCGCGGCAGTCCGCGCAGCCGGCGGCATGCAGCTCGAAGCGGCGGCATTGCGCAGCGTCGGCCGTGCCATTGACCACCCAGGGAATCATTGCCCAGAGCTCGTGATGCACCTGGGCCGCCTCGTCGTTCATGCACTTTCTCCTGTCTTGGGGTCCTGGCGGCCGCCCAGCAGCGGCATCACAGTGCGCAGCCGCAGCCGGGCGCGGAACATGCGCGCCTTCACGGTGCCAACGGCGCAATCCATGATGGCGGCGATCTCCTCGCAGGAGCAACCCAGAAAATAGGCTAGCTCCAGCGTCTCGCGCTGGTCCGGGGGCAAGCTGCGCAAGCCGCAATCGACCCAATTGCGCAGCTCAGCGTCGTCGCTGGCTCCGGCCGCTTGCTCCTCGCCACTCTCGCCCAGCTCGGCCGAGGGCACATCACGAAGTGCCTTGAGCATGCAGCGGTAGGCGATGCCGGTGATCCAGGTGCTGACCTTGGAGTCACCGCGAAAGCTCGCAGCCTGGCGCCAGACCACCCACAGCGCGTCATTGATGACCTCGTCGATCAGATCGCGGCGGCCGCAAAAGCGCCGCAGAAAACGCACCAGGCGCGGATGCAAGCGCCGGTACAGGTCCTCGAAGGCCGCCCGATCGCCGGCCGCCACCCGGCCCAGGCACAGGCGTTCGAGCGCCTCGTCGGCAGCCGCTTCGTTGGCCACATCGGTCAGGAGCGGCAGCTTCATTGGGCGAGCGGGAGTGGCGTCATGCGGGTGAGTGTCAGAATCCGCCGCCATGGTTGCACAAGTGCTGCTAAAAAAATTCTGCCTGCTGCTGCCGCTGGTCGCGCTGGCCCTGCCCGTGGGGGCCGAGGGCTGGAGCGGTGCGCTGGTGCTGGCCAGCGACAAGGTCTACCGCGGCATCAGCCAGAGCCAGGGGCGCGCAGCCCTGCTGATTGACCTGAACCATGCCTGGCCGGGAGGCTGGCAGGTCGGAGCAGGCCTGGCCACGCCCAGCTATCCGACCCTGGGCGGTCAGGGCGAGCTGAGCCTCAGCCTGGGCCGGCAGGTCGAGCTGGGCAGCGACTGGAGCGCCCATCTGGGCCTGGCCCACTACGGCCAGTTGGGCGCCGCGCGGGCCCGCGCCTTGTCCTATCAAGAAGTGGCGGGAAGCCTGGCCTGGCGCGGCCGTGTGCGTGCGAGCCTGGCATGGTCACCCGACAGCACCGGCTACCGTGGCCACGAGCCGGCACAAGGCCACGCGCTCACGGCCGAGCTGTCGCTGCAGCAGCGCCTGGTCGGGCATTGGTCCGTCGATGCGGGCCTGGGTCACTACCAACGTCATGGCCCGGCCGCCGTAGGATATGGCTACGCCAGCCTGGGGCTGCGCTGGTCCGATGGGCTCTGGCAAGCTTCTTTGAACGGGATCAACAGCCAAGCGGCCCAGCAGCAGGCAGCGCGCGAATCGCTTGCCGGGCAGCGCTGGGTAGCGGCGCTGATGTGGGGGTTCTGAGTCAGCCTGCCGCCGATTCCTTTTCCTGCAGCAGCCGCCACATCACCTTGCCCGAGCCCGACTTGGGCAGGCTGTCGACGAACTCGACAATCTTGGGCACCTTGTAGGCGGCCATGTGCTCCTTGGCCCAAGCGCTAATGTCTTCCGGCATGGTCTTGCCTTTCGCATCGGCGCGCAGCACGACCACGGCCTTGACCGTCTCGCCGCGGTAGGCGTCCTTGGCCGCGATGATGCAGGCCTCCTGCACAGCCGGGTGCTTGTAAAGAAGCATCTCGACCTCGGACGGCCAGACCTTGTAGCCGCTGGCGTTGATCATCCGTTTTAGCCGGTCGGTGATGAAGAAGTAGCCTTCATCGTCCATGCGGCCGAGGTCGCCGGTGCGGAAGAATGACTTGCCGTCGATTTCGACAAAGGCCGCGGCCGTGGCCTCGGGCTGCTGCCAGTAGCCCTTGAACACCATCGGGCCGTGGCTGATGATTTCGCCCACCTCGCCGACGGGCATTTCGGCCAGCGTGAGCGGATCTACCACGCGCGAGTCGACGCCAAAGATCGGTATGCCTAGGCATTGCAGCTTGGCCCGCTCAGGCGGATTGCCATGCGTGGGTGCGGCGGTCTCGGTCAGGCCGTAGCCTTCGGCAAAGGTCAGGCCGAACTCTTCCTGCAGCCGCTCGGCCACCGCCTGCGGCATCGCCGCGCCGCCGCCGCTGAGGTAGCTCAGGCTAGACAGGTCGAAGCTCTTGTAGCTGGGGCTGCCGAACAGGTCGATGATCATGGTCGGGATGCAGGTCCAGTGCGTGACCTTGTAACGCGAGATCAGGCGGCCGGCCAGTTCGCGGTCCCAGCGCGGCATGATGACCATGGTCATGCCCATGAAGACGGGGCCCAGCACGCCGTAGAGCATGCCGGTGATGTGGAACATGGGCACCACCGCCAGCCCCACCGACTCGGCCGAGGCGTAGCCCCACTGGCCGCCGCCGCAGCAGTTGGACATCAACGTGTAGTTCGTGTGCATGCAGCCCTTGGGCAGGCCGGTGGTGCCCGAGGTGTAGGGCAGCATTGCCAGATCGTCAGCGCCTGCAGTGTGCGGGCCTGCTTCCAGACCAGCGCCCAGCGCCTCTTGCCAGCGCGTCGCGCCGGCAGGCAGGGCCGGTTCCGCCATTAGCCATTGCTGCATCGCTTCCGGCACGGCCAGCTCCGACGGCATGCCGCCGGCCGGCAAGGCATCTGCATAACGCGTCACCAACACGGCCTTCACTTGCCGATCAGCCGGCTGTGCCGCGTTGGCCGCAGCGACGATGGGCGCCAGGTCGGCGCTGCAGATGACGACTTGGGTCGCGGGGTCCTGGATGTAGTGGCCGAACTCCTCTGCCTTGTTCATCGGGTTGACCGGCACCACCACCGCATTGGCGCGGTTGATGGCGTAGAAAGCGGCCAGAAACTGCGGGCAGTTCTGCATGAAGATGGCGACGCGGTCGCCGGCACCGACGCCGACGCTTTGCAGCCAGCCGGCCAGCGCTTCGGCCTGAGCGTGCAGCTCGCCATAGGTCAACACCTGGCCGCAGTAGACGGTGGCCACTTTGTCCGGGTGGCGGGCGGCGCTGACCTCGAGGTTGAACCACAGCGAGGTCCTGGGGATCGCCAGGTTCTGCGGCAGGCGGCGCGGCCAGTGGCTTCGTTGAATGGTGGATCCGGTCATGTTGGTGCTGGCGGCGCTCGTCACTGATGTCTCCTGTTCGGCCCGGTCGGATGCCGGATCGACAGCATTCTTCTACGCGCCGGGCCGCCGGGCCTGTCGCTGGAGCGACACGGCCGTGCGAGGCGTCAAAATACAGCCCGCCGGGAACAAGGTAAAAATGACTGAAAATGCACCTTTGCCCAGCTTCCTCCAGCTCCTTCCTCAAGCCCATGTCCACCATTCTTCAGCACATCCCCGCCGGCAAAAAAGTCGGCATCGCCTTCTCCGGTGGCCTGGACACCAGCGCTGCCCTGCACTGGATGCGCCAGAAGGGCGCGATCCCCTACGCCTACACCGCAAACCTGGGTCAGCCGGACGAGCCGGACTACGAAGAGATCCCGCGCAAGGCGATGCAGTACGGTGCCGAGAAGGCGGTGCTGGTGGACTGCCGCGCGCAGCTGGTGAACGAGGGCATCGCCGCCCTGCAGGCCGGTGCCTTCCACATCAGCACCGCCGGCATCACGTACTTCAACACCACACCGCTGGGGCGTGCGGTCACCGGCACGATGCTGGTGGCGGCGATGAAGGATGACGACGTCAACATCTGGGGCGACGGCAGCACCTTCAAGGGCAATGACATCGAGCGCTTCTACCGCTATGGCCTGCTCACCAATCCGGCACTGAAGATCTACAAGCCCTGGCTGGATCAGCTCTTCATCGACGAGCTGGGCGGCCGCGCCGAAATGTCGGCCTTTATGACGGCAGCCGGCTTCGGCTACAAGATGTCTGCCGAAAAAGCCTACTCGACCGACTCGAACATGCTGGGCGCCACGCACGAAGCGAAGGACCTGGAGCACCTGAACAGCGGCATCAAGATCGTCAACCCCATCATGGGCGTGGCCTTCTGGAAGGACGATGTCGTCGTCAAGGCCGAAGAGGTGACGGTGCGCTTTGAAGAAGGCATGCCGGTGGCGCTGAACGGCGTCGAGTACGCCTCGCCCGTGGAGCTGCTGCTGGAAGCCAACCGCATCGGCGGCCGCCATGGCCTGGGCATGAGCGACCAGATCGAGAACCGCATCATCGAGGCCAAGAGCCGCGGCATCTACGAGGCTCCCGGCCTGGCATTGCTGCACCTGGCCTACGAGCGCCTGGTGACCGGCATCCACAACGAGGACACGATCGAGCAGTACCGGATGAACGGCCTCAAGCTGGGCCGTCTGCTCTACCAGGGCCGCTGGTTCGACCCGCAAGCCATCATGCTGAGCGAGACGGCGCAGCGCTGGGTGGCCCGTGCGATCACCGGCGAGGTGGCCGTGGAGCTGCGCCGCGGCAATGACTATTCGCTGCTCGACACCCGCTCGCCCAACCTCACCTACAAGCCCGAGCGCCTCTCGATGGAGAAAGTGGAGGACGCGCCGTTCTCACCTCTGGACCGCATTGGCCAGCTGACGATGCGCAACCTGGACATCGTCGATACCCGTGACAAGCTGGCGACCTATGCCAAGGTGGGATTACTCGCGCCGGGCACCGGCAGCGCGCTGCCG
>Ga0187843_10002193_pt1 | contig 12004 bp, 7 predicted proteins | sample SpaLakP09_SKY_43_FD_134516 | JGI IMG/M metagenome (GOLD analysis project Ga0187843, IMG submission 134516) | Oligotrophic lake water microbial communities from Sparkling Lake, Wisconsin, USA - SP09_SKY_43 | ecosystem: Environmental > Aquatic > Freshwater > Lake | place: USA: Sparkling Lake... | reverse complement strand
CTCTGGCAATAGTATTCGCAACTTGCGCGCGCCCCAGTAAGGATGCGCGGCATTAAGCGCAAGAATCGCTGCCTCAAGACGTGCGGCAGTACTGGCCGGCGAGTTGATGGGCCGGCGCGACCGATCGGCAAGGCCATCATCACCATGTCGTCCATAGAGTTCTAGCCACTTATAAGCAGTCTTGCGGCTGATGCCGAAGCCACGGCACAAGGCTGCAATATTGGCGTCAGGCCGCTGCGCTAACAACACAAATTCTCGTCGGGTCGACATGAGAGTAACTTCCTTCCAAGGCATTGCACGCTCCGGTTCGTTGCGATGCAATCATCATAAAAGGTGTTACCTATGTCTCCCGACAAGTGTTACCTATGTGTCCCGGCTATACACCCTTAGTGGCCGCAATGCGGGTTAGGAGTCTGCGGGTGGAACGCCCAGAAGTTCTTCGATATGGGCCAGCGAGGCCTGGTCTTTCACCACAGTGCGCAGCCAGGTATGCAAGTCTTGCTGAGCTGCTTGTGCGGCTTTTTCGGCAAAATACGAAGCAGGGCTGTGCGGCTCGGTGCGGCGGAAGAACTCCGCCACCGCGTGCAATTGCGCCACGGCTTGCGTACGATTGCTGATCACGCCCGGTTTGGCCGGCGTCACCGCCGCTGCAACCGCGCCAGTAGCTTCCTGCACCACTTCTTCCTCCTGCTCCGGTGATGCCAGCTCCGACGCAGCCGACGACGCGTTGGCCGGCGCCGGCATAGCGTACAACATCGCCTTCACCGCATCCCGCGCCGACGAGAATCCTGGGCTGTCATTGCCCAGCCGCGCATCCGCTACGCGCTCCAACTGCTCCAGCGCCTCAATGCAAAACTGCGCATCGGCGCGGAACGTCGTCGCAAATTGCGCGGAATTATTGCGCTTGGCCGCCTCCAGATCCGCCAGCTTGGGCACGCGGTTCTGCAATTCCTCATTGCCACTGCCGGCCCGCTTGCGCGCCTCTTCAAAATCAACGGTCGAATAATCGCCATTCTCCGTCAGTCCGATGTCGCGCACCAGCGACGGCGTGCGGGACAAAATCCAGCTCAGGTTACCGATACGCTGATCGTTATCGCCGCCATCCGCTTCAGGGTACAAACCCTTGTCCCAATACTGGTCGCACAAGCCGGCCAGCAGCAGATACCCTTCGCCCAGGCCGCGCAGATGATGCACGCGCGCGCCAGCCTCGGTCAGCCATACGGCCAGCCGCAAGTCTTTGCTGGCGGTCTTCAGCAGATGCGCGCAGCGGTCCACCACAAACGGCCAATCGGCCTCCTTCAATTCAGTCACCCACTCGCCCTGATCCAGCGACGGATCGTCAAACTTGCGCGCCTGCGCGATCGCGTCCAGATCAGGGGAGAATGACAGGTCTGCGCCAGCTGGCTGGCTGTCGGAAATCGGTTCTAAAAGCTCTTGTGCGGAATACATAGTGTCCTCTTTACTGCGCCATACGGAATTCGATGCGGCGGTTGCGCTGGCGGCCTTCGGCCGTGTCATTGCTGGCGATAGGGCGATCCGGCCCTTGGCCGCTGGCGGTCAGCAGTTCGCCATTGATGCCGTGGCTAGCCAAATAGGCCTTGACCGCCTCCGCGCGAGCCTGGCTCAGGCCTTGATTGGTGGCGCGCAGACCAGCGCTGTCGGTATGGCCGATGATGTCGACCTTACGCTTATCCAGCTTACGCAACGCCACCACCATCTCGTCCAGAATCGCTTTGCCGGCCGGTGTCAGCTCGGCCTTGCCGCTTTCGAATTCAATGATGCGGTTGGCCAGTGCGCTATCCAGCACCCCCTGATCGGCGGCCGAAACGCGCAAGCCGTTATTGACCGTATAAGTCGGATTCAGACTGGTGGCGATATTGCTGGCGATGCGCTGCTTCACGGCCTCGTTGCCCACCTCACCGCGCAGGCTGACGGTGCTGCCGTCGATCTTCAACTGCCCACGGCTGATCTGCTTCAGGTCCGGCGTCAGCAGCTTTTGCACATACTGGTTCCAGTTGGCCGGCGTGGCCACCTTGTCGATCGAGATCTGATCGACCACCTTATCCGCGCCATAGACCTCGCGCAGCTTGGCCAGTACGGCGGCCTTGCTGGCTTCATCGGGCAGGGTACCGGCGGCCAGCACCTGGCCCGGTTGCACCACATTGGCCTGCGCGAACGTGGCGCCGGCAGCCAGCAGCAAGCTTGTAAATATGAGAGTACGCATGATTCAGGTTCCGATAAACGCCGTGCTGACCGACTCCAGCGCGGACTTGAGTGACAGGGCGGGTTGCGACAGGTAGGTGGACAGCTTCTTGACGGCGTAGTCGCTGTCTGCCTGTTCTTCCACCCAGTCCAACTGTTCAAATGTGATGTGCTGATCCTGCGCGGCCTGCGGATCCATGATGCCGTGCAGCGTGGCCGGCGAGGCGCCGCTGAAGCCCACCAGCAGCACCGGCTGCTCGCGCTGGCGCGTGATGAACAGCGCCAGTTCGAAATCCGCGCGCGCCAGGAACGGCGTAATCAGGTGCAGCCAGAAGGCTGCGACCAGGTTGCGGTACATCGGATCGTGCGGAAGCGGCAGCAGCAGCGTCTTGTCAAGGCGGCTGGAACTGCTGGCCATTACTGGCTGTAGCAGCATGCCGAGCGCCAGCAGCACTTGCCGCGACGAGCCACGGAAGCCGGCTTGCGACAGCAGCCCATCCAGGCCGCCGATGGTTTGCAGTTCCAGGAAGTCTGTGAACGTGGCCTCGTAGGCGGCGCTGCGCAGATCGATTTCGACCGCTTCGGCGGCCGCCATTTGCAGCGGCACGGTTGGATCGCCGGCGCCGACTACACTGCTGCTCAGTGTCGCCAGCCGGGTCCACAGGCGGTTGAACACCAGCGGCGCGGTCTGCACAAAGGTGGCTGGTTCGGCCACTTCCACGCTGCTGGTCATCAGGAACGGGAAACGGCGTTGCGACTGGTCGCTGCTGGCCACAATGTGACCGGCGATGGCGTGGCGGCGGCGCGGGCCGACGAATGCGAAATGCAGTGGCGCGACGGCGTCGTAATTCAGCTTCCAGCGGGCGTCGGTGCTCATCAGGTCCATGGCCTGAGCGAGCCAGTCATCCAGCACCTTGATCAGGGCCGGGCTGTCGCCGCCTTTGACGAAGTCGCCGCGGCCAGGCACTTTGCCGAAATATCCGATTTGGGCGATGGTGGCACCTCGGCTCATGGCTGGGCTCCTGCGGTGCGGATCACGGTGCCGGGTTGCGGCGCCGGCATGGTGGCTGGTGCTGGCGCTGGCGCGCGGCCCGGCACGGGCGCGGACACCGGTGCGCCTGGCGCGGCCGGCATCGCTGGAGTCGCAGGGCTGGCCGGGTTGGCCGGAGCTGCCGGAGTAGCAGGCTTGGCGGCGGCATCCGCTGTCGCTGGCGAGGGTGCTGGAGCCGGGGCGGTCACCGTATCCGGCAGGCGCAGACGCTTGAAGCCAGCCGACGATGGCGCGGCGGCTTGCGCCTGCACTGGCGGCGGCGCAGTGGTGCCGAGGATCTTCAGGTTAGCGGTCACCGACACGCCCGAGTTATCCCAGGTCAGCTCAAACGCCCCATTGTCCTTGCGTTTACGCTTGGCGGCGTCGATCATTTTCTTCAGGCCGAAGTGGCCCGGTTCATTGAACACCACAATGCTGCGGCCTTCCGGCGTAATGGCCGTGATCTTCGCTCCCGGCACACCGGCAGGATTAGGCCACGCCATATGCACCCAGGGCTGCGGCTGTCCGCGCCAGCGCAAGGCCTGGCCATCGATTTCGATGGTGAACTCGGTGGCGCTGACGGCGCCCAGCGCTTGCAGGTCGAAGTTGGTCTGGGCTTCACCGCCGCTGGAGGCAGCTGCATTGGCGACACCGTTGGCGGCCAGCGGCGCTACCCAGCCAGGGAAACTGGCCACCACTGGCGGCGCCAGATTGATGCCCATGTTGGCCCAGGTGCGGGCGCTGACCGAGTCGCCACGGCGCACCACCAGCGGGCCAAGTGTGGAGTCGAAGAACTTGGCGATGGCGCCATCCGGACCAAACACCGCGCCAATTTCCGCATTGCTGGCTTCCGCCTTGGACTCGGTGGCAAACGGATATTTGGTAGCTAACGTCTGGCGGAACGGCTGCAGCACCTGCGCCGCCCACACCTTGTTGATTTCCGTTTCGGTCGGCTGCACGATGACGGCGAAGGTCTGAATCAACGGGCGCACCAGCAGCGGACGAATCGCGGCCTTCTGCGCATCGGTCATCCCGGTCAGCATTTGTTCATCGACGTATTTGAGTGCTTCGGCCAGTTCCGAGCCATTGCCGTCCAGCGTTTGCTGCATCAGCTGTTTGGCGCCGGGACCAGGGTCGCCCTGATTCTTGATCTGATTGAAACGGCCGCGCAGCTTGGACAACTGGTCCATATAGCCGCGCATCAGCGACGCATCCTTGTCCTTGGCGACCACCAGGCGCGCCACGCCGGAGAATTCGCGGCCGACGGGACCCAGCGGCAGGGCGGCATTCTGCACACCACCGCTAGGCATGTTGATATTCACCTGCGACGGTTTCTGGCGCAGGATGGTTTCCTTGAACCAGCCGCTGACGCCACGCTGCGCGCGTTGCAGGCCGGCGTCGATCAGCGACGGATTGTCCCAGGACGTTTGTTCGTAGACGCTGTTCATCAGCTTATTCAGCGGCGAATTCTGCGGATCGCCGAGGCGGTTCATCGCGCCGGCTGCCTGGTCAAAGTTGCCCATGTCGCGCACGGTCACACCCTGCACGAATTTCTGCCACTCGCGTGCGTAGTCGTTCTTGTACAGGTCCACCAGCGACTTCTGGATTTGTTCCGGGCTGCCTTCCAGCGTCAGGTCATCCTTGGACGAGGTTTTCAGCACCCAGTCGGCGCTTTGCAATTCTTTGTTGGCGGCTTCGCGGAAGGCGTCTTGCACGAAGCCTTGCCATGCGGCGCGGGTAAAACTGCCTGGCACGGCGTAGCTGCCCAGCACCAGTTCCTTGTCCTGATCGCCGACGATGGCGGCCACCGTCACCGCAGGGAAGCGGGTTGCAGCGCGGGCTTTAACATCAGCATAGACGCGTTCCCGCGCCGGCATGCCGCGTACAACACGGCGCAGGTTGTCGCGAGTCTGGTCGACCAGCGCCAGGCGGGTATCGATCTGTGGCCAGGAGGTGTCGTTGATCTGGGCCAGGTAGAAGGAGATCATGCGCTCGGCGCTGCGGATCATCTGCTCGCGCGACATGGTGCCGCGATTGGTATCCAGCCACACGCGCCAGAAGCGGGTGAGCTGATCGTTCAGGTGGCCGGCTTCGGCGCGCGATTTATCGCCCAGCATCAGGTAGGTCTTGAGCGCGTTATAGGCGTCTTCGGCGTCGGTTGGCGACGCGTCCTTGAACTGCTGGGCGCTGTTGTTGATGGCCGCTGCGGCTTCCGCTTGCGTGGCGTTGGGCGGCGCCGAATTGCTGCCGGTGCCGCTGGCAGTCAGTGGACGCGCCATCGGCTGAAGTTGCGCCGCGCCGCTGTTGACTTCACCGAGGAAGGCTTCCAGCGTCTGGCCGACTGGCTTCAGCATCACTTCGCGCACACCGTTGAAGTATTCTTCGCGCAGCTTGCGGTCCAGCAGCGAGCCTTGATACAGGCCGAAGCTGAGCGACAGCGGGCGGCTTTCCTCATACTTGTCCAACTGCTCGATGCGGTCCTGCAGGATCTCCAGCGCGGCAAAGCGCGATTGCAGATCCATCGATTTTTCCTGCACCTTGATGGCCTGGTCCAGATCCGCCTGCACATTGGCCACCAGCTGGCGGTTGTTCATATACGACCAGCTCCAGCCGGCCAGCGCCAGGCCGGCCAGCGCGGTAGCGGCGAAGAAGGCGACATAGCGCATGCGGGTCTTGGCCGGGCTGGCGTATTGCGCCACCAGATCCTTGTCGGCGAAGATCACCTTGCGGAACAGGTTAAGCAGGAAGTAGCCTTGCTGCTGGTGCGCTTCCTCATGTTCTGCAGGCTTCAGTTGCAGATCGAAGCGCTGCGCCACGCGTTGCGACGAGGCCGAAACGGTTTCGCCTTCCTGCAGCGCGCTGGTGAAGTAGAAGCCACGGAATACAGGCTTGAACTGGAACGGATTCTCTTCAAACAGCGTGGCTACAAAGGTGCGCAGCGACGGCTTGATCGAGCTGAATTCCAGCGGGAAGGTGAACACGCCCGGTGGCATGCGTTCGCGCCATTGCAGCGCCATATTGGCTGCGCTCAGGTCTTTCAGGCCTTCGTACAATTCATCGAAGCGGGCGTCGAACTGATTCAGCACTTCTTCGCTGGTGGTGTTGCGGCTGTAGGGCAGGGTAGCGCCCCACACTTTGTCGCGCTCACCGCGCTCGGCATCCTGGAAGAATTCATTGAAGCCGGTGATCAGGTCCGCCTTGGTGAACAGCACATAAACCGGTGCATGCACTTCCAGCCGCTCGGTCAGTTCCTGCACGCGCTGGCGCAGGTTCTTGGCGAGGTTGATGGCAAACTCGGGACGATTGCGGGTCAGTTCCGCGACACTGACGGCGATGATGATGCCGTTGATCGGCGCCTTCTTGCGGTATTTTTTCAGCAGGTCGAGGAAGCCGAACCACTCGCCACGGTCTTCGTCCACCACCGAATAACGGCCAGCGGTATCCAGCAAGATGCCGTCGGTGGTAAAGAACCAGTCGCAGTTACGCGTGCCGCCCACACCTTGCACGATTTTGCTGTCGGCGAACGGGAATTGCAGGCCGGAGCTGGCCACTGCCGTGCTTTTGCCGGCAGCCGGATTCCCGATGATCATGTACCAGGGCAGTTCATACAGGGCGGCGTTGCCGGAGGTCTGACCCAGCTTGGAGTTTTTGATGGTGCCGATGGCGTCCAGCATGCGGGTGCGCAGCGCCTCGGTTTCCTGGCGCTGGGCCGGATCGACTTTCACTGGCTTGGAGGCCTGCTGTTCCAGCATGTCGCCCAACTTGCCAGCGGCACGCTGGGTTTTGCGATAGCGCCAGTACCAGACGATGGCGCCAAAGGCCAGCGCGATCGCCAGTACTATCCACGGCACGGAGGCCGGCCATTGCAGCAGCGCGCTGGCGAGGAACAGCAGCGCCGCAAAGGCCAGCCAGCCGATGACGATCAGCGTACGGCGTTGGGTCAGGAACAGCCAGAATTTTTGCATCATGATTGGACTCGGTTACTTTGGAATGTCATGCCGTTGGCGCCGGGCGGACCAGCGCGGCGCAACGGCGGTAAGGATCTTCGTTGCTGATACTGAGCGCCGGGCCACCGCGCTGCTGTGCTTCGGCGTCGGCCACCGCCAGCGCGGTCAACCAGGTGACGGCGCCGCAACTGCCGCTGCTGGCGCCGACGCTGATGACGTCCGCGCCCGGATCGAGCTGCGGCGCGGCGGCGGTCACCACGTGCATCAGTTCTGTGACGCGGCTGGTACGGTGACCGGTATCGGCGGTCACCAGCTCGATGGCCGCGCCTTCCAGCTGCGCGGCTTTCAACACATCGGCGATGGTGCTGGACAGGCAGGTGTCGGTGTCGCGCTTGACGGTATCGGCAGAGGCGGCGCGGCGGCCGGTGTGCACCGCTTGCAGCACGCTGCCAACAGCATCCAGCTGCTGCGCCACGGCGGCATCGGCCAGCAGCAGACCGGCGGCGCCTTCGCCCGGAATGTGGCCTTGTGGACGGTTGGCGGTGTACAGCGCGTTCTGGTTGGACAGTCGGCCAACAGCGCTGTCGCTCAGGTGCGACGAGGCGGCAATCACCAGGGCCAGCGACGGTTGCTGCGGATTGCCGGCGCGCTGCAGCAACTGCGTCAGCAGCAGGCCGGCATCGTCGTCCTGCTGCGGCGCGGCCGGTGCGATCAGCGTTTGTGGCCAGCCGGCTTGCGTGGCCACGTAGCGCAGCCACTGCCAGCCCAGCTCTCGCTGCGCCGGTTGCCATTCCGCTTCCCACAGCACCAGCAATTGCAGCGTTGGCGGCGTAGGCGCGGCCGGCGCATCGGGCGACAGGCGGTTTTGCTGGCGGGCCTGCTGCTGTTCCAGCCACGGCGCCAGATCCCGATGCAGCGTGACTTGCGCGGCCAGATCGGCCACCACCGCGCTGGCGGCGGCGAGTGCGCGCCATTGGGCCAAGTCCAGGCGCGGATCGTCCAGCTGCTGGCGGTAGCGCCATTGTTCCAGTTCTTCGCGCAGCGCGGCGTCGCCGGCGTCGGCCAGACGCGCGCTCAAAATCGGGTAGCCGTCATCGTCATACAATTCGCTGTCCAGTTGCGGGCGGGCGCGGTGTTCGGCCAGCGCGGCGCGCAGTTCTTCCACCGACTCGCCATGCGGCGCGCGCACGGCGGTGGCGGCGATGGTTAGCGCGACTGGCAGCGGCGCAGCGGCGGGCGTGTCGGCGGCGGCGCTGGCCGTACCGGCGGCAACGGCTGGTGCGGCAGGCGCAGTGGCGCGCGCCCAGACTTTGCGGCCGGCCCACACTGCCGTCAGCAGCAGCACCGGCAGCACCAGCAGATACAGCACCACCTCACTGGTCGCCGGCATGCGATTGTTCTCGCGCCAGAACCAGATGGCGCCGCCCCAGCTGCCGCCAAAGGCGAGCGCAGTCAGGGCAACGTTACGTATCCAGGCCATTGCTTGTTGTCTCCTCTTATTTCATCACGCCGGGCCGGCGCAGTTCTGTGTGCCCGAAATCCATCATCTTCCAGCGTCCGCCCCACGTCATGCCCATCGACTCGGCTACCTCGCCGTACAACTGGTAGCCGCGCATGGCCCACGGATCGCGCTCGGAAATCACCAGCTTGCCGTCGCGCAGGAAGGCGCAGTCGGCCGCCAGACCATATTGGTGCCAGCTCTGAAAGGCGGCAGCATTGGTCACGCCCGAACCCAGTGCGGCCAGCTTGTTCTGGCGCTCCGGGCTGCGATAGCCTTCCAGCAGCGCCATGTCATAGCCGTACTTCTCCTTCATGATGCGGAACACCATCAGCAGGCGCTGCGCGTAGACGCTATCCAGCTGCGCCCAGTCGCGGCTGGCCGACACCAGCATCGGCCGCTCCAGCTGCACTTCGGCGGTGGTAAACACCAGCGGCGGCAGCGCCGGCGGCGGCACCAGCTGTTCGCCCTCCAGCAAGCCGGCCACTTGGGTGTTGACCTCGCGCGTTGAGCTGTCGAAGCCGTTCAGCGTCGGCCGCGCAAGTAGCAGGGCCAGCAGCGGCGGGACCGTCAGCAGCGCCAAACCGCCCAGGCACAGCAGATAATGCTCGGCCAGGAAATCGCGTACGCCGCCCATCGACGCCTTGCCCGAACGACCGATCGCACCCAGCTCGGCCCGGCGGCGATCCGCCACCCGTCCCAGCGTTTGCTGCAGGCGCGCGTTGGCCCCGGCTAGTGCCGATACCACAAACTCGCGCCCGGATGGAAACAGCACCATCCAGCTAATGAAGCACGCAAGCAAAAAATAGAGAGTTACCGCCAGTAGAAACACATTGCCCTCGAATCCCGTTACCAATGTCTAAAAAGCATTGCTATGAGTATATATTAGGCATCTGACAAGCCCGCGCACGATTGAATTGTTGAGTCGTGCGGCACATTTTTCTTGTTTGTAATAAAGTCGTGCGAAATTAACAAGGGAGCTGATTTTGCAACGTGAAGATGACCGCCCTCCGTCGAGTGGCCGTCCCAGCCTGCTGTCGCAGGCGCCCCAGGCGAAACAGGCGCAACAGGCGGACATGGGCCGCGCCAGTGTGTTTGACGGTCTGGAGCGCCGACCGGCAGCCGCCGCGCCGGCCGCGAAGCGCGCCCGCAAGCCTTTGATGCTGGCGGGCGCCGCTGGCATTCTGCTGTTCGCCGCCGGCGTGGGCATCTGGCTGGCCGCCGAGCCCGAACCGGCGCTGACCTTGGCGGCTGCTCCGGCCGCGCCTGTCAGCCATCCAGCGGCCGCGCCAGCTGCGACCGCGACCTCCGCCGCTGCTGTACCTGGGTCAGAGGCGCCGGCCGCCACCATCGTCGAAGAGACGGCTGCTGTTAGCCCGCCGGGCGACTCCCGTTCGCTGAAAGAAGTGCTGAACGACATCCCGCCGAAAGCGCCGCGCGCCGAACTGACCGCCGCGCTGGAGAAACCACACAAACCGGAACCGAAGAAAACCGAGAAGGCAGCGCAAAAGCCGGTCCAGGTGGCCAAGAAAACCGACGTCAAACCGAAGCCTAAAGCGGCGCCGCCGGATAGCGACGTCACTCTGTTGGCGGCGCTGATGACGCATGTGCAAGCGGCCAAGACGCCGTCCAAGGAGCCATCGACCCCGGCGTACCAGCTCAAACAATGCGGCCGCATGAATGAAGCGGGTGCCGCCCAATGCCGCGCCCACCTGTGCGCGACCATCGCCAGCAAGGAGCCCGAGTGCAAGCAGCCGGCGGCGGTGAAAACTGCTGCCGAATCATGAGTGCTGCACTGATTCAGACAGTCCTTGCCTCCCTGGCCCAGTTCACAAGCGTTACCCGGCTGTATGAACTGACCATGGATAGCGATGACGGCGCCGACCTGGGCGCTGGCGGCCTGCTGGTCGAAGCCTTTGCGGCTGACGATGGCGTGCAGGGCGTCGGTCCGCGTGACGTGATCGTGTTGTCCACCAACGCCTCGGTCGAACTGGCGCCGCTGCTCGGCAAGCAGGCGGCGCTGGCGGTCAGCCTGGCCGATGGCACCCGCACCCAATTCCATGGCGAGATCACGCAAGCAGCGATGCTCGGCAGCGAAGGCGGCCTGGCGCGCTTCCGGCTACGTTTGACGCCATGGCTGTGGCGCCTGAGCCAGGTGCGCAACAGCCGCGTATGGCAAGACCGCAGCGTGGTGGAGATCATCGACGAAGTGTTCGAAACCTACGCGCCGCTGGCACAATGGCGCTGGAGCGAAGAGACCGAACCGTTCATGGCCGACGCTGTCGCGCGCAGCTACTGCTGCCAATACCGCGAATCCGACCTGGACTTCGTGCAGCGTCTGCTGACCGAAGAAGGCCTGGCCTGGCGCTACGAACAGCTGGACGACGGCGTTGGTGTAGTGCTGTTTGCCGACAGCAGCCAGCTCAGCAAAACACCGGAAGACGCCAGCAGCGAGGCCGGTGGCGGCATCCGCTTCCATGGCGTGCGCGTGGGCGAGGCGTCGGATACGATCCAGGCCATGCAAGCGCGGCGCAGCGTGACCGCGTCGCTGACTACCTTGCTCAGTTACGACTACAAGGCCAAGCAGGCCGTCAACGCCAGCACACCGTCGCGGCTAACGTCCGGCAAGCTGCCACCGCTGGAAAGCTATGACGTGCCGGGCCAGTATGCCTACACCAACGCCGCGCAGGCGCAGCGCTATGCGGACATCCAGATGCAAGGCCGTGAGGCGGCCGCCCAGCTGTGGCGCGGCCGCTCGACCGTGCGCACCATGGCTGCCGGCACGCGCTTCAAGCTGACGCAAGGGCCACTAAGTTCGGACAGCGAGCCGGCCTACGTGCTGCTGCGTGTGCGCAGCGTCGGCGTCAACAACCTGCCATCGCCGGCCCAGCAAGCGCTGGCCGAGCTGTTCGGCCCGATTCCCGAGTTGCTGCAAGAAGTGATCGACGATGCCGCCGACGACTTCGCCCTGACCATCGCCCAAGCGCGCCAAAGCGGCTACGCCAACAGTTTTGAGGCGGTGGCTGCGGATGTGATCTGGCGGCCGCAACTGCCGGGCAGCGATGGCCGCAGCCATCCGAAGCCAACCGCGCGTGGCGCGCAGAGCGCGATCGTCATCGGCGCCGACGGCCTGGCGCAGCCTTCCGGCGCGGACGAACTGTATTGCGACAAGCTGGGCCGGGTACGCATCCGCTACCACTGGCAGGACAGCGGCGACGCCACTTGCTGGGTGCGCGTGGCGCAGCGGTCGGCTGGCGGTGGCATGGGCAGCCAGTTCCTGCCGCGCATCGGCCAGGAAGTGCTGGTGCAGTTTATCGAGAACGATAT
>Ga0187843_10002192_pt1 | contig 12019 bp, 8 predicted proteins | sample SpaLakP09_SKY_43_FD_134516 | JGI IMG/M metagenome (GOLD analysis project Ga0187843, IMG submission 134516) | Oligotrophic lake water microbial communities from Sparkling Lake, Wisconsin, USA - SP09_SKY_43 | ecosystem: Environmental > Aquatic > Freshwater > Lake | place: USA: Sparkling Lake... | reverse complement strand
CATATTTACTTAAAACCATATTTATAATAACGTTTAGTTGAATGCTTTTATTATTAGTATAGAGACAAAAAACAGCAAAAAGGTTGGGAAGAGATTAAAAAAAGGAATAGAAGTTGCGTAAATCAGAAATAAAAAATGCATTATATTCGCTTTAAATTTAAAATGTCATTCAAATTTTCACACCAATGAACAAAAAGGAAAACTTCATTCAGTATATAAACGACGGATATTTATCAAAAGGAGAAAGCTTAGTTTTAGGAGCCGCAATTCTTGATGGGGAAACTATTGGAGAAACCCATGTAAAAATTCCTTTAAAAACATTAAACCGTCATGGATTAATTGCAGGTGCAACTGGAACTGGAAAAACCAAAACAATTCAAGTTTTATCGGAACAATTATCTTCCTTTGGAATTCCAGTTTTAATGATGGATATCAAAGGAGATTTTTCTGGAATTTCTAAACCTGGTGAAGAAAAACCTTTCATTACTGAACGTCATACTAAAATAAATATTCCATTTACTACTTCAGCATTTCCGGTTGAGTTGATGACACTTTCGGCTCAAGATGGTGTTCGAATGAGAGCAACGGTTTCTGAATTTGGACCAGTTCTATTTTCAAGAATATTGAATTTGAATGAAACTCAAGCCGGCGTTATGGCAGTTATCTTCAAATATTGTGATGATAAAAAAATGCCTCTTTTAGATTTGAAAGACATCAAAAAAGTATTGAATTATATCACAGAAGATGGAAAAGATGAGATTTCAGAAAACTATGGGAAAATTTCAACGGCAACTACCGGAATCATTCTGAGAAAAATCATTGAAATCGAACAACAAGGTGGCGATTTCTTTTTTGGAGAAAAATCATTTGAAATTGATGATTTAATGCGAATTGACGAAAACGGAAAAGGTTATGTAAATATTTTAAGATTAACCGATATCCAAGATAAACCAATGCTTTTCTCCACTTTTATGTTGAGTTTATTAGCAGAAATCTATCATCAAATGCCTGAAAAAGGCGATGTAGAACAACCTGAATTAGTCATATTTATTGATGAAGCTCATTTGATTTTTGACGAAGCGAGTAAGGCATTGTTAGATCAAATAGAAACAATAATCAAGTTAATTCGTTCTAAAGGAGTTGGCGTTTACTTTGTTACTCAAAATCCGATGGATATTCCGAAAGGAGTTTTGGCGCAACTCGGTTTGAAGATTCAACATGCATTGAGAGCTTTCACAGCCAATGACAGACAAGCAATTAAAGAAACTGCTGACAACTACCCAACTTCGGAATATTACAAAACTGATGAACTCATAACTGCTTTAGGAATTGGAGAAGCATTTGTAACTGCTTTAAATGAAAAAGGAATTCCTACTCCGTTAGCGGCAACAATGTTACGTGCACCTCAAAGTAGAATGGATATTTTGGTTGATTCTGAAATAGCTGAAATAAATTCGAAATCGAAATTAGTTAAAAAATATTCTGAAGAACTTGACCGCGAAAGTGCCTATGAAATTTTGAATAAAAAAATTGAAGACGCCAACAAACAAGTTGAAGAAGAAAGTACTGAGCAAGAAGAAAAAGAAGAAAGCAAAGAGCCGAGTACCGCAAGTGTTGTTGGAAAATCGGTTTTAAAAGTGGTTACTAGTGCAAGTTTTATTCGTGGCGCTTTTGGTGTTTTAATGAAATTATTCAAAAAGTAATTATGAAAAAATATTTTATCCAAAAAACTCCTTTTGTAGTTCCAACAACAGACGGAAAATTAATTGAAGAACATCACGGAATTCCGACTACAGGAAATCACGAAATATCAATTGCTCATATGATTGCGCCACCTAAATGGAGTGAACCTTTTCAAACACCTGAATTTGAAGAATACACTTACATCATTTCAGGTAAGAAGCAATTTATAATTGAAGATGAAATTATTGTTTTAGAAGCAGGTCAATCCATCAAAATTGAAGCTAATACAAGAGTACAATATTCAAATCCATTTGATGAACCTTGCGAATATATTGCTATTTGCAAACCCGCTTTTGATTTTACGAAAGTTCATAGAGAAGAACTCTAATTTTCAGATTTCAGTTTGCTCAAAATTAAATTTTCAATTTCTTGAGAGTTCCATTTTTCTTGAATATTTTCTGTTTTCAAAACCTCTTCCATAATTTTATTTTGAAAATCACCAATGGCTAATGCTTCTGAATAAGGTTGCAAACTAAAAGTCACACGACTATATAATGGCAACCATTTATCTGGATGTTTGTCAGAAAACCATTTTTCAATTTTCTTTTGAAGTAAGAAATTTTCATCAGCCGTTTTTGAACTCATTTCAACAAAATTTCTTCTTGAAAGTTCGGCAATTGCATCTGCATTTGGTTTGCGAGATTTTTGATATTCAGAGAAAATTGTTTTCCAATCGTCACCATATTTTGAAATCATTTCATTTAAAATTGTGATGTCTTCAAAACCAGCGTTCATTCCGTGACCGTAAAAAGGAACTATTGCATGAGCAGAATCGCCAATTAAAGCTACTTTATCTTCATAAGTCCATGGATAACATTTCATTATCGCTAAATAACTTGTTGGATTTTTGAAGAAATCCCTAACCAAATCTGGAATAACTTCTTTAGTATCTGGAAAATAATTAGCAAAGAAATCAACCAAAGTCGATTCATCTTTTAACAGTTCAAAAGAATTTTCCCCTTCAAATGGCATGAATAAAGTACAAGTAAAACTTCCGTCAAGATTTGACAAAGCCATCAACATAAAATTCCCTCTAGGCCAAATATGAAGTGAGTTTTTGTCAATTTTATGAGTTCCGTCAGGATTGGCTGGAATATGCAATTCTTTGTAGCCCAATTTCATAAACTCTTGCGAATAATCAAACATCGATTGACGTTGCATTCGGTGACGAATTCTAGAAAATGCACCATCCGCACCAAAAACCATATCATATTTTAATTCTGTCCACTCTCCTTGTTCAGTTTCTCCTTCGTAAAGTGTTGCTGTTGCTAATGAAACATCCCATATTTTTCGGTTGAAAAAGAACTCTGCTCCTGCTTCTTCCGCTAAATCAATCATTCTGCGATTAAGAACTCCACGAGAAAGTGAAAAAATTGCTTCACCTTCTTTTCCGTAATATTGATAGTTTAAATTTCCATCTTTTAAATGAATTGCACGCTTATCAACTGGAATTCCGATTTTCTTAATTTCATCTTCTAAACCAATATCCTTTAGGGTTTTCCATCCACGATTAGACATAACCAGGTTTATTGAACGACCAGAAAATTCTACTTTTCTAATATCTTCACTTCTATCATAAACATGAACCGTGTGACCAAGTTTTCTAAGATAAATAGCCAATAAAGTTCCGACTAATCCAGAACCTACAACAGCTATTTTTTGAGGAGTTTGCATTTTAATTTTATAAACGGTTTGGCAAATTTACCGAAATTTATTTTTAAAAAGGTTTAAAAACCAACTTTGTTGACGTCTTAATTATTTCCTCTTTATTCAATTTCATTTTTCTGAATTGTCCTTTGTTGTACATTTCGGCTTGATCTTCGTAATATTTACTCATTGGATTTCCCGATTGTCCTGTTGGCAAAATGCTGTAACTGTTTTCAATATCTGAAAAATCGATAACTCTTCGTGTTGAAGGACCAGCTTTCACATCATTTTTTCCATTATCGGTATATGTGAAAATTTGGTTGTTTATGACTTCGTTCGTTCCGGCAGTTTCAAACGGACCTACATTGAAAAATTTTCTAAACATAGCGACTTTTCCAATCGGATGTTGGTATTCAACCGTATGAACTTTATGCCATTTCCAAGAGGAAACATCATTTCCTAATTGTTTTTCTAAAGCTGTAATTGCTTCTTTAAACGATTGGTTTAATATTTCGGTGCGGGTTTCTTTTTTGCTTTTTGTAGCAACATTATCCCACCAAATTGATGTATCATTTTTACTTTGATTTTCTACTATTTGTTTAGCAATATGAGTTCCAAGTAATGCATTGAAATCACTTTCACCCAATTCATCTTGAAAAGTGTTTTTTAAATAACAATAAATTAGTTTCGTGTAAATTGTTGGCGCAACATCTTCTAAATTACTTGAACCATACCATTTTTTTAGAATTTCAAAGGCTTGCTTTTCATTTGAATTTAATGATTTTACATCTATAACTTTGGCAAGATTAGCAACAATACTTGGCGTAATTGCAGATGTATTATCCGTAATCATTTTTTTAACATCATCACTTGTCCAATTGTTTTTTGGAGCTAACAACCCGTTAATTCTTGTGGCTCTGTCTTTTGGCAAATAATAACCTGGATACAAATACCCATCAATTGCTTCAGGTTGATTATTGGACGAATAGACATAATTCCAAGGTGGATTTATAGCCGATGGATTTTTGCTGAAATCAAGAAATTCCTTTTTGTCATCAATTCCATTAGCGCCATTCATGATTAAATTTCCATTTACCGATTTGTCTAATTTATACAATTTTCCGGAGGTAATCCAAGCGATATTGTTTTGCGCATCGCCATACATAACATTCAAACCCGGAGCTGCAATTAGCGAAACACCATTGTAAAAATCATTTACATTTTTGGAATGAGAAAGTGCATGAACCGCATCTAAAATCTGATTTTTTTGTTGCGTGTAAATCCATGACATTGCGATTGGTTTTTTCGAAGTTAAAGACGTCAACAATCCATTCATTACTGGTCCGTGAAATGTTTCTTTGATATTTAAAGTTACCGATGCGCTATCTTTTACTTTTATGATTTTTTGTCTAATTGTGTAATTTTTATACCCATCAATTGTTTTGTATTGATTGCTATTATTTGGATTTTCTTCTTCTTGAAACAAGTCCAAATCGTCGTTTTCAAACATAGTTAATCCGTAAGCATAATTATGATTATGACCTAACAATGGGAATGGACAACCCGCCAAATAATAGCCGTACATTTCATAATCGGGAGTTACAATATGTGCTTCATACCAAGTTCCTGGTTGCGAAAATCCAATGTGTGGATCGTTGGCAAAAATCACTTTTCCGTTTTTAGTTTTGGGTGCGCCAATTACCCAGCTATTGCTACCTATAAATGGCGGAATTGGTGAATTGTCTAACAAACTGGCAACCGATTTTGAAATTTCTGAATAATCATTAGATTTACCTTTGTAACTTTTCAATTGTTGTGTTCCTAAGGAGCCATCAATTCCAAAATCCTTTAAATACTCTATTCCAAATTTATCTCGAATATCCGTTAATAAAGGATCTGTTTTTTGAGCCATGGCAAAACTGAACGACATAAATCCAAAGATGTTATAAACGTCTTTCAAAGTGTATTTTTCTTTTTTAACACCAACCAATTGGAATTCGATAGGCGTTTTCCCATTTTCTATATATTGATTAACACCATCCAAATAAGCCATTGCTAATTGGTAGGTTTCCGAATTCTTGTCTAATTGTGCAATTGCTTTTTCTGAATTTTCATCAATTCCGATTCCAGCAAAGAACTTGTCATTTGCCAAAGCTTTAGTTCCAAAAAGTTCTGATAATCTTCCGGGCGCAATGCGTCTCATTAATTCCATTTGCCACAATCGATCTTGCGCATGAACATAACCTAAAGCGGTAAGCGCGTCTTTTTGAGAAGTTGCATAAATGTGCGGAACACCATAGTCATCAAAGTAAACGGTGGTTTCTTTATTAATATTTTTTAAACTAATTTCTCCTTCGTATTGTGGTTTGGTAGTTTGTAAATAAATAAAAAGTGAAAGTGTTATTAAAACTAATAATGAAATAATTATTAGAAGTACTTTTTTTAGTTTTTTCATTGTAGTGGAATTGAATACCAAATATAAATAAAAAAACTCTTTCAGTAGAAAACTAAAAGAGTTTGGTTATGAGATTCATACTTCGTCAGAATGACAAAATCACAAATAAACTATTTTCTAGGAAATTCAATTGATTTCCCTGTGTTCATTCCGTTGTTTTTAGCTAAAACTCCGCACATGTGAAACAACATTCTTGCTCCAACATTTCCGTCCCAATCGTCGTTCTCACCTGGAGCAACTTCAACCAAATCAAAGCCAATGATTTCTTTGCCACTTTCGGCTAATTTGTTGAATAAATAGGTAGCTTGCTCGAATGAAAATCCGCCTGGAACTGGGGTTCCTGTATTTGGACAATACCAAGGATACATTCCGTCAATATCAAAAGAAATGCATACTTTTTGTGGTAATGAAGTAATAATTGCATCGCATTGTTGTTGCCACGTTTTGCCTTCGAAAGTTTCTTTTTTCAAATCAGAATCAGTGTGTACTAAAACTCTTCCGTTTTGTGATTTTACAACATCAACTTCTTGCTCGCAGAAATCACGAATCCCAACTTGAACGATTTTAGAAATCTGTGGAATTTGCAAAGCATTATACATTATTGAGGCGTGTGAATAAGTAAAGCCCTCGTAGGCAATTCGCAAATCCATGTGAGCATCAAGATGTAGAATTCCGAAATTATCATGTTGGGTTGCTAGGGCTTCATAATAACCAAGTGGAGTTGAATGATCTCCACCCAAAAGCACGACTTTTTTACCTTGACTCATCCAATGCAAAACAGTTTCTTTTACTTCGCTGTGCAAGTTGCGGCAAACTTCATTTATTGTTTCCAAATCAGCTTGTAATGCTGGAATTTCAGCTACATTTTGACCATCTTCCAATGCTTCGATAATTGGTTGCGCTAGAGCTTTATATTTATCCGAATTGGTTTTCCAAGATTCAGGAATTTCGGCGTAAAACATTCCGAGTTTCCATAATTCAGGAAAATCTTGATGATTCAAATCTACTTGAAATGACGCATCTAAAACGGCTTCTGGACCTTCGGATGCACCTGCTCCATAACTTACAGTTACTTCCCAAGGCACAGGAATTATTATGATTTCTGATTGTTCTGATGAAAATGGTAATCCAAAAATAGTTGCATCGGCTAATCCTGGTTGTGATGGATCGAAAGTTTGTATAATTTGTTCTTTTGTCATTTTTAAAATAATAAGTTGTAAAGGTAATAAGGTTCTAAGATTTTTGCAAAAGATGTTGCAATGTATTGTATATAAAAAAACCACAACAAATTTTAATTCATTGTGGTTTTAAAAATTTATATTAAAAGTTTATTCTTTCACAAACTTATAAGAAGATTTAGAAGCATTAAAATAAATAGTATAAACGCCTGATTCTAATTTAGAAACATCTATTCTTTCTTCGTTAGATATTGAATTCCTTTCAATTACTTTTTGTCCTAATAAATTGTAAATTGTAATGCTTTCATTTGACTCAAATTCACCTTTAATTGTGATTTGATTTTTAGCAGGATTAGGGAAGATTACCACATTTTCTTTTACATTTTGAGCTACTGATAAGTTTGGAGTAACTGTTAATGTAAAATTACAAGTTGCAGTAGTTCCGCTAGTAGCAGTCATTGTAACTGTATAAGTCCCTGGAGCAACTACTGAACCAACAGCTGGTGACTGAGTAATTACTGCATCACAGTTTTGACTAATTGCATTAGACAAACTAGCATAACTAGGAATAACATAAGTATCATTTACATCGGCTGCGGCAGTTTGATTTGCTGGGCAATTCACTTTTAATGGTAACGTTGGCAAAGTATATCCTTTACTAACAAATTTTGATGTTATTGTTTGAATATCAGTACAAGGATAGTTCATATCAATTGCAGCTTGACGAAAAGCGATAGCTGCATCTTGTTGCGTAGACGATGAATTAGTTAGAGATAGTCCTTCAAGAAAAGCCATGTCTGTTTTTGTTCTTCCAATTACATCCCAAATTTTCATTAATGCAGTTGACCAAATTTGACCATCTGTATGAATTTGACCTACAAGTCCACCAGGATAATTAGGCGAATAATTTGTATTTCTAGTTGAAGACCAAGCTGGTCCATCCCAATTAAAAACTTTTTGATAAGCTGCATTTGTTGTAGGCCATTGATTTAAACTTCTGCTGTAAGACTGTGCCCAATAATCTCCACTTCCTTCACTTAATCCATTAACTTGAGAAAGCGATCCATTAGTTATCCAATCATGTAATCCGTGCCCTAACTCATGCAAAATTACATCTGCATCTTCTGCATCATCCACACCACCTTCACCAAAATGTAATTGTCCGTTTGAATAATGTGAATTATCAGCTCCGTTCTCTGCACTTGGGTCAAACCAAAGTACACCACTATTTGTTAATGGTACGCAAGCAATTTGTAATGTTTGATTAATATATCTTAAACTTTTGTCAATATGATAATAAGCATTGACAGCTTCAAAACCATCATCTAATCTAGTAAAATTAAAAGTGTTAGTAGCTTGTGTAAAAAGTCCTTTATTTGGATTTGCTAAATTTTTGATTTCAGCATAAGTTCCTTTTAATTTATAAAGATTAGAAGCAAACTCCAATTCAGGTAATTCAACCGAAGTTCTAGCTGCATTTAAAAAAGAATTTGTAGCATCACTTGCATCAACATAACTTCCTGTGTAAGTAGTTTGTGCAACAGAAAGAGGATCTGGATTAAAAATCATACCTGAACCATTAACAAAAGCTGGAGCAACAACTTTATTGTTATTGTTTTTTGTTTGTTGTTTAGACGCATCTTTTTCTTTATTCTTTTTTCTTGGTTTATCATCATGATATTTTGCAATATCTTTAAGACTAATAACTTCAGCTGTTTGAGCATCAACTATTGCCTCCCAACTTCCATTAATATTTTCTGTATCTGTTAATACTCTATAAATTAATCTTGTTTCATTTAATTTATTATAAACATATAATTTACAATCTTGATAAGAAATAGCGGCAGTAACTTTTAAGGCTAAATTAGATGCTGTTATTGCGCTTTCTTTTGAAATTGCAGGAACAGTTAAAATATTTGAAGCGTCTTTGTCGTAGGTACTTGCAGTAGTTGTAATTTCAGAATTTGGAGAAAAATGTATTAAAATTTCAGAATCAAAAACTGGCACATCATTAACCATCTGTTGAAAACGCAATGTTTCACCAGATAAACTTTTTCTAACAAAAGAAAGTTTAAAAGAATGATAAGATTTAATATCTAATTCACTTGAATGTGACGCTATCCATTCTCTTGCGGTAGCTTCTTTATCAGAAGAATACTGAGCTTTAGAAGCAAAAACATTAAAAATTAACAAAAATAATACTACATTCAAATTAAATTTCATAATAACTGGGTATTTTTTTAATTATCAATTTGTTACAAATAAAAACATTTTTATTTAAAATTGAAAATTTATTTTTTAACTATGTGATAAAATTCCTTTTTTTAAGATCTGTCCAAAGTCATACATATCTTCATAAGAGGTATATAAAGGCACTGGTGCTAAACGGATTACATTTGGTTCGCGCCAATCTGTAATTACGCCGTTTTTCATTAAATAATCAAACAAACTTCTTCCTTCTCCGTGAAGAAATACGGATAATTGACAAGCGCGTTCTTCTTGATTAGAAGGAGTTATTATTTCAAATGAACTGTTAACTTCTTTATCAATTTCGTGTAAGATAAATTCTAAATAAGCCGTAATTTGATTTCTTTTTACGATTAACTTATCCATTCCAACTTCTGCAAACATTTCTACTGAAGCTAGATAAGGTGCTAATGATAAAATTGGTAAATTAGAAACTTGCCAACCATCGGCTCCGTGAACTGGATCGAAAGTTGGTTCCATTTTGAAACGACGTTCTTTATTGTGTCCCCACCAACCAGCAAATCTTGGTAAATTAGAATGATGATGTTTTTCATGTACAAAACAACCAGAGGCATTTCCTGGTCCTGAATTCATATATTTATACGAACACCAAGCAGCAAAATCTACCTTCCAATCGTGTAATTCTAATTTGATATTTCCAGCAGCGTGAGCTAAGTCGAAACCAACATAAGCGCCCACTTTATGTCCGGCTTCTGTAATCGTTTTCATATCGAAAACTTGTCCGGTATAGTAATTCACACCACCAAATAAAACCAATGCTAACTCCTCTCCAACTTCTTCAATTTTAGCTAAAATATCTTCTAAACGAATGTTGTTTTCGCCTTCTCTTCTTTTGATTTCAACAATTGCATCCTTTGGATCATATCCATGATGATTGACTTGTGATTGAAACATATATTGATCAGAAGGAAAGGCTTTTTCTTCGCAAATGATTTTGTAACGAGTTTTTGTTGGGCGATAGAACGAAACCATTAATAAGTGAAGATTGATTGTTAAAGTATTCATAACGGCAACTTCGGTTGGTTTTGCTCCAACAATTTTGCTTAATGGTTCTGCAAAGCGTTCTTGATAATCCCACCAAGGTTTTTCGGCGTAAAAATGTCCTTCTACGGCTAGATTTGCCCAATCGTTCATAACATCTTCAACATATTTTTTTGCTGATTTTGGTTGTAAACCAAGTGAATTTCCAGTGAAATAAATCACATCTCTTCCGTCATGTTGAGGAAAAATAAATTCTTGTCTGTATTTTTTTAATTCGTCTTGTGCATCTAATTGTTGCGCGAATTCACGTGTGTTTTGAAATGTCATTATGCGATTTGTTTGTGGCGTAAATGTATATAAAAAAGATAATAGAGAAAAGAAAAAAGACTTATGAAGATTGATTTTGTACAAGACGATTACCGACTAGCCCTGATGCTGAAATTGTTTGAGCTCTCCCGATTTCGGGAAGCGAGTTTCAGCAGCAGGAAAATGGAATGCAAGAATGCGTCAGATTCGCTCCAAAAAAAAATCTCACCATTTATGATGAGATTTTATTATAAAAATTACTGTCGATTATAAAATCAACATTGCGTCGCCATAAGAGTAGAATTTGTATCCTTCTTTGATGGCTTCGTCATAAGCTTTACGCATTAAATCGTGTCCACAAAATGCTGAAATCATCATTAATAATGTTGATTTTGGTGTGTGAAAATTTGTAATCATTGCATCCGCAATACTAAAATCGTATGGTGGAAAAATGAATTTATTTGTCCAACCATCAAATGGATTTAGCGTTCTTTGTGATGAAACTGAACTTTCAATAGCACGCATTGAAGTAGTTCCTACGCAACAAATTCTTTTCTTGTTTATTTTAGCATTATTAACTATATCACAAGCTTTTTGATTGATTTTCAATTCTTCAGAATCCATTTTGTGTTTTGATAAATCTTCCACTTCTACTGGATTGAAAGTTCCTAAACCAACGTGAAGTGTTACTTCTGCAAAATTTACTCCTTTAATTTCTAATCTTTTCAAAAGGTGTTTTGAGAAATGAAGACCCGCTGTTGGTGCGGCTACTGCACCTTCTTCTTTGGCATAAATAGTTTGGTAACGTTCTGCATCTTCTTCCGTTACTTCACGGTTGATGTATTTTGGAATTGGAGTTTCACCGAGTTCTGTTAATTTATTTCTGAATTCTTCATAAGAACCATCATAAAGGAAACGAAGTGTTCTTCCACGAGAAGTTGTATTATCTATAACCTCAGCTACTAATGAATCATCATCGCCAAAATATAATTTATTTCCAATTCTGATTTTACGAGCAGGATCTACTAAAACATCCCAAAGACGTTGTTCAGCGTTTAATTCTCTTAATAAAAAAACCTCGATTCTCGCACCTGTTTTTTCTTTATTTCCATACATACGAGCAGGGAAAACTTTGGTATTATTTAAAATCATTACATCACCATCGCCGAAATAATCGATAACATCTTTAAACATTTTATGCTCGATAGTTCCTTTTTTTCTGTCGATAACCATTAGACGCGATTCGTCACGGTTTTCTGCTGGAAATTCAGCTAATAATTCTGTCGGTAAATTGAATTGAAAATGAGATAATTTCATTTAAAAAGAGTTTAAAAGTTTAAGAGTTTAAAAGTTTAAGGTTGTTTTCCTTAGCCCTTTAAAATTCAGTTTGCAAATATACGATTGTGAGATAGGCGTTGTCAAGTGTTTTACTGTTTATTTT
>Ga0187843_10002191_pt1 | contig 12022 bp, 10 predicted proteins | sample SpaLakP09_SKY_43_FD_134516 | JGI IMG/M metagenome (GOLD analysis project Ga0187843, IMG submission 134516) | Oligotrophic lake water microbial communities from Sparkling Lake, Wisconsin, USA - SP09_SKY_43 | ecosystem: Environmental > Aquatic > Freshwater > Lake | place: USA: Sparkling Lake... | reverse complement strand
GGCACGCGAGACAGGGCTTCCAGCACGCGCTCATCGTGCAAGCCGTCGCGGCGCAAACGCAGCACCATGCGCTGGCGCACCTTGGCCGAATCCAGGCCGAGCCCGCTGGGCGCCAGCTGGCGCGCCGCGTCCTGGGCGGCCTCGCGCAGATGGCGCTGCGGCATCAGCACCTCACGCGCCGCGGCACCGCCCACGCCGGACGATGTGCCGGCCGAGGCACTGGCGCCACCCATCTTGCCCAGCGGCAAAGGGAAGCGCGGTGAGCGAGCCGCAGGCTTGCTGCCGCCGTTGCCACTGTTCATGCCGGCCGGTCCAGTCGCTGCGCCCAGGCGCCCAAAGCGGCGTGGTGGGTCAGGTCCACCTGCAAGGGCGTCAGGGACACCATGCCGTTCGCGGTGGCGTGGAAATCGGTGCCCTCGCCCGCTTCACGCGCATCACCTGCCGGGCCGATCCAGTAGATCGGCTCGCCACGCGGGCTCATCTGCTTGATCACCGGCTCGCTGGCATGACGCCGGCCCAGGCGGGTCACACGCCGCGGCAGATCGCAGGCATCGGCCCGGTTCGGAATGTTCACATTGAGCAAGAAGGCCGCGCCCAGGCCGCCGGCCAGCACCTGCTCGACCACCTGGCGCGCCAGTGCCGCCGCGGCATCGAGATGGCCCCAACCCTTGTCGACCTGAGAAAAGGCGATCGAGGGAATGCCAAACAAGAAGCCCTCGGTGGCGGCCGCCACGGTGCCGGAATACAGGGTGTCGTCGCCCATATTGGCGCCGTTGTTGATGCCCGAAAGCACCAGATCGGGCTTGTAGTCCAGCAAGCCGGTCAAGGCCACGTGGACGCAGTCCGAGGGCGTGCCGTTGACGTAGCGAAAGCCGTTGCTGGCGGTGTAGACGGACAGCGGGCGACCCAGGGTCAGGGAGTTGGAGGTGCCGCTGGCGTTCTGCTCGGGGGCGATGACTTCGATCTGTCCCAGGCCTTCACAAGCCTTGACCAGCGCATGAAGCCCCGGCGCCAGGTAACCATCATCATTGGCGATCAATATGCGCATGGGCGGCATTGTAGGCAAGCGCCGCCGCACCCACCCCTTCCGCAACCCTGCCCCAAGCTTGGGCTGCACGACGATGGGCGACCAACGTGCCAGCCTGAGCCAGAGGCTGCGGGCGCAGTGCACGGACTCCTCGGGGATTCCCTAGCTTGTGACGCAGCGCTCGGACAACAGCCAAGGCGGGATGTGTAATCAGCTGTCTCGGCGACGGCTGTGGGCCGCGGTTGTGCGCTAGGATGGAATTTATGCTGACCTTCTCACTATGGCCGTCAAAGTACTGATCATTGAAGACAACCCGGTTGCCCGGAGCTTTCTCTGCCGCGTGGTGCGCGAGAGCTTTAGCGACCCTATGGACATCGCCGAAGCCGGTGATCTGGAAGGCGCACGCCGCCACATCAGCCTACTGAGCCAGAGTGACCCCGAGGCCAGCTTCCGCCTGGTGCTGGTGGATCTGGAACTGCCCGATGGCAATGGCATGGAGTTGTTGGCCGAGATGGCCGGCTCCCCGGCCCTCAAGATCGTCACCACTCTGTACTCGGACGATGACCATCTCTTCCCCGCCCTGCAATGCGGCGCCGACGGCTATTTGCTGAAGGAAGACCGCTTCGAGGTGCTGGTGGAAGAACTGCAGCGCATCGTCAAGGGCCAGCCGCCGCTGTCACCGGCGATTGCGCGCCGCCTGCTCTCACACTTCCGTCCCAACTCCACCGGCGATAGCGGCCCCATGGCCCTGAACTCGGGCTTTGGCAGCCTGTCCTCCTCGGGAGCGCCCAGCACCTTCGGCACTGGCCGCGGTGTGGTGCTGGACCCGCCGCCCGAATGGGAGCGCCTGACCCCGCGCGAAAGCGAAGTCCTGACCTACCTCAGCAAGGGCTTCACCATCAAGGAAATCGCCAACCTGATGGGCATCAAGTGGTTCACGGTCAACGACCACATCAAGAGCATCTACAAAAAGCTCAATGTCTCCAGCCGCGCTGAAGCGGCTGTGCTGGCGAGCAAGCAAGGCCTGGTCTGAGCCGGCGCTGAGTCAGCGCACCCTCAAGGCCAGATCGCGGCGCAGCAGCGCCTCATTGCCCTGCTGGTCTCGCGCGATCACGCGAAGCAGGTAGTCCCCCGCCGGTAAGGGCGCATCCAGTAGCGCTGATGGCGCGCTGTGCCCATCGCGCACCTGCGCCCCCAGCTGGTAACGAAAGCGCGTGACGGCGCTGCCATGCACGGTCACGCCGCTGCGCGCGGCATAGGCCTGCTTGACCGCCTTGTCATCGACCGGCAGGCGGCTGAAATCCAGTGTCATGCGTGGCTGCTCGAAACCAGCCAGCGGGCGGCCGTCCTCGTGCAGCACTTGATAGCCCAAGCTGTGCAGGCCCAGGCGGCGGCGCTCTTCATTGCCATCGACCTGATCCCAGGCATCGACCACAAACTGCAAGTCACGCCAATCGGCAGGCAGACGCAGGCGCCCCTGCTCCAACTGACGCAAGCGCCGCCCCGCAGCATCAAAGACCTCGATGCCCTCGATCAAGGGCGGCTCCTGGTCGCTGAACCCGGCAAAGCCCAGCTGCAATGGGTTGCGGTGGTAGCCGCCCGTGCCCAGATTGATGTGCACATGCGCCATGGGATTGATGTTGCCGAGGGCATCGCCCGCCGCGAAGCGCGTGCCGCGACGCACCCGGATGCGCTCGGGCCGACCAGCCGCATCCATCACCAGCTGGAACTGCCGCGGGTTGAGCAAGTGCCCCCGCTTGTCACGCCCCACCCGGATGTGGATGTAGGTCAAGCGATCCAGGGACAGACCCTCGGCATTGCTGCCGTAAGCCCAGTTGGCCAGCGGGCTGCTGACTTTGGCATCGGCCATGGCCACCACCAACTCGCCGACATCGCCCTTCACATCCAGGCCCTCATGCAGATGGTCACGCGCATCGCCTCCGCGGCGGCCGCGCACCTCGCCCGGCGTGCCCACCACCTCGTGCCAGCTCTGCAGCGGCAGCAGCGGCCAGCGCCCTTCGGTGCGCGGCAAGGCCAGATCGGGCGCAGGCCCGACATCGGCGCGCGGCGCCGGGTTGGTGGCTTCCGGCTCCCCCTGCCCCCAGCTCAGGCGATGGACGCGAAACGAGGCCGCATCGGTAATCAGAAGTTCACCGCGCGGCGTCAGCGCCAGCCCGGCGGGCCGGGCCAGGTGGGCGCGCGGACCACCACTGAGGCGGTGCACGCGGCCATCCGGCGCGATCTGCAGCAAGGCACCCCGGCGCAGCACACCGACGTAAAGGTAGCCGTCTTGGCTGCGCGCCAGGCTCAAGGGACGGCGCAGCAGCTCCTCCTCGTCCTCGTCATCGCCGCGCGCAAAGGTGCTAACCATGCCATCGGCTTGCACGAGGCGCACCGCATCATTGCGGCTGTCCAGCACCCAGACGCGATCCTGTTCGTCGACGACCAGGGCGGTCGGGGTGTCGAACCGGGCCTTGGCGCCCGGGCCATCCTGCTCGCCCGGCCAGGCGCTGCCGGCCAAGGTGCGCACCTGCCCCGCCGGGCTGATGACGCGGATGCGGTCGTTGTAGCTGTCAGCCACATAGACCGAACCATCGCGCCCGACCGCCACGCCCAGTGGGCCGTTGAAGCGGGCCTGCTCGGCCGGACCGTCGCGAAAGCCCGGCTGGCCATTGCCGGCCATGGTGCTGACCTGGCCCTGCGGGCTGATCTTGCGGATGGCGTGGTTGCCGGTGTCGGCGACATAAAGATTGCCCTGCGCATCGACCGCCAGGCCCGAAGGGGTGTGGAACGCAGCCTCGGCCAAGGGGCCGTCACGAAAGCCCTCGACGCCGCCGCTGAGGCTGTCCACCTGGCCATCGGGTCGCAAGCGCCGGATGCGGTTGCTGTCGCCGCCGTCGCTGATGTAGATCACGCCACGCGCATCGACGGCAATGCCGTAGGGGTCGGCGAATCGTGCCTGCGCACGGGCCCCATCGCGGTGGCCGGCATGGCCATCACCCGCCAACAGGTCCAAACGCGCCGGAGCGGCGAACTCGCTGGGTGGCGGCACCGGAGGAATGGCCGGCGGCAGCGGCCTTGCATTAGCCAGAACCGCCGAATCGGCGGCACGCTCGCTGATCTCGGGCGTAGCAGCGGGCGGGCGCTCGCGCTGCAGCTTCAGCACCGCCAAGACCAGAATGCTCAGCGCCAGGGCCGCAGCGCCGGCAGCCAGAAAGAATCGAAGACGGGGCCGGGCTGAGCGCCGAGTTGACGCAGAGGACGCGCGCGAAGAAGCAGAAGAAGGCGGCATGGGCGCAGGAATCGGCAGACGAAAAAGACAGGCAACAAGCCGTCAGGTAGAGGCGAAAGGAGCGAGAGAAGCACAGGCCACTCGCGCCCGGTCAGAGAGGCCGAGCTATCGCCGCCCAGGCAGGCCTCAGGCTCAGCGCTTGCCTTTTTTCTTGTTCCGGTCGAGCTGACCCAAGGCCTCCATGACCTTCTCGCGCCGCGCGGCTTTCTTTTCATCCATGCGCTGCATGGCTTTGCGCTGGGTGTAGCCGGTGCCATCGGCCCAGGCCCACCAGGCCGCAGCAAGACCGAAAGGCAGCAAGACCCAAAACCAGCTGGCGCTGGCCACAGGCTCCACGCCCAGCCATTTCAGCAGCACCGCCAGAACACCAACTATCAAAAACAACATAGAGAGAAACCCCTTGCGCCAGCAGTTCAACCCCATTGGTGAACACTACAATTCTCCCAGCGCTGGTTGGCTTGAACTGTAGAGCACAAAACCAACCGGCTTCTGCGGAATTGCCCCTTGGTCTGCCCCCGAAAGGAAGTCATGAAATTCGCATTCATCCTGGCCGCTCTGGCCACCGCCGCCGCTGCCCCGGCCGCTTTCGCCAACGCTGAACTGGCACAAAAGAAGAACTGCATGGCCTGCCACGCCGTCGACAAGAAACTGGTGGGCCCGGCCTACAAGGACGTCGCGGCCAAGTACGCCAAGGACAAGGACGCTGCCACCAAGCTGGCCGAAAAAATCGTCAAGGGCGGCTCCGGCGTCTGGGGCCCCGTGCCCATGCCAGCCAACACGCAAGTGAGCGCGGCTGAAGCCAAGCAACTGGCCACCTGGGTGCTGAGCACCAAGTGACGCCAGGCGGCTGAAGGGGCAAGCGCCCTTTCGGCCCTGAAAGAAAAACAGGCCCCAAGGGGCCTGTTTTCGCTTGCGGGTTCAAAGACCGATCAGTAAGCCTGGCCCAGCTGCTCGAGGATGGCCGGATTCTCCAGAGTGCTGGTGTCCTGGGTGACGGCTTCGCCCTTGGCGACCGAGCGCAGCAGGCGGCGCATGATCTTGCCGGAACGGGTCTTGGGCAGGTTGTCGCCGAAGCGAATGTCCTTGGGCTTGGCAATCGGGCCGATTTCCTTGGCCACATGGTCGCGCAGCTGCTTGGCGATGGCCTTGGCCTCGTCACCCGAAGGACGGGGGCGCTTGAGCACCACGAAGGCACAGATGGCCTCGCCCGTGGTGTCGTCCGGGCGGCCGACCACGGCGGCTTCAGCCACCAACTCGGTGCAGCTGACCAGGGCCGACTCGATCTCCATGGTGCCCATGCGGTGGCCGGACACATTCAACACATCGTCGATACGACCGGTGATGGTGAAGTAGCCGGTGTCGGCATCGCGGATCGCGCCATCGCCTGCCAGGTAGTAGCCCTTGAGCTCGCTCGGGTAGTAGCTCTTCTTGAAACGCTCGGGATCGTTCCAGATGGTGCGGATCATCGAAGGCCAGGGCTTCTTGACGACCAGGATGCCGCCTTGACCGTTGGGCACATCGTTGCCGGTCTCATCGACGATGGCGGTGGTGATGCCCGGGAAGGGCAAGGTGCAGGAGCCAGGAATCAGCGGCGTGGCACCCGGCAGCGGCGTGATCATGTGGCCGCCGGTTTCGGTCTGCCAGAAGGTGTCGACAATGGGGCAACGGCCGCCACCGACATGCTTGTGGTACCACTCCCAGGCGGCGGGGTTGATGGGCTCACCGACCGAACCCAACAGTCGCAGGCTGCTCAGGTCATAACGAGCCGGATGCACGGCCTCGCTGGTCTCGGCCGCCTTGATCAGCGAACGGATGGCCGTGGGCGCGGTGTAGAAGATGCTGACCTTGTGCTTCTCGATCATCTTCCAGAAGCGGCCGGCATCCGGGTAGGTGGGCACGCCCTCGAACACGATCTCGGTGCCGCCCAGAGCCAACGGGCCGTAGGCGATGTAGCTGTGGCCGGTGACCCAGCCGATATCGGCCGTGCACCAGAACACATCGTTGTCCTTGAGGTCGAAGGTCCACTTGGTGGTCAGCGCGGCATGCAGCAGATAGCCACCGCTGGAATGCTGGACGCCCTTGGGCTTGCCGGTGGAACCGGAGGTGTAGAGCAGGAACAGCGGGTGCTCGGCCTCGACCCACTCGGGCTCGCAGACCGTGGGCTGGGTGGCCAGCAGCTCATGCAACCAGTGGTCGCGGCCCTCGACCCAGCCGATCTTGCCGCCGGTGCGCTGGTAGACGATCACGTCCTTGAGCGTGGGGCAGCTGCCATCGGCCAGGGCTTCATCGACGATGGATTTCAGCGGCAAGGCCTTGCCGCCTCGCAGCTGCTCATCGGCCGTGATGACCATCACGGCGCCGGCATCCTGCACGCGGTCGCGCAGGCTCTGCGCCGAGAAGCCACCGAACACCACCGAGTGGGTGGCGCCGATGCGGGCGCAGGCCTGCATGGCCGCGACACCCTCGACCGACATCGACATGTAGATGACGACGCGGTCGCCCTTCTTCACGCCGCGGGACTTGAGCACATTGGCGAGCTGGGCCGTCTTGGCCAGCAGCTCGCTGTAAGTGACCTTGGTGACCGCGCCATCGTCGGCTTCAAAAATGATGGCGACCTTGTCGCCCAGGCCGCGCTCGACATTGCGGTCCAAACAGCTGTAGGACACATTCAGCCGGCCGTCTTCGAACCATTTAAAGAACGGCGCGTCGCTTTCATTCAGCACCTGGGTGAACGGCGTCTGCCAGGTGACGAACTCCCGGGCCAGGCGGGCCCAATAGCCCTGGTAATCGGCCTCGCTCTCGGCCACCAGGGCCTGATAGGCGGCCATGCCCTTGACGTGGGCCTGTTCTTGCCAGGCGGCGCTGGGCAGGTACGCTTGTGTCTCGCTCATGAAGGTGTCTCCTCGGGCAGGGCTTGATTGCAAACTGTGCGAATGTTTGCAACTGTGCGTCTTGTCTCTGACGAAGCGCTTACTCTAGCGCGGTAACTCAGCGTACCGAGACGCGCGCCGGTCAACCCTTCTTCATCTCGCACAGGCGGCGGCTGAACCGCCGGCCGGCCGCCGCGCCCCATGGGAATCAGGGCCGTTCGGGGCCATCCGTCACGGGCTTGAGAAGCGCGCCCCATAGAATCGCGCCAGTTCAAATCGACCACCGAGTGAAAACCCTATGAGCACACCGACGCGCCCTTTGCGCCCTTTGCCCAACGTCATCTTCGCCAGCCGCTGGCTGCAGCTGCCCCTGTACCTGGGCTTGATCCTGGCGCAGGCGGTCTATGTCTTCCAGTTCTGGACCGAGCTGGTCCACCTGATTGAAGCGGCCTTTGGCAACCAGGAGGCCCTGGGCATGCTGGTCAAGAGCATCGGCTACAAGGCCACCGCCATCAAGGACGCGACCGGACTTGTGATTGGCTACGAGCCGATTGCCAAGCTCAACGAGACCATCCTGATGCTGGTGGTGCTGGGCCTGATCGATGTGGTGATGATCTCCAACCTGCTGATCATGGTGATCGTCGGCGGCTACGAGACCTTTGTCTCTCGCATGGACCTGGACGGCCACCCCGACCAGCCCGAATGGCTGAGCCACGTGAACGCCTCGGTGCTCAAGGTCAAGCTGGCCACCGCCATCATCGGCATCTCGTCCATCCACCTGCTCAAGACCTTCATCAACGCCGACAACTACAGCGAGAAGACGCTGATGTGGCAGACCCTGATCCACGTCGCCTTCCTGTTCTCGGCGATCGCGATTGCCTACACCGACAAACTGCTCAACAGCAGCCACGACTCGGCGCACTGAGCGTCTGCCGCGAGCGGCCAGCCAGCTCGCCCGCCCAAAGCAAACGGCCGCCCGAAAGGCGGCCGTTTGCTTTTCATCGCGAAGCTTGCTCAGCCCGGCTGCTCATCACCGAGGCGGAAGGTGTGCACCACCTCGGCCAGGCGCACCGCCTGCTCCTTCAGACTTTCGGCCGCGGCCGCCGATTGCTCGACCAGGGCTGCGTTCTGCTGCGTCATCTGGTCCAGTTGCAGCACCGAGGTGTTGACCTCGCCGATGCCGCTGGACTGGGCGGCGGCGGCCGAAGAGATGTCGCCGATGATGTCGGACACCTTCTGCACGCTGGCCACGATCTCGCCCATGGTGCGGCCGGCATCGGCCACCAGGCGGGTGCCACCTTCGACCTTGTCCACCGAGGCACCGATCAAGGTCTTGATTTCGCGCGCTGCCTGGGCGCTGCGTTGGGCCAGCGAACGCACCTCGCTGGCCACCACCGCAAAACCCCGGCCCTGATCACCCGCCCGGGCCGCTTCCACCGCGGCATTCAAGGCCAGGATGTTGGTCTGGAAGGCAATGCTGTCGATCACGCCGATGATGTCGCCGATCTTGCGCGAGCTGGTGTTGATGTCTTCCATGGTGCTGACCACCTGGGCCACCACCTCGCCGCCACGCGCCGCCACCTCGGCCGCCGTGGCAGCCAGGCGGTTGGCCTCGCCTGCAGAACTGGCGGAGTGCTTGACCGTGCCGGTCAGGTGATCCATGGACGAGGCTGCCTGCTGCAGATTGGACGCCGTCTGCTCGGTGCGGTTGCTCAAATCCTGGTTGCCATGGGCAATCTCAGCACTGGCGGTGCGGATGGATTCCGACGAAGCCATCACTGTGCGCAGCGAGCGCCCGAGCTGAGCAGCCATGGCCGCCAGGGCGCGCATCAGGTCACCGACCTCATCCTGGCGCTGGCTGCTGGCATCGATGGTGAGGTTGCCAGCGGCCACCTCGTTGGCCAGATCGGCCGCGCGACGCAACTCGGCGGTCAAGGCCCGCTGCATCAACCAGGAGGCGGTGACCGCCAAGACACCGCAGAGCAGGCCCAGCGCCCCCAAGCCCCAGGCGATGTGGCTGGAGGTGCGGTCGGAGGCGTTCATGCTCTCGGTGGCGAACTCCTCGGCATGCTCGACCACGGCATTCATTTGCGCGGCCAGGGCATTGAAGGTGGCATCGCCTTCCTGCATGGAGGCCACCCCGATATTGGGGTCCATGGTGGCCAGATCCAGGGCCGAGTCGGCCTGCTTGAGGTATTTGTCGATCAGCACACCCAGTTTCGAGGCGGCCGCCTTCACGTCCTCATCGGCCGCCGGCGATTCCCCCAGGGCCTGGGTGACCCGCTTGACGCCGGCCAGCTGGCGGGCCAGGTCATCGCGCACATGCTTGACCTTGGCTTCATCGAGCGAGGCGATGATGGTCAAGGTGCGATAGACATTGGCGTGAACCAGAGCCAGCTGCTCACGCGAGCTGGTCAGGGTGCGGAAGACATCTTTCTGGGCCTCAAAGCTGGCGCGGTTTTCGGTCGCCGCTCGGCTCAGAAAAACAGCATTGATCTGCCCGGCGCCGAACACGATGACCGCGGTCAGCAAGGGGGCGGCGAGCAATTTGCTTGCGAGTTTCATAGGACTCCCTGAGGAAGACGCACATGGCGCGGGCGGGCGTTTTTTGTTTTATTTGTAGATGCCGCCGCAGACCACCGTGTCATCAAGCCGCTCGCAGTACATGCTCTTGGGCTCGATCTTCTTGGTCTCGGGATTGGTGAACTTGTAGTCCTGCCAGAAGCTGGGCTTGGCCTTGCCCATCTCCACGCGTTCCTTGACGAAGGCCTTGCCGTCCACGTCCTTCAATTCGATCAGGTTCTTGCCCACCATCTTGATGTTGGCACCATGGGCATGAACGGTGCCGTCCAGTCCGTAGACCACGAGGTACAGGTCCTCAAAACTGAACTGGCCACCTTTGACGGAAATCTCGCCATAGCCCTTGTCCTTGCCTTCCTTCTTGATGAAGGCCACGCCCTTCTTGACCATGGCCACCGCCTGTTCAGGCGTGGCGCCGCCATCAGCAGCCAGGGCCGGGCGCGGCAGAAGCGCGGAGAACGCCAGCAGGGCCGGCGCGACCAGGCCCATCAAAAGGGCCGGCGCGGCAGAGGCCGCGAGGGAGCGGGTGGCAGCGTGGACAGGCAAGGATTTCATAGCGGGTTCCTTTTCTGAGAGCGAGCGATTGAACGAAGACGAGGTCGCTGCGACGCGATGGAAGCACGGGCGCATGACAGACGCCCGACACCTGCTGCTTCGCAGCCCCAAACCGACACATTTGGCACGCAAATGACGCGTCAGCACCGGCCGAACGCCATTCCGCGCCAGTCTGCTTCTTCGACCCGATGCCGTCGAGCTTGAGCGTTTTCCCCCACCGGCCCGCCCGGCAAGCCGTGCTTGGGGAATTTTTACCTCGCCGCTGCCGGCGCCGCCTTGCTCAGGATCAAGGCGCCCAAGACTCCGGCCAGGAGTGAGCCGCTCAGCACGCCCAGCTTGACCCGCGTCTCAAAGCTCGGGTCCAGACCGGCAAAGGCCAGGCCACCGATGAAGAGGCTCATGGTGAAACCGATCCCGCAGAGCACGCAGACGCCGAAGAACTGTGTCCAGCTGGCGCCCTGCGGCCGGCTGGCCGCGCCTGACTTGATCAGCAGCCAGGCGCTGCCGAACACGCCCAAGGCCTTGCCCAGCACCAGGCCGGCAGCGATGCCCAGAGGCAGCGGCTCCAGCAGGGCCGCGGGGCTCAGGCCCGCCAGCGAGACGCCGGCATTGGCAAAGGCAAACATGGGCAGGATCAGGAACGCCACCCAGGGATGGAGGCCATGCTCCAGCGTCTCCAGCGGCGAGTGGCCGCCTTTGGGGTCATGCATGGGGATGAATAGGGCCGTGGCCACACCCGCCAGGGTGGCATGCACGCCCGACTTGAGCACGCACAGCCAGAGCAGCAAGCCCAGCACGATGTAGACATCGCTGCGCATCACGCCGGCGCGGTTCAGCAAAGCCAGGCCCAGCAGGCACAAGGCCGCCAGGCCCAGCATCAGCAGGGACAGCTGCTGGGTGTAGAACAAAGCGATCACGACGATGGCGCCCAGGTCATCGATGATGGCCACGGCCGTCAGGAAGACCTTGAGCGAGGCCGGCACGCGCGAGCCCAGCAGCATGACGATGCCGATGGCAAAGGCAATGTCGGTCGCCGCAGGAATCGCCCAGCCGCGCAAGGCCTGGGCATCGCCCCAGTTGATGGCGCTGTAGATCAAGGCCGGCACCACCATGCCGCCCAGGGCCGCCACGGCCGGCAGCACCGCCTGGCGGCGCGAGGCCAGCTCGCCCGCCACAAACTCGCGCTTGATCTCCAGGCCGACAAGGAAGAAGAACACCGCCATCCAGAGGTCGTTGACCCACACCAGCAAGGGCTTGGCCAGCAGCAAGGCGGTACCGCCGGCGCCATCGCCGATGCGCACCTCGCCCGGGATGCGGGTGAAGGCCTGGTAGGCCTCGCCCCAGGGCGAGTTGCTGATGATCAGGGCCAGCACGGCAGCAGCAGCGAGGATGATGCCGCTGGCGGATTCGCTGGCAAAGAAACGGCGCAGGGCTGGGGTCACGACGGGATCCTCCTCGACATTACACTGGTGGGCATGCTTGACTTGGCGCGCCCGGGCGGCCATCTCGTCCTGGATGTCCCGGCCCATTCAGCGCCCCGCAAGCTCAGCCCGGCATGATGCCGCAAGAATTTCTCAGTTCCTCCCACTTCTCCCCTCCCCTGTACGGACTCACACCATGAGCACACAGATTCGCTACCAAGATCTGGTTGACAGCGTCGCCGGCGCCCTGCAATACATCAGCTACTACCACCCGGCT
>Ga0187843_10002190_pt1 | contig 12023 bp, 11 predicted proteins | sample SpaLakP09_SKY_43_FD_134516 | JGI IMG/M metagenome (GOLD analysis project Ga0187843, IMG submission 134516) | Oligotrophic lake water microbial communities from Sparkling Lake, Wisconsin, USA - SP09_SKY_43 | ecosystem: Environmental > Aquatic > Freshwater > Lake | place: USA: Sparkling Lake... | reverse complement strand
GCTGAAATCCTGCACTGTTGCATGACTAACGCAGATGAATCAGAGACGGTATTGGCATAAGCGAATGCCGCTACACAAATACAAGCAACAGCTAATAAAGGTTTTTTCATCTCATTTCCTTAATTTGTGACCACAAGTTGGACAACAACCAAGATCTTTAGCCTTGGTTTTTCTTAAAGCCGCATACACCCCAGATTCAGAGATCTCCAACTTGCGAGCTGCCTGGGCAGCAGTCATCCCCTTCCCTATGTAATCCAAGGCTATTTGTGTTTTTGCTACTTGTCGCTTCATTTAATCTCCCAGTAACACTACTATACTACAGAAGTAGTGAACTTCACAACTATAGTAATAAAATAAGTGAAAATACCTAGAGCGCAGGTAACGTGGGATTAATTCGGAATAGTTAGAACGATTAGGGGGAAGAAAAAGCCCCTAAAAAGGGGCTTTATATCCAATGGATTGTCCTAAGATCGAATAATTATTAATGAAGGTCTTAAGGCTAAAACTACCCTTTGATCATCTCATCACAAAGGGGTTGCCACTTACTGCCCCTGTGTTAATCCATACTGTTTTTACCTGTAAGTATTCTTTGATGGCATCAATACCGTTTTCTCTACCAAGTCCTGAATCTTTATACCCTCCAAAAGGGGCCATAAAACTAACGGCACGATAAGTATTTATCTAGATCGTACCTGCCTTGAGTTTTTCAGACATACGGATTGCTCAACCAATGTCCTTGGTCCAGGCAGCAGCAGCTAAACCAAAACGTACATCATTTGCTATGGATACTGCCTCTTCCTCATCTTTAAATTTAAGTATCGATAACACCGGCCCAAAAACCTCCTCTTGAGCAATTCGCATTGTATTTTTTACATCCCCAAAAATAGTTGGCTCAATGAACCAACCTTGTTCACACTCGGGGCTATTAGATGGAGTGCCACCAAGTAATAGTTTTGCTCCATCTGCATGGGCGATTTCAATGTAATCTAAGACCTTTTTATATTGGGCTTGGGTAGTAATCGGTCCCACTTGGGTTGTTAAGTCCATAGGATTGCCCATCTTAGCCGTCTTTGCAATTTCCAAAAGCTTATCAACTACTTGATCATAAATTGACTCTTGCACCAATAAGCGAGAGCCTGCTATACAAGTTTGTCCAGAGGCAGCAAAAATTCCTGAAATTGCACCATAAACTGCTTGTTCAATATCAGCATCTTCAAAAATAATATTGGGCGACTTACCCCCCAACTCCATTGCAGTGTGCTTCAGTTGTTTGCCTGCCTGCTCATTAATCGCTTTACCAGTGACATCAGATCCCGTGAAGGTAATTTTTTGCACTAATGGGTGTTCTACTAAAGTAGTTCCAATCTCATTGCCGTAGCCTGTTACTACATTGATAACGCCAGGAGGAAAACCTGCCTCTATAAATAAATTCATCAGCTCTAAGGTAGAAGCAGAAGTAAATTCAGAAGGCTTAATCACCACAGTACACCCAGCAGCTAAGGCTGGAGCTAATTTCCAGCTAGCCAGTAGCAACGGTGAATTCCAAGGTGTAATTGCTACCACAACCCCAATAGGCTCATTCCTAGTAAAACTAAAATAGCCTTTTTTATCTAGAGGTAAAGTAGTTCCTTGAATTTTGTCAGCAAGACCGCCATAGTAATAAAACCATTGTGGAACGTAGTTGAGTTGGCCATACATTTCTGCAAAAAGTTTGCCGTTGTCTTGAACCTCAATCTCAGCTAGTTTTTTGGCATCCCGGGCGATTAAATCACCTAGGCGATGCAATAAAAGCCCGCGTTGCGTGGCAGTCATATCCGCCCATATACCTTTTGTAAGGGCTTCATGGGCTGCAACTACAGCTGCGTTAGCATCTTCTGCTGAGGAGCGAGGTATCTCTGCCAACCAACCGGTATTAAGAAATCCTTCCTAGCAACAGTGGGGGCCTTGTCTCTCAAGGCTGGTGAAATGTAGTGACAGTTGGAAACAATAGACAATCTATTAGGTCGTTGTGAATGAAAATGTGGGGTACTTGGTGACCAAAACTAACCGTAGGCTTCTAGTTACGGGACGATTTTTGGATAAACCGACATCGCAAAAATAAAAATTAACGAGAGACTGTTAGCCAACACTAGATTCTTTCAGTTTAGTTATGAGATGAATGACTGTCTAGATCTAATTGAGAAGTAGTCCCAAGAGTTTCATAACTAGACTCAGCAGCTTGCTTACAAGGCCTAACATTCATCATCCCAATTCCGGTAGTCAAAAGCCTAATCTAAAGTTACTATTTGTTTTATTGCAACCATATCTATCAAATCCGATGCTAAGGTTAATTTCCTTCTTTTGGCTCTTTTCACTTCCCACGCTGGGATATGCTCAACATAGCCCTCAATCTGCAGAGTTTGCAAAGACTATTCCTATTGCTGACGTACATATGCACGTTCACATTTCGACACGTAGTCCAACAATAAGTTACTTTACAAGCCAAATGGAAAAGAACAATGTCCAGTGGGGAGGTGGTGTAGGTGACTATCAAGACTATATGGCCAAGTACCTGGGTAATAGATACATTTCTGCAATCGGGCAGGAGGAGTTTATTGGCAATCGTGATCCTAAGGTATTGACAGACCCCGAGTTTTTTAAAGAAATGTATGCCCGTGCTGAAGAAATGTTTAAGGCAGGAACACTAAAAGGCTTTGGCGAAATACACAGCGACAATCATAGCAGCGGCCCTACTGATATTCGTAGGCAAATTAGGCTACGCACACCGGCTATTGAAAAGATGTATGAAATCGCCAACCGCTATAGTGCATACGTACAAGTTCACGCAGAATACGAGCCCGAGTTTGAAGAAGATTTGTATTACATGTCAAAAACCTATCCGCTTACACTGACTGTATTGGCACATTGTTTACCTAGAAGTAATCCACAGGCCATTGACAAGTTTTTTACTGACCTGCCCAATGTTGTTTGCGAAATATCAGGTAAGAACGGCCCAGTACACTCAGGATCATTTGGCTCGGGTAGGATGTTCGGCAATGATGGTGTTAAACAAGCCTGGCTTGATGTAATTCAAAAGCATCCAGACCGAATAATGTTGGGTACAGACCCCTGCTGTGGGCTGGAAACACGTTACAGTGAAATGATTGACGATATGCGTACTAAGTTCTTACCTTACTTTGAACCAAAAATAATTGAAATGATTGCTTACAAAAACGCAGTGCGATTGTTTAAGTTAGATGGACCAAAATAATCAATCTACATCATTAATTGGAAAAGATTGCCTATAAAAATGTTGCGCGATTTTTAGAACATAACAACTAAGAACCAATAATACCCTTTAGTCCCGTATAAATTGAAAGCGCTGTTGTACCAAGCGCCACAATGGTTCCTCCGTAATCCTGTAATGTCTTCATAACGGCATGAATATTACTTGGGCTTATATGCCCGTCCTCCAAACCAGTTGCTACAGCCTTCATAAACGGGCTAATTCTTGCGGCCCTTCGATGCCTTTGTTTGCCTGCATAAGCAACTCCACCCAGGAGCATTCCAGTTAAAAAACTAAACGCAATACTGGCCGCATATTCAAATACTTCTCTCCATTCAGAAAGGCTTTGTGGAAGCACAGGAGAGCCATCAACCATACTCGTTATCGAACTCATCCCAATTACTGAAGTAACCGATAAAAAGGCCACTCCAATAAACCAGGGAAGCAATCTATGTTGATGGCTTTTGAACAAGAAATAAGCAAAAGGCAATGGTAGTACCATAGAAATAATTCTTAGATAAATCATTTTAGTGTCGTACACAACTGCTATTAACCAGTGGGCTAGTAATAATAGTAACAATGGCATCACTAAATATAGTGCGATATCTAAAGTCCAGCCTAGCAAGCTTTTGGTTTGAGCTTGCTTTTGTTCATTCTCATCGAGCATTAACTCCAGCTCAGCAATACGTTTCTCGTAAGCTTCTTGATTAGGGATTTCTGAGATTTGCTTTTCTAAATCCGCAACTTTAGCCATCATTGGCTTAAAAAGGTATAAGTCCCGCGTGCAAACCTTACAGACAACCGCCTCTTCGGAAACCTCTGATGTGCAATAAGGACAATTCATTATTTACTTACTGACAAGTTCAAGACTGAATTTGTTTCACGACCCTCAGTATCTTTTACTGTGACCTTAATAGCGTGTGCACCAGGGGGAACTTCCGCCTTGGTGAAATCAATTCCATTAGCGGAGATTGCCCCCTTCATTCTTGGAGTTAAATCCACAATTGGTGTTTTCAGATAAATCACTTTGACTGAATTGGGATCAACCTTAGCATCGCCTCTGGCCTCAAAAGCTACTTTAAGATCAAATGGCGCCGCAATAGGAGTATCGGCTTCGGGAGAGCTTAACTTTACCGCTGGGCCACGTGATATTCCACGGGTAGCTAGCGTCCCGCTAGAACTTGGTAAGGCTGCTTCTTTTGCGCTGATTAAGGGCGCTGCAATTGATGCTGGTGATAGGCAGGCTGCAGCAAACACCAAAAAGAATTTATTTTGTTTCATATTAACCTCGTCTTAATTAATAGCATTACTTTATATTAATTTCCTATTACTTGAAATGACAGCCAAAATACGAGCTGTAGATAACTCACCAATAAAGTATGGAAAACATGTGCGAACTAAGGCTTAACTACCACTAAGTTAATTTCAGATTGTGATTCATGTCCCTCAGTATCTTTTACTGTGACTCGTATAGAGTGACTTCCAGGGGGAACTTCCACTTTAGGCAAGTCGATACCAGATGCTGAAATGGCTGGCTTTATTCTCGAAGTAAGATCCACATAAGGAAACTTCAAATAGGTGACCTTGACTGAAGCAGGATCAACACTTGCACCTCCTCTAGGTTCAAATGTAAGCTTGAAATCAAATGGAGTCTGAACAGGATCAATAACTGGGGCATTTAACTTTATTGATGGCCCCCTTGATATGCCACGAGTAGATAGCTTATTAGAACTCGCCGGGGGTAATGCTGCCTCTTTAGCGCTGATTAAAGTAATCGCCATAGATTGAACAGATACAAAAGATAAAGCCAAGAAAAGTATTGCGCCAATCAACTTCATTCCAACCTCACTTTATCTAACATCGCTAATTTAGCTTAGTCCCCTACCACTACGAATGGCGCCCAAAATAATGGGTGTGCATAGCTGTATTTCATAGTATTACCGTTCTTAGCACCGCCTTGATCAATTTGAGCCAACATTGCCTGCCTCAGGGCTTCAGGCTTTTGAAGGCCTTTGTTTTCTTGTTGACGTTTAAACAGATCCGTCATTAGTTGACGAGAGGCGACAGAGTCTACTGGCCAGCTTGACACTAAGAGAGCTTTCGTCCCCGCAAAAAAGAAGGCTCTACCTAAACCAGATAATGCTTCTGAGCCAGCACCCTCTCCTCCAGCCGTATTACAAGCAGAGAGCACTACCCAATCAGCATTGAGTTTTAGGCTAATGACTTTATCCATCGTCAGCAGCCCATCATCCTTATCTCCCGTTACATCAGGAGAAGACAACGCTAAAGCTGGCTGAGTTAAGCCATTGAGCTCACCAGGAACTAATCCATGGGTGGAGAACATCACCACCTTACGATTCGATAGATCCATACTCATCACTTGCTTAACGCTTGCTTGCTTGTGTAAATAAATATCATCCGGACCAGCGCCAACCACTTTAGCAATCTCTTCAATCTCCAAACTTGTATCAGGCAATCTGGGTAGTAAGGCTAGTTCAGCAGAGCTCACGCCCGTAGTTTTTGGAGTATTTCTCAGCGCCAATGGGATACCACGGGTAGCAAGTTGTGTACCTTTTTGCTTATCACCCTGTTTTTCTTGCTGGGCACTAAAGTAAGGATCGCCAAAACCAATAAAATTCTTTCGATTCGCATCGCCTTCAGGGAGGCTGCGTAGCGCTGTAAGGGCAGTGACTGAGGGGATTTGCGCTATAGCAATCTCTTTAGCTAAAAAAGGAGTGTTTTTATAACCAGAAAAAGGAACCCCCGATTTAGGAGGTTGTACTGATTGTTTAGTCACCAAAACTGATAGGGGGAGTTGCCCTAACTCGGCATGGGGGACAACTAACATCACCTTCTTTCCCTTCAAAGAGGATTCCACAGGCGCTAGGATTTGTTGATAAAGCTGATTAGCTAAAGCGATATCAAATGCGGGGATCTCTTCAATCGTGGCAACACCAGGATCTAGCGATTTACGTAACTGCGCAACTTCTTTAGCCATTTGGGTGCGGCCAATCGGGATTTGGATGAACTTTACAGGTGCATCTTTACTGATGGCCCACACATAACCCACGTTATCGCCAAAATACCAAGAAACCATTACTTCATCCGGTTTGAGCAAACGTTGCGTACGCTCTACGGTAGCGGGCTTAGGATCGACTAGCTCAGCATACTCGGGAAACTTACGTTCAATCTCTTTTTTAATTGTTTCGCGTTGGGATTTAAAAGTATCTAAATCAATCCTAATCTTGGCCTGAACTGAAGGAAGCTGTTGATCTGGTGCTGCAGAGAGTAGGCCTGTCAAAAGTTCCGATAAGGTATTAATGCGGCGCTGTAGGTCTTGTTCTTGACGAGCTAAATTAGCTAATTGAGGGTCTTTAATATTCGAACGAGCAGCGCTTGAGGTCAAAGCTCGCTGCACCCCACTGCCTCTAGCAATATCCGCAATCTGAAAAGCCTCTGCAGCAAAGGAAGCGCTTTGAGAAGAATCTGTTTTTGCATTATGAGCAAGGTCTTGTAAATAACTTTCCAATACAAATGATAATAGCTGATGCTGTCTTACACTTTCAGAATCATTTTCAGCATCATTTCTAGCTTGATTAATTAAAACTGGAATAGCAACCTTGTATAGAGCATTAGCCTCGGTCCATTTTGACTGCATTTGAAATGAAACAGCCTCAAAAGCCCGTATCATCGCCAATTCAGATGAATCTTTACCTGACCCTTTAATGGTCTTCGCAAGTAAATCAGAAGCCATAGTTTGCGCCTTTTGAGCTTTACCAGTCTTCAGTAGGGCAAGTACCCAATCCAAATCCTCAGACTTGAATCCCTGTGCCAATAGAGGATCAAGCTTTACTCCGGCTTCCATTTCCTCAAAAACCTTATCAGCTTGGGAATACTTATTATCTGAAACCAGTGACTTACCTAGGGAGCTTCTGGCAAGAGCTAATGAAATTGAATCTGGGGCTGCCCCACCCTCCCTGAGAGAGGACAATGCAGCCTGGGAAAGTAATACCGCCTCAGATGGTCGACCTTGTTCATTAATAACTCTCGCAAGCATCATAAGAGATCGACCAGCATCAGCAGAGTTTCGCCCAAAAATCTCCAAACTTAGTTGCGTTGCTTGTCGAGCAAAATATTCTGCATCAATTAATCTACGTTGCCGCAACAAGGCCGAGGATAAATCTATTTGCCTATTGATTATCTGTGTTACGTAGGGTGCGGTAGAATTTGTACTGTTTGCTGAAAGTCTCCTCTCTTGATTAAGCTCGTCGACTCTCTGACTTGAGTTTTTAACCTTTTCGTAGTCAACTTTCAGTAGCTGAATAGCCTTTCTTAGAGAGCGCTCACCCTCCACCCACTGACCCTGGCGGGAAAACATAATTCCCCGAGCGCTTTCATATTGCGACTCCCAGATTGTCCCAAGGGTACCGTAATCTCTTGCCCGCCTGAGAATAATCATAGTATTTTCAAGCTTAGCGAGTTCGGCTTTAGCAGCATCGAAATTCCCGGCGCCACTTAAGGTGCTAACTAATAGTCGTTGGGCTGACATCTTAAGACCATTATTATTTGGCAATCTGGATCCCTGTAAATCCAAGGCTTGCTGAAGTAACTGTGTCGCATTGGTATTTTTTCCCCCAATTGACTCATATACAGAAAGTCTTATAAGGTCCATCATTTGAATTGTTGGATCTCCAGCTGGATACTGATTTACCACTTTGGTCATATCAGCAATAGCTAAATTCATTTGCCCAAGATCTTGGTACGCCTTTCCTCTACGGTTGTAAAAAGCATTTAAAGTTTCAGAATCTTGAGTTGAAGGAACAGGTAATGCAACTACATTTCTTGCTTTTTCAACCTCCTGTAAATTAGGCTTAGTTTGCTCAATTAAGTGGAGAATATCTTTGACATTTCTTGGCGGGGGTTTAATAAGTTGAATATCAACATCTTCCCTGTCTATTTGTGAATTTGCCGATCCAATACTTAAGACAATCAAAAGTAATAAAACTATTTTTTGAGCAATACTTTTATCTGAAATATTCATCTCAAATCCGCAATAAAATTGTTGTACCGAGAATTGTAATTAAATTGATACAAAAAGATAGGGTAAACATCGTTACACAGTAATATTTAGCAGTTTGAGCGGTGCCTGAAAGACAATCTACTTTATTTCTCATAGGAGGACTCTTTACTAATGAGAGCCTTAGGGCCTTATTAATCGCAATGAAGTCAATTTACCAGACAAAACGCGACTCTAGTGCCCCTTAACCAGACGCTCTAGTCGAAGAAATTCGATCTCTACCTCAGCCCTATCAAACCCTAGGATCACTTGACTATATCGCAGCAATTTCTAGATAGTTTTATGCCAATGTCTTAACTGCTGTTTAAACATAATTTCATATCCTTTAATCCGTTGGTCGCGAGTTCAATTCTCGCCAATCCACTGAATAACAAAAAGCCACCCCGTAGGATGGCTTTGGTAACGCTTTTGGTAACAAGGGTGTTGTATCTCTACAAACCCTTGTCCCGCCTATTGACTTGGCGGAGACGAGAGGATTCGAACCTCCGATCAGAGTTTTAGCCCCGATGCTCCCTTAGCAGGGGAGTGCCTTCGACCAGCTCGGCCACGTCTCCGTACTTGTTACTCATACAACGACCCACAGTTTAACGGATTACCGTCTGATTGGGGCTTTACTGCGGTTTTAACGCCTTTACTTCTGGTCTAGCTCAAATGCTTTATGCAAGGAACGAACTGCCAATTCCATATATTTCTCATCAATTACTACGGAAATCTTGATTTCACTAGTAGAGATCATGAGGATATTGATGCCCTCCTCTGATAAGGTACGAAACATCTTGCTGGCCACGCCCACGTGCGAACGCATACCGACACCAACAACTGATACCTTGGATACTTTTGGATCGCCAGAGATTTCTTTAGCATCAATCTGAGACTGAACCGTATTCTTTAATAAGTCCAAGGCCTTTTGATATTCAGAACGCGGCACTGTGAAGGTAAAGTCAGTTTTACCATCAACCGATTGATTCTGAATAATCATGTCAACGTCAATATTGGCATCTGCTATCGGGCCCAATATTTGATAAGCAATACCTGGGCGATCAGGCACACCCAAAATGGTAATCTTCGCTTCATCACGCGCAAAGGCGATGCCGGAAATAACTGCGGCTTCCATGGTGCTGTCCTCTTCAAATGTAATCAAGGTGCCCGACTTCATCTCAAGATCAAGTGGGATTAAAGGATCTGTCAATGAAGACAACACCCTGGTTTTAACTTTGTACTTACCTGCAAACTCAACAGAACGAATCTGCAATACTTTTGATCCTAAGCTTGCCATCTCCAGCATCTCTTCAAAAGTGATTTTATCTAGACGGCGCGCGTCTTCACAAATCCGTGGGTCAGTTGTGTAAACACCATCAACGTCGGTATAAATTAAACACTCGTCTGCTTTAAGCGCTGCAGCCATAGCTACAGCAGAAGTATCTGAACCGCCACGACCTAAGGTGGTGATGTTACCCTCAGGATCAACCCCCTGAAAACCTGTTACGACTACTACACGACCTGCATTGAGATCGGCTAAGATTTTTTGATCATCAATACTCTTAATGCGTGCTTTGGTGAAAGATGAATCGGTATGGACTGTTACTTGCCAACCGGCGTAACTCACGGCATCAACACCTTCGCGCATTAAGGCTAATGCCAATAAACCTGAACTTACTTGCTCACCAGTAGAGGCAATTTGATCTAACTCACGGGGATGGGCTTCAGGGTTAATTTCTTTTGCAAGACCAAGCAGGCGATTGGTTTCTCCAGACATTGCAGAGGGAACCACCACTACCTGGTGTCCGGCACGCATCCACTTAGCAACGCGTTTAGCAACATTGCCAATGCGCTCCACCGAGCCCATGGAGGTGCCGCCATACTTATGTACGATAAGAGCCATAAAACCGTCTTTAAAGTCTTTTATGGAGAACTAAATTCTCCATAGGTCTAAAAAGGCCCTATTTTACAGGGTTTTAAACCTAAAAACCGACTTGTTGCCACTCAGGCAACACCCTTGGCCCTGTTTTAACCAAGTGAGGATAGCTCAGTCCAATGCCTGCTACGGCAATGAGCTCTCGATTAATAAAGAGTAATGGCACCTGACGTTGCCAGGGTGGGATATCTCCCTCTTGAAAAAGGTTTTTGAGAGCTTTGCGGGGGCTATTGGGCTTTATTTGAATCTTTTCAGCACCCACTCTGGATCTGAATTCTATAAGTCCATTTTTCTGAGCTTCTTTCACCCATCCTGCAGGTAAACCTTCAGCTTGACTCTTGGCATTGAGTTTTTTAAAAACCCACTCGCCCTGTTGCGCTTCTTCTTGAGTAATCTGTAATTGTCCTCGCCATAAGCGAATCTTGTGTTCGTCATGCAACCATTCAAGTTGGGTATCGAGCTTTGCGCTAGAAAGATCTTTCAACCAAGCAGCTAAGCGCTCTTGTGAGGGCATCGCTAGCTCATGGGTCTTTAGCCAATATCGGACGATGTTGTTAGCAGCCGGTAGATCGTGTTGTGCCATGAGCAATAAAGGTTTCACTTTCAGACCACCCTGCTCTAACATCGTTTTACCATCCTGTTTTGCCAAACGATCTAGAAGCAATTGCGCCTCTGCCAAGACTTTTGCGCTGCGCGCTAAATTGGCAACGGCATCTGGCTGTATTTTTTCCAGCCTAGGAATAATGTTCTTGCGGATCGTATTACGGCGGTATTGAGTATTCTGATTACTGGGATCTTCAATCCATTTAAGCTGATGGGTTTTAGCGTAAGCCTCTAGCTCTGCTTTGCTTTGATGAATCAGTGGGCGCCATAAAAAAATGGGCGAGTCACCACTCTTGAGTTCACGCAGCTCTGACATGCCTGCAAGACCCGCTGCTCCTGCTCCGCGTAATAACTGCAATAGGACAGTCTCTGCTTGATCATTTTGATGATGTGCCAATAATAAGTCTTGAACATCATGCTCTTCACACAGCTGTTCTAGGGCCTCATAACGTGCTGCTCTAGCTCGGGCTTCGATATTGCCTTGCACTCCATCTGCGCCTAAATATAGGAGTCGAAAATCAAAATGAATTTTGTATTTATGAGCAAGCTTCTCACAAAAGACAAACCAATCATCAGCCGGTTTTTGCAAACCATGATGAATATGAAACGCCCAAATTTCTGGGGGGGTTTTGTTGGTGGATGATGCTTTACAAACAGTATCGAGCAGCACCACAGAATCGAGGCCGCCACTCAAGGCAACCGCAATTCGTTTTCCCAGCTTAGGACTTTGTTGCAATTTCCTTGAACTTGCCATAACTCATTAAACGCCGATGTCGGCGCTCTAATAATGCGTCTTCGTCCATGCCGTCAAAAGTCTTCAGCGACTCGGCAAGTGCTTTATGCATATTGACCATCATGGTGTCGTAATCACGGTGCGCACCACCAACCGGTTCAGCCACAATCTTATCGATTAAGCCTAAGGTTTTGATGCGCTGAGCCGTCAAACCTAATTGCTCAGCAGCCTCAGGGGCTTTATCTGCCGTCTTCCACAAAATAGATGCGCAACCTTCAGGAGAGATCACGGAGTATGTGGAGTTTTGTAACATCAACACTACGTCACCCATTGCGATAGCCAATGCACCCCCTGAACCGCCCTCTCCAATAATGGTGGAAATGATCGGCACTGTGAGTTCTGCTTGGGTATATAGATTACGGCCAATGGC
>Ga0187843_10002189_pt1 | contig 12033 bp, 8 predicted proteins | sample SpaLakP09_SKY_43_FD_134516 | JGI IMG/M metagenome (GOLD analysis project Ga0187843, IMG submission 134516) | Oligotrophic lake water microbial communities from Sparkling Lake, Wisconsin, USA - SP09_SKY_43 | ecosystem: Environmental > Aquatic > Freshwater > Lake | place: USA: Sparkling Lake... | reverse complement strand
TTCGGCATCCGCCCAAAGCTCGCGATATGCCATGACCCGTGCAAGATTATAATGGCCTTCAGCAAGCTTGGCTTTATTCGTGGTTTTTTGAATGGCAATGAGCGCTTTTTCACGGTGTTGCTGTGATTCTTCAAGGCGTTTTAGAAAATGCGCACCGTGTCCCAAATTATTGTATAAATCGTATTTCATCAGTTCGTCGTGACTCCGCGAAAACTGCGCTTCCAGTTTTTGCAGCGTTTCATAGCCAACAAGCGGATCAGCACCGACATAAGTTTGCACATTCACTAAACGAATCGTCGTCAATGGATTTGGTGCGGAACGATTCAGACTCTCAAGTAGTTGTACCGCTTTTTCCAGATAATGTTCAGCTTGCAACTTGCTGCCTTTGGACGACAACATTTTTGCATGATAAATATAAATCCGTGCACGGAATGAAGCCGGCGAGGTTTGATCGAGCACTAAGGTCGATGTCGCCTGCCACAACGGCTCATCGTATTGCAGCGCGAATAAAGTATCGAGTTTGAGCAGTGTTAATTCATACCAGCGCGCGCTTTTGGGGTCAGCTTGCGCTATTTCTGGATCGATTTGGTCGATGCATTGCTGGCTGGAATATTCGCAAGTCGCAAAAATATTAGTGTCACGCGCTGCCGATAATGGCATGGCGCTAAGACTTAATAAAAACGGCGTAAAACGCACGAGTTGCCTAAACATTTCTAACCTCAAAAACAGTGCCCAACTGAATGCATCAATGACAGGGCTTCGCTGGCGATAGTAAACAACTTTGGGGTGAACTGAAATGATTTTGCGATAAATCCCTGAGAATGCGCTATCGCCGCAAAGCGAAAAGCCGCAGAGGTTAGCTGCGGCTTTTATCAATGTCAAAGGAATGTATTGGCTTTAATTGGCGCCCGCGCGGTCATATCGCAAGCGATTGCGGAAAAACACCATGTAAAGCGCAGGCACAAATAATAACGTCAAGACAGTACCAACACCAACGCCACCGATTAAGACAAAGGCCAGTGGCCCCCAAAAGGTATCAAAGGTCAGTGGCACAAAGGCCAACATCGCGGCTAACGCAGTTAATAGCACCGGGCGCGCCCGATGCACTGTGGCTTCAACCACCGCATCTTTACTTTGATAGCCTTCTTTTAAATTGTCAGTAACTTGTTGGGTTAAAATCAGCGTGTTGCGCATTAAGATCCCAGCAAGGCCAATTAACCCCAGTAAGGCGACAAAGCCAAATGGCTGGTTAAACACTAACAAGCCAATGGTTGCGCCAATCAGGCCAAGCGGCGCTGTCGCCAAAACCATCCACATGCCAGTGAAAGAGCGCATTTGCAGCATGATAAAAATCAGCATCAAGGACACCATCAACGGCATTAGTTTTTGAATAGAGGCATTCGCTTTACCTGACTCTTCGACCGAACCTGCTTGCTGAAGGCGATAGCCATGCGGCAGTTTGGCTTGAATGTCGGCAAGCTGAGCCCAAATTCGGTTGGATACGTCGTTGGCCTGAGCGCCTTGGATATCAGCGACCACCGCTAAGTACGTTTGCCGGTTATAGCGTTTCAGTAATGGTTCTTCATAACCAATAGTGAAATCTCCAAGCTGGCGGATTGAAACCGCTTTGCCTTGGCTGGTTTTGATTTCAATCGATTCGGGCTGCAGTGCTTGATCGCGTGCTAGTCGGGCGACGACATCTACCGTGCGAATATCTTCGCGCAGCTGGCTAACGGTGCTACCACTAAACTGGAACTGCAGTTGCTGGGCAACATCCGCCGCGGTTAAACCATAAGCGATCAGCTGATCGGTTTTTAGACTGAGCTGCAGCACAGGGACACGTTCATCCCACTCCAGATGTGCGCCGACAATGTTGGCATCTTTCGCCATGACTTGCTGCACTTGGTTAGCGATATCCCGCAATACCAACGGATCTTTACCCATCACGCGATAACTCACCGGCCATGGCACTGGTGGGCCGAATAACAAGCGGCTGACGCGCACGCGCGCCGCGCTAAATTCACCCGCAGCAATGTGCTCTTCAAGTAACTTGATGATGCGATCACGGCTGTCAGCATCCTTGGCGACGATTAATATTTTGGCGAAGGATGGATCCGGTTGTTCTGGGTTCGCCGAAATAAAGAAGCGTGGGGCACCCGCACCAATAAAGCTCGACAGCGATTTCACATCCTCATTGCCATGCAGCAGTTTTTCCACTTGTAATGCGGTGGCGTTGGTATTGGTAATCGCCGTGCCGTGCGGCATAAAGACACTCACGAGCACTTCTGGCCGATCAGAGCTTGGGAAAAATTGTTTTTGTACCAACTTGCCCATGCCAAGCACCGCCAAAACAAAAGCGATGACCGTGATGCCAATCACTGCTTTTTTGTGTTGAATGCACCAGAGGATTAAGCCGCGCAATTTGCGATAAAACGGTGTTTGGTAAGGATCGCGTTGATGCAGCGTGACTGCAGGCAGTAATTTCACCCCAAGGTACGGCGTGAATGTCACCGCAACCACCCAAGACACTATTAAAGCAAAACTAACCACCCAGAAAATATTGCCGGTGTATTCACCAACACCAGACTTGGCAAAACCAATCGGCACAAAACCGGCGATAGTGACTAAGGTGCCGAATAACATCGGCGCTGCCGTTGCAGACCAAGCAAAACTGGCCGCTTTAATACGGTCAAGGCCTTGTTCCATTTTCACCATCATCATTTCGATGGCGATGATGGCATCATCCACCAACAAACCTAATGAGATAATGAGAGCGCCCAGCGTAATGCGGTCAAGGTTGATGCCCACCATTTTCATCAATAAGAAGGTAATGCCAAGCGTCAGCGGAATAGCGATACCAACCACTAAGCCAGCTTTTAAACCGATGGCTAAAATACTCACTGCCATCACTACCAATACGGCAACCAAGAATTTAATTTCAAACAAATTAACAGCTTTAGAAATAGCATCGGCTTGATTGGTTAATTGATGTAATTCGATGCCCAGCGGTAAACGATTTTGCATTTCGGTAAGTTTTTCTTGCAACGCTTTGCCGAGGGTTAAGCCGTTTTCACCGGGTTGCATGACCACGCCAACGAGCACGGCATCTTCACCTGCAGTGCGAGCTAACAGCCGAGCTGGCTCTTCGTAGCCACGGCGAATAGTAGCAAGCTCTGCCAACTGAATTAACTTGCCTCCCACGCGAATCGGCAACTGTTGTAATGAGGCTAAGTCGTCAATTCGGGCATCGATCCGCAGCGCTAACGCAGGGCCCGCAGTTTCTACTTGCCCAGCAGGTAACAAGCGGCTGGCGGCATTGATTTGTTGCTGCACATCGTTAGCACTGACACCGAGTGCGGCGAGTTTACTCTGGTTAAAATCAATAAAGATGCGTTCTGGGCGATCGGCAATAATTACAGCTTTGTGCACACCTGGCACTAAGCTAAGTTCATCGCGAAATTGCTCGGCTTGACGGCTTAAATCACGAAATGGCAAACCAGGAGCAGTTAACGACAACATGCTGAAATAAACGTCTGAAAACGAGTCGTTTACCACTGGGCCTATTACCCCAGCAGGCAATGAGCCGGCTTCTTCTTGCATCCGTTTGCGTACCTGATAAAACAAATCAGGCACCATTTCTGATGGCGTATAGTCTTTAAATTCAATCGTTAAGTTCGCAGCGCCTGGGCGAATTTGGCTGTCGATTTTGTGAATGTTACGCACTTCTTGAATGCGTTTTTCCAAACGGTCGGCCAGCTGCGACTGCATTTCTTCGGTTGTCGCGCCAGGCCAGTAGACGGAAACCACCATGGCTCTAATGGTAAATGAAGGGTCTTCAGCGCGACCTAAAGATAAAAACGCATACACGCCGCCGATAAATGACAACACAATAAAGAACAAGGTAATTGCCCGTTCTCTGACTGCTAAGGTCGATAAGTTAAAGCTCATGGTTTGAGCTCCTCAACCGCCATGCCCGCAGATAACAAATGAGTGCCAAGTGCAATGACTGGCGTGCCATTGGGTAACTCGGTGCTGATGGTGGCAAAGTCGCCGTTCATCGCGATTATTTGCACAGCAGCAGGTTGCGCTTTGCCAGCAACGATGTGCCAAATTTGCGGGCTATTTCCACGCTCATCTAAAGCCGCAATCGGCACTTGGACGTCATTATTGCCGGTGGTTAAGGGTAGCGAGACTGGCAACACTTGGCCTAAACGTAAGGCACTGTTGTTTTCAAGCACTTGATAACGCGCTTGGCGAGTCAGACTCGCACTATCAGCACTGCCGGCGGCACTGCGCAGTTTTAATGAAATTTGGCCAGAAGCTGCTTTGACATAACCAGTGGCCGGTGGGGCGATTTGTTCTGGCAATTGCACTTCGATTTCTAGGGTTTGGATCGTCGCTAATGCCGCCAAACGCTGACCGGCACTGACCACTTGGCCTGGCTCTGCGCTAATGTCGGTAATGATACCCGCGGCGGAGGCGCGGATCACCGCGTAGCTTAACGCATGTTCGGCTTGTTGTTGTTGGGCATTGGCTTTGTCGAGGTTAGCTTTGGCTTCGTTAAATTTAAGCTGTGCCTGTTCGCTGGCTTGTTCGCTGATAAAACGCTTTTTAATCAGCTCTTGGGTGCGGTTGAGTTCAGCCGTGGCGGTATCTAAGCTGGCTTTGGCTGCGGCTTGGCCGGCTTGCGCTACGCGCAGTGCTTCAGTCAGATCTTTTGGATCTAGGCGATATAAAACTTCGCCTTTTTTCACCAGCTGGCCAGCTTCAACATTGCGCTCGGCAATACGACCGCTGACTTGGAAGGCGACCGGAATTTCCTTGCGCGCTTTCACCGTGCCAGTAAGTTCCAGCTGCTGATTGCTATCATGTTTAATGGCGTGCGTCAGCACCAGTTTTGGCTTCGCCGCATTCGCATGCTCTGTGCTCGCGTCTGAGCAACCACTCAGCCACGGGCTTAAGCAGGCACTTAATAATAAGGTTTTAGTAATAAGCGAAAATCGATTGGAAAGACCAAGCATAGCCACCTCAGGCAGATTCTGATATTATTAAACGGCATCGTTCAGAAATATATTATTGAACGATATCGTTCAATAAACAAGAGTAAAGTATGATTTTACCCAGTGGCAGACCCGTTGATCGCAGTAAAGACAAAGCTATCTTATTGGCAGCTCGAGAGATTTTGTTGCGCGATGGTGCTGGTGCTTTAACCATGGAAGCAGTGGCAACTAAGGCTGCTGTGTCAAAAGCGACTTTGTATTCACGTTATAGCAATCGCAACGAACTGATTGAAGCGGTGCTGCGTGCGCAATCTGACTTTTTCGTGGAAAGTTTAAGTCTGACTGTTTCAACCCAAGAGCAATGGATGGTCGCTGCTGAAGGTTTTAGCCTGCGTCTGCTCGATTATTTGTTTAGTGATGATCATTTATGTCTACTCAAAACCCTGCAAGGCCATGAGTGTATGCCTGTAGAGTTACGTGATCGCATGTATGAACTGGGTCCACTGGCTACTTGTCAGCAAGTGGAGGCGTTCTTAGCTCAATCCCATCTGGCTGGTATCATTGATTGCCCAGATCCGGTGTTTAGCGCGGAATGTTTATTCGGCATGTTGGTGGGGATGGATATGATTAGAAACTTGTTTCAACAACCTCCAAAACGCCGTCCAGACACTTTGACTGCACACGTCAACCGCGTTCTTCGTCATTTTTTGCAGATGCACCGTATTTCTAAATAAGCCATTACGGCGTAAGCATTTTCTCGCATTTTGATCCACAACAGCCGCCAGTCCCCCGATTTCACTGGCTTTGCTGCTATTTTCAGCATCGCTGTAGTTAACTCTTTACTAATTCTCACAAATTTATTATTGCAAACTAGTTCTATTCGATAGCTCATTTCGTTTATAACTAGTTGTTGCTTAACATTTTGTTGTAGTCCGTCAAGGTACGAATTGTCTTAGCATCCATCAAACCGCATGAAAGCGGTGTAAAAATAACAAAGACTTAATCCAGTTCGTAAGGAAGCAAATGAAAACTACAATTTTTAAGCTGAGCCAGTGTGCGCTGGCAGTCAGCAGTCTGTTGTGTGCGTCAACAGTGCTTGCGCAATCCACTCAAACCGAAGCCAAAAAAGACGTTGAGCGTATCCAAATCACCGGTTCGAATATTAAACGGACCGATTTGGAAGGCCCTTCACCAGTGACTGTCATCACCCGTGATTTAATCGATAAATCTGGTTTTGACAACTTAGCCCAATTATTAGAGCGGATGCCTTCGACAGGTTCAGGCACTTTCTCCACGCGTGGCAATAGCCAAGATTCAACGGCAAACGGTGCTGCCGGTATCAGTTTGCGTGGTTTCGGTGCTGATGCCACGTTGGTGCTAGTCAACGGCCGTCGTGTTGCCTCGAGCCCATTCGCCGAAGGGATTGTGAACTCGTTCGTTGATATCAACAGTATTCCTGTTGCGGCGATTGAACGTATTGATATTTTAAAAGATGGCGCTTCAGCTATTTACGGCTCTGATGCTGTTGCTGGTGTGGTCAACGTTATTTTACGCAAAGACTTTGTCGGTACTGATGTGTCTTTGGGTTACGGTCAAGCGACTGGCCCTGGGTATGATGAGACTACTTTCAGTACTGTGTGGGGCGCAGGTGATGAGAAATCAAATGCCACCCTGATTTTCGATTACTTCAATAACGGTCAAATTGATAACGCTGAGTTAGGTCGTTTTGGTACTGCCAACCAAACACCATACGGTGGTGAGGATTTCCGCTCATCTCGTGGTTACCCAGGTCGTTTTATTGTCGATGGTGCAGTGACTCGTGACCCTGGTTGCCCAGCGGGCAGCATTGCTGGCCAAACTTGTTTGTATGATTACGGTCCACATTCTATCGCTGTTCCTGGTGCTGAACGTCTGGGTGCTGTACTTAATCTGCGTCGTGAAGTTGCGGACGATATCGAACTGTTCTCAGAAATTGGTATCCAACACAACAGCTCTGAAGCTGGCGGCGCGGCGACCCCGCTGGATGAAGGCGCAGGCTTATATGTTCCAGCCAACCATCCTAACAACCCATGGGGCAAACGTGTTGAAATCAGCCGTTACCGCACTGTCGATGCAGGCAACCGTCGTTGGAGCATCAGTTCTGATTCAATGCGCGCGTTAGCGGGTATTCGCGGCAAAACCAATGAATGGGAATGGGAAGCTGCGGCACAAAAAGGCCGTAGTGCTTCCAACCAAACCGGTGATCGTGACCAAGGTTGGGTACGCACTGACTTTTTACAACAAGAGATCAATGCTGGCCGTTACAACCCATTTGGTGGTGTAAAAAACCCACAATCAGTGATTGATGCTATTACTACAAGCTTAGTGCGTCGTGGTGTATCTCACATGACTTCACTTGATGGTAAAGTCAGTGGCGAACTGTTCAACTTAGAACATGGCGCTGTTGGTGTCGCTTTTGGTGCTGAATACCGCAAAGAAGATGCCCGCGACCAACCAGATGATCAATTCGTTCGCGGTTTGATTTTTGGTACTGAATCAGTTTCAGCCGCAGCAAGCCGCTCACAAAAAGCCGCTTATGTTGAATTCTCAATCCCAGTATTGGCTGATTTAGAATTACAACTAGCCGAACGTTATGACCACTACAGCGATTTTGGTGGTACGGCGAACCCGAAAGTTGGTTTCCACTACACGCCAACTGAATCATTCAGTCTGCGTGGTTCATGGAGCCAAGGCTTCCGCGCACCATCATTGGCCCAAGTTGGTTTAGGCCCTTCACAAGAATCACAATTCTTTGTGGATACTTTCCGTTGCCCAACACCAAATGCCAATAACCCAGCGTGTGCGTCAACAGACTACACCATCGTGTTTGCGGGTAACCCAAATCTAGAAGCTGAAACCTCAGAAAGCTGGAACTTTGGTGCTATTTGGCAAGTCACCGATGACTTTGATATTGGTGCGGATTTATGGAGCATCACCCAAGACAACAAGATTGATGAAGTGCCATTTGGTAATGTTTATAAAGCTGAATGTGGTAACCAAAACAGCACCATTTGTGTGCGCCGTGCACCATTGCCTGGCCAAACCTTGGGTGAGCTGGATCGCATCAACAACACCTTTTTTAACGTCAGCTCGCAGGAAGCGCAAGGTTTAGATTTGTCTGCAAATTACAAACTAGACTTAGCGGATATGGGCTTACTGAAGTTAAATCTGGAGTGGACCTACTTAAATAACTTCGAAAAAGATGGGTTAGAGTACACAGGCGAATACCGTTATCCGCAATTCCGTTGGGTTACCAATGCGGATTGGTCAATGGATGATTGGGGTGCTGCCGTGTCGTTGTCTTATATTGGTGAGTTTGAAGATACGCCAGATATCGATTTTGACGGCTCTATGGATTTCACCACCAATAAGTCACGGATGGTTGAAGCGCAATACACTGTGGATACTCAGTTGTATTACAACCTGAATAAAGCGACCAAATTAACGTTTGGTATCAGCAACTTGTTGGATGAAGAACCTCCATTTGCTATCGGCGATGGTGATGGCGACCTGTACGGTTATGTCCCAAGCATGTACAGCCCACGCGGCCGTTATGTTTACGGCAAAGTAAGCTACCGCTTCTAAGCCTTAGCTGTCGTTATCGACTAAGCCCAGTGGTAACACTGGGCTTTTTTATGTGCACCATTCCTTGCGTACACCTGTGCAACGCTGCCGGGAATGTGCCGAAAAACCTAAATTGTCATATTGTTCGTGCATGCTGAGTTGATTGGTTAAAACAGGCTAAATCTACTGTTTTGATTAATATTTCCGGTTTGGCGTTTGTAAAGGCATGTACTAATATTGGGAAAATATTTGCACAGATCAGGTAGCAACAGTTACCCAGAGACAAATTCATGGATGGATTTACTTTAAGTTTGGCGAGTGCCTTCATAAGTTTGGTTATGGCGCTGAGTTTAATGATTTTATGGTTTTCCAGCCCCAGACAGAACTGTTTGTTAGATTGGGCTGGCGCCGGTTTACTGTTTTTCTGCTCGAATGTCATTACTTTGATGGCAATGAGTCAGCTGTTACCCGCATGGTTGGCGCCGGTATTAGTGAATCTGAGTTACATCTGTGGTCACGCTGCGATTTTAGTGGGGCTGCGTCGGCATTTGCAGCGCACTCCGCACTGGGATTATGTGTTGGTGTTGGCGCTGTTAATTATCTTTTTGCATACCACTCCTTTTGTTCAATCGTCGGTAAGTCATCGGATCGTGGTTTTTTACCCGCTATTGATGACTATAAACGCGTTGGTGATCTGGCAATTCTGGCACTTACCCAAACCTCGCTTGCATCCAGCATATTGGCCAATCATGTGCGCTGAAGGTTTGTTTTTCCTGCAATTGTTGGTGCGTTTTGTTTGGATGTTGATAATGCCTGGGCCGCTTGCGGAAATGGCCGCAGCGGAGTGGTTACTGACTTCAGGTACTTTAGCGGTGTTGCTATTTTTGTTATTGGCCACCATCGGCTGTGTTTTGATGGTCATGCGAAGTCAAGAGCTCAGTCTTCGTCTGGCATCACTGACGGATCCCTTGACCCGCTGCCATAATCGGCGAGCTTTGGATGAAATCGCACCACGAGAGTTATTGCGCGCGAAACGCGCCGAGCGGCCACTGGCGATGTTGATGTTTGATATCGATCATTTTAAAGCGGTCAACGATCAATTTGGCCATCGCATTGGCGACCAGGTCTTGCAGCAAATTAGCCAAATTGCCGCGCAGGAATTACGAGGTTATGACCAGTTATTTCGCCTTGGCGGCGAGGAGTTTTTGGCAGTACTGAGTGATGTCGACGAACAGGCCGCCATGCTCGTTGCCGAGCGAGTGCGCAGTGCGGTGCAAGATTTCGAATTCCAGCAAAACGGCTGCAAATTTCAAGTTAGTATCAGCGTGGGTATTGCGAATGTATTCAAAGACGATCTCGATTGGCAAGCGATGCTGCAACGTGCAGACCGCGCTTTGTATCTCGCCAAATCGCAAGGCCGCAATCAAGTGTGTGTCGCAGCGGATATGGCGTTAGCGGAAGTGGTGATCACTTAATTGGCGCTGTTGAATGGCATCGCAGCCAATCAACGGCGTTCGTTGAACAACTGGAGAGAACAGCATCGTGAATTTACGGTTTATCAGATTTTATGCGGCTTTGGATACTTGTTGGCAGTTTGCAATGAAAACCGATATCTGGGTTTTTAGCGATCTCGACGGATTGTTATATCTGAAAAAAAGCATTCGTAAAGCTATGAAGGCTAAGCACAATATCCACTTGGATGATGTTGAAACCGATTCAGTCTCGATGCAATGCGTTATTTTGCCGGCACTAAAAAAGCCGAGCACTAAACCAAGGCTGAAAATTGTCGAACGGAAGATCTTTAAAAATGCAGCACCGGAAATGGAGCTGGTGATTTTAGGGAATAAAGCCGGCTATAAAAAGTTAGTTTCCGAGCTCAATATCGCCATCAAGCAGTATCTCGATAACCCGACCGAACACGTGCATATCGATGACTGGGATTGTGCGTGGGTTGTGCCAAGGAGCGTTTCGCTAAATATCCGCGGTCCTGTTTCAGCATGGGATAAAGACTTATTGGGCGATTATTTTTCATTGGCAACCGAAAAACCAGGCTCCTATCTGCCGGAAAATTGTGACGCTATGACCAAAGAAATCTGGGAGTACGAAAATCCTATCGCCGGTGAGGGCCCTTATATTCTTAAATAATTGACTGCAAAATCTGGGGCGTCATCCTAGGTCGTCATGCCGCAATCGTCGTCATGCCACAATCATCGTCATGCCGCACTTTAAACACCAGTGACCGATTCTCTTTCCACCAGTTGCGGTAAAAATAGGTGGGTGCGATGACCCACACTTTCTGGGTTGGTGCTTAGTTCAATCGCCAGTTTTGTCGCATAACTGGCCATCTCTTCCACCGGATAATGCATGGTGGTCAGTTGTGGTCGGCAAGCGCGGGCGACAATTAAATCGTCAAAGCCAATGACTGAGACATCCTCGGGCACCCGCAAGCCGGCGGCAAATAAGGCGTGAATAGCGCCAACTGCCATCAGGTCGTTGTACGCCAATAAGGCGGTAAACCGGATGTTTTTTGCCAGCAACGCTTGCACAGCCTGCATGCCTCCTTCGATATTGGCGGTGGATTCTTCAATCGCTTCGTCGTTAAGCTCGATTTCCGCTGCAGTCAGGGTTTGCCGGATGCCAGTCAAGCGTGCGCCCGGATCGCCGTTTTGGTAAATACTGGTGATGACGGCAAACTGGCGATGTTGTTTGTCGAGTAAGAATTTAGTGGCTTCGCTGGCGCCTGCGACATTGTCTAACCAAACACAGCGATTGGCGATGGCTGGAATATAGCGGTTTATCAGTACTAAGCCTGGGATTTCCGCTGCGAGTTTAATTAAGGTTTTTTCGTCAGAGTATTCGCTGTGCAAAATGATGGCTTGGCAGTTATGGTCACGCAGTGAATTGATGGCGAGTAACTCTGACTCGGTTTCATACATCGAGTTGGCCATCAGCAATTTATAGTGTTGTTCACGTGCGGTTTTCTCAACCCCTGCGGCGAGAGTGCCAAAAAAGTCATCGCCAATTTCGGTGTGACCACACCAATGGTGCTATTGGTTTTGCTGACCAGCGCTTGGGCGTTGCTATTTGGCCGATAGCCAAGTTCCTTGATGACTTTTTTCACCCGAGCACGACAGGCATCACCCACTTGATGATTGCCATTAATGACTCGCGAGACCGTCGCAATTGACACACCAGCGACGCGCGCAACATCTTTAATAGTGACCATCGTGAACACTCCTGAATGATGGGTAACAGCGCAACCGCGCTAGTAACAATAATATGCCAAGACTACAGACAAAGGTGCCGCCCGCCAAGACGAAACGCAGTAGCAATAACGTTTGCTCGCTTTGCCCAGCGCCAAGTGCCGCAGAGAATCCTGACCAGTTGAGCGTGGCGCCAGCAAGTAGCATAGCGATAGCACCACTGCCGC
>Ga0187843_10002188_pt1 | contig 12033 bp, 9 predicted proteins | sample SpaLakP09_SKY_43_FD_134516 | JGI IMG/M metagenome (GOLD analysis project Ga0187843, IMG submission 134516) | Oligotrophic lake water microbial communities from Sparkling Lake, Wisconsin, USA - SP09_SKY_43 | ecosystem: Environmental > Aquatic > Freshwater > Lake | place: USA: Sparkling Lake... | reverse complement strand
TGGAAATCCCGCTGGCGCTGCAGAAGATGGCCGAGACCGAGCAGTTCGATGCCTTGATCGCCCTGGGTGCGGTCATCCGTGGCGAGACCTATCACTTCGAGCTGGTGTCCAATGAATCCGGTGCCGGCATCACCCGCATCGGCCTGGATTTCGGCCTGCCCATCGCCAACGCCGTGCTGACCACCGAAAACGACGAGCAAGCCGAAGTCCGCATGGCCGAGAAGGGCGCTGACGCGGCCCGCGTGGCGGTGGAAATGGCCAACCTGTCCATCGTGCTGGAAGAACTCGGCCAGGCCACCGAAGAAGAATAATTCACGGGCTGCGGCGGGATGCCTATCCCGCTGCCGTCCCGCCGGCCTGTGCCGGTACTCGCATTCCTTTGTTTCAGTTATCCAAGGCTCCGGCCGCATTCATCATGTCGAACAAAACTCCACACGCCAATTCGAACAAGAACCGCACCCCGCGCCATCGCGCGCGCGAGTTCGCGTTGCAGGGCTTGTACCAGTGGCTGCTCAACCACGAGCACGCGGGCGCCATCGAAGCCCACATCCGCGAAGCCCACGGGTTCGACAAGGCCGACGCCGAACACTTCGATACCCTGCTCACCGGTACCATCCGTGACGCCGAAAAGCTGCGTGCAGGCCTGGCTCCGCTGATCGACCGTCCGCTCAAGGAACTCTCGCCGGTGGAGCATGCGGCCCTGCTGATCGGAGCCTACGAGCTGCAGAACCACATCGAGATCCCCTACAAGGTGGTCATCAACGAAGCCGTTGAACTGACCAAATCCTTCGGCGGCATCGACGGCCACAAGTACGTCAACGGCGTGCTCGACCGTTTTGCAGCCCAGGCCCGCGCTACCGAAGTGGAAGCTGCCGGCCGCCGCTGATCGCTGCAGTCCTGCCGCTTTGCGCGTTTTTTGGACGGCGCCGTTGGTTCGGACGCCGTCTTGTCTTTTTTGTCCCTGTTGTTTCCTTGTTGTCTGGAATTAGCGCATGAACCTGAATCAACTTGCTTCACGTTTGCAACACATCGCTCCCTTCCACGTGATGGAATTGTCCAAAAAGGCTGAAGTCCTGGCCCAGCAGGGACGCGACCTGATCCACATGGGCATCGGCGAGCCCGATTTCACCGCCCCCCCGGCCGTGGTCGAGGCTGCCACCCGCGCCATGGCCGAAGGCAAGATGCAGTACACCTCGGCCACGGGCTTGCCGGCCTTGCGCACGGCGATCTCGGATCACTATCGCAGCGTTTATGGCCTGGAGATTGCGCCGGAACGCATCGTCATTACCGCCGGCGCCTCGGCAGCCCTGCTGCTGGCCTGTGCGGCGCTGGTCGAGCGTGACAGCGAAGTCCTCATGCCCGACCCCAGCTATCCCTGCAACCGCCATTTCGTGGCGGCCTTCGAGGGACGCGCCAAGCTCATCGCCAGCGGTCCGGAACATCGTTTCCAGCTGTCGGCCCAGATGGTGCGCGAGCACTGGAGTGAGAAGACGCGCGGTGTGCTGCTGGCGTCGCCTTCCAATCCCACCGGCACGTCCATCGTGCCTGAGGAGTTGCGCGCGATCCTGGGTGAGGTCCGCCAGCGCGGCGGCTTTACCATCGTCGATGAGATCTACCAGGGCTTGTCCTATGAGGGTGCGCCGTTCTCGGCCTTGTCGCTGGGCGAGGATGTGGTGGTCATCAACAGCTTCTCCAAGTACTTCAACATGACCGGCTGGCGCCTGGGTTGGCTGGTGCTGCCACCGGCCCTGGTGCCGCAGGTCGAGAAGCTGGCGCAGAACCTGCTGATCTGTGCTTCCTCGATCGCCCAGCATGCCGCCGTGGCCTGCTTTACCCCCGAGACGCTGGCCATTTACGAAGAACGCAAGGCCGAGTTCAAGCGCCGCCGCGACTACATCGTGCCGGCCCTGGAAAGCCTGGGCTTCACGGTGCCGGTGGTCCCTGACGGTGCCTTCTATGTCTACGCGGACTGCAGCGCGCTGTCCGACGATGCCGACCAGCTCAGCCTGGACATGCTCAATGAAGCCGGCGTGGTGCTGGTGCCGGGGCTGGATTTCGGGCCCTTCACGGCGCGCCGCTACATCCGCCTGTCCTATGCGACATCGATGGAAAAGCTGCAGGAGGCGGTGGCGCGGCTGCGGGTCTTCTTCGAAGGCCGGCGCAAGGCGGCCTGAAGCAGCAAATGAACAGACGTAAAAAAAGGAGCCCGAGGGCTCCTTTTTTGTGCGTTCTGAATACCGGTAATATTCACATCGCAACACGCCAGTCTGCACAAACCAATTACAGCGCAGCGAGTTGTTCTTCCGTCTTGGGCTTGGCAGCCGAGGCCACGTTGTTGGCAGGGGGCTTGGGCTGTTCAGCGCTGGCCGAGACGGGCAGCTTGACGGTGGCCGTGGTGTAGATGGAGATGTTCTTGCCCATCGCCACTTCCTTCAGGTTCTGGTATTCCGATAGCACCTTGATGCCATAGCCACCATCATTGGCCATGTCAGCCGCGCCCACGTAGCTCTTCAGGCCGGCTTCCACCGAGCCGCCACGGGTGACGTATTCCTTCAGAATCTGCGAACCGACACGGATGTTGGCCACCGGATTGAGGGCCGCCTTGATGCCGCCGAGCTCCTGGAACTTGTCATGGTGCACCTTGGCCATCACCTGCATCAGTCCCTGCGCGCCCATCGGGCTTTCGGCGAAAGGATTGAAGCGCGATTCGATGGCAATCACCGACAGGATCAGCAGCGGATCGAGCTTGATGTCGCGTGCCGTCAGGTAAGCCGCCGAGACCAGCATGTCGGCCGCATCGCTGGCCACGCGATAGCGCTTGGCCAGCCAGTTGGTCACCAGTTTCTGCTGGCGCGGATTGCCGAGCAGCTGGCGTTCCTCCGGCGACAGGGCCTGGGCCGCTGCCGGTGCGGTGGCTTGCTGCACCGAGCCGGCTGCCGCAGCACCCGCCAGGGCGCTGACGGTGGCCATCGGCGCGGTGGGACCCATCAGCTCGGCCAAAGGCGGGGTGGCGGGTGCATCGGCTTCTGCGACCTCTTCAGTGGCATCCGAGAAGGGCGACATGCTGATGAGCTTGTCGGCCAGGTCGGGGTTGAAGAACATCAGGCCCAGAACGAACAGCGCGGCAATCCCCAGTATCGTCAGCAGACGATGGGCGATGCCGAAAAATTGAGCAATGCGTGGGTTCCCGGAGAGATTCCGGAAATTCACGCGGCGAACCATCTGCGAGGTGCCCGCTAAAGGCGCCTCGGAAGCTTGGTTGGACATTGAACCTCCTGCGTTATTGCGGCAAAAACAGGGCGCGCCTGGCCAAGAAGTGAAGACCAAACGGCTGAACTGTCGTCGCTGCAATCTATTACGTTACCGTCGCAAGGCGTTACGGCAAGGCCATCCGCGAGGCCTGCTGGCCCTGCCGTCGGATGGCACGTTTCGGGGGGTAGGGCTGACGCCCTGGACACACTTCTTGAGTTGCTGGGACCCCGGATCCCTGGATACCTTGCTTGGCTCGACTCTTTTCGATCAAGCCTCTACGAGCCCACGGCTCACCTCTTCGGTTTAGAGTGGGCGCATTGTAGAAGCCACTTTATATCGAGTCAATACTATTAAAATAGTTCTTTATAACTTTTGTGTATCATATTGCGCATGGCCTTCCGTCAAAAATCAATAGAATCAAGCGTTTGCCGGGGTTACTTGAGCCGGCTGTGATGCAAAAAGAAATTTGTGAAAAAGTATGAAATACACTGATTTACGCGATTTTATTTCCCAACTGCAACAAAAAGGCGAACTCAAGCGTGTCTCGCACCCGGTGTCGTCGCATCTGGAGATGACCGAAATCGCTGACCGCACCCTCCGTGCGGAGGGTCCGGCGCTCCTTTTTGAGCAGGTCGACAAGAAAAATATCCCGGTTTTAGCGAATCTTTTCGGTACACCGCATCGTGTCGCCCTGGGAATGGGGGCCGACAGCATCAGCGAACTGCGCCGCATCGGCCATCTGCTGGCGCGCCTGAAGGAGCCGGAGCCGCCCAAGGGCCTCAAGGATGTGCTGGATCTGGGCGGGCTGGTGAAGTCGCTCTGGGACATGGCCCCCAAGGAGCGCGGCTCGGCCCCCTGCCAGGATGTGGTGTGGGAAGGCAGCGATGTGGATTTGTCGCGCCTGCCGATCCAGCACTGCTGGCCGGGCGACATCGCGCCGCTCATCACCTGGGGCCTGGTCATCACCAAAGGCCCGAACAAGAAGCGCCAGAACCTGGGCATCTATCGCCAGCAGGTGCTGGGTCCGAACAAGGTCATCATGCGCTGGCTGGCCCATCGCGGCGGCGCGCTGGACTTCCGTGAGCACTGCATCGCCAATCCCGGCAAGCCCTATCCGATCGCCGTGGCCCTGGGTGCCGATCCCGCCACTATATTAGGTGCCGTCACGCCGGTGCCGGACAGTCTCTCCGAATACCAGTTCGCCGGCCTGCTGCGCGGCAGCCGCACCGAGCTGGTCAAGGCCATGGGCAGCGATCTGCGCGTGCCGGCCTCGGCCGAGATCGTGCTGGAAGGGCATATCTATCCGGATGAACAACACGCGTCCGGATTCGAGCATGCGCTGGAAGGCCCGTATGGCGATCACACCGGTTACTACAATGAGCAGGACTGGTTCCCGGTCTTCACCATCGACCGCATCACCATGCGGCGCGATGCCATCTATCACTCCACCTATACCGGCAAACCGCCCGATGAGCCGGCCGTGCTGGGTGTGGCGTTGAATGAAGTTTTCGTCCCGCTGCTGCAGAAGCAGTTCGCCGAAATCACCGATTTCTACTTGCCGCCGGAGGGATGCAGCTATCGCATGGCGGTGGTGCAGATGAAGAAATCTTACGCAGGCCACGCCAAGCGGGTCATGTTCGGAGTCTGGAGTTTCCTGCGCCAGTTCATGTACACCAAGTTCATCGTGGTGGTCGATGAGGATGTCGATATCCGCGACTGGAAGGAAGTGATCTGGGCCATCACCACCCGCGTGGACCCGGTGCGCGATACCGTCATGGTGGACAACACCCCCATCGATTACCTGGACTTCGCCTCGCCCATCAGCGGCCTGGGCAGCAAGATGGGCATCGATGCCACCAACAAGTGGCCCGGTGAAACCAGCCGGGAATGGGGCACGCCCATCGTGATGAGCGACGATGTGAAGAAGCGTGTCGATGCCATCTGGCAGGACCTGGGTATCTGAGCGGGCAGGGCAGGCGCGCTGCTTGAAGCGCCTATCGCCGAAGTGAAGCTTCAGGCAAAAAGCCGCGTAAATTGTTTAATCAATTTGCGCGGCTTTTCACTTTCTGATGCACTGCAATGATTTCTCTGGCGGCAAGTGTGTGATCTGGGATACAATGCACCCCGGCGGGCCCCTGCGCATTGTGGCATGGTCAACCTGGTCAGGTCGGGAACGAAGCAGCCACAGCCATTTCCCGCAAGTGCCGCAGACAAGGCTCGCCTCTTATCTTCTTCTGTTTCTTCTGTAGTTCCGGCAGGTCCTCCCTCTCGTTTCACCTCCTCAGATTTTTCCTCGTTGTTGAGCTGTTGCCTTTTCGCGCGATGCCATGAAAAAAAGGCTGACGCGAACGTGTCGGATCAGCCTTCTTCAAACCTCTTGGCCCTGCTTGCTTTACTCGTGCGGATCGAGCCGATCGGCCAGGATCGCCGACACGCCCGTGAAGGCCGGATATTGCGCCGTGATCACATAGGTCGGAATGGCCTTGGTCAGCACCGACATGCGGCCCTTGTTCTCGAAGCGTGCGCGGAAGGGCGAACGGGCGAAATATTCGCCCAGGTGCGGCACCACGCCGCCACCAATATAGATGCCGCCGAGTGCGCCCAGCGTCAGCGCGAGGTCGGCTGCCACGGTACCGAGCATGCTGCAGAACAGGTCCAGCGTTTCCAGGCAGATGGCATCGCCATGCTTGAGCGCACCGTCCACGATTTCTGCGGCCTTCAGTTCCGCAGCGGGATGGCCATCGATGGCCAGCAGTGCGCGATGGATGAATTCGAGGCCGGGACCGGAGACCAGGCGTTCAGCCGAGACGTGCTCATGGAATTGCCAGGCGTAGGCCAGCACGGCCGCTTCACGCGCATTGGCCGGGGCAAAAGCGACGTGGCCGCCTTCGCTGGCCAGCGGCAGCCAGTGCCCGTCACCGCGCACCAATCCGCCCACACCCAATCCGGTGCCCGCACCGACCAGGCCGACCGGCTGGCCTGCCTTGGGTGCCCCGCCACCGATCTGCTGCAACTCATCGGCCCGCAATTGCGGCACCGCCATCGACAGGGCCGTGAAGTCATTGACCACCAGCAGCAGGTCAAGGTCCAGCAACTGGCGCGCTGCCTCGATGGAGAAGGCCCAGTCATGATTGGTCATCTTGATCTGGTCACCTTGTACCGGATTGGCGATGGCCACTACCGCGTGTTTTACGGCAGGCTGGCCGGCCAGCTTCAGGTAGGCCTGCACGGCATCGGTGAATTGCGGATAGTCGGCACCGCGCAGGACCTGCACCTGCTCTATTTGCCCGGGTGAGGTTTCCAGCGCGAAGCGGGCGTTGGTGCCGCCGATGTCGGCCAGCAGGCGCGGGCCGGCGGCGTGGGGAGGCTTGCTCGGGGAAGCAGTGGGGGCGTGCATCGTCTTGTCCTTGTTGTCTTCATGCCGACAGGCGGCAGGGCGCGTGGCCGTGCCGCCTGTCCGATTGCAATGGGGATCGGGCTGGTGGAGCGTTACAGGCTATGAGCCGGGCCGGCGCGCCAGGTTCCGGCGGATTATCTGCTCATCCGCATCGGCGCGCATGGTACCAGCATCAGGCCAACTGTTGAAGCAGGGCCGCGCGGACCTCTGCGATCACGTCATTCCAGTCGCCGGTGTTGGCCTGGCGGAACAGGCGGAAGTCGCGATACCACGGGGTATCGCTGCGCTCCAGCTGCCAGCGCCAGCAGGTGTTGGCCCGGTTGAGCAGCCAGACAGGCGTGCCCAGGGCACCGGCCAGGTGGCAGACCGAGGTATCGACACTGATGAGCAGGTCCAGGTGCGCGACCAGGCCGGAGGTTTCGGCAAAGTCGCCCAGTTGCAAGGAATGATCGTGCACCCGCGCGCCCAGGGGGTGCGCATGCTGCTGTGCCACGGCCGCCTGGCCGACCTGGACGGAATGGAATTCCAGTTGCGGATGGTCTTCGGCCAGTGTCACCAGCGGTGCCAGCGCCTCGAAGGGCAGGGAACGTTCGCCGTCGATACGCACCGCATCGCGATGGGTCTGGGCCGAGCTGCCCGCCCACACCAGGCCCACGCGCAAGGCGCGGTTCTGCGGCAGGCGCTGCAGCCAGCCGGTCCAGGCGCCGGCGTCGGGCAACAGGTAGGGCGCGCGCGGGATATCAGCTTGGCTGAAAGACTTGCAGGCCAGCGGCAAGCTCATCAGCGGGCAATGGAAGTCGAAGCTGGGACGGATGAACTGCTCGCTGCTGATGACTTCAGCAGCACCTGGCGCCTTGGCCAGCAGGCGCAACAGCGCCGGTGGCACTTCCAGGATCACGCGGGCGCCCAAGGCAGCCACGCGGGGCAGGTAGCGCACGAATTGCAGGGTATCGCCAAAGCCCTGTTCAGCATGGATCAGGATGGTCTTGCCGTACAGCGCGGTCTCTCCCAGCCACAGGGGCTGCAGGAACTGGCGCCGCTGGGAGAGCATCTGTTCAGTTTCCCAACGGGTCTCGAAGGCCGGCCAGCCCTGGGCGAAGTCGCCCTGGCGCAGCTTGAGCAGGGCATCGTTCCAGGCGGCCGAGCTGGCGTTGGGCTTGAGCTCGCGGGCGCGGCGATAGCACTCGGTGGCCTCCTCGAAGCGAAACAGCTGCTCCAGCGTCGAGCCGCGGTTGAACCACAGGTCGGGCGAGCTGTCGTCCAGCGCCATGGCGCGGTCATAGGCTTGCAGCGCTTCCATCGGACGATGCATCTTGAAGAGCACGAAGCCACGGTTGGACTGGGCCTCGAAGAAGTCCGGCTGCACCTCCAGTGCATGGTCGTAGGCGCGCAGGGCCTGGTCGAACTGGAAGTTGTCCTTGCAGGTATTGCCCAGGTTGAACCAGGCTTCGATGAAATCAGGGCGCAGCGCCACCGCGCGTTCATAGCACTCGCGCGCATCCCGATAGGCGTAGCGCTCGTGCTGCAGGTTGCCCAGCTGGAACCAGGCATCGGCATTGTCCGGTGCCAGCGATGCCGCCCGCTGCAGATCCTCCAGCGCTTCGCGGCTCATCTTGAGCCGGCGCAAGGCGCCACCGCGCGCCAGCAGGGCCTCGGGGAAGTCCGGGTTCTGCGCCAGGATCTGGTTGTAGCGTTGCACGGCTTCGGCATCACGGCCCAGGTGGACCAGGGCACCAGCGTGGTCGAAATAGGTATCCCGATGGTCGGGATTGAGTTCGATGGCCTTGGCCAGTTGGGCTTCGGCAGCTTCCCAATCTTCCTGATGCAGCTTGAGCATGCCGTAGAGATAGTTGGCCTCGAAATGGCGCGGCAGCTTGACCAGTACCTTCTTGTAGAGCTCTTCGGCTGGTCCGAGCTGGCCTTTCTGGTGAAGTGCCAAGGCTTTTTGCAACAGGATCTGGGAAGCGTTTGCTTGCGGATGCATGGATAGTGTCGAGATGTGGGAAAGAGCCGACAGCGCCGGAATCTGGCAAGTGTCTCAAATTCGTTCGCTTTCTGCCAGCGGATTACCGGGGCAATCGCCCTCCAATTGCGGGCTATGGCCGCACGCCAGGGAGGGGGGGCGCGAGCGGGGCCGGCTCTTTTCTTTTACACTACCCGGACATCAGACAACTGATGCGCTAGCCGGCATCGACCGGTTCCTCATCCACCGCATGCCGCTGCATGCATGTCGCCACCACGGAGTCTTCCCGATGAGTTTCGCCATTCCCGCCCCCGCCCAGGCCACTGTCCCGGTGGTTGGCGGTGCCCCCTTTCCGGTTCGCCGCATCTATTGCGTGGGCCGCAACTACGCCGCCCACGCCCGCGAAATGGGCCATGATCCCGACCGCGAGCCGCCGTTCTTCTTCATGAAACCGGCCGATGCCGTGGTGCCGACCGATTCTGTTGTGCCGTATCCTGCCGCGACCGCTGACTATCATCACGAGATCGAGCTGGTGGTGGCGCTGTCCGGCGGTGGCCGCGATATCCCGGTGGAGAAGGCCCTGGAGCTGGTGTACGGCTACGCAGTCGGCCTGGACATGACCCGCCGCGACCTGCAGGCGCAAGCCAAGAAGCTGGGCCGCCCCTGGGACATGGCCAAGGGCTTCGACCAGTCCGCGCCCTGCGCCCCCATCGTGCCGGTGGGCCAGTGCGGACATCCCGACAAGGGCGCCGTCTGGCTCAAGGTCAATGGCGAAGTGCGCCAGCAGGGCGACCTGTCGGACCTGATCTGGAACGTGGCCGAAACCATTTCCTACCTGTCCGGCCTGGTCGAGCTGTTCCCCGGCGACCTGATCTATACCGGCACTCCCGAAGGCGTGGGTGCGGTGGTCAAGGGCGACCAGCTGCAAGGGCATGTGGACGGCTTGCCGGACATCAATATCACCATCGGCTGAAGCGCCCGCAGGCCGGATGCCGCCGCTTTTTTGGCGGTCCCGGCCTGGCTCCTGCAGCCAGCTTCCGGCACCGGTCCGGCACCGGGCGCAAGGTGCCGAAACCAAACTGTCATGAAGCCGGCGGCGATGCGGCGTATAATACGGAGTTCCGTAGGGAATGCCGGGCATGGCAAGTCGCTCGCCCGGCCAGCATCGTCTTTAGCGTTTGCATCATCCGAAGCGCCCGGCCGAGCAGGTTTGGCCGGTTCGCCCGTAACACATCAACACAGAAAGCAATCAGAACCCGTGCGCATGCACCCCATGCACCGGAGCCGCCTGGCGGCTGCCGCGGCGCTGTCGCACCGTTCGCAATAAACCATGTCCGACACCACGTCCGCGTCCGCAGCACCGGCTGCCCCTGCCGTCCGTTTTGAAGATTTCGGCCTTTCGCCCGATATCCTGCGCGCCTTGTCCGAACAAGGCTACGTCCATCCGACCCCGATCCAGGCCCAGGCCATTCCTGTGGTGCTTCAAGGCCGTGACGTGATGGGCGCCGCCCAGACCGGCACCGGCAAGACCGCCGCCTTCTCGCTGCCGATCCTGCAGCGCATCCTGCCGCACGCCAACACCAGCGCCTCGCCGGCACGGCACCCGGTGCGGGCGCTGATCCTGACTCCCACCCGCGAACTCGCGCTGCAGGTCGAGGAGAGCGTGCGCAACTTCAGCCGCAACACCCCGTTTCGCATCCTCGCCATCTACGGCGGTGTGCCAATGGATCCGCAGGTGCAAGCGCTGCGCAAGGGTGTGGAGATCCTGGTGGCCACCCCGGGCCGCCTGCTCGACCATCTCAAAAGCAAGCTGGTCAATCTCGGTACGGTGCAGCATCTGGTGCTCGACGAGGCCGACCGCATGCTCGACATGGGGTTTATCGACGACATCCGCAGCATCGTCGCCAAGGTGCCCCAACAGCGGCAGACGCTGTTCTTCTCGGCCACCTTTTCGCCGGAGATCCGCAAACTGGCTGATTCGCTGCTCCGCGATCCAGTGACAGTGGAGGTGGCCCGGCGCAACTCGCCGGCCGATCTGGTCAACCAGCAGATCGTCGAGGTCGATTCCGACCACAAGCGCAACGCGTTGGTTGCCATCATCCGCGAGCGGCAACTGGCGCAAATCCTGGTGTTTTGCGGCACCAAACTCGGCGCCAACCGGCTGACGCAAAACCTGATCCGCGAGGGCTTGCAGGCCGCCGCCATCCACTCCGACAAAACGCAGGGCGAGCGCATCAAAGCGCTGGACGCATTCAAGGCCGGCGAGTTGAACCTGCTGGTGGCCACCGACGTGGCGGCGCGCGGCATCGACATTGACCAGTTGCCGATGGTCATAAACTTTGACCTGCCGAACAACCCTGAGGACTACGTGCACCGCATCGGCCGCACGGGCCGCGCGGGCTGTCCCGGTGAAGCGATCTCGCTGGTGAGTCCCGAAGAACAGCGCGCGCTGACTGATATCGAACATCTCCTTAAGCGACCGATCCCACGCATCCCGGCGCCACGCACTGAGCGCGGTTCCAGTCGCGGCGAGGCCCGCAGCAGCGAGGGACGCGCACGCGAGCGCGACGAGCGTCCGCGCGCAATGCCGCCGCTGCGCGATCTGGCCACCGAGATCGACCCCATGGCGCTGCCTGCCAGCGCGTTCCAGTCGGTTGAACCGCGTCGCACCCTACCGCCCGCACAGCGCCGCCGCGGCACCGCCGAGGTTCCGGCCCTGCTGCGCCCGCCGCCGAAAGCCGACACGCCCGTCAGCTAATGGCCTGGCTGGTGTTGGCCGGCCTGGTCGGCGGTTTCGCGCTCTGGCTGGATGGCCTGAAGGCGCGCGACTTGGCGCTCACCGTCGCTCGCCAACAGACCGAGCGCCTGCATCTGCAGTTGTTGGACGACACCGTGGCGCTGCGGCGCATGCGCGTTATACGCACTGCATCCGGCTGGCTGGCGCCGACGCGGGTCTACACGTTTGAATTCACTGAGACCGGCGACAACCGCCGGCAAGGCTTCGTGACCCTGGAACCTGATCGTCCACCACACGTCGAGCTGGAAGCCTATCGGGACGTCAGCGGCTGGCACTAGCGCCTAAGCCAGCGCCCAGTGCAGGGCCTGCTCGACACATTGAGGTTGATGCGGGTCTAACATCCGGTCGATCGGAAGCTGTCTGAGCCAAGTGAGTTGGCGACGCGCCAGTTGGCGGCTGGCAGCCTGGCCCGTCGCGCGCAGGCTGGCAGCGTCTAACTCTCCCTCCAGAAACGCCCACGCCTGCCGGTACCCGACGCAGCGCATCGCTGGCATCGCCGGGTTCAGCGCGTGACGCTGGCGTAGGGTGCGCAGCTCGTCGACCAAGCCGGCGTCGAGCATCGCATCGAAACGCGCGTCGATGGCGGCATGCAGGCGCCGACGATCGCCGGGCACCAACGCCAAC
>Ga0187843_10002185_pt1 | contig 12039 bp, 13 predicted proteins | sample SpaLakP09_SKY_43_FD_134516 | JGI IMG/M metagenome (GOLD analysis project Ga0187843, IMG submission 134516) | Oligotrophic lake water microbial communities from Sparkling Lake, Wisconsin, USA - SP09_SKY_43 | ecosystem: Environmental > Aquatic > Freshwater > Lake | place: USA: Sparkling Lake... | reverse complement strand
GGTGGGGGCGACCTCGGTGATCGTCTGGGCGCTGATGCTGGTCGTCACCCTCAAGTACGTCATCCTGATCCTGCGCGCCGACAACCGCGGTGAAGGCGGCGCCCTGGCGCTCACTGCGCTGGCCGCGCATGCCGTGCAAAACCGCCCGCGGCTGCGTGGGGCGCTGTTGCTGCTGGGCTTGTTCGGCGCCACGCTGTTCTACGGCGACAGCGTCATCACGCCGGCCGTCTCGGTGATGGGCGCCATCGAGGGTCTGGAGATCGTCAGCCCCCACCTCGAAAGCTACGTGCTGCCGCTGTCCATCGCGGTGCTCATCGTGCTCTTCGTCGTGCAGAAGCACGGCACGCACGTCGTCGGCCGCGTCTTCGGGCCGGTCATCCTGCTGTGGTTCGGCGTGCTGGCCGTGACCGGCGCGCTGCAGATCGCCCACCAGCCGGCCATCCTCGCGGCGCTGAACCCGCTGCGCGCGCTGGAGTTCCTGGCCGGCCGCGGCTGGCAGGTCTTCGCCGTCGTCGGCGCCATCGTGCTGGCGCTGACCGGTGCCGAGGCGCTGTATGCCGACATGGGCCACTTCGGCGCAAAACCCATCCGCCTCGCGTGGACGGGCATCGTCTTCCCCGCGCTGGCGCTGAACTACCTTGGCCAGGGTGCGCTGCTGATGGCCGACCCCGCCGCCATCGACAACCCGTTCTACCGCCTCTTCCCCGCGGCGCTGGTGCTGCCGGTCGTCGTGCTGGCCGCGGCCGCCGCGGTCATTGCATCGCAGGCCGTCATCTCGGGCGCCTACTCGATGACCAAGCAGGCCATCCAGCTCGGCTTCCTGCCGCGCATGCCGGTGCGCAACACATCGGCCGCAGAGGCCGGGCAGATCTACATCGCCGGTGTGAACTGGGCGCTGCTGGCGGGCGTGCTGGGTGCGGTGCTGCTGTTCCGCAGCTCCTCCGCGCTGGCGGGCGCCTACGGCATCGCCGTCACGCTGACGATGATGATCACGACGGTGCTGACCTTCTTCGTCATCCGCCACGGCTGGCGGCTGCCGGCGCCGCTGGCCTGGGGCGCGACGGTGTTCTTCCTGGCGCTGGACGCGCTGCTCGTCGCCGGCTGCGCGATCAAGATCGTCGACGGCGGCTGGTTCCCGCTGGTACTGGGCGGCCTGCTGTTCGTCTTGATGAGCACCTGGGCGCGCGGCCGCAAGGCCATGCAGCAGCACCTGGCCGACGAGGGCATCGATCTGCTGCCCTTCGTCGAGTCCCTGCACGCCTACGGCGACGCCGAGCGCCCGCGCGCGGCACGCACGGCCATCTACCCGGTGGCCAACCCGCAACTGGTGCCGCCGGCGCTGCTGCACAACCTCAAGCACTACCAGGTGCTGCACGAGCGCAACGTCGTGCTGACGGTGACCTTCTGCGAGCGGCCCTATGTGCCCGACAGCGAACGCCTGCAGCTCGAGCAGCTGGCGCCGGACTTCTGGCGGCTGACGCTGACCTACGGCTTCATGGACCAGGCCGACGTGCCGGCGGCGCTGCAGCTGTGCGGCGCCAAGGGGCTGATCACGGAACCCGCCGAGACCAGCTACTTCCTGAGCCGCGAGACGCTGGTGCCGCGCGCCGGCATGGCGCACTGGCGCGAGGCGCTGTTCGCGGCCATGAGCCGCAACGCCAGCAGCGCGGCGGACTACTTCCGCCTGCCGGGCAACGCGGTGGTAGAACTGGGCACCAAGGTCCAGCTCTGAGCCTCGCTACCGCGGCTCAGATCGGCAGTTCGGTGAAATAGCGCCCGCCGTGGAAGATCAGCGGCTGCGCACCGGGCCGCGACGTGCAGCGTTCCACCTCGCCGACGAAGATGACGTGGTCGCCCTCCTCGTAGCGGCTGCGGTTGGCGCACTCGAACACGGCCACCGCGCCCTCCAGTACCGGCGCACCGCCCGCGCCCTCGTGCCAGGCCACGCCGGCGAAGCGGTCGATGTCGCGCGTCGCGAAGCGCTGGGCCAGCTCCTTCTGGTCGGCCGCGAGGATGTTGATCGCGTAGTGAGACCCATGCGTGAAGGTCGGCAGCGAGCCGGCGCGCCGCGCCAGGCTCCACAGCACCAGCGGCGGGTCCAGCGACACGGAATTGAAGGAATTGGCCGTCAGGCCCACGAGGCTGCCGTCCGCCGAGCGCACGGTGATGATGGTCACGCCGGTGGCGAACATGCCGAGTGCAGCGCGGAATTGCTGGGGGTCCATATCAATGGCGCCCGGCCGCCCGAAGACATGGATGCGCACCTTCGGGGGGCTGAGCCCGGACATGGGCCGTCCAGTGGACGGCCTGTGCCTGGCGAAAGACCAAGCCATTGGCTTGGTGCGGCCTGCAAGGCAGCGAGCAGCGCGAGCGTGGGGGCTGGTTCATTCGCGTGATTGTCGCCAGTCCTGCGGGTGGCGCGGCGTCGTCATCGCACAATGACGGCATGCACGCCGACGACTTCCAGATCCACGACGACCTGCAGTTCACCGATCCCATTTCCCGCCAGTTCGGCACCTGCGCCGACTGCGCCGCCGGCCGCTGCGCGCCGAGGCAGCGCGGCCGTCGCCTCTTCACCGGCCTGCTGGCCGCGACGGGCGCCGCAGCCTTCGCACCGGCCTGGGCACGCGAGGGCGTGGATGTCGGCCCCAAGAGCAAGTTCACCGGCTTCGTGTCGGCGGAGCAGCTGGAGCGCGACGGTGGCCAGCAGTACGCGCTGATGATGCAGCAGGCGGCGCAGAAGCGCGCGCTGGCGCCGATGAACCATCCGCAGCTGCAACGGTTGCGCTACATCGCCCAGCGCATCATCCCGTTCAGCTACGAATGGAACGACCGCGCGCGGCAGTGGAAGTGGGAGGTCAACCTGCTGGGCGACCCGCAGCTCAACGCCTTCTGCATTCCTGGCGGCAAGATCGCCTTCTTCTACGGCATCCTCGACAAGCTCAAGCTGGAGGATGACGAGGTCGCCGCCATCATGGGCCACGAGGTGGCGCATGCGCTGCGTGAACATGCGCGCGAGCGCGTCGGCAAGTCCACGGCGACCAACGTCGTCGTCGAACTCGGTTCCGCGTTGCTGGGCCTGGGCAACCTGGGCCGCACCGTGGCCGGGTACGGCGCGCAACTGGTGAACCTGCGCTTCAGCCGCGACGACGAGACCGAGGCCGACCTCGTCGGCATCGAGCTGGCCGCGCGCGCCGGCTACGACCCGTCAGCCGCGATACGGCTGTGGGAAAAGATGATGGCCACCAACAAGGGGGCGCCGCCGCAATGGCTGTCCACCCACCCGGCCAACGCCACCCGCATCCGCGACATCCAGGCCAACCTGCCCAAGGTCCAGGGCCTGTACCAGCGCGCGCCCAAGCCGGATCAGCGCTTCCCGGTCGCGCCGCCGCTCGCGACGCGCTCCGCGAACTGAGCGCCGGCAGCTACCAGCGCGCCGGCAGCGCCTTCAGCCGCTGGTACTCGCCGGCGGCGATGCGCTTCAGGTAGCCGCCCAGCTCCAGGTCCTTGACGAGCTTGGACACCATCTCGCGCGAGCAGCCCAGGCGCTGGGCCATGCCCTGGTGCGTCAGCGCCAGCAGGCGGCCGTCGCCGGTGGACTCGTCGACGAGGTTCTTCAGCCGCCCGTAGACGTCGTTCAACGCCAGCTGCTTGGTCGACAGCGTCGCCGCCCGCGCGCGGCGGATGACCTTGGTCAGCAGCTCGAAGGCGAACTCGGGATGCTCGCTGATGTGCGTCAGCAGGCTGGCGCGCGTGACCATGACGAGCCGGCTGCCCACCTCGGTGATGACGCTGGCCGAGCGCGGCCCGCCGTCCAGGCTCATCTCGCCGACGTACTCGCCGGGGCCGTAGACGCCGTAGGTGATCTCGCGGCCACGCGCGTCGCTGCTGTAGGCGCGCAGCGAGCCCGAGAGCACGAGGTAGAGGTTGTCGCCAACCGAGCCCTCCTCGATCAGCACGACGCCCTTGCGGTAGCTGCGCGAGATGCCGCGCGCGGCGAGCAGGCGCAGCGAGGTCGGCAGGGCCAGGAGTTCGTTGTCGAGGGAATCGTCAGCCATCCGGACAGCGCGACGGGCAATAGGCCCAGCCGCGGGTCGGAATGTTAAGTCACCCGACCCGATGACCCGCCGCAACGGGTTGAAACATCGGATCGATCAGTTGACCAGCTTGGCCGGCCGCAGCGACGACACCAGCGGCGGCAGCAGCGCCAGCTGGCGCATCAGCTCGCCGATGCTGTCGGCCCCGCTCTTGGCGCGGATGCTCTGGATCTGGCTGCGCACCGTGGAGATGGCCACGCCCTGGCGCTGCGCGACCTCGGCCGGCTTGACGCCGTTGGACAGCGCCTTCAGCACCTCGGTCTCGGCAGGCGTCAGCTGGTAGCGCAGCGCGAACCACTGCGCGGCGAGGTCACCGCAGAGCTGGCGACGCTCCAGGATCAGCAGCACGGCGGCCTGGCTGACGTCCCGATTGAGCGGCACCACGACGACGTTGGCGCGACCGCACTCGGCGCGGTCGTCGCCCAGGCGCAGCAGGCAGCGCCGGCCGCTCGCCTCGGCGCCTTCCAGCGCCTCGGCCAGCGGCACCGCGTCGGTCAGCAGCCGGGCCCGCAGATGCGGCCCGACCAGCTCCAACGGGTGGTTGTCGTCCAGCGAGGCCCGCGCCGCGAGGTTGGTGTGCAGCACCCGGCCGGCGCCGTTGAGCAGCACAACGCCGTGGTCCAGCTCCTCCAGCACCAGGCCCATCCACTGCGTCGACAACGACGCCGCCTGGCGACGCTCTTCACGGGGACGACCAGGGACCTGACCCGGTTGAACAAACTCATTCATCCACATGGCAGCACTCCTTGGCTCACCCGCTGTGAGCCTTTCCTCAAAGCGTAGGAGAGCACGTTTGAGGTTTGGCGTAAATGTTGCTGGATGTGTTTGTGAACGAATTACCGGCGCACGTCATGCCCACAAAACGTCATGCCAAGCTAGGGATTGCGGGACCAAGTCCCATGCAGCCCGTGCACAAAGCACGCTGGAATTAGCTCATGACGGAACATTCGTTGGCGTTTCTGTCATCCCCCGTCAGACTGGCAGCGTTCCCTCCCCACAGCCACTGACCACCACGCCGATGTGCGAGCTTTTCGCCCTCAACAGCCACCTGGCAGCCGCCGCCAACTTCTCGTTGAGCGGCTTTGCCGCACGGGGCGGGCGCACGGCGGACCATGTCGACGGCTGGGGCCTGGCCTTCCATGAAGGCGAGCGCTGCGAGGTCATCGTCGAGGACCGGCCGGCCGCCGAGTCCGACCTGGCCTCGCACTACGGCCGCCACCCGGTCCAGGCACGCAACATCATTGCCCACATCCGCAAGGCCACGCAGGGCGTGCGCTCGGTCGAGAACTGCCACCCGTTCCGCCGCGACTGGGCTGGCCGCACCTGGGTCTTCGCCCACAACGGCGACCTGAAGGACTTCCACCCCACGCTGTCCGGCGCCTTCACGCCGGCCGGCCAGACCGACAGCGAGCGCGCCTTCTGCTGGCTGATGCAGCGCCTGCAGCAGCACTTCGGCAACCGCCTGCCCGACTGGCACGAGCTGGCCGCCACGCTCACGCCGTGGCTGCACGAGATCGCCGAGCACGGCCGTTTCAACCTGCTGCTGACCGACGGCCGCGCCATGCTGGCCCACGCGTCGACCCGGCTGCACTGGCTGCGCCGCCAGCCGCCCTTCGGCCATGTGCGGCTGCGCGACGGCGACCTCAGCGTGGACCTGTCCACGCTCAACGGCCCGCGCGACCGCATGACGCTGGTGGCCACCGAGCCGCTGACGCACGACGAGGCCTGGACTGCCTTCCAGCCCGGCGAGGTACGCGTGTTCGCAGACGGCGACTGCGTCTATCTGAGCGAAGGACTCGCCGAGCGCGCCGCGGCTTGAGTCCCCGACCTGGCCGGCCTGCTGTAAGGTGGGCGACCATCGCCTCGACGGACTTCGATGACCCTGACCCTGCTCACCCGCCTCGCCTGGCCCTGCCTTCTGGTGCTGTCCGGATGCGCCAGCTACGGTCCTGCCGAGACGGTGCTGCCGCGCCAGCAGGCCTGGGTCGACGGCCGCCGCGTCGACTACGTGACCACCGACATCTCCGACCGCGCCATGGCGGCCCAGGCCGGCGTCAACCACGTGCCTCGCCTGGCCGATGCGCTGGGTGCCGGCCGCGCCTCACTGACCGAACGGGTCTACAAGTTCGCTGACGGCTCGCAGATCAGCGTGTTCGCCTCCGGCCCGGCGGCGCCGGGTGCCGCTCGGCCCGACCCCAACTACAGCCCCTTGTGGCGGCTGGTGCTGGCGCGCTGGAAGGCCGGCGCATCGCCGCGCGAGCTGCGCTCCGAGGAAGCGGTGCTGGCAGCCGAGTCCGAGGGCTCGCTGACGCTGGAGGTGACCGCCATCGTCGTGAACTGCCCCATCACGCGCGGCGTTGACGGCGCGGCCCTGCGCGGCGTGCGCTGAATCCCCACCAGCAGCGCCAGCCCCGGCACCCGGCGCAGGGCCAGGTAGGCCAGGCTGCAAATCGAGAAGGTCAGCACGATCAGCAGCACCGCCTCCAGGCCCCAGGGCAGCGCCAGCGGCTTCAGGGCCTGCGTCAGCAGCACGATGACGCTCTGGTGCAGGATGTACAGGCAGAACACCGCGGCGCTGGCCTGGCGCAGCCACGGCGACTCGCGCGGGAACGCGCGCTGCGCCCAGCCGCAGGCGGCGGCGATGCCCCACCACCCGAGCGCGCCTCGCGCCGTGCTGTAGACCACGCCGGCGGCGTCGGGCCATGGCTGGTCGCGGTAGGCATGGACGATTGACAGCATCAGCACCCAGAAGGCGAGGGACAGCGCCAGGGCCGCCCAGCGCAGCCGCAGCGTGGCCGGCCACAGGCCTTGAGCCAGCGGCGTGCGGCTGGCCCAGCCGATGGCGAACACGAGTCCGTACTGCAGATGGTTGTAGAGGTCGTGCACGAGGTCGTGTGTCTCCGGCCAGTGCGGGCGCACGAACACGCGCAGCAGCGCCATCGGCACGGCGGGCAGCAGCAGCCAGGCCCAGGCCGGCAGCTCGATGGCACGCGGCCGCAGGCGCAGCGCGGCCAGCACCGCGCCTGCGACGGCGTAGACCCACAGGTAGGGCAGGAACCACAGGGGGTTCCACGTCGGCACGGTCATGCAGTCGGTGCCACGGCAGTACCGGCCGCCGTGCAGATAGGCCCACCAGAAGTCCAGGTAGCCGCCATCGCCGGGCAATTGCGCGGGCACCTTGGTCAGCACCTCGAAGTAGGCCTGCGGCGTCACGATGACGGCCATGCCGAACAGCAGCGGCAGCAGCAGGCGCAGCGAGCGGTCCTTCAGCGTGCCGAGGCTGCCGAGCCGGGCACACAGGCCCTGGCAGGCCGCGCCGGCAACGAGGAAGAGCAGGCTGAGCCGCCACGGGTAGCTGAGGGCCATGAAGGGTTCCAGCGCATCGCTGGCGGCGGGGCTCTTCACATGCCAGTCCCAGCTCACGTAGTACATGCCCACGTGGTACGGGATCAGCAGCGCGAAGGCGGCGACGCGCAGGCCGTCGAGGAAGGGGAGGCGCGAAGAGGTGTTCATGCCCGCCAGCTTCGCGGCCGGGTGCGCCGGGCGCGAGCGGGCTGGGGCGAGCGGCGGCGCCTATGGGGCGAATGCGTCCAGCGCGTCGCGGTAGCCGCGCGACACGCGCAACACCTCGCCGCAGGCCAGCGTCAGCTGGGCCTCGCCACTGCCCAGCCGCTCGATGCGCCGCACGTGTGCCGGGTTGACCGCATGGCTGCGGTGCACGCGCAGGAAACGCGCGGCCCAGCCGGGGCGGGCCAGCGCATCGGCCAGCGTGGCGCGCTCCAGCAGGCTGCGCGGCGGCAGGTGCAGCTCGATGTAGTTGTCGGCCGCCGAGATCCACTGCACATCGGCCAGCCGCACGCGTTCGCCGCCCACCCACCACTCGCCCACTGGCGCAGGCGGGCGCACCAGCCGCTCGCGCACGCGGGCCAGCGCGGCCGACAGGCGCTCGGCCGTGTAGGGCTTGAGCAGGTAGTCCAGCGCTGCCAGCTCGAAGGCCTGCAGCGCGTGCTCCGCATGCGCCGTCGAGAAGATCACGCTGCGCACGCCCGACTCGCGCAGCGCCGCGGCCAGCTGCACGCCGTTGCCGCCCGGCATCTCGATGTCCAGCAGTGCGAGGTCGGGCGGTGCGGCCAGCGTGCGCACGAGGGCCAGCGCGGACGGCGCGTCGGGCGCGTCCAGCAGCTCGGCCACGTCGGGCTCGGCCGCCAGCAGGCGGCGCAGCTTGGCGCGCGCGGCCGGCTCATCGTCGACGATTAGCACGCGCATGGAAGCTCCACGGTCAGCGACATGCCCGTGCCGTCGGGGCCGAAAGCCACGCGCGCCGCACCGCCGTAGCGCGCTTCCAGCCGCTCGCGCAGGTTGCGCAGGCCCAGGCCGCCGTCGGGGTCGGGTGGGGACTCGGGCACCGGCGCATCACCGTGGTTGCTGACGCGCAGGCGCAGGCGGTCGCCCTCACGCGTCGCCGCGACGACGACGGTCACGCGGCCGAGGTGGCGGGCCACGTCGTGCTTGACGGCGTTTTCCACCGGCGCGAGCAGCAGCAGCGCCGGCAGCCGGCATTCGCGCGCCGCCTCGTCCGCGGCGATCTGCACGACCAGCCGCTGCGGCCCGAAGCGCGCCTGCATCAGCGCGAGAAAGGGCTCGACCAGCGCCAGCTCCTCGCGCACCGTGTGCTCCACGCGCTGCTGGGCCGCAAGCGTCTGGCGCAGCAGGTCGGCGAGCTGGCACAGCAGCCGGTCGGCGCGCGGCACTTCCTCGTACATGACGGAGGAGATGAGATTCAACGTGTTGAACAGGAAGTGCGGCTGCACCTGGTCCGCGAGACGCGCGAGGCGCATCTCGGCCAGGTCGCGGCGGGCGCGCTCCAGCTCCCGGGCCCGCGCCGCGGCGGCTTGCGCCATCCAGACACCGCGCGAGATCAGGCAGAAGCTGATGTAGCTGACCGCGTCCTTGCCGCCCTCGAAGACCAGCAGCGTGCCGACATCGTCAGGGTCGTAGCCCGAGCCCGCCAGCGTGTAGACCGCCAGCCGCAGGCCGCACATGCCGGCGATGTGCAGCACGCTGAACGCCTGCAGCCCCAGCGCGTGCGCGAGCAGCTGGCGCGGCCACGCCAGGCCTTGCAGCCGGCCGACCAGCGCGTGCACGCCCAGCGCCAGCGTGCCGATGACGGTCACCGAGCTGAACTCCCACAGGAACGGCTCCCAGGGGCGCGTGCCGTCGTAATGCTGCAGCGCCGACACGCTCAGCAACAGCGCGATGACGGTCAGCAGAGCGACATAGGGCAGGCGCCAGCGTGGAGGCAGGATGGGCATGCCGCAGTGTGCCCGCTGGCGGTACTGCGGCCGGCGCCATTCACCCCGGGCTGGCCGCCATTCACCCCGGCGGGCGCGGGCTTGCGGGCTAGGCACAGCCGGCGGCGTGGTGGTGGCGCCAGAATCCGTCCATGCGAATCTTGCTGACGCTCCTGCTTGCCACCATGGCCGTGTCGACTCCCGCCATGGCTGCCGAACCGGCCCCGCTGCCCACCGTGGCCGAGGTGGACCTGGCGCGCTACGCCGGCGCCTGGTACGAGATCGCGCTGCTGCCCAACCGCTTCCAGAAGCAGTGCGTGGCCGACACGCAGGCCCGCTACCGGCTGGACGGCGAGCGCGTCGAGGTCATCAACCGCTGCCGCATGGCCGATGGCCGCGTGGACGACATCAAGGGCCACGCCAAGGTGGTGCCGGGCAGCGGCAACGCGCGGCTGCGCGTGACCTTCTTCTGGCCGTTCTACGGCGACTACTGGGTGCTGGCTCTGGACCCGGACTACCGCCACGTGCTCGTCGGCGCGCCCAGCCGCCAGTACGCCTGGGTGCTGTCGCGCACGCCGCAGATGGACGAGGTCGCGCTGCAGGCGCTGCTGGAGCGCGCCGCCGCGCTGGGCTTCGACAAGACGGCCTTCCGGCGCACGCCGCAGACGCAGCCGCTGGACTGACGCGCATGGCCGAAATGCACGTAGAACACCTCCGTTTGCAACGCGTCTTCGATGTGAGGCGAGGCGCGCTTTCCAAGACCAGTGTCACGAACATCTCGTTCGAGACCACCGACGGCCGGCGCTGCCTGTCCGTGCAGCTGCCTGGCCACCCACGGCTGGAAGCGGGTGACCCGATCGCGGCCGTGCTCACGAGGGCGGGTCACTGGCAGACGCTGCGGGGCTGGAAGAACCTGGCCACCCATGAAATCAGCATCGGAGGCCAGCTCGACGGCGTCGACGCGCTGCGGATGGCCATCGTGACGGCCTTCATCTTCGCCATGCGCCCGACGACCGGCCCGGGCCGCACCTTGGCGGATCTGGCGTTAGGTGCCTGCGGGCTCATGGCAGCGGCACTGGCCCGGCAGCAATGGCAGGGGTGGCAGGCACGACGCCTGCCGGAGAACCTCTGATCGAAGCCGCCCCGGGGCGAGCTTCGTCATGGCTCACTGTGGCGCCGTCAGCCTCGCCGCAAACGCCTTGTGCACGCCCAGCAGCGCCGTGGCGCGGCTGGTCTGCACCTGGATCAGCGCGTCCTGGGCGGCCAGGCGATCCTGCTCGGCGCTGAGCAGCACGTAGAAGTCGGTCACGCCGGCTTCGTAGCGCTTCAGCGCGAGGTCGCGGGCGCGGGTCGTCGCCTCGGCGGCGGTGGCCTGCTGCGTGGCCTGCAGCTCGGTCTCGCGCAGCGTGGACAGGCTGCCCTGCGCGTCCTGCAACGCCGTCAGCTGGGCCTGTTCGGCGGCCGCCACGGCAGCGTCGAAGCCGGCGCGGGCGGCGGTCTCCTCGGCCTTGCGGGCGCCGAAGTCCAGGAACTCCCAGTTCAGCGCCGCAGCGATGCTGTGGATCTGCGTGGCACTCTTGAACAGGTTGCCGGTGCTGCCAGCGCTCCAGCCGATCTGGCCCGTCAGGCCCAGCGTGGGCCAGCGCGCGGCCCAGGCGACGTGGGCGCGCGACGCGGCGGCCTGCGCACGCACGGCAGCGGCCTTCACGTCGGGGCGTTGCGCCAGCAGCGCGGCCGGGTCGGGCAGCGTGCCGAGGCTGATGAGCTTCGGCTCGGGCATGGCGGGCAGCGGGTCGCTGTCGGCCTTGTCGCAGTCGGCCGGCGGCTGCCCGCGAAGCACGTCGAGCTGCAGGCGCACGAGGCAGGCGGCATTGCGCAGCGCAGGCACGCTGGCGGACGTCTGCGCGACGAGGGCCTCGGCACGGGCCTGGTCCAGCGCCGTGCCGCGGCCGGCGCCGACGCGGGCCTTCACGAGGTCCAGCAACTGGTTCTGCACGACCAATGTTTCCTTGGCGAGGGCGAGCCGGTGGCCCAGGCCGATGAGCTGGGCCTGCAGGTTGAGCGCGGTGCCGGCCAGGCTGAGCTGGGCGGCGTCGCGGTCCAGCGCGGCGCCTTCAGCGTCGTAGCCGGCGGCCTGCGCGGTGGCCGACACGCGCCCCCACAGGTCCAGTTCCCACTGCGCCGTCGCGGTGGCGCTGTAGCTGTTGAAGTTGTTGTAGACGCCCAGGTCGTTGGGCGCGCGCTGGCGGCTGGCGCTGGCACCGGCGCCCACGGAAGGCAGGCGGCGCGCGCCGGCCGCGTCGGCCAGGGCCTCGGCCTGCTTGAGGCGGGCCGCGGCACCGCGCAGGTCACGGTTGTTGGCCAGCACGTCGTCGACGACGCGCTGCAGCTGCGCGCTGTCGACGAAGGCGGCCGTCATTGTCGCGGCGCCGGGGTTGGCCGGCGGCAGCTGGGCGAACGTGGCGGGGGCGAGGTTGGCCGGGCCGGACGACAGGCCCGGCGCGGCGCACGCGGTCAGCAGGGCCGCCAGCGCGAGAGGGGTGAGACGAACGAGCAGCATGTCAGTGGCCCTTCGGGTTCGTGGGGGCTTCGTCGTCGATGCCGGGGTGGAAGGCGTGCGCCGAAGCGTCAACCTGCGCGCGCAGCGCGGC
>Ga0187843_10002184_pt1 | contig 12041 bp, 13 predicted proteins | sample SpaLakP09_SKY_43_FD_134516 | JGI IMG/M metagenome (GOLD analysis project Ga0187843, IMG submission 134516) | Oligotrophic lake water microbial communities from Sparkling Lake, Wisconsin, USA - SP09_SKY_43 | ecosystem: Environmental > Aquatic > Freshwater > Lake | place: USA: Sparkling Lake... | reverse complement strand
ATATAAAGCAGTTTATGTGCCATTAAAAAAAAACGATAAAAATCAATAATCTAATTTAATTAACATGATTGATCTTGGATGGTGCGGCTATTAATAACCAATATTTTGGTTGGCATTAACCAAAAAAGACTTCTTGGTTGTTGGTCTTGGACATTTGTCTCTTAAGTGGTTTTTGTTGGTTGATTACAACCTAAAATCAATTTTTGGTTGGCATTAACCAAAAAAGGAAAATGTCCCAAATTTAAATTTATTCAATTTAATCAATTTCTTGTTTATATTTTATCTGTTGGCACGCTGTTTGCGTTAGTAGCATTACACATTTAGGGTGAGTGCCTTTTAGGCCGTGTGTCGGGATTGCCTAATTCCTCCCTAAGCATGAAAAGCCATCAGCTTTTCTTATTGGGTTTATATGATTAGTTCAGCATCTGCTGGCACTGGTTTAATTTTAATAATATTTAAGAGGAAAAAAAATGTCTATTAAACAATTCTTGCAAGACGAAGAAGGTCAATCAATGGTTGAGTATGGCGTAACATTGGGCGCTGTTGCTGCTGTTTCATATGTAGCTGTCGTACAGTTGGGCGACAAAACAGGTGACCTATACGCATGGATGGCTAACCATTTGCCAGGCGGCGAAGCTGATGAAGTTGGTGAAGCTAATCAAGTGCGTTTAACTAACGATGGTTTGGCTCAATTAACGACTTCTAATAATGGTGCAGTATTCGATACGGTAGAAATTCTAGCTAGTGGTACTGCCCTAAACAACTTAGGTAGCAATTCAGCTTTAGAAAACTAATAAGCTACTTTAGCCATTTACTGAATGTTTTATTCTTAATGGCGAATAATTGCATCGCACCACCCCTCAGGGGGTGGTTTTTACATATTGAGTGACTAAAACATGTACTTTCATTTGTTGGTTGTGGTGTTGTTAAGTATATTGCTTTTGCTTTGTGCATTTGTCAGCGTGTCTGACTTTAAATATCGTAAGATTCCAAATCAATATCTTTTAATCGCGGTGTTTGCCACCATTGGGCTTTTTATTTTAGCAGGCATGTTTTTGCCTGCGGCGCTTTTAATCAAATCCTTTTTGTTTGGAGTACTGGGTGCTTTGATGGGCGGTACTTTTTTATATTTTCCCTATCAGCTCAAGCAAGTTGGTGCGGGCGATGTAAAGCTCGTGATGGTGTTTGGGTTTTTATTGGGCATGAAAGGCGTTGTTTTATCCATTTTGATCGGCGCAATGATAGGCGGTATTTGGGCGCTTTTGCTGGCTTATAAGTTTGGCGGCCTGTCGCAAATGTGGCACAACATGAAATTTATGGCGAGATCGGTGTATCTCTCTGGCGGAAAAACAATGGGTTGGGATTTGCGAAGCGATGGGGTGATTACCATGCCTTATGGCGTCGCTTTGTCTTTGGGCGCTTCTGTTGTTGCTGTTCAGCAGTTAAATATACATTTAACGCAAGTGACTAGTTTCTTGTAATCCAGGAATACAATGGATTTCCTTCAAGGTGCTACTAGCAAGGTGCTAGCCAAGCCAACCATAAAAGATGGTTGGGATTACCTGACAGACGGTCAGATTGCCGAGGCTATTGAGGTAGCAAAAAGTTTTTTAGCGGATCAGCAGCATTTAGCTGAAGCCCTACACTTGCTTGGTTGGGCGGCGCATAAAGATTTAAAAACTGAGATCGCCATTAGTTTGTTAAAGCAAGCATTGAGCTTAGATACTGCCAATGCGCGTTTGGCAGGTGATTATATTCGTGTGTTAGTGGTCGCTAAAAAATTTGAAGAAGCGTTCGCTTTTTCAGAGATTGCTTTAAGTGATCAGGGCTTAGAGGAAAAAGCTTATATTCATAGCGCTAGAGCATCCATGTTTGGAAGCATGGGGGATTATCAAAAAGGAGTGCAAGCTTATGAAGCTTGTTTGATGATTGCGCCCAATGCGCTCAATGCAATGGCATATATGGGGATGTATCTTTTGAAGCTTGGGCAAGCCAAGCGCGGCTTTCGCTATTGTTCAGCAAGAACAGAGGCGCGAATCCCTCAGCGCGTTCATGAGTACGTTATGCCATATTTAACTGGCGACGTGCGTGGGCTTAAGGTGCTGATTAAACGTGATATGGGGATTGGCGATGAGCTGTCCTATTTGCGCTATTTGCCTTGGCTGAAAGCGGCTGGCGTTGATGTTACTTATTGGGCTAGTCACAAGCTTGCCCCTGTTTTATCGCGAACAGATTATTTCGATCATGTGTTGAGTGATCAAGATCCTTTGCCCGATGCGAGTTTTTTTGATGTGGCATTTTGGGTAGAAGATTTGCCTGTTGCGGTGAGCTATTTTAATACACCCGAAATAGCGCCATCTTTAAGCTTAAGCCCGAGGGCGGATTTGGTGGGTAAATGGCGGAATTGGTTAGCCATAAAAGGGCCGGCGCCTTACATTGGTATTAATTGGAGAGCTGGCGCCTCTGCCACAGGTGCGGCTACTGTTTTTAGTAAGCTGGCTAAAGCGTTACCTATCAGTGATTTCTCTCATGCGCTTTCAGGCGTGAATGGCACGTTTATTTCATTACAACGCAACGTGATGATGACAGAGGTGCGTGCTTTTGAACAATTACTAGGTGCGCCATTGCATGACGCTTCGGCCTTGACGGATGATATTGATGATTTATTAGCTTTGTTGTTTTTGCTGGATGAAAATATTGGAGTTTCGAATACCAATATGCATTTACGCGCCGCCTTGCAATTGCCTTCCCGTGTTTTGGTAGGTGAAAACGATGGGGACTGGCGCTGGGGCACTGTTGAGCAAGAGAGTCCTTGGTTTCCTGAGTGCCGGGTATATCGACAAGCCCATAATGGATGGAAAGGCTCCATGCAAACATTGGCTGATGATTTGCATCGGCTGTATGGTGCGGCAATTACTGCTGAGTTTGTTCCAGCGTCAGCATCAAGGGTTGAGCATTGCATGAATCAAACCAACAAGCGAGTGATTTGGGTAACGGCGGGTAGAGTAAAAGCGCTTAATGGGCTTAACACCTCTGAACTAGCTAGTGCTAGATATCGGGTATTGCTGCCAGCTCAAGGTTTAGAACATCATGGATGGAAGTCTGAGTTTGTTAATGAAGCCACGGCCGTGGCGGTGGGTGGGTGGGGTGCTTGTGTACCAAGGCCTTTTGATACGGTGGTGATTTCAAAAGTATTTGATGCGTTTTCTTTGTCTTTAGCAAAAGATGCAAAAGATAGGGGGGCTCGGTTGATTGTAGATTTTTGTGATGACCATTTTGAGCATGCAAAACGCGGCCCTTGGTTAAAAGAGCTTTTAGCACTTGCAGATGTCTTGGTGGCCTCGACCGAGACCCTGGCCAATGTCATTGCTGGCTACCGAGGTCAATCCCCTCATGTGATTTCAGATCCTGTTGAATTTTCAATGCAAGAACCCTTATTTAAGCCTGAGGCTACCTTGAATTTACTTTGGTTCGGTCATGCTTCTAATTTAGATACGCTCATCAACTGGTTACCTAAGCTGAGTGCTTTTGTCCAGCAACGAGCAGTTTTGCTCACTGTTGTAAGTGACTTGCCAAATCAAGGCGGTGAGTTAACGCCGTTTATTGTTGAGGGCCTCAATATTAAATATTTGCCGTGGAGTATCGAGTCTACGGAAGCTTCATTGAATGCGTGCGATATTGTGGTGATTCCGACATTGGCTAAAGATTTTAAAAAAACAAAAAGCCCTAATCGTTTGTTAGAAGCCTGTTGGGCAGGCAAGTTTGTGGTTGCTGGTCAATTGCCTGCGTATATGCCGTTTTGTGATGTGGCTTGGGTGGCGGATGATTTGGTGGAGGGGATTCAATGGGCGCTGGACAATCCGGGGTTAGTGAGAGAAAAAATACTGGCGGCACAAAAAATCATCAGTCATTCGCACAGTCAATCGTCCATCGCTTTAGCTTGGGAAGCTTTATTTAAATTAGGACATGCTTAGTATGGTTGCTGAAAATAAGCAATGTGTTGTTGTGATCTCTCATTTTAATCAGCGTCCGCTTGATGATCTGATTGCTTTAATTGAAACAATTGATGCCTACCCTCCGGGCATTGCTATTGAAATTTGTGTCGTTGTCAATGCTGACAATCCAATCACCGCGCAGATAGATGAATGCTTGGTGAGGTCGCAATCTTATCCGATGTCATTTCTTTACAGAGAAAATATTGGCATGAATATTGGTGCATGGGACTGTGGTTGGCGTGCTTACGAACATCAGGATTATTTTTTATTTTTACAGGATGAATGTCGGGTGATTCGATCTGATTGGGCGGCTGCTTTTGTTGAGCAACTCGACAAGGATCAGGTAGGTATTGTTGGTGAAAGTATTAATCACAAATGGGATTTTAATTGGAATGATGCTTTGGCAGAGGGCGCAGATCAAACGTTAAAAAGTAGATGTCAATCCTATTTTGAGTTTTTTGCGAATCAAAATATTAATCCTGGTATTAATGCCGTGCATTTGAGAAGTTTAATATGGGCATTAAAACGACATACTTTGCAAATGCTGAATGGCTTTCCGATTGGTCAGACTTGTGAAGAGTGCGTTGCTAGTGAGATAGGCACCTCAAAAATAATTGAATCTAAACAGCTGGAAGTTAAACAGGTCCGAGTGCAGCCGTTTTATTTTATTGCGCATACCGAATGGATAAGCACGTGTAAAGTAAGTAATTTAAGTTTTTTCCCTGACTTTGTTTATGGAAAAACTTTTGAGATAAGTCAAAAAGATTATGTGGTGAAGCCTAGAACCGATTTGTTTGAGATGGTCGATATTATGCCGACTAGTATCTGCGAAATCGGATGTGCAGATGGCACGAATTTAATACATTGCAATCATTTTTTGGGAGCTGAACTTGGGCCTGAAAATTTAATTGGTGTTGATATTGCAAAAAATATTAGTCATCAAGCTTATCAAAACTATACTTTTTACCATCAATCCGCAGAGCAGTTTGTTGCCGATTATATCGGCAGTCAGTTTGATTTAGTAATGTTGAGTGACGTGGTTGAACACTTATACAACCCATGGGATTTCTTGATTCAACTTAAGCGTCATCTTAAAAGAAAATCAAGGGTTGTTTTGTCTGTGCCTAATATACAAAACCTAAACTATTTAAATGCAGTGACTACAGGCAATTTTCGTTATCAGAAGACGGGGCTGTTTGATGCAACCCATATTCGGTTTTTTTCGGTAGAAACAATTAAAGAGGCCTTAGAAACATCTGGCTTTAGAGTGGTTAAGCAAAGTTTTCGACCAGACTACAGCTTGCAGTCGTTGCGCGATAAGATCGAAACATCGCTTAAAGATGAAACCGACTTTTTCTTAAATATCGACTCAGTTAAATTGAAGCTAAATAAGCTAAATTTAGATAGGTATTTTTCACAGCAGGTTTTAGTCTCTGCAGTACCATTATAATGCTGATTTTTTATTCGCTGATAAAGCAAAAATAAACCTGTGAGTGATGGCTATGGACAACTTAAAATGGATGTTTAAATTGACCAATCAAATGTTTAAAATATTATGTATTTTAATTGTTGGATGCTTTTTTACGGCCTTAAACGCGGCGCATGCAGATATTTTTCAGTGTCGGGGAGACGCAAATATTGCAGTATTTGTTGATGGGGCGTCTAAATCCAGTTATGAGCATTGTCGATTGATTAGAGTCACTATAAGTGTCGCCAAAAATAACAACGAAAGTCATTTTTTAAGCGCGCATAATCGTCATGCGAAGAGCGATGATGGATTTCCTTTGGTGGATAAAAATACTCAGATTGCACGAGATGAAAAACGTAAGCAGATTTTACTTTCGGAGTTGAGCTAGTAAAGAGATGCGCTTGAAAAATCAAAGGTTTTACGGGTGCTAAAGGATGTCGATGCCCACCAAAAAAACATCGGGCTACTTCAAAAAGAAATTGCCGGAATTAAGTAATGGTTTAATAACATCTAAGGGTGAACACGTTACTGCTATTTTTGATCGGCACGATATTTCTCTATTAATGCTTGAAGTATTTTTGTGCTTGGGGGCGAACATAATATCGTTTGAATTTCTTTGATGTTTTCCAATGGCAAATGCCACCAACTCAGTTTTAAAAGTAAATCTATGGTTTCTTGTTTAAAACGTTTTTTTAGTAATTTTGCAGGATTCCCGCCGACTATTTCATAAGGTAAAACATCTTTTACTACATGTGAGTTAGCAGCAATCACTGAACCTGTGCCAATGGTGACACCAGACATAATAGTTACACCAGTGCCTATCCATACATCATCTCCTATTTCAACATCTCCATTACTTGCTGGGTGACCTTTAACCTGCGCTTCTCCTAGTTCAGTTTGGTAGATGTGTCCAAATGGGAAGGTGGTGATCCAATCAACTTTATGATTTCCACCTAAAAAAATACTGATGTTTTTAGCAATCGAGCAAAAAGCGCCTATTTTAAGAGCGGCTCCTTCATTCCATTGCAATATGGAAATATTTTCAAATCCATAAGTAAAGCGACCAACAGATATCGGGCTGCTTCCAATGATCCCTGTTTTTGTAAGCCCATTAGACATGGTTGTCTTCCTTTTTTGATGCTGCGTGTTTGGTAAACAGCAAAAAACATACCCATGAAACGCGCATCGCTCATAAATCGATAAAGTATTTTTTAGCCTGCCCAATGGTTGTCTTGGATGGTTTTGACCTTACTTTCTCGCTATTCGCCTAGCTAAGACTAGTTATTGCTAAGGTGAGGATATTGGTTGTTAACAGCCAATTGGTTAAATTAAACCTTTTATATACTGAGTTTAAATAAATATACTTTTTAAAATTCAATTGCTTGCTAAGTAATTTAATTGGCATGGATATTGCAGTTATTTTTGGGAGTTAATTTGAACTTTAAGGTTTCCATGATGATTAATGTGTTTGTTGGCTTTGACACAAGAGAGACTCTGGCTTTTTATGTGCTTTCGCATAGTATTCACTCACGTGCTTCTGCCCCTGTTTCAATTACGCCTATTATGCTTAGTCAGTTAGAGGGAGTTTTTTCTCGTAAAATAAACCCCTTGCAGTCAACGCAGTTTTCTTTCTCAAGATTTTTAACACCTTATCTTTCAAATTATGAAGGTTGGAGCATTTTTATGGACTGCGACATGCTCATGCAGAAGGATATCGCTGAACTTTGGGCTTTGCGTGATGATCGATATGCTGTGATGTGTGTTAAACATGAGCATCATCCAGTTGAGGAAAGTAAGTTTTTAGGGGCTATTCAGACTAAATATCAGAAGAAAAATTGGTCTAGCGTGATGATGTTTAATAATCCGCTTTGTCGTCAATTAACGCCTGAATATGTTAACAATGCTTCTGGTTTGGATTTACATCAGTTCAAATGGTTAGATAGTGAGGATTTGATTGGAGACTTGCCAAGTACTTGGAATCATCTGGTTGGGTATGACAAGAGCAAGCCAGATGCTTCGTTGATCCATTTTACTGAGGGGGGGCCTTATTTCGATGAGTATCGTCAGTGTGAACATGCTGAAACTTGGATGAACGCAAAGGCGGCAATGCTGGCGGTAAAGCAAATGCAAGAATCGAATGAGGCTGCTTAAGACTATTTTGGTCAATCAGTTTACAACAAAGTCATTTGGTATGAAGGCGGATTCTTTAAGCTTGCGCTTTTCTCAACAAGGTCAAGCTATGGTAGAGCTTGCTATTTTGACTGTGGTGTTATTCGCTGTGATTTTGGGTGGAGTGGAGTTAACAACTTCAGCTTTTCAGTCATCCAAAGCAAGCGAGGCAGCGAAGGCGGGTGCTCAAGAGTTAGCAATGGCAGTTGAGGTGACTCCAGGAGTGTTAAATAATTATTTAATGCATTTAGCTAATCCAGTTGATAGACAAAATAAGTTCGATTTGATGAAGTTGACACTTAATGCTATGACTGGTAACGCTGATGTGCCTTGTTCGATAGTGCCGCCTTACTTTACCTTGGATGGTGCTTTTAATCTCACCATGGCTTGTAGCAGTGGCATTAGTCAAACATGGGCGTTGACCGACGAGCAAGAAAAAAATCTATTTTTTAAAAATGGTGAGATTTACTGTGATGATTGTGTAACCTTGCCTAATGTTTTTTATAGCAGCATTGGCGATCACGATCCAACACGATTCGCTAAACCTTCTTGCTCATCTAGTGGCCCAGACGACGGCCTGCCAGCGGATAATAAAATTTACCTGTACAACCCATTGCCCATAGATATTACTAACTGTGTTGGGGCTGGGGATATTTCTCAGTTGATTGGAATCCTACCCAAGATCAATCGTGCGATGTATTCAAGTTACACCAAGGTGTGGGTAAGCGATGTTGCAGGTCAGATTACGATTGTTGCAAATAATTCGGCGGGAGCAAATCTCTGGTTAAAGCCGCCGGGGAAAATGTGTGGCGCATCTGGCGGCGAAGAGGTTTGTCCTGGTGTTGGAGACTTAAGCGGAGCGACAGGATTTTATTATTTTGGCGTGGCAGATGATGCGGCAGGTTTTGTGTTTAACCCATCCGTGCCCCCTGACTTTAGGCCAGCATTTCAGTTGGCTTGTGATGGCGAAGATTGGCGTTCGGCGGATTATGATGTGAACGGTGCTTGTAGCCTTGGCGCGAACCCTCATACCTTGCAAGTCCATGTGCGCTATCGATCTGTTTATGAGTCATTTTTGACCTTTGGTCAACCTGAGTTAACAAGCATGATTGATACACAATATTTTTATGATCCAACTAAAGTGGGAACAGATGGCAAGTTGCTGGGAGTTGCTGGTTCTGAGTTGGGGTATGTTGGGGTTAATGGTTTTCCTACAGTTAAGCAGCATAAAGATTTTAGAGGGTGCTATACCGTGGATATGGCATTAAAAGCTAATTTTTCAAATCGAGCCTTAGTTTCAGCTTGTAACTAACTGATAATAAATAGAGAGTATCATGGCACAAGAGAGTAAAACGCGAATTCAGCAAAAAAAACGTGAGCGAACCATCATCATTATCGTTATTTTGCTGTTGATAGGACTGGCTGTTTTTTATTTATATAACAAGCCACGTGACGGAGCGAAGGAAGAATTTTTAAGACCAACTGGGAAGATTGCGGTGCCAGTTGCTGTGAAAGACTTGCGTTTAGGGGAGCGTATTTCAATCGACCGTTTTAAAGTGACTTTTATGAGTCCTGAAGATGTTCCGTATGATGCAGTATTAAACCCAAGGCAAATTCTTGGCCATTTCGCAGTGCGCCCCGTTCTTGCTGCAAGTATTTTTAGGGATGCTGACTTGTCTCAAGAGGGGGCACATAAGGGGTTTTCGGGATTTACGAAACCGGGGAAGCGTATTGTGAGTATAGGTGCTTCCAAGTTTCCTGGCGTTCTTGAAACCTTGAATGTAGGCGATAAAATTGATTTGCTGTCGATTGAAAGTAGTTCGCAAAGTGTCTCTAAAGCAGCTCCATCTGCGGCTCAGTTAAGTAACGTTTCAATTGAAGGTGGTGGGGATCAGCCTGGAGATAAAAAGGCAATTGCAAAAAGAAGAGAGCTTAAGAATGGGATGCAAGATTTAAGTGCGCAAGGCAACTTTACGGCAACGCTTATTGCTGAGAATGTTGAGGTAATGTACGTGCCAAAAATCAAGGTTCAGTTGGGGCGTCAGTTGAAAGAAACTGACTTTGTAGTGTTGCAGATGAGTCCTGAGGATGCGCATGTAACTACGCTTGTTGCCGCATCCGGCAATACAATGCGTGTTGTATTTCGACCATTTAATGATGATTCTCGCTTAATACCATTGCACGATGTTAAGGTAACAACACGTTTGCCTCGTCCCAGCAAAGATCCTGAAAGTATTAACATTATCAATGGTTTGCAGCTTGGTGCTCTTCGACCACGCTCACGTTACTATCGTGAAGATTCTGAAAACTCAAATCGCACCAGTGAGTCAAATGACGGCTTTCTTCAGCCCACTCAAACAATTAATCAAAACTCAGCTCAATCGTCCAAACAATCTACGACGCAACAAGCTAACGTCTATGAGTAAGTAGCGCGTGATAAAAAAAATTTCAATTTTAATGATTGATGATCACGAGTTAGTCCGTATGGGTTTTAAGCGCTTGATGTCAGCGAGTAAGGATTTTGAGCTAATAGGTGTTGCTGAAAGTGGTTTGATAGGCCTAGAGATTTATAAAGAATTAAAACCTGACGTTGTTGTGATGGATGTGTCGATGCCTAAACTCAATGGCATTCAAACATCTCGATTAATTCTTGAGGGTCACAATGAAGCTAAAATAGTTTTCTATAGTGTGAATTACTCAGTTAAATTGGTTGTAGAGGCGATTAAAATTGGTGGTTTAGGCTACGTTGCAAAATCAGAAACAATAGAGATATTAGAGCACGCTATTATTGAAGCATTCCACGGGCGGCAGTATTTAAGCCCTGCTTTAGAGCATATCACTTCTTTTGAAGAGGAAGATTACAATTTAAAAGCACTTTCTGCTAGAGAGTGCGAGACATTTAAGCTGATTATTGAAGGATTGGAGTTGGAGGAGATTGCTCAGCGCTTAAATGTATCAACTAAAACGATCTACAATTATCATCACATTATCAAAGAGAAACTAAAGGCACATAAACCACTAGATTTGCTTAAAACTGCAAAACATTTAGGTTTGATCGATAGACTGTAAACTTTCCAGATGAAACGCTTAAATTTTTTTTAGTATGCGTGAGTAGAGGCAACTCTTATAGTGTAAGCCAGCGCTACTGGCCTTCCGTGAGCTCTTTCGGTAGCGTTACTTCACCAATCCTAATGCGTTTAAGCCCTTCTTCACGGTTGCTATTAGCGGCGATCATACGTTTTATTTGGTGATATTTACCTTCCGCCAATGTCATGTGAAGAATGTGGCTACTGTTTCCTCGCAAGCGAGTGAGGCAATCGGCGCTGGTTGGTCTATTAACTGCACACCATCCAGTAAGTTTTTAATTTGTGCTGTGTCCACGGGGTGTTTGCAATGAACTTCGTAAATTTTTAGCACTTTCTATTTAGGTGAACTCAATCGATGGATAAAATGACCATCATCATAAATCAAAAGATGGGTCGCGGAACAATGAAGCTTGCTAGCGAAGGATTTAAACAGCCTTGGCGAATGAAACAAGGTAACAAGAGCCCCAACTTCACAACGCAATGGACCGACATACCTAACGTTTTTTAAAAATTGGTCTTTAACTGCGTAAAACTCAATGCGTAGCAGAATAAGCATTCTTTTCTAAAAAAAGTGGGGGGTGGGGGTATGGTAGGGGTGTGATATTTAGATTATTATCAAGCTGGTAATCAATTAATTTATTAAAAATAGTGAGGTTGTATGGATAAAAAGACGTTCAACATAATTGGTGGGATCGCCCTAATTGGTGCGCTTCTGTATGTTCCTACAAAAACTTGTAATGCATATCTATGTTTAACAGCAGGGTGGGATTGGATTTTTAACATTACTCATACTAGCTTTGTAGACCTTAATAGGCTTGTATTGCAGGTGTTGGTTATTGGTTTAGGTTTATTCGTTCTTTGGAACGTAGATATAGAGAAGTAGCCAATGAAGAACGCACCTATTATTTTACGTATTGCATTAGCAATAACGGCTCTCTTAATGGTTATGAATGTTATAACTGAATATAGCGATAACTTAAGTCATATGAAGCTATATAAGAGCGATGCTGAAGAAGCAAAAGACGAAGCTGAGCAGGCGAAATCTGATGCCGAAGATGCTAGAGATGAAACTCAAAACAGTATAGATGACGCCCAAATTAGAAGGCTTCTAAATAACTAATCCAGATTTTCACGGAATCTAACCTGGGTACGATAATGGGTACAATCTCAGATTATTAAACCTAAAAAATCCTAAGCTATTGTTCCATATTAAATTAATATGGAGCGGGTGACGGGAATCGAACCCGCGTATCGAGCTTGGGAAGCTAGCGTTCTACCATTGAACTACACCCGCAATTGACAACCCAGGCTATTTTACCAATT
>Ga0187843_10002183_pt1 | contig 12045 bp, 9 predicted proteins | sample SpaLakP09_SKY_43_FD_134516 | JGI IMG/M metagenome (GOLD analysis project Ga0187843, IMG submission 134516) | Oligotrophic lake water microbial communities from Sparkling Lake, Wisconsin, USA - SP09_SKY_43 | ecosystem: Environmental > Aquatic > Freshwater > Lake | place: USA: Sparkling Lake... | reverse complement strand
CGTGGAGGCTGCACTCGGGCACATCGATATTCTCGTTAATTCCGCTGGAACCTCCAAGCACCACAGCCCCGACAGTACCGAAAGTGGTCGCTGGATTCAGGGAATGCAAGACAAGTACGTGCCGATGTTGAATGCGATCGATGCTGTCGTGCCCGGCATGGCGGCACGCAGTGGCGGCGTGGTGATAAACATCGTGGGTATCGCGGGTAAGGTTCCTAGCCCTACCCACATGGCAGGCGGTGGTGCTAATGCGGCACTGCTTCTTGTGTCGGCATCGCTTGCAAAAATATGGGGTCCAAAGGGCGTACGCGTGAACGTCATCAATCCCGGCCCAACCGAAACTGATCGCCTCTTGGCATCTTTGATTGTCAAGGCGAAAGTTGCCGGCAAGTCATTAGATGAGCAGCGATTCGAGGGCGTGTCACGCATCCCTTTGGGCCGCTTTGGACAGCCAGAGGACGTGGCATCGATGGCTGTCTTCCTTGCATCGGCACGGGCCGCCTATGTTAGCGGTGCGGTCATCCCCATCGACGGTGGTGCGAATGCGGCGCCATAGAAAAATCTTTCAACAACAAGACAAGTTATTGTTATGCCCAGTCTGAGCAGGCAGCTGGCTGATTGGGTTTTTGCGCTTGACTACGACGCGCTTCCTCTGGAAGTGCGTGACCGGGCACTTGGCGTGACCTTGCAGGGATTAACCTCCGCTCTGCTGGGGGCTAGTTTCCCGGAAACACAGCAGGCACTGCGTACTATCGACGAGATTGAAGGAGGCGGCTTTGGAACCACAACGGTTCTTAGCCATGGTCACCGCCTTACTCGGGTCGGTGCTGCGTTCGTCAACGCTGAGATGATGCTTTGCGGTGGCAAGTGGGACACCTTCCGCATGGTGACCCACCCGGGCTGTGCGGTGTTACCGGCGGCACTTGCAGCAGCTGAGGCAACCGAATGTTCCGGTGCTGATTACCTTGTAGGCGTGGTCGCCGGCTACGAGGTCATGCAGCGCATGGCTGCTGACTTCGTGCCCACTTTAATGTCTCGCGGCTTTCATGCAGGGCCTGTTTTCGGCATCTTCGGGGCGGCCGTGGCGGCGGCGAAGATCATGGGCCTTTCCAGTGAACAGATCCACAGCACCATCGCGCAATGCGTCAGTCTGGCTGCTGGCAACCTCGAAAGCGCCCGCAGCGGGGGAAGGGCCCTGCGCGAAGGAGGCGCCGTACGTAATGCGCTGCTCGCAGTGGCTATAGCTCGGCAAGGAGGGCGCGGTGGCGAGACCACCCTTGAGGGCGAAGCGGGCTTTTACCAAGCTTATGCTGGGGGTAACGATGGCCGGTTGACGCACAGTTTTACGGGCGAGCGCAAGGCAGACCTCTCTCAAATCACCCGTGGGCTCGGACAGCAGTGGCGCATGTTGGAGACGCTTTACCGCATCTACTCCACGCCTGGCTACAACATCGCCCATGTGGATGTCACTGCCAAACTTTGTATGCGCGACGGTATCGAACCTCAAGACGTGGAGCGAATCGAGTGCATGGTCAACTGGCTTGAGACTCTGTATCCGAGTCCGGATTTCCCCTCGCGACGCACGGACGACGGGCCTGGGCGTGAACGACCTCATTACTACGCGGCATATGGCGTGCTCCGGCGCTCTTTTCCGGTTACGAAGCAAGTTGAGCGTGGAATCGGTGAACCCGATCCGGAGGGGCTTGCGGAAATGATGGCGCGAGTCCGCGTGATTCCATCGCACTACCAGCCACTGTTTGCGCCGCGAGTGACAATCTATACAAATAACGGCGTGGCGCACACCCTCGAGGGCTCGGGCAGCGAATTCATTTTTGACTTTGACACACTTGCCCAAAGGCTGTTACCCGTTGGAGAAATTGTTCCCACCGGCCCGGCGCAGTATGCGGAGCTTATTTCAGAGTGCAGGGGCCTTGGTAGTGCAGCCAGACTGGATCGCCTAATCGCACTTGCTTGCATACAGCCTGAATGACTTGGCTCGTCATCGCTCTATTGCAAAGGCGCATGACTGTTAAGCCAGCCGCATACCTAGGCGGTGGGTGAAGGTGAACCAGGGCTGAAGATCGAGCTCCAGCCGCCAGGGCGTGGAGCGAGCCTTGGCCCGCTCGGGCGATTGCAGGGCGCTCAAATCCGAAAGATAGTGCAGCGCCATGTGTGTCCATGGGCAGCCGGTGACCTCTTCCAGCCGGAAGCGTCGGCACATCAGCCACTGCGGACAAGCTAGCAGCATGGGGATATGCTCGCAGTCGTACCAGTCGTTGAACTGAGCTTGCCAGGCTTGGGGCACGTTGAAAAAAATCGGGTATGCGTAGCTGGCGTCCAGTGGGGCTGGGCCGCTGTCGCGCCTGCGGGCCCCCCCCAAAGGATGCCCCAGGCAGCGCATATGGTTACTAAGAGCTGCAGGAACGGGAGCCGCTAGCTCGAACTGAGCCAGCGCCCTTAGGTCTTCGTGTCCGAGCTCCTGGATGAAAATGTAGCCAGCATGTGCGGGTGCAGCATAGCGACGCAGCGACCGAGCGTTGGAGCTGACCGGTAGATGTCGCGTGGCATGCCAAATGTCGAGCTCCAGACTTTGCGGCGGACCTGCCTGGATGCAGTCGAACAGGATAGGGGTGCAATCTTCCAGCCGGATCAGATGTTGGTCTTGGTAGCTGGAGTGGATCATCGCATTGCTTTCACATCAGCCCGTCTATTTCAAAGCTTGGTAGGTACTCAGGGAATGATACGTTCCTGCCGCAATTGCTGAAGATAGCCCATCATGGATTGGGCGGTGTCGGCCCTTTCCCGGAAACCACTTTGGTGCAGTCGATTAGCGTTGGCAAAGGAGTCCCACTGGTTGTGAAACACCTGCGCATAGTCCCAGGAAACCATCTGCTCGAGCGCCAGCGACTTGAGCTGGTGTTTCTTGACGATCTGTTCCCAAACGGGAGCTTTGTCCTTCATGAGATCGCGCAAGTTCAGGTTGACCACGCCGGCTGGCTCGATGTCAAAGAACCGCGCAATCTGCGGCCACAAATGGCGCCAGCGAAACACGTCGCCGTTGTGCACATTGAAGGCCTGATTGGCGCATTGATCGCGGGTCGATACCCAGACGGCAGCCTTGGCCAGCACGTCGGCATTGCAGACCTGGCGCAGAACATCAAAGCCGGCGGGGGAGCCTGGAAACCAAAGGGGCCAGCCCATGGCCTTACAAATGCTGCCGTAAATTCCGAGGATGGTCACGATATTGCCCGAGTAACCCAGCGTCATCCCGCAAACTCCGCCTGGACGCAAACTCGACCAGGCCCAGCCTCGGGAGGGCTGGTGCGCCATCACGTAGTCTTCCTGTGCGTAATAAGTCAGCGGCAAGGGCACGCGTGGGTCGGTCTCTTCGGCTGGCGTCTTGAAGGGGCCCAGCATGTTGCCGTAGGCCTTCATTCCGTGCATCAAGTGAATATGTTGCAGTCGGTTTCCCGGGTGATCAACAGCCTCGACCACGTTGCTGAGCATTTTGAGGTTGTACTTGGACTGCTGCTGATGGTCGCCCTTGTCGTTACGCGCCGAGAAAAAGATGTGGGTGATGCCCTGCAAGACCGACAGTGCCTCATGGCAGACCTGCTGTTCGCTGATATCCACCGATATGAATGGGATTGTGGAGGACGCTGCAGGCGCGCTGCGCGCCACACCTGTCACGTCCCAGCCGCCTTGGGCCTGCAACTCGTTGATGATGTAGCTGCCGGTCACACCCAGACCGCCAATCACCAGTGCCTTGTGTTGAGAATTCATCATTTCTCCTGTTCAAGCCAACCTGTGCAGAACCCTGTAGTCGCCCTTGAACCACGGGCTCAGGGCCAGTCGGGCGCGCCAGGGGGTCGAGCGGGCTGTGGTGCGTTCGGGTGATCGTAGGGCACTGGCATCAGCCAGGTAGTGCAGTGCCAGGTGAGTCCACCCTCTCGGGTGTGCGTCGACAATTTGAAAGCGCCTGCATGCCAGCCAGCTGGCACAACCAAACAAAATGCCTAAATGCTCTTGCTCGTACCAGTCATTGAACTCGCCGGCTTCTTGCCGTGGCACGGCAAAGAAAACGGGGTAAGCGATCCGTGCCTCGATCCAGTTATTCGCATTCGGCCTGTGCTGTGTGCTCAGGGGGTAGGCCAAAAATCGCTCACGGTCCTGCGCTAATGGGGCGGTGTCTCGCTCGATGCTCAGCACCTGCTCAGTAGTTGGCGCGTTGACTCCAAGCTCGAAGATCGAGGTCATGCTGGCACGTGGTGCGCTGGCGTAGCGGCGTTCTATGGCCCCGGGCAGCAGCCGCCCTAACGCGCCCAGGTGGTCGTTGCCATGCCAGTCGTCGAATTCGATACTGTCGGTACGCTCAGCCTCAACCGCATCAAAAAGGATGGTCCCTGTTGACGGCGTCGCACTCATGGTGCCGGATGTCCCTGGCCGGCCTGCATGGCGTAGAACGCAGTGGCGTGGATCGAAGAGCCTACCGGTCGGCCAAACTCCGCCTGCAGCGCTTCGCGAACACCAGCCGTAGGCAGTTGTGAGCAGGCAATGAACATGCCGTCGCAGCGATCATTCATCAGGGTCCTGGCCGCATCACCCACCTGCTCGCCCGTGATGGCCCCCAGAGCCTCGGTATCGCGCGCCTGCATGCTGTGCAGCGCCTCTACACCTATGCCAAAGGCTTGCAAAAAGGCGATCAGACTCTGATTGACTGCATCGCTGTAAGGCGTTAATAGCGCTATGCGCTTGAGTTGCTTATCTTGCAGCCAGCGGGCTGTGGATGTGGCGGTAGTGACTACAGGTTTTCCGGTACGCTGCGAAAGTTTGCGGCCGATCTCGGTGTCTTTTTCGGGGCCCGCCAAAATACCTGCTGCCGTGCAGCCGTAGATCACCACATCCACCGGGTCCTCAAGGTACTGTAAGGACAACTGCAGCGCCAGCTCGACATAGGCGGGAATGTCTTGCTGCGTCAGTAGGCCCAAGGGGCGCGGGATGCGAATGACACGACAGTGTCCTTCGTCAGTCCAAATGGGGATTTCGCGCTCCATGGTGGTGTTGTTGGCTGGCACCATGAGGCCGAAGCGTTTGGGCTGGCTGGCTGTCATCACGTTCTCCTTTGCGTACTGGAATTTTCGGGCTGGACAAGTTGCACGAGAAACTCGTTCAACCGGAGGGTCATACGGTCGGGTTCGTAACAGTCTTCTATCCAGCGGGTGACCCTGGCAGGGTCTATCCCAAAGTCAGAAGCCCGCCTTGCATTGTCTTCGTCGGCCAGGGTCTCTGTCGCCAAGCCGTCTTGCACCACAGGAACGCCCAGTTCGGCAAAGTGTCGGCGATAAAGCGCACGGTAGCCGGGGTGGGCATCCAGGGCCAAGTCCTTCTCAACGTGAATCGAGGCAGGGATATTGCCACCTATGCTTTGTAGCACCAAAGCCTCGATGCCCTGCAAGGTCTGTGGGCTGCGCGAGGCTGGGGCTGCACGTTCAACCCAGAACTCGTCGCCTGGCGGCAGCTGGTCTTCGGACGATTGCCACTGCACGCCAGCTGACTGAGCCCGCCAACGCGCAGCAGCCAGGGCCCGCGTGTAGATTGCTTGCTGCGGCACTCTGGCGCGCAGCCCCTGAAGTCCGCCGGCCGGCTGCGCATCGACGACACTGACTTGGTGGCCCTGCCGGGCGGCCACCCAGGCGGCCGTCAGAGCGATCAATCCCGTGCCCACGACCGTTATTCGACGCGGTTGGTGCGAAGGCGCGCACAGCACCTGGTCGAACCAGGCTTGGCGCCCGACCTGCGGGCTCATGGGACAAAGTGTTTCGGGCCTTGCTGAGCGGCCCAGGCAGACGTTGCAGGCCAGGCACAGCAAGGTCGTGTGCGCTTGGCCCGCCACTGCTTTTCGGGGCAGCTCGGCGTCAGCGATCGCGCTGCGGCCAAACAAGGGTAGATCGCACCAGCCGGCGCGTATCGCCTGCTCGGCCAAGGCCGCCTCGTGAATGCGACCGACCCCCATAACCGGGATGCTCACCTGTTGCTTGATAGCCGCAGCCAGGGGTAACCATTGGCCCGGGGTCTCACCGGCCACCATGGACATAGCGTTGAAGCTTTCATAGACTCCCACCGAGACGGACAGCGCATCCACGCCGGCGTCTTGTAGCCAGCGTGCCAGCTGCGCCGTCTCTGTCAGGGTGTTGCCGTGCGGCACCAGTTCATCTGCCGAGATCCGCACCGACAGCGCCAGCCGGCAGCGCGCCTTGATGCCGCGCACTATCTCTAGTAGAAATCGGGCGCGTTTTTCGAGCGTTCCGCCATACTCGTCCTGGCGTTGGTTGGAGTAGGCTGACAGGAAGCCTGCAATCAAATAACCGTGCGCGCCATGAAGTTCGACCCCGTCAAAGCCCGCTTGCTCGACACGGTGCGCAGCATCTACAAACCATTGAATGGCTTGCGGCACCTCGTCGCCTGATAGCGCTTGCGGCAATTCCCTGTTGACCGGGCAAGCGATGGCGCTGGGCGCGCGCAGTGACTGGCCCGTGAATTTGCTTCGCGACTGACGCCCGCAGTGCGAAATTTGGGCAAAAGCCCGCGCACCGTGGCTCTGGATGCCGCGTGCCAGGCGGGTCAGCCCTTCGATGCACTCGTCGCGGTCGGCCATGGCCATGCGGGGCATCACCCGCCCTGACGCATGTACCCCCAGGTTTTCAGTGATCACCAGCCCAAACCCGCCGCGCGCCCTGGCCTCCAGGTGGTCGACCAATTGTTGTGTCACCAAACCCTGCTCGGTGGCGAAGTTGGTGGTCAGGGGCGCCATTGCGAAGCGATTGGAAAGCACCACCGGGCCAATGTGCAGCGGCTGCAGCAGGGCCTGCAGTCTAAGGGGCGCAGCCCTTAAGTCCACAGTTTTAACAGCCTTTCCAGACCGGCGCGCGGCGCTCGGCGAAGGCACGCGGACCCTCTTGTGCGTCCTCGCTGGCATAAACGGCGCGGTAGTGTTCCAGGGCTTCCACAAACCCGCGCTCGCTGCCCAGCGCCATGGCTGAGCGGATGCTGCGCTTGCCCGCGCTCACGCTCATGGGGGCGTTGTCGCGGATGCGCTCTGCCATTTTGCGGGCGCGAGCGCGAACCGCATCGGGGCTGGCCTCCACGTGGTTGATAAACCCCAGTTGGTGCAGCCTTTCCACCGGCATCAGTTCGCCCGTCAGCACCATCTCGCTGACCACTGGTTCGGGCAGCATCCACAGCAGTGGCGTGGCCCAAGGCGAGCCGCGTCCGAGCTTGGACTCTGTGATGCCGCCCTGTGTGCCGGCCAGTCCGATGCGCAAATCGCAATTGAGGCACAAAACCATACCCCCGGCTGTGAAATGCCCTGTCATGGCGGCGATGAGTGGCTTTTGAACGGTCCGCATCCGCTGGTACATCGGATCCTTGAGGGTTTGCAAGACATCCTTGCCGGTGCTCAGTCGGATTTGTGCTGCTTCTTTGAGATCCATCCCGGCACAGAAGGTGCCGCAATCGGCCGAGGTCAGCACAATGACCCGCACCGCAGAATCGGCGTCGAGTTCGCCCCAGAGCTCGTAGAGTCGCTGGTTGGCCCAGGATGACAGGGCGTTGCGGACCTCAGGGCGGTTCAGAGTGATGGTGGCCACCCCGTCCTGCCGCTCGATCAAAATCTCTTGGCTCATGTCTGGGGACCTTCCGCGCCTGCTCTCATGGCGCCCATTAATTTCTCGTATTTCATAAAAGCAATAGTAATTCCACTTCATGGAAATCACAATTAATTATTACTTCATTGGGGAAAACCATGGGTTGCTTTATTTTGCGATGGCAATAAGATGAATTTCATTTTAAAACACCCAAGTCCAAAATGTTGAGTGGTCGGCAATCTTGAGGCAAACGCATATGAGGCTCGGATTCTTGAATCGGATTGCGTCCCTGTTTGCGGATCGGGCTGATTGCTGGCGTGGCAGGCGTTGCGCAGGCGAAGCTCTGCGTGCACAGGCCGGCGCCCACTCTAATTGATCTAAGGCGTGGACTGGCTGCGCTGCGGGCTGGCAGATTTATACAAATAGGGGAGTTGATGCAATCGACACAACAAATGGAGCAGGCACCCGATGTGATTGTTGTCGGCGGCGGCGGTTCCGGGCTGGCAGCGGCCATCGAGGCAGCCTCGGTGGGCAGACGCGTGATCTTGCTAGAAAAGGCGCCCCAACTCGGCGGCACCACAGCCTGGTCCATCGGCTCTATCAGCGCCACGGCCACGCCACACCAGATTGCTAAAGGGATCAAGGACGCGCCCTCTGGCCACTTCGAAGACATCCCCAAGTTTGCCCAGCACCTCCAATGCGAGGACAACCCGGGCTTGCGCCAAATCCTGACCAGCCGCGTTCCCGATACCTTGCGCTGGCTCATTGGTTTGGGCGTGCAGTTTTTTGGACCCATGCCCGAGCCACCCCACCGTCAACCGCGCATGCACAACGTGATTCCCAACTCGCGCGCTTACATTGCGCACTGCCGCAAGGAGGCACTTCGGCTCGGGGTAGAGATCCGCACCGGTGTGCGCGTGACTGATCTGATCGAAGAAGGTGGCCGGGTTTGCGGCGTTGTCGCTGACGATGGTTCGGGCGCTGAGCTGCGCATCCGGGCCAAGGGTGCCGTGGTGTTGGCCAGCGGTGATTACAGCGCCAGCAAGGAACTCAAGCAGCAATTGATTTCCGAATCGGCCGCCCGCATTGCCCCGATCAACATCTACAGCACGGGCGACGGGCACACCATGGCCCAACGCCTGGGAGCCTACATCATCAACGGGCATCTGGCACACATCGGCGTGCGCTTCGTGCCGCCCCCGCGCCGCAGTCTGGCCGAGGCGCTACCCGCTTCGACCTCGCTGGCGCGCTTTGTCAAGTTTTGCATGGACAACTTGCCAATGGCCTTGCTGCGCCCTTTTCTGATGAAGTTTCTGGTCACCGTGATGGAGCCGTCTGACGCCCTGTTCAAGGCCGGCGCCATCATGGTGGCGCCCGACGGAGAGCTGATCAGTGATTGGAATCAGGACCGCAAGGCCCTGCTGAGCGCACGCACCGAGCACAGCGCCTACGTGTTGTTTGATGCCAGCATCGCCAACGCCTTCGTCCAGTGGCCCAACTACATCTCCACAGCCCCGGGCGTGGCCTACGCCTACCTGGCCGACTACAGCAGCAACCGGCCGGATTTGTTTCACACCGACATCTCGATTGCCGGTCTGGCGGCCAAGGCTGGCATGGACCCGGCCAGGCTGACGGCTGCCGTTGAGGCGGTCAACAAGCGCCGCTCTGATGCGCCCCCTGCTGACGGCTCGCCCGCCCACCTGCATGCGGGTCCGTGGGTCTTGCTGGGGCCGGCCAGATTGTTTGTGACCTTCACCGATGGAGGACTGGCGGTTGACGAATCACTGCGGGTCATCAATCGCGAAGGGCTGGTGATACCGGGTCTGTATGCCGCCGGCTCCACCGGCCAAGGTGGATTGGTACTCGAGGGCCATGGCCACCATTTGGGCTGGGCTTTCACCTCGGGGCGGCTTGCGGGCCGCAATGCCGCATTTGAGTCTCTCACCCCCTGAAACTTGATCTTTAAACAGGAGAAACGTATGAAATTTACCTTCACGCATCGGCTGACACAGTTGGGCAAAGTGCTTTTGTCCGGCTTGGTCTTGTCCATGGCGGCCGCTATGCCGGCAGCCGCTCAGTCTGCGGCAGCGCAATCCTGGCCGAACAAGCCGATCCGGCTGGTGGTCGGTTTTGCCGCCGGCGGCGTCACCGAAATCATGGGTCGTGCCCTGGCCCAGCGGCTTTCGGCCCAGCTCAACAACCCGGTTTATGTGGACTTGCGCACAGGCGCTGACAGCTTGCTGGCTTCGCAAAACGTGGCACGCTCCGAGCCTGATGGCTATACGCTGTACTTTGCATCGGCCGCGCACGCGGTTAATCAGCATATGTTCAAGAAGTCAGGCATTGATTCCGTATCTGACTTCTCCATCATCTCCATGTACTGTGACATCCCGAACGTGATCGCGGTCAATTCGTCCTTGCCGGTCAAGACCTTGCAGGAGTTCATCGCCTACGCGAAAGCCAGAAAAGGGCAGATGAACTATTCCACCTCAGCCAGCGGTACCTATTTGGCCACGGAGCTGTTTTTGCGTTCAACCGGGATCGAGTTGCAGCGTATTCCCTACAAGGGCGCAGCCCCAGGCATGATGGCTTTGCTTGCCAATGATGTTCAACTTATTGTCACAGGCATAGGCACCGTCACGCCTTATCTTGATACCAACAAAATTCGCGTGCTGGCCATTGCCAGTGATCAACGCAGTGTGCTGGCGCCCAATGTGCCTACCGCCATCGAGTCTGGCGTGCCCAATCACACGACGAGTACCTGGTATGCGCTGATTGGCCCACCCAAGATGCCCCGTGAGCTGGTCACGCGTCTTAACGCAGAGACGCGCAAGGCGCTGGCCGACCCCGAATTTGTCAACTCATTGATCAAACTTGGCGCTGTCCCGCAACCCTCCACGCCGGCCGAAGCAGAGGCTTTCATCCGCAGCGAAGTCGAAAAATGGCGCAAGGTCATCGTTGCGACCAATTCGCAGGTGAACGACTGATCAAGCCTGCTGGTCGCTGGCCTCAACATGGGAAGCCCCTTTTTTGACCTGGCGATCGTTGGTGGCGGGTTGGCCGGCCTAGCGGCCGGCCTGCGGGCCAGCGAACTGGGACTGCGGGCGGTGGTACTCGAAAGAGGCGCCGAGTCGTCTTACTTGTGCAATTCCCGAATGTCTGGCGGCGTGATCCATGCCGCGTACCAACAGGTCATGCGGCCCGAGCAGGAGTTGTGCTCTGCCATTGACAAGGCCACGGGCGGTTTTTCCAACCCGCAGCAGGTTCAGGCCGTCGCTCGCGATGGTCGCCAACTGGTGCGGTGGTTGCAGGGCCATGGCGTGCAATTTCTCACCGCCAGCGGCTATGAATATCACAAGTGGACGCTGGCTCCACCGCCACAAAATCGCCCTGGCTTGCAGTGGCCCGGCCGCGGCGGCGACGTAATGATGCGCCGCATCAGTGCCGGCTTGCTGGCCAGGGGCGGGCAAATCCACCTGGGCATGCGTGCCCGCAGTTTGCAGATTCGGGGCGGTCGATGCGTTGGATTGGTGGCCAGTGCGCCGGATGGGCGGACCGTCAATTACCAAGCGCGTGCCGTGGTGCTGGCTGACGGCGGCTTTCAGGGCAATGCCGAATTGATGCGCCGCTATATAACGCCCGATCCTGCTGCCATCAAGCAGCGTGGCGCGGGCACCGGCATGGGCGATGGCTTGCTCATGGCTCTAGATGTAGGTGCTGCTCTGATTCATCCGCAGGCCTTTTATGGCCATGTGCTGAGCCGCGACGCCATGCATTCGGACCAGCTGTGGCCCTACCCCATGATCGACACCATTGCCACCAGCGGCATCGTGGTCGATGGCAAGGGCCAGCGTTTTGTCGATGAAGGCCTGGGCGGCGTCTGCATCGCCAATGCCATGGCCCGGCTTGAGAGCCCTTTGAGCACATTTGCGCTTTTCGACCACGCCACATGGAGCGGACCGGCGACGCAAAGGCTGGTTCCGCCCAACCCCAATCTAGTGACTGGTGGAGCGACGATTTTTTGTCAGCCCACGCTCGAACAAGTTTGCGCACGTGCACAGCTGCCGCCGGCCACACTAGCCACAGTGGCGACCTACAACGCCGCGCTGCGTGCCGGCGTGATGCCGACAGGCCAGCCCCGCAGGACGAGCAGCCCCTACCTGGCCATGCCCCTGGAGCAGGCACCTTTTTACGCCATCCCCTTGTGCGCGGGGATTACTTACACCATGGGCGGCATCCATATCGACGGCGATGCGCGCGTGCTGCGTGAAGACGGCAACACCGTGCCCGGGCTTTATGCGGCCGGCGCTTGCACTGGCGGACTCGAAGGCGGCCCTCAGACGGGTTATATCGGTGGTTTGCTCAAAGCCGGGGTCATGGGCTTGCGTGCGGCGCAAAGCAT